>Ga0181612_164734_pt1 | contig 22312 bp, 13 predicted proteins | sample HoacroProtozoa21_FD_119630 | JGI IMG/M metagenome (GOLD analysis project Ga0181612, IMG submission 119630) | Hoatzin crop microbial communities from Cojedes, Venezuel. Combined Assembly of Gp0051906, Gp0051904, Gp0051908
TTCTTGTAGTGAGGGGCCCAAAACTGAACACAGTACTCAAGGTGCAGCCTCACCCGTGCTGAGTACAGGGGGATGATCACTGCCCTACTCCTGCTGGCCACACTACTCCTGATACAAGCCAGGATGCTGCTGGCCTTCTTGGCCACCTGGGCACACTGCCAGGTTCATGTTCAGCCGACTGTCAGCCAGCACCCCCAGTTCCTTTTCTGCCAGGCAGCTTTCCAGCCACTCTTCCTCAAGCCTTCTCACTGCCTTTTATCTGTATCTTAGTAAACAGCCAATATAGTTTGGTAACGTTGATTGCCAACAGAAACATTTTTTACTTCAGATTAAGGTTAAAGCACAGCAACATTTAGGCACACTTTGTTATGATACATGCACATTGTGTGTCTTCATAGCTCTCTGAAGAGGAGAAAAAACCCCAGGTAAACCTCAGGAACGTGTTAGCATGTGTTAGGAGAACTAGTCAATCCCAAACAGTTTGATTTTACCTACATCTTACACTTTAGCTAAAATTGCATGTAATTGTGTGCTATATAGTTATAGCGTATACTTTTACATACAGTCTTATCTCCCCCTCCCTCCCCCCTTGATATGTAGTACATACAGACGTGCGCACACCCCTCTCGATAGTTAGAAAAGCTTTAAGTAAAAACTTAATAAAAAGTATCCACCCTTCTGAAACAGGGCAAACACCAGGAATATTCCCCTGCTACTCCCCCATCCTTTGGGTGTTTTTGGTTCAACAGCTGCTTGTGCATGATGCAGTTTCTGTTGTCTAAATTGCTTTCCGTGTTGGTGTTTTTTTTATTCTGTGGGCTTTTTCCTACTCTTTCTTTGAACTGTCTGGCAAGGAGTTCCACACCTCATCTGTCTGCTTTTTTAAAATTCTTTTTTTTCTTTTAGCTTTGCTGTTTATTAGTTGTATTGAATCTTTCCTCCCAGCTGTCATATTAGGATGTCCTCATTGCTTAGGATTTTATAGACCTCCATTTGTCTTTTCCAGAATGCAAAATTCCAGCTTATTTAGTTATTTTTTTAAATGGAAACTGTTAGGTACATTTGATCATAGTGTTGTTGCTCATTGAGCCTTTTCAGTTCAGCTATTTTCCCCCTTTTGCGATGGGAACAGAGATGCAGGGTTTGTGAAGCGGGATGATGGTATTTTCTATACTGCTCTGTAATCCTTTCCTAATGTGTAGTAGCATCTGGTTTATGTTTTGGAACAGAACATGTCATTGAATAGATGTTGTCATAGAACTATCTGTTGTAACCCTTATATCTCACTTCTGAGTCAGTAGTCCACTTGTAGTCCAGCATTTTATATATTAGTTTAGCAGATTTCCCTTCCATCCCTTGTACCACTTTGGTTATATCTCAGTTGAGTTTTATTTGCGAATTTTATTGCCGAGTTACTTGGAATTAGAAGATCCATCAGCAGTTCTTCATAATCAGCCATCATCCTTGCTATCCTAAACAATATTAAGGAGCTTAGTGAAGAGCACCTCACTGTTTCTTTTCCAGGTTGCTTATGGAAATATGAAATGGCACAGCTCTTGGTGTGGCTTATTGCAGAACTGCCTCGGTGATGCTTCTCTTATGTGAGAAGTGACCTATATTGAGGTTCTATTTCTGTAAAGAAATGAAGAACATAAGAAAAAGAAAATTTAAATATCTGGCAGCTGCTTGACATGTTGTTAAACCCAGTGAATTGATACCTTCTACTTTCATAAACTAATTATAACATGAAATGTTTATAACCTCAAATGCCTTATCTACATTTTAGTTTTAAGATTAACAGTGTGTGCATTTGTAGGTAGAATATGCGAGTTTCTGGCAAATGAGTGAAAAAGAATGAACAAAATAAACAAAAGCTGCTTTGGAGTCTGTAAATGTTCACTCCTGTGCCGAATAGCCTGTTAGCTACAAACGTCTGCGCATCCACCTCTCCATTACAAAAAAGGAGCCTAAGATGGCCGAGCTGAAATCATCCATGATGAAAACACTGCTTTCCTCTAATGATAAGTTTTATCTGAGGGGAAAAAGAGCACGTAATAGAACTAGTTTTGTACAACACAGAGCAAGCAAAAATGTAATGCCAAAAATGTTTTTAGCATCCCTTTTGGAGCTTAAATTTTTGCGGTTTATATTGTATTCTCTTGATACTTTGTAGAAGTCCTCTACTGGTTCCAAATATGTATCAGTCAATTATGAGACTTTTTGGTGGATGTCAGCGGCTAAAAATCAAGCATTGACACCGAGTTGCAGCCCCAATTTCTCAATGGCTGCTGTTACAACTTTGTTGTATAGGAGAGCAGGAGCTGACGGAAGAGCTGATACAGGGGCAGAACTATTGTGCAGCTTCTGAGAATGCTGGGTAACAAGTTCAGTAGGGAAGAGTCCTTTTGCTGGACATAACTGGAACTGAATTGCTTATAGCAGTTATGAAATGTTAACATTTTGCAGGGATTTTGTTTTTTTTAAAGGAAAAACATTGTTCTGAAAGAGGATGGACTTCAGTAGGAACGGTGTGTGAGCTGGGGTTTGCAGTTATGCCAGTATTTTCTGAGCATGAATAAGAGCAAAATAGCTGAAGTTCCCTTTGTTTTCAGGCTTCAGTTTTATATGACTCCAAGTGTATAGTACAGAATTACTAATGATCTTTCCAAATAAGATTGCCCAGTGGCAGTCTATAGAAAACACATACCTAGTAGCTTAAGGTGTCAAAATTTAGGTCTCCTTTTTCCTTTATAGTCAAAAGCTGCCTGTACCTTGTATTTGGTGAGAAGCTGTCTTCAGTTTGCATCTGAAGCGTGGCAGAAAAAAGTTGCTGTGTGCTTTATATACAAGTTTTGCTTTTTAAACGTCATGATTTTTTTTTTTAAGTAAGAATTCAAATAGAAGACAACAACTAACAACATTTCTAGTGATACACACTGACAGGAAAATACTAGCCACAGGTTTAAGGAGGATGTGCCTAATTTTTCTTTTAGTAGTGAGTTACTCCAAGAGATAAAAAAGCTTTGAAAAGCGAAAACCTGCATTTTAGCCAATGAGAAACATGTATCTCATTTTAATTTTTGTTTTAAAAAAAGCCTAAAGGAAATACGAAACAGATTGGGGGGAGAAAAGCAAGAGGAATATTTACAGCTTTTTCCCACTGAATTTTTGTGGGGAAGTCCTTTCTTTCAGCCAGCCTAGTGGCTTTGACAACAAATTTTGCATGATTCCTTCTTTTCCTTGGGAAGTTCTTTATATTTCCTCTCCCTGGCTTTTACTCGTTTTCCTCCTCTCCACACCTTCCCCCTCTCTGCTTTCCTTTGCAAAGACTCCTCTGGGCTGGAAACTGCCATCTCCCTGCAGTGTTTTCCTGGTTGCTGCACCCTGGATTTTTTCTGACTATATCCAGTTTTCCCCTGCTTTCAGGGTGTTCTTGTCTTGACACCAGTTAAATTGTATGTGCATGTAGTAGTAGTATGCAGGTGGAAACAGACACGTATACATTTTGATGCTTCTATAAAATTTGGATTAATACTAGCTGACTAGTTTATCTGAAAACTGTAATTTGTTTGGGGGTGGGTTTTTTGATGTGTATTTGTGTTACTGCTATTTCACTGTGCTTTTATTCACTGCTTCGAGTATAAAATACTGTGCAAAGAACAAATGTAACTTCATACCCCAAACTGGGAAGATTGCATCAGTTAGTAAATTATCAGTGGCAGCTTTCTGTTCTTACCTTTTGAAAGCTGTCTGTCAGAATCTTAAATTAGTTAAGAGGAAATTGGATAGATGATTCTTTTTACTGTAAGCATAATACAGCTGTTATCGAGCTTGGAAAAATAACATGTAGAATTAAAAATTTTATGTAGGTACAAATGCTGTGCTTTTGTTCTTGCTGGTGCAAAGACCGTTGATGAGCTGGTTTCTTCTTGTCCTCTAACAGTTACTTGATATTTTTCATTTTCGCTTTGCAGCTTAGTCTTTTTCCTTTTTTCATGATTGTAGACAGTTGCAAGAGCAACAGAGGCAGAAGGAGCTGGAACGGGAGAGGCTGGATCGTGAACGAATGGAACGGGAGAGGCTGGAGAGAGAGAGGCTAGAAAGGGAAAGACTTGAAAGAGAGCGCCTAGAACAGGAGCAGCTGGAAAGAGAACGGCAAGAAAGGGAACGGCAAGAACGCCTAGAAAGGGAGAGACAAGAGAAGGAGAGGCAGGATCGAGAAAGACTTGAACGACTTGAACGGGAAAGGCAAGAAAGAGAACGGCAAGAACAGTTGGAAAGGGAACAATTGGAATGGGAAAGAGAGAGAAGAATTTCAAATGCTGGTAAGAATTTCAAAACTGAGTGTTTCAAGTACCAGACTACTCTTCATGTGTTTGGGTGATGGAGTGAGAGAGAAGCAACAAAGGGCAGTGAGTACAGTTGTGCAACAACAGTCAGTATTTCAGGCTTCTGTTTGTTGGAATTGCTTCCATTTGTATGGTGAGAAGTCCAAGAGCTTTGACTTTCCTGTCACAATTTTCCATTAACTCTGAAATAAATTTTTTTCGCACTATTTGCTCACTCCATTGCTATAATCTCTTGATTGCTTGAAAAACTTTAATGATATTGGGCACCTCCAACATTGGTTAAAGTATGATGAGTTAAAATTTCTGAATACCTTATCATTGTTTGCTCTATTAAACAAGATATATTCTCATTACATAACTTGGGGGGAAAAAAAAAACCCAAACATATCAGGTTGAATGTGTTAATGTAGAAGGTATGTACCTTCATAAGACAAAGTAATAGTGTGAGAAATGCACTTCGTTATGAAGTCTTGCTTATTTTACCATTGTAGTAACATTTCAGTGAAATGTATTATATGTATTTGTAGATAAGACAATGCACTGCCTGCGGAAATGTATCCAGCGATAACTGAAAGTTTTCTCATTTTGGTAATATAATGGAACATTTGTCAAGCACTTGGTTGTTCTTTCATAACAAACCCAATTTACGTAAGAAGTCAGCTCATGGTAAAAGTCGAGGAATACCACATAAGAGCTAGTCACTTTACAGCAGAGGATTTTATTGGTAGTTTAATTCCCAGTACTTCGAAGTTTGCAATGGAGCTTTTTCTGGGGAAGGGAAAGATGATACTTACTTGCTGCCTATGGTATGAGTTTTGTTAGTGGAGTTGTAACAAATGTTAAGATCACTACACTTGCTTGCAGTTTGCAACCAAACAAGAAGATAAAAGCTGATAAAAGACTCATTAATCAACCCTGTATCTAATCCATCTCACAGGTGGGATTTGAGAAAACTTACTCTAGAACGTACTTGTAAATTCAAATGTTGGCACAAAAGTAGTTGGTAAATTATGAAAAGCAGCTGTTGATAATATGTAAAACTTTCCTAACCGTATTTTCACTTGTGCCTAATCCTCTGGTAGTAACTGTAGTCTACGTTTATACATTTTGTTTGAATGCTGGTTTTGTTGCTTCATTAGCTCCCTTTTTCTCTTTCTCCTTTTTTTTTATCCTGCCTTTGCTGCTGCTTTCCATCTTCTGTCCAGCTCCATCTTTCGACAACTCCCCGTATAGCACTCCACTTCCTGACTACTCCAGTTGCCAGCCTCCTTCAGCACCTCCTCCATCATATGCAAAAGCAGTCTCAGCACCAATGTCAGAGGCCACACCGGAGTACGCTGTAGTGACTTCTGCACCACCGACTTCCACTCCCCCTACACCGCCTCTAAGGCACTCTGCATCACGTTTTGCTACATCTTTAGGCTCAGCTTTCCACCCAGTTCTCCCCCATTATGCTACGGTTCCTCGTCCGCTCAACAAAAGTTCTCGGCCCCCTTCTCCTGTCAATGCCCCAGCGACTTTGCCACCAAATACAAAGCCTGTTGCCTGGTCCGCGCCCAGTTGTGCCCCTCTTCCCCCATCTCCTCCAGTAATGATAAGCAGTCCACCAGGCAAAGCTACTGGTCCAAGACCTGTCCTTCCAGTGTCAGCTTCTAATCCAGTGACCCAACTGTCCACGTCTCCCACGGCTCCAAATGGGCTTCCTGAAAACCTGACTTATGCGGTTCCTTCACCTTCTACCTCAGGTCCAACTCCGCCTCCGCCACCTCCTCCCCCCCCACTGCCTTCCTTTCCGCCTCTGTCACTCTCTGGACCTCAAGCTTCCCCTTCTCCCAACCCCCCGAATGCCTCGCCTCCCTCATCCAAGCCTAGTGTTCTCCCTTCTCCCTCTGCAGCTACCCCTGCCTCTGTTGAGAACTCTCTAAACTCTGTGCTGGGAGACTCCTCTGCTTCTGAGCCAGTCTTGCAGGCAGCCTCTCAGCCGATTGAACCTACGACCCAGCAGGGTAAGGCTTTCTGTTATTGCTACTAATGCACTAATCAGGAATGCAGTCGAAACCGATTGGTACCAAAGCCCGTAACTGCCCTGAAGAATTAATACAACGCTTCCAAAGTTGCAGTGATCTTAATACCACAACGAAATACCATTTGGAAAACTGGGGTAAGGGAAATTTCAAAGCTCCGCAGAGAAGAGCTGGTGTTCTGTGGCCTGCCATAAGTAAAATTCCAGTTTCTTGAGCTCACTTATTAAGTAGTTGCTTGGTAAATCTTGGACTGTTAGTTTGTTGAATCATGTGTTAATAGGCAGTGTCATTAGTTTCCTGATGGCAGCCAACATGGAGGGGCGTACGTGCAGCTTTGGACATCTGAATGACCTTAAGCAAGGCATAATCTGAACCACTTTGATACTCTATGTAGTTTTGAATTTAGAAAGTAGTATGTAACACCTAAAGCATTTCTTTCTGGACAGTGGTCGTATTTTGATATATGGCTGTATGCACACATACGTATGTATTAAAGACAGGTCTTCCTGTGGTATTCTACCAGCGTAGTTTAGGAAAAAAGTTTGGTTAAGCAGATGACAGTCTTAACGGACACTCTACTAATATAATAAATATGTGTTTCACATTGATTAAATGTCTCTGTTAACCTGAATCCTGCTTTTATATTGATTTAATAGATTTAGGTCTTTGTGGTAGCTCAGCTAAAGGTGTGGGCAGAGAAGGGGCCCCTGGAGGATGAGCAGACTGTGGCTGCATCACACACAAGCCATGCAGAGTAGATTCTGTGTATACCCTCGTGTCTTAAATGAAGGCGTGAGCTACTCTGGGAGGGAGTGGAAGTAGGGTGAATGGCCTCACTTATAGTATGGAATAAAAGTGTGCACTTGGATGGTGAGTGATGCCAAGAGAGTTTAGAAGGCTTTTAAATTTACACAGTGGTTAGCAGAGTGGGAAACTAGGAAGACTCGTATGTGAAATTCCTTCCTGCAGAGGTTGCTTAAGGTGGTTGTGCAGCATTTTTAGTAGCTTATGGCAGTTTGGGGGAGGCTGGGGGGGATGTGTGGGGCTGTTTTCTTAGTCACAGTTTCTTAAACTGTTCCTGTAATAACACAGTAATCATGAGAATATTCTTTCTTCAAAACACTTTTTGTGTTGCATATCAATGTGAATTTAAAGCATTAAAGGAATCATAGGTAAAAAATAGAAGAGCTTGTTCCCATCAGCATAAAAATATGTCAGTCTTCTAACTCACTAATTAGTGTTTCTATTAAATTATTGAAGTTGATTCCTGGAATGGTTTTTTTGGAAGAAAGACTTTCATACAGCTTAGAAATTAGCATTGGAAATCAAACAGTTCAAGGGTTCAGATGTTTGAGGAGTGTGTTAAATGCTTGTTAGTACGATGAAAAGTCACTCTGTGTTCAGCACCATTTGGACAAACAATATTGTTCCTACATGGTCTGGTGCTCGTGCCTTACTTGACTCTTTATAAAAGCTTTTCCTGTTTACCTGTGTAAGATTCTACTTGGTTGCAGCACAGAACCTGACTGGAGGGGTTTTGTATGTAAATGTCTCTGAAGCTGTCTGATCTCTCATAGCATAGTATGTAATATTTTTAGCGCATTTAATAAGAGTGCTTCTCTCCTGGTGAAACTTGCAGTGTTTTCTTGCTTATAAGAAGGACCCTGACCAGTATTAATGTCTCGTATACTGAGCGAAAGAACACTGGTTCAACAGACGTAAGATCTTTCTTTTCTAGATCCTTAATATAGTCCATTTGTTTTCTCTCTGATACTAGGTGTTGTCCAAGGACCACCTGCACCTCCTCCCCCACCTCCCCTACCCCCTGGCCCAGCTCAGGCTTCAGTAGCAGCCCCACCTCTTCCTGGCCCACCACCACCACCTCCACTTCCATCTTCAGGGCCACCGCCACCACCACCACCTCCTCCACTTCCTAGCCAAGTTCCTCCCGTTCCCCTTCCACCTCCTGCTCCCCCGCTTCCCACCTCTGGATTTTCAGTGGGATTCGTGTCCGAAGAAAATCGTCCTTTAACTGGACTAGCAGCTGCACTTGCTGGAGCCAAACTTAGGAAAGTCTCACGGGTAAATACAACTCTCGTTTCTTTTTCTGATTCCTGTCTCCAAATCTTGTCTTCCTGAACTGGTTGCAATTTTTATTCAAGATGAATAGCAGTATCAAGACTTTTGGAATAGGCTTAATTAATTATCAAAAAAGTGTTACAGGATGTACTGCCATTCTTTATACAGTTGTTTCTTTCTTATCTGTGAACTTTGCTTCTTTCATTAAGTCGGCTGTCATTTTACTTGCGCATCTACTGTTATTTTGTGTGTTACAAAGGTTGAAGACTCCTCCAGTTCAAGTGGAGGAGGAGGAGGTTCTGCTTCATCCAAAACAGACAGTGGCCGTGGAAATGGACCGCTTCCCTTGGGAGGCAGTGGGTTGATGGAAGAAATGAGCGCCCTGCTGGCCAGGAGGTAAGGAGCTGTTCCTGTGCTCTAGCTGTTTGGTCATCACAGAGAGAGGATTTGGGGTACCTGTTTTCAGCTGGCTGAGGATCAAATAAACCTCAGCTTGCTCATGTGGTTGCTTTGTGAAGTTGATAATGTTTTGTGAATAGCCATTTTTACATGAGCATAATGAAGTACTTCTCTTCCACGTAAGTCTTTGTGCAGCAGTAGGTGAGGGGATGCAGACTTCGCAAGGAGGAAGAATTGCACAGTTGCTTTGGCCAGGAGGGCTTTGTCCTTTAAATTATTTTGAAAGTATTTTTTTTAATACTAATTTTCTGTTATCTAGCTATTAAGCTGTATATGTCTTTAACTACACTAAGCAGCATTCCATATTAAAGCCATGATAATCTTGGTAACTTTTGTCTCTACTTATAGGAGGAGAATTGCTGAAAAGGGATCAACAGAACCGGAGCAGAAAGAAGATAAAACTGTGAGTTGAGAAATTTTATCTGCTTCACATTATTCAGTTCTCGTTTATGAGAGATTCTGATGGTGTATATGAGATATTATTTGTACTTCATCATATATATACACACAGCCACTATGCTGTGAAGTGCATAGTGCTTGCATGTTTTCTACATGCAGTTGAGCAGAACAATTTAAATCTAAATGAAAATTGAAATAAATATTTGAACACTTTCGATGAATCTGTTAGATTCACAAGAGTCAAAGGTGGTTTTATTCTCTCTTCCTGTTTTCCCTCTTTTCTCTCTCTCCTCCCTTTTAATCAGGAAGAATCAGAGTCTTCAACTTCTTCTAAGGTTTCTTCAACAAGCACACCTGGTAAGTAGCGCAGGTTTGTGAACTCTGTGACTCTATAATGCTAAAACATAATGACAATTCTCAGTTATCTGTGCTGGATTTTGGAGCCTGCCTCTTCTCCCATGATTACAGTTTGGCATGTTGCTGTAGAATGGCTCCTGGTTCAGAAGTGTTTCAGAAGATGACAGGTGAAAAGAACATCCACACAGCGCTTGATGTAGGGTCCTCCTGTGTCGAACCTATGGGGCTGATGCACGCAAAGCAGTAGGTAGTGAATATGAAAGCAAGCTATCTCGGCCATTGTAGGACATAAGTTGGGACAGTAGTTTGTGTCCTTCAAGGCAGATGTCTGAGAGTATCAGAGTCAGACAGGAACAGTTGCTGTTTCCAGGTACTTTAATAAAAATTCCCTCACATGCAAGTGTCCTTTCTAAATCAGTGTAACCGAATGGAGCAGAAATTCTTTAACTGTGATTCCTCTGCTGAGGTGTGCTGGTGGCAGAGTTAGGAACTGCGTAGCCAGCATTTCTGCTGCAGTCAGTACGGAAAGCTTACATATCACCAGTTCTGTAGTTGGCCAAGATGTATTGTCTGCATGCATATTTATTCATACTGTAAACGCTTGTGTTACAAGGATTCAAGTGACACTTGACTGTCTTTTGCTCTCCTTTAGTAGTACGCTCTTGTACCCTTAGCTTCCTTGGCCATCTTCCCCTGCGTGCATACAAAAGGGGGAGGATGTGCCATATAACCTGCAGTTTGTCATGCCAAAAGATACTGGAAGCAGAAGGCAAAAGGAAAATGGCTGGGTAATGAATATACCAGCCCTCAGTATGTTCTAGCTTTCTCTGTTGATTGCTTGCCCATGTGTATACTTCTTCACTAGATTATTTCAGTCACCTGATGGTGTGCAGGCCTTAATATTGAAAACCATTGCTGTGGGTGAGCAAAACTCAGATGGCCACTGGATGTGGGATAAAAAGGAGAGCTAAGAGCTAAGTGTGTCCTGATGGAAATAACTGAAAAACTGTTAGTATTGAGATAGAGCTGGTAGGCTACAGAAATTACTGCAAGGCAATAAACGACTTAATACAAATCAAGTTTTTCAGCCTTTTTTTTCCCCTTAGCTTAGGAGTTTGCTTCATTCTGTTAAATACAGAGAGAATATTAGCCTTGGGGAAATAACTGCTTTTGGAACACTTCTTCTGACAGTATAGGTCCAAAAGAGGCAAAATGTAAACAGTGGAAGTGAAGTGGCTCCTTTAGTTGGTTGCCATAATAAGAAGCCTCATCAAACTTTCGTAAAATGTCAAATGCATACAGACGGTTGACTGTTTCCTTCCAATGGAGAGATTTCAGTTCATTTCTTGATGACGTAAAATGCTCCAGTAATGCTGTGCCTCATCATTGGAACAGGTCTTTTAAAGGTTTAAGAAGAATGCTTGGCATAGTGAGCAGAGAGGCCAGGTCAAAAATTTGTGTAATTATGTCTAATTACCATTAATAATGTAACTAAAATTTTTATACACAGACTTGCTAGCATTTGCCTCTTTCTTTGGTGTTGCGCTTACCTTTTCCTATGTGCTGTTGTGGGAAACTATCAGAGTTCCACATTGTTTGTCAGGAGGAGTGTGATGTTGAAAGTGGAGACATTTCTTCTGTCCTGAGCGTGGGTCTCCTTGCATTTGTTTTGAAACATTTCAACTCTGCTAAGGGGTTGTACTTTCTTTCTCTCTCCTGTTGCTTACAGGGACAGTTACACCATGATTACTTACACATATTAGTGCTTCTCTGTATATGGTATATTCCTTTTAGGGGAAGAAACACACAGTCACATAAAGCTAAGTAAAACCTAAGTTAAAACATGTTCTGTAATACTATAAACAAAATAAGCTCAAAACCATAGGATAAGCAACCAATGTATGACCCTTGGATAATGCTGCTGTTTCAGCTAGGTAAGAATAGTCATGTGGTCCTTTTAACAAGCAGCAGACATAGCGAAAGTTTCTCAAAGAATTTTGCAGATACAGCTAAAATCCTGCTAAAATAACTCCTATGGCAGGACAAGTCCTGAAGCCTGGTATATCAAATTAAGCTAAAGACTTATTACTAGCACTGGCAGCCTGTAGTAGGCTGGGTCACAGACTATCCTAGCAGACTTCTGCAATTCAGGTATTCTTGGTATCTAGCTGCATCCCAGAGAACTTCCTGGTCAATATGAGACTCTGAAAGAGCATTTCTGCCTCTCAGCTTAGCAGAGCTGAGCAATACAAAAGAAAGGGAACAGACCAAATAAACCCTAAACCTGAAATAAAGACTTGATAAAGTCAGTGGTACATTAAAGTTGAGAGTAAGTAAGAATAGCAAGTAAGTAATGACGATTCACACTACAGAAAGACTGTTTTAGCTAGTGCAGACTGTAAGGAATGAAAACCTAATTCATAAGGAATGAAGCATTTGTGATGATAGGCATGTCCAGGGGAAGGGCTTAGGTGAGACCACTAAAGGAAAAACAAAATCTCATTCACAGTATGAGAACACAAAATAAACGGTCCTTAACTGAACTGTTTTGCCCTGTTGCAGCTGTCTGTCTGCTCTTGACAAACCTGCACAATAAAAGCTGGCTTTTACATGTGACTTTAGATCACTGTAATACTCAAGATAGCAAGTCAAAGTTTATTGGAGAGGATTCTAGGCAGAACTGAAAGCAGGCTTCTGAATGGAAAGTGAAGCGTGAGAGTGTATAAAGATAGGTTGGGCTTTTAAAACTTGACTACAAATTAAGACTCATGTCTATAGACTAGACCCAAAAGTCCTCTTCTGTGGTGTAGAACAGAGTGCTTGCCCATAGAGTATAAGCTTCCCAGACAGGAGATGCACAGTAAAACTTTGTCTAGTATCACAGGTGGTAAGCAAACTACAATCTCTCCTGGATCCAAGGGCAGCGTACCTTTAGTTTTGAACCTGTATTATTTTGAAGGGGGAAGTGATACATTGCATCTTTAGAAGTATCTTTTTGGAGACCAGACTTTGGTGGCAAACAAATACCTTGTTGCTGAAAGATATTCTAGCTGTGTGAGATTGTATTATCCCTGCTATCGCTTCATTGAAATTGACACTGAATTAATTTTATATAGTTCATTAATAGCTCAGGAAAACTCCTTTACCTTAAAAATGTTGTTTGAAACTGACTATTTGGTTACAGTTCCAGAATTCCATGTTTCACAACTGAAGCAATAAAATACATAAAATATACGCAGACCTTCCCCCAGTTGGATTAAGAATCAAATGGTATTTACAATATCTAGAATGAAAGTGACACTTTAAGATGTTATCATAGCATAAATGTTAGTATAACTAAAAATAAGATGAATACAACAGGAAATGGCTTAATATGAAAGAACTAATGCAATATAGTTTTCAAAAACAAACAAACAAAAATCCAGACAAACAAAATCAAGAAAATCCAAAGAAGGCTGACTTAAGTTACCAGGTACTTGAAGTTTCCTCACATAAATTACACAACGCGTACAAAAAGACAGTTTTTAATCTTCTGATTGTGTTTTCTAGAACTAACGAGAAAGCCTTGGGAAAGAACAAATACAGTGAATGGAAGCAAGTCGCCTGTTATCTCCAGGTACTCCCTTTTGTACCAGCTATCTTTTCCTTACCTTTGCTGTTGTTGCTCATGCTGCTAAAGATACTGGACTAAAATAGCAAAAATCACTTTAGTAGTATTAAAAGTAGAATGTATTGGTTTAAAATTACTGCTGAGAAACTGCTTTTGGCAATTTTAATTAGGAATGAATAGTTGCTTTTGGACAGCGCTAGTAAGTGAAATTTTTGACAGTACAGTCAAAACTGAAACACCAAAAGATTCCTTAACAATTGCCGGTGTATAGCTTCAATTATTAAGGTGTGTGTTTGCTTACAGCAATGTTTAATTCTTCCTCTTTCCTTAAACTTTCAAGTCTGAAATTCCCACAAGGAAAAACCAAATTCAGTGCTGTGATTCATATGTTCAGTAGTAAATCTAGTGAATAGGTGTTCTCCTTTCTATTTCTGTGCTAGTCATAGAGCGGTTATCTAGCTATTTAAGTCATCTTGGTGAGATTTGGTGCTGTGACAGTTTTCAGTAGCTGTCTCATCAATCCAAGGAATTCCATCCTAAAGAACTGTAGGAATATTATACATCCTCCAGTGCATTAACCAATCTTTGGTAACTTGTCAGCTGGAACTTTGGTGGGCAGTGGGTGTTTTGGTAGGCATTTCAGTAATGCGAAAGAGTGAAATGGCTGCTTTAGCAATTGTGGGTTTTTTGATGTCTATTTAATTGCCATTTACATTAAGCAGAAGGCTTGTGGTTCATTTGAGAATTCCTGTATATTCTGCGTACAGAGGGGAAAGGATTCTGACCTGTGGTAGTCTGACAAAGTTACCTGAATTTCTTGAGAGAAAATGAAAGTACATGTTAAACTTGAGAATGTTGTGTTGGAAATTACTTGAATTTTCTTGAAACTCTGGCTTGTTGGAAACAGCTGTGCAAGATGTGGTGATTAGAGAAGAAAACCCAGTTATTCTCTTAAGTGGCATGACTTCTGGTTGTGGTTGCCATCAAGGTCTTCAGTTCTAAAACACAGCACTGAACACTCTCAGCCTGTATCAGTATCCTTGTTTGTCTTTCAGAAATAACTGAGTCCAGGAACCTAAAATGTCTGCAGCCTTCATTCTGGTTTATTGCTTTGTTTTTTGTCAAAAAGCAGGTTACATTGGTGGTGATGTCCTCTCTGTGATACTGTCAGTGTAACAAAATACTGCTTTACTTTTAGCCTTGCCTTCCCCCTACCTTCTTCCTCCTCACCACCTGGTAGGTTTTACCTGCTTTAATTGAGGTCTCTTGTTTTCAAGCAGATCAAGTTATCAATACAGAAATAACTTGTGTAAGGAATCTTAAAGAGCATTTTAGATTTCACGTTAAGACAGTTGCTGACCTGGCCCTTTGGTTCTAGATACCCTATGGATAAGCAATGGAAGAAAGGAAAGCGAAGGGATTAATAAATAGGCCAGCTCTCCAGATCAGACTCTTCTGGGGAGTCTGGAATGTCGTTATGTCTTCATTCTACCTGTTCCTACAGCCTTAGCTTCTTGTAAACTGTTGTATGCATCCTATTTCATTGATGTTGTTTCAACTGGTGAACTTCAGAGGTTACTGAGGTCTGTTTAAAAACATTTTCTGACCTAGAGGAGTACAGGACTACAGAGGAGTTTTGAGATTTGTCTTAAGATTTATTGAGATAATCTCTCCATCAGGCTTTTGTCTTCAGTGATCCAATGGAAAATGTTGATAGAATTCAGCTTAATGAGAGCCTCGTTGGGTGTATACTCTAAAAGTACTTTCAGACTAAGAATTCCTTGTTTATTGAATGTCAGTATTATTTTCCAGTGCTGTCATAACCTGCTGGAAGGTGCCATAGCATATATTTTAAGACTGCTCATACAGTTTTCTAGTCAGTGTTGACAACTTGCCCTGCCAGAATGAGGAGGGTTTCATGGGCTGAGAAAGGTATTAGTAGAAGTCTCTCTTGAATATCCTTGCATTTTTCTTAGTTGTCAAAGCAAGCAGCTTGTTAAAGTAACTTTGAGTGAGGTAGTCAAAGGGTGCTGCTGTTTGCAACACTAATACCATGTTTGCCAAAAGGAGATATCTTTCACCTGGTAAGTCTTGAGAACCTGCATCTGACCTGTACAGAGAGAGTATGAGTTGTTTACAGGGATTAAACAAAGTATACCTGAGAAACAGGCAAGTAAGCAGAATTTTCTCTTCAGAGCTTCCAAACAGGTAGACAATGAAGGAGTTGTTACTCAGAATGAATATTCTAAGTATTTTAAAATAACTAGTGTTCTGTTTAAGATCAGGGCTTTTTTTTTTTTGGTAGCATACTTTGAAAGGACTTAAGCTATGTGCTGTTAGTATTTCCTGAAACATTCAAACAGAACTCTTGAACACAACTAGTGAAACTTTGTGGTATTTAAGGTGCTAAAACTGAACAAAATGAAGACCTATTATAGCTTGTTAAGGTAGTGTTTTTCCCCTTCGTAGACGGGAATCACCATGGAAAAATCTACTTGCTTCTGAAAACAGGTTCTATGATTCATTAAACAGGTATCATCCTGTTGGGATTTGAGACTCTTGTAATAACCATTTTGACCAGTTTAGGGTTGGACTTTTTCTACATGGATTGGTAATCACCACAGGCACAACCAGGTTCCTCTTCACATTTTGTTTGTCCAGTTAAGCCCATTTTTGGACTGGTTAAAAGCAGATAGTGTCAAAGGCAAATTGAGATGACTTAATAATCAGCTATGAATTCATATTAAATACTAGTTTTCTGGCAGTCACTGCCTGCAAAGATACAAATTCCTGTTGGATGTGGCAGGATTTAGTGAACCATTTGCAGTGTTTTCAAAAATGTAAGTTGAGATACACAGGAACAGCAGTTAATTTTCCAGATGTGTTTTCACATCTGCTTTTTGCAAATTAATTAAAGATAACAAATAGATTTTGCCAGACTTAAACATTAGAAAGGAAAAAAGGGGGGGGGAGAGGACTTGTTAAACATAAATTAATATTTCTCTTGGGAACATATTCACAAGTCAGAATTAACATCATGTGTATTTTAAGCTGTAGATCTCAGCTGCACTCTCTGTAGTGGTAGTTGTAAAATACTGACATTGAAAGCCTTCAGGTTTTAAGAGCTTTCTGCTGGTAAACATGTTGCAGAGCCCTGCAGAATTACCGAGTCCAGTTCCAGCTTTTTTTTCATGAAGGCACTCATTGTGGTGACTACTTAATCTTTTGTATGAAAAGTTCCCCTTTTAACTACTTATCTTGGGTGGTGTATTCTGCATGTTGGCATGAATAAAATCTTTATCTTGCATGCTTGATTTAAGGTGTGTTAGGAACTATCGAGGTTGCCTCACTGTCCTGTTAGGCAATGCTATGAAAAACCACACGGGAGAGCTCTTTAGCCATCTTAGGATCGAATGGTTGGGATGTTTTGTTCACTGAATTTCAGTAGTTAACGGCAACTGTGTTCAGCATTAATCTTTCTTCAGAGCAAGTTGAAGAAGGAAAAATAGGATGATTTTGGGGGGAAGACAGATAGATTTGCCTGAGATTTAAAATTACCTAGTTTACAAATTATGGGCATTCATATATGAATGAAGAACGTCTTGCATTTCGGAAAGGAAAAATGGAATGCATTCTGAAGACTTGAGTGGTAAAGTTTATAAAGAGGCTTTCCTGTTGAGATTTTTGACAGGTAGCAGGAGTATATAGTGTATGATTGGTAGAGCTGTCTGTGGAGACCTCTTCTTTAAAGTCACTTCATTAAAATATTCAAGTCATAAGTCATTTTATTAAAATATTTAAGTATATCCTTGTTTGGGTTCTTCCATTAAGGCATGCAGTAGGTGCCTGTTACCAGTCGCCAGGAGCTGCATTTGAGAGGGCACTGATTCTTTTTTCAGTCACACTGGGTAAATGCTGTAAAGCCACAGTGCATGGGAACAAAGTGATAGTCAATGGAAATGTTCAGATTCGCTGTATATAGTTTCTGATCAACTCATGCTATTCTGCTTGGAGTAAGTCAGTGTTCCCAGTTCAAAGTGTGAACTGCAAGTAATGCTTTAAATATCCGATATGTGATCAAGCAGCAGTTGCTAAAGATCTTATCTTGATGAATGTTTTTGAGGAAGGAATTCTTTCAGAATGAACTAAGCACTGTTGATATCTAAAGAGTTTTGTAAAAGATCCCAAACTGTGGTTTGTCTTCATAGCATTAGCGCACACTGTAGATCTGGTGGTTACAAGGTGAATTCTATTTTCCAGCTTCTTCCACTATCAAGTTGTTGAATATTTCACCTTCTGTCGTACTTGGTGGATCATGTATTTGATTTCCTCGTGTTTCAAGTAATGATAATGTTAGCAATTTCTTTTCTGGAGCTTACGTTTGGACAGCTGTAGGCTTGCATCTAAACAACTGTAGCAATTGAGTATTGTGATCCCAAGTGAAGAACCGAGGTGGCATAACACCACAGGATGTTCCTGCACCCCTCTGCTTTGGTGCAAAGTCCAGGAGGAAAGGGACAGTTGTGCGTTCCCTTTTGCTGACTCTGTTTTGCATGGTTAACTGCTGGCAGGTTTTTCCTAAATAGGTGCCACTAGGCTTGACATAACTAACTTGTCAGTGCACAGAAATAATTGTGAAGTGTTAAAAAAATTGTTGAGAGGTTTCTACCACCTACACTGGAGTTACTGCTTTTTGAAAAGATGAATGGACTAGGGTGTACCAGTTTAAAATGTCCTGTCACCAGAATTACTCGGTAGCTATGAAAGTGTATAAAGGTTTTCATAATTGTTTTCAAATGTGCCACGCTCTCCGATCACACAGGCATGCCGTGTTACAGGTTAGGGGGAGGAAAAGTAGGCAACTCTTGTGTCCCATGTAGTTTCTTAATATTTTTCACACTGGGATCCTACGAGAGGTAAAAGTAGCTGCTGGAGGGCACAAATATGAGAAAGTTTCTGTAGCATCAGAATGACATTTTAGTGTGCATGGCCTTTTCTGTTGGGAGTTGCATTTTGAGTGTTTTCCTTCAGTTAGCAAAGAAGAAAATAGTCCTATTGGGTTATAAAAGTCATCAAGACAATCCAGTATGAGGCTCATTCAGCTCATACTGAACAAAGACAGTGTAATCAGACAGTTTCTTCATGGATGAATTGGTATCTTGTAAGGGAAGATGCATGAAAGCTGAAGGTAGTAGTTTTGTAAAAACAAATATATATATATATTTAGGTTCACTATTCTTTTTCTTCTGAGTGTGAACAGAGCTTTTTTTTGTGTTAGCTAAATTAAAAATACATAAATAAATGGAAAAATCAATGGAGTGGATGTACTGCTTGTGTCCCTCACACCTTCCGCTTTTTTCTGAAAAAAGATAGTTTTATATTGTGTATTTAAGACAAGATAAAGTGCAGAACTGTGCCTTTCATGCTGCTTTGCCTTGTTTTGTTCATGGCCGCCTTCCGTCGTAATAAATAAGGCTGCACCTTCAGATAATGAATCCAGAAAATTGCAGTGTTTGTTTAATGCCTCCCATGTAAGAATTTTGCAGTGAAACACTGAGTTTAGGCCAGGCTTTTTTGTTCAGTGATGCCGCATACAAGGACAATGAAATAGGACCCAGTTTAGTCTAATAACCTGCTCTTCCTTAACGTTACCATACTGTGCTAATTCTAAACATTGGGGAAACCCCTTGACATGAACTGTCACCATTTTTATCAACTTCTTTTGGCTTAATATTGTATGGAGTAATGGAGAGAGAATGTTAGCCAAGATTTAAAAAGTAACTAAGAGCAGCGGAACTTCCTTCCCTCTTAGTCCCACACCACCCATCCATCCATCCATCCATCCCTGCTTTGGAGAACTATTTCTGTGCTCCTGCTGTTAGCATCTAGGTTCTGTCTTTGCTCATAGCTGTAGGTATGCCAGGCCCTGTGGAAGCGTAGTAAGTACACGAGTCTGAGTTACACCTTGTATGAACAGAGGGGATCAGAAAAGAGAAGCGAGAACGTAGAAAACCCTCTTCTTCCAGTATGTGTGTGAAAAATGCAAGACAGTGTTGGTAAGCATGTTTTCAGTGTCTTAGGAGAGTAGTACGTAAGTAAACACTGAACATGACATAGTACAACACACTAGAACTTCCTCTCAAGTATTGTCTTATAAATCTTGCTCCTGTTACAATATTGGCTTTCAGTAGCTTTAGAAACAATTGATGGAATAATTTCGGTTGGAAGGGAGTTAGATCTAAGGTTGCTCAGCCTTGTCCTGTCAAATGTTGAAAATCTGCCAGGGTGATTACACAGTGTGTATACAGTCGCAGCATCAACATGTAGTCATTAGTTCGTGGGAGTGTTTCTTTTGAGAGGGCCTCTTTTGAAATGAGCAAGCAGTTGAAAAGGGAGAAGGGAAAGTATTTGACATTTGAAGGAGTTCAGCTTTTCACGCCTGTTAGGAAAAAATCAGAAACCAGTGACAGTGAAATCTGTCTGCTAGTTGAAGAGTTATTGTTTTGAACTAATAACTCTTATTCACATACTATTTCCAGTATGTGGAAAATGTTCTTGGTTGTTGCTTTCTATTCTGTGTGGTATTTTGGGTCTGCCTGATTCTCCCACCCTCCCACTCCCAACATTTTTTTTTTTTTTTTTTTTTTTGCATTTGCCTTGGGTAAAACTAATCCCTCCTGGCTGGGACATGGCTGTGTACCAGCATTGGTAGGGAAGCTCGGGCGAGCCCTGCTGCAGGCTGCTCCCTGCTCAGGCTCTGTGTGGGCAGAGACCTCGCGGGGGCTGGATCAGCTGTGCCGGATGCCTTTGCAGGTGGGCGTTAATCGGGAATTATCCCTGGAGATGGAAGACTGGAAGGCCTGGGAGCTGGTCACAGTGTGCCAGGTCGCTGTCCTTTCTCTGGTGGCTTGCCAGCAGCCTGGTTTAATTCCCCTGGTGTCTAGCAGACCTGGTTCAACCTCCAGGCACCCGTGGTGATGCTGTGGAGGGCTAGGTGAGAACATGCACCTCTTGGCAAAGTGTTTGTGTCGCAGGCACCTGAGAGCAGAGAGGGAGAGCGAGCAAGCAAGGTCCGAGGGGTCTCAGCCTGTGCTCTGCCCTCCAGCCCCACTCCGGGAGCGTTTCTGCTCCTGCATCTCTGCAGCTGAAGGAGATGTGGGTCCCTGCAAGGGAGAACAACTAAGAAAAAAGCAATAACCCCCAGACTTTTGGGGCCACGTCTTCCCATTGCCCCTGTCCTGGCTGGCTGAGCACGCTGCTGCAGTGCTACCTGCTGCAACGTTGGCCTTCCTCCGTGTGTTAGGACAGATGGAAATTGGTACCTAGACCAAAGCAGTTGGGGGGTTGGGCTAGATGACCCACAGAGGTCCCTTCCAATCCCGACCATTCCGTGATTCTGTGAGTTGTGCCCTTCTAGGGCTTGATCGTGTGGGTTTTTTTTAACGTGAAGATTCCCATTGAGATCTTGTTGCATTCTGCTTTCCTCTAAGGTTGGCCTGAGTGCTGCAAAGTATCTTTTCTTTTCCTGCTTCAGTATCTCCTGAACACTCGAAAGGAAGCAGCCATATTTAATGTGTGTATTTGTGTGTACGCAGACTTGAAGTTAGCAGTAATGGTCAGCTCATTAAGGATTTTTGTTTTGAAGCATATTGACATCTCTCTAGAGATAATCCATCTCGGTCTGCAGCGCCTGGAGGGTTGATTAGGACTCTGGAGACTGATGAGACACAGCAGATGTAATTGGTGTGGTGGCTTGGCTGCCCACTGCTCGGCTTTGCTCGCATGAAGGAACCATCCACGCAGACGATGGACTTCCCACGACCGATGGCTGTGCGCCCTACGCCCGACTGAACTGTCAGATGGCTTCAGGGCTGTTGTGGCTTTTGTTTTTTTTTCTGGAGGGTGGCAATAATTTGGATCAAAATCCTATTTATTGACGATGTAGGCGCTCGTTTGCCATGACAACTGGGAGCAGGGGGTTTGTAGCGACTGCTTCCCCCAGGTGTGTGGGAGATGAAGGCGCGGTGGTGCATTTGGTACCAACAATTATTCACAAGGCTTTGGGATTTTTAACGTGCCACTTGAAGGCTTTATAGCTGCAATGCTTGTAATTACTTCCATTTGTCATGATAGTAGTTAAATATAACGCAGTGTTATCAGAGCTGACTGGGTGGGTGGGTGGTTTGAGCGAGGTCTGTGTAGCTGCTCTCCCATTTACCCTGCTCAGGTCCTCTGGCTTTTTATTTACTCTCTGCTTCTTGAAACTGAGTTCTGTTCCAAAAAAGGCGGTAAAAAATGGCCTCATTACGTATCAGTGTTTACTGTGTCTCAGCGACTTCCCGTTCGGATGTGCTGAGCTTCACAAAGGGAAAAAAGGTGCTCTGTCTGGTAGAGCTGCGCTCGGGAGCTCCTGCTGAATAGCAACCGGCTGCGGTCCTTGGTCCCAGCCCCCCTTCACGCCTCCCACGTGTCACATGGCACCCTAAAACCTTCGGTTAGCTAGAGGTAGGACCCTCTTTGCTGTTTCGCGAGGTTGTAAGGTACAACCGAACCTGCAGCTGAAGGCTCGTATGTATTCTGTTGGGGCAGAATAAGGCAGAAAGTGTTAGAAGGATCCTGCTGGCTGTGCCAAGAAGCATGAAAAGCAGTGAAAACTTTCTTCCCCCCCCATTCCTTCAATGATTGATGGAAGTTAAATACCTGCATTAAATACCTAGCAGGAGCAGACTAAGAGATGCCTTTAAAAACACAGAGCCCAAAAATCCAGTCAATTTGGTTGCTTTTCAGGTTGGGCTTGGAAGCTGCCTGCTGTCTCAACAGCATGCTGATGAGCTGTAAAAATGCTTGACATGTCCGTTTTTCTTGGTGGAGATCCTTCGTGCTGGGTGTACGGCCAAGAAAACGCGGTACCTTCTTGCTTGGTTCCTCCCGGGGACGTTTTGGCAGTGGCAGTTGTGGTGCTGAACTCCCGCGGCCGTGTTGGAGCAAGGCGGCTGGGTGAGGACTTCAGGCTGCAGAAATTTAGGCTGGATCAA
>Ga0181612_119686_pt1 | contig 22310 bp, 9 predicted proteins | sample HoacroProtozoa21_FD_119630 | JGI IMG/M metagenome (GOLD analysis project Ga0181612, IMG submission 119630) | Hoatzin crop microbial communities from Cojedes, Venezuel. Combined Assembly of Gp0051906, Gp0051904, Gp0051908
CTTGTTTCTCTCTTTCCCCAGCTGACACTTCCTAAACTCCCTGCTTGCCATGCTAGGGTGACCTGGGACATAGCTCCCAGTGCAAATCTCAGTCCCATCTTCAGCACACCTGCAGCAACACCAAGCCAGCTAATGGAGAAGTGCAGAAGGCTGAGACCTGAGGCCCTGCAACCTTAGCAAAATCTGGGGCATTCGACAAGCATTACCTAGAAGAGAGCAGAAAGTACAACAGGACAGAGCAGAACTGTACTGTCAGCATCTGCAATGCTCACAACTTTGCAATTTCTCCTTGACCTTGCAAGTGACAGTCGGGATGAAGGTACCTGGAGGCCCACGCAAAGGTTGGCTCTGGGCCAACGTGTGCATTTACTGCCTGGCTTTGTGATCAGCTTTGAACCTTTGGCCCTACCACCACTGCCTACTTTTCCACCTATCAAACCCCGCTTTTCTGGATTGCAACAGGACAAGATTCACAGCTGATGTAAATCGGCACACCTCCAATAACGCTAGCAGGGCTGCAGCGCTCTGCACAGCAAATCCTTCGTCTAGAAGGGTCCAGAGATCTCAATATTTTTTAAAATATTAGGCGTTACACAGCAGGAATCAATTTGGCTGATTCTGACAGAGTTGAAGTCCCATTCATTACCATCCATATAATATTTCTAATTTCCTTGTTTATTGAAAAGTAGTGTTTCCTAAATACTCACTAGAGGGTACTTTTCTAATAGACTCTAGCCTCAAATAATTGTCAATCTACTCAAATTCTATTTAACAGGCTCTTGAGTAGAGCCTGCTCTTCGAAATTGTTTTTCTGTTTTGGGCAAACTTCAGTGGAATACAGGCCAGCTCTTAGCATCTAGCTTTGCTGTGTTAACTGCCAAGTGTTAAAAGAAAAAGCCCAACCCCCCAAAAACCAAAAGACAAATCAAGAATTAAGAGCTTTCAGCTGCATTCAGTTGTCAAACAGGCTCTGGAGTATTAACAGATGCAAACAGTATGTATTTTGATGCAATTTATATAGAGAAAGAAGCTTGATGATGCAGAGTTAAGCATCAGATTCTGGATTAAATCCTGTTTTTATATGCTTGACTGAGCTGTGCTTTATTATAGCGTGACACTCACCAGCACAGATAAAGTTCAGGGTCTGTCAGCATTTTCCAGCCTAAGCCAGGTCTGTCTTGTAGAGCAGGGAGGAGGTCTGGGCTGTAAGTCTGCTGTAACCATTCTCTTGAGTCAGAAGTTTGGCAGACAAGGTCCCCTCTGAGGACAGTAGCATTTGTTCTGCTAATTATTGTTCCAAATGGTTTGACCTTTTTAAAAATAAAGGAGAGTTTGATAGGAAAAGGAAATACAGATCAAGTTTTCCGAAGTTTCAGATTATTTCTTATAGCCTGAAGTATTGTGCTTTATAACTGTGAGTGCAGAACAGGGATGAGATGCTAAGAACACACTGAAAATTAAGAATATGCCCCTTCAGGTGACTGATACTAATCCTTCCCAGAGAAGACCTTTAGGTTGCAGACTACAAAGTGAGAACTGGTTTAGATTCATTCAAATCACAAAGATGTCAACGTGTAACGATTTGGTTTGGATCAATGTTGACTCAAAGTGATACAGCTTTGTAAATAGCACACTTGTTTTCACTGCTTTTCAGCTAGGCTAGAAGCAATGTAAATATAATGCTTCTATCAGCAACATTACTTCTGCAAATTTTAGAAATTAATGTGGTAACTGGAAATTATTAAAAATTGATAAACACGGGAATGAAAAGGAGCTGTTGTGAGGCAATTTAAATGGAGAAACCATGGAACAAAGAAAAAAAGCAGAAATAGAGATTTTTTGTCACATAAGCAAGTTTTTCCTTAAAAAGTGTATGTGTGTACAAAAATAAAACATGTAGGAGAAAAAGTTGGAAAATATTTGCACCAATGGACGTGTGAGGGTCATCCACCCACCACCTCTCTGGAGTCAGAAGAGAAGTAGAGATTAGTATTAATTTAGTGTTAGCAGGGATCTGGTTTTGGCTGCATCTCTTTTACTTATGCTAAACTCAGAAGAAGTTTTGACAGAAGACTTCGCTGGAATTATCAGCATCCTCAGAACAGGGGGCCTGATCCTACCACATCTAGGATTTTGCCAGAGTGAAAGCTGTACAAAACCATCCCGAATAAGGAGCTGCTCTGTGCAGAGTCTTTATGTATGACAACTTATCCTGATAACCAGAAGTTTCAGCAAAAAAGCTGACATCGTTGTCCCAAACCTGTGGTTCATTCACCCAGTGTGCAATACGCCACTATACACACAGAGCAGAGGTATTTTGTTGCGTATTTGCGCCGATAATGGGTGCCTGTCCCAGGACAGCACACCCCAAGCTTCCAGATCAAGTTATTTATACAAAAAGCATCAATATATTCAATATGCTTTGTTATTTTGTTAAATGATTGGTTAAAACCTCCTTGTCTAGTATGTAAACTGGTATGCATGCTCGCAATCTCCCCCTACCAGAATTACCTTTCCCCTAGTGATCTGTTTCTTTTGGGAAGTCTAAGCACTTCTTCATGGTTTACTGGCTGGGCTAGTAAAACATCAATTAAACTTCTGCTCTCTACAACAATCTCCCTGCTTATTAGACAAAGGCACATTGTTTAGACAAGATTAATATATTGTCTGACTTTAAATCAGCAAGGGTATTGCTATATAATGGACATCTATAGAAACAGTGTCTCAGGACAACTTAGTTCTGATAACAACATGTCAAACTAAAGTATCTAAAGATAATAAAATAATAAGATAATTAATACTTAAGATAATGAATACAATTTTTAAACTCATAAGGTTAAATAAGATAAGGTTTTAAATAAAACTCTGCTGACCGCAGTGCACAGAGATCTTAAAAAGTCTGTCCCAATAGTGGACTCAGAATACTAGTGAGAAACTGGCACTAAGCTTGTGTCACAAATTTGATATGTACAAACAAAAGAAAGAAGCAGAGGCTATAACTAAAGGGAAAACAAGGGGATATAACTAAATGGAAAACTGAACCATCCCTGTCACCTGCAGTTATAAAAGTCAGGCCAAAGTCTGATTTTCCATCAGAAACAAATACTTGTAGCATGGTACTTATGACACCTGGGAAGTGGCTTGGACAAGTCTGAATCATCAGCAAATAATGTTGTACTTAATGGAATACTGTAGGGTCCTTCTCTAGACACTGATGCTGTGTGGGTAGACCCATTTCACTGTGACTCTCCTTAGAGGACTGTGGTCTAACAATCCCAAAACTGTAGGCAGATAAATACTCACTCCTTCTTAAAAGCTGGAAGCTTACAAACACCGTGAATCACTTCTATGTAGATGTCTTTTTTTCACCTCCTTTGGCTGCCATGAGGTTTTACAATATTTACAGCAACTATGAAATGTCTCAGTAATTTATCTAAGATTCATCAAGTTTCTCCATCTGCCACATTTTATGTATCCTTAAGGAGTTTCCTAAAGAAAAGACACTCTTGAATTTCTGTGCTTGGAAACCACAGTGCCCTGACAAATACCAAACACACCCTTCAACTAAGGCACCAACTGATATCATACTTCCACTATCTAATCCATATAGCTTAAAAGTAAAATTTCATATTTTCCAACAGGGTTTTTTTGTGTGCAGTATTTTAAATATTCACTTCAGGCGGGATGATATTTGAAGAGGCACTTCACTTAAGGATTTTTTGTGGTTTCTAGCCTCCTTGTAGTCTCAAAGGAGACTAAGATTTTATGCTTGTGAAAAGTGTTTCATATGGGGAATTCACAAATAAATATTAATGTATCAAGTAAGGAAGCTGAGAGGTTCAGATGGTCAATCTAATGCACAGATACATGCTTAGCAGATCTCTGCTTTATGTACTTCACTTCAAGCAAGCGAGTGAAACCTACTGACAAATTTCTGGCTTAATTTAATTTAAAAAAACAACCTTTAAGAGACCAAATTTGTAACAAGGAAGGGCTTGGTATTGCTAATTTACTGGTTCAAAGTTTTGAAAAATCTTCTGATTTTATATTTAAAAATAATTAAATTTATACCAAGACATGAAAACCAGAAATGTTTTAGTTGACCCAAACTTCCTTTTTCTTACCCTCTTAATTATGTTTGTTTGAAAAAATAAGAAAATTCTGGGTTTTTTTCCATGACAATTTTAAGACTGGAAAATTCTCAGAGAATGAGAAACACTTCCTACGTAAGCTCATTTATGAGTAATCAAAATCAAAACAAGGATTTGACTTCTAACATCAGGAACATGTATGCTAAATTAGATTATATGAAAAACAAAAGAAACAAAACTGCTTGTTTACTCTCGTAAGGTCATATTTATGCCTGAAGTTACTTTGGACATTGATTCTGCATGTGATAGCGTTCATCCTTTAACAACATTTTCAAATTTTTAATTGAATTTACTTAATCCTTTTAGAAGACAGATTTATTCAGAAATGTCATTGCTCTCCCAAAATAAGAGCAACCACCCACAGAGCCAATTAGCACCAGTTAAATGGCCTGACATTCAAACTTTGTGTCTTATTATACACTTTCTTGAGTATAAATGTAAATCTTGGTTAACCTCTTTCTCCTTCCCTTATTGCTCTTCCTTATCCAAGGCCATTCAAGACAGATAATTCAACGAGTGGTGAGATAACATTTGCCTGAATAAAGACACTGCTTGAGCCTGCTGGAGATACATGCTGAGAGCTTTCATCTCATCCCCTCTCCTACAAGCGTCCTATGCTGTCACGGCTACTCCATGAGATGCTGTCACATTGCTGAGGCACAAGAAGTTGGAGCCATCTGCTTGCTCAATTAATTACAGCTTGCTCCTGAGATTTCTGCTGGGACTCTCCCTTGTCAGGCACGCTGAAATGAGACCTGCAAGCACTAGGGGAATTGACCACATTGTCCCACGTTTTAAACAAGAATAAAAGGAGATGCCCTTCCTAAATAAGAAAAGTGGTATTATTTCAGCTCCCTCAGAAGTGACTGGCGATGTCTTTCTCTGCAAATGACTGTTCACCACATACACAAATACGGCTATGAGAAGTCGAAGTGTCAGGAGTAGTTGAATTTTCAGCTACTTGCTCTTTAATAAATAATGACAGGCTGCACTTGGAGTTCAACAAAGAAACTCTATTGCCTTTCTCCCGCCAGGACATCTTTATGCATTACAGGATTGGACACAAAATTTCCTGACACAGCAAGGTTAGTGCAGTCATGCACTTGAAAAGACGACACAATGATATTCAGGGTTGGCAACTGGTAAGTGTTAAACTACTCAGGTGTTATGCTCTTGCTTTGTGAGCTCCTCCATTTACTTGTTTACTGGAGACAGGTCTTATGGGGAGGTTGGCAACAAACACATCAACTTTTGAGTCTCATTGCAAAAGAGGACTGTTCATAACTCTGATAAGGAGATTTTTCTAAGTACTCAAAGCAAACATATAGTAATATAATTTGCCAATTAGAAACAGAACTGCTGGCTCACAGCCTAAGAAAGACCATATAATATCTGATTTATCCTCTCCTCCCAAACATACAGAACTAAATAAGGAAGGTCATGGTGCAAAACGCCCTCTCACCTTTACGGGAATGTTCATGTAAGCATATGTTACAGTTTCTGTCACAAAAATATCGAGTCACCTGCCTAATTATTTCCAAATCTTTGAAGTAAAGTTCCATCATCTTCTAGTTCATCCACAGTTCATCTGAGCTAGCTCCATGATTAGATCCTGAAGCATTATTAACTTGCCACAAGCCTGATCACCTACTCCAAGCACAGCTTGACATTGCAGCGTAAAGAATCGACCTGAATTTTGTTGGATTATTCCCAAATTCACTAAAACCTCCTTCTCATCAATTGCAATGTGATGCTGAACAGTAAAGAGTACACTAAATATAACTCTTTCAGTGTTGCTTAGAGTCAGTAGGCCAACTGCTCCTCGGGGTTCCCAACAAATAGATAAACCCTTCCCTCCCAGGAGAATTCAATGCACTTGCTTATCTTAAGCTGGCATCTGCTAGCTTGTCCCAGCTACAAAGAGAAATACAAAAGGAAAGTTAAGTTCATGAAGTGTTTCAGATTTACCTCTCACTCTGGTTTCCAGTCCCTGCCACAGATGCAATGAATTACTATGCCCTGTGCTCATGGTGAGCACTAGGGTTGTAAGGTGAAATGAAAGCAAGCCAGGAGGGCTCTCCTTAGTAGCGCTACTGCTGGCAGGGAAAGCACCAGCGTGTGTCTCAGTGTAGCCTGGATTGGGTAAAGAAACTATCAGGAAAATCAGTGTAACCTGCTCCTTTCATACTACCTTCAGAAGAGCTACAGCATCCTCTACCAAGAGAACCTTGGAGCTATCGCTCTGAAATACAAGCAAACGTAGAGTTAGGAAGTTTTTTCTTGTGAACTTGCCGACAGCTCTGTAAACCTTTCTAGATTAATCTCAGCTAGTGAAGGACATGTGCAAGGGTTAGATGGCTCAGATTACAACCTTGGGCTGGAACTCCTTTAAAGATTCTCAAATTCAACAACTTAGTACGAACAATTCAGTGAGAGAATTATCACTAGTCACTTTAACTAGAAAGTTCTTCTCCGCAAGTTCTTAAATTCCCTTTTCTTCAATAAATCAAGGCATTTATTCTCCTTGTCATCCATCACCTACTTGTTATTTGCCTGGCTTAAATATTTTAGCAAGTGCTTTAGAAATGTTTGCTGTTTAAAAATTTAGGTGATGAATAAATATGCCAGTTTCCTATTTCTTAAGCCCTGCTGATGTTAGGGACCAGATATTGATGGGAATGCTTTTCTGCTGAGTTTTCAGCACAAGAATTATACATTCACATTGTTGTCAGAGGGCTTAGCATTGGATTGAATCAGTTCAGTGCTCTTAGCACATCTTCACTTTAAACATCTGTAAATGAATAAAGCATATTTGATGAAAATCTGTCACGCACTAGTCACCTGCATTAACAGATTTTTAAATTTTCATGAGAATTCTGTTAGACTTTAATAATAATAAAAACTCCAGTCTTGCTTGCATGGGAACATATGCAGGGAGTAAGGGGACATATTTTGCACACAGATTAAGGAGTTTTAAGTGTATGACCTATACAGCAGATCTTAAACCAGTGATGGCGAAGAAGAACATACATGATCTACAAACTATTCACAGGATACAAAGAGCACAAAACTCGAGGAAGGGGAATTAATAAAAAGCATGTACGTGGAATATACACTGGATTTATTCTGAAGAGAAAGAGGGAAAGAAATAATTTTTCTTCAGGGAGATCAGCCCACAACTCATTTAAAGTCCTGTGAAAATCCCTTGTGCCTAAGGCTGGGTACACCTGAAACTTTGGTTAGTGCTGGGTTCAGCTGAAATAGAAGTTTCAGAAATACTTCTCAAGAAAACGCAACTCCATTGTGGCCAAGGAACTACCCCCGCCTTAGAATTAGTTCTGTCTTATTCTTTCCCCCAGTCTCTCTGGATTTCTTTCCTGATAATTGTGGGTCCCTGAAAAATATCCCTCATCAGTCAGCACCAGCTGAATGATCTGGGATGATTCTGGGAAAAAGAAATGAAACTAAAACCCCTAGTGATTTAATCAAGAGCATAAGGTGAATATTAGTGATTTCTTCTCTTTACCCAGTCACGAAATTATCCACAAACCCAAGCACTGGGTCAAAACAGAGCCTCAAACATCTTTGAAGTCTGTTAAACAGTGGGATGTTTTTCATGTTCTCCGTTCTGTTGAGATCAGTCAGAAAGACAAACAGCAGCCTACTATTACTAGACAACAACCCTTTGATGGAGTTACACAGCCTACAAGAGCTTTGCACAGCATGTGCCTTTGCAAAGTACACGTTGGCCACTTTCTAAATTCATGCTTCCACATATGAAAAATCATACTGAAAGGTTTACTTCACTACAGAGCAGACAATGAACAGTAATTTAAGAACCTGTCTGGCTAAACAAGACCTGCTAGAAATGAAAAATTACTTTCCCGATACAAGGCAATTACTGCAGTTCCAGCCATCCAGTCAGGAGCAAGGTATAAGGGAATGCTTTCTGCACTTAATTTCCTAAAAAATCACAGGTATTAATTAATTTGAACACATGCAGATTTTACAAAGGTTTGTAACCATCTGCTTTTTGAAAACTTGTTCTGATCTCCATGACCTGATTGAATAGCCACGTGGTGCGGCATTCAACTGCTGAGAAATAAAATACTTCTTCCTTCACCCAAGATATTTAACAGCTGTAGTAAGGGAACAAACCTCAGTTTAGACAAGTCTGCTGCCTTTTCAACAGCAGTAATAATTTCTGTGGACATCAGCCAGGGGAGGTAAAGAAGTAGCAATTTAAGAGCTCATGACCATGCTGATTTTCTGATTAGAAAGTAGAGGAGATGGGTTAGATTATTAGATTTAGGTGAATCTTTGAATAATGAAGCACTGGGAACATTGTGATGCACTGCAAGACTGGGAAGCACTATGGATATCTTTTTTTTTCTGCTCAAAACTTAGCACTTTTTCCAAAATGGAAGCCTTTCCCAGAACAACAGTGAGGTTAGTAGACCTGGTTGAGGATTCTGCTCTTTCGAGTATTTGGAAGAAAATGTCTTTCTATGAGCCTCGAGTTCCTTCTAGTGGAAAAGTTAAGTCTGCTAGTTTTGTTCGTGTCATGACGCAAGTCAAGTTTTCATCTAGTTATCATTACGTAAAAGCAGCTTGATCCTTCTCCTAAGGTCAAGCAATAAGGCTACAGCATCTCCATAGGCAACACATTCTCCCCTGCAACCTGTCTCTGAATGCAAGCACAACTCTACACACACACTGGCACATACAGCTCTCACTAGCTGCTGCCCATATGCTTAAATATTTTTCTTTTCTGTAACTAGGAAAATGTCTTCATCAGTCCTGCCCTGAGCATCCTTGGATGAGAAGGCAAACGTAAAGTCTGTGCTGCGGTAGCCTCCTTGATAGATCACTGGCCTGAGGCCTCTGTGAAGGAGCTGTGAGCTGCTACAGTGCTATGGCTGCTGCCAGATGTTAGCGTTGGCAGCCAGGTACCCAGACACTGGAAGTCCTTGCTGCACGTAACTGAATATCCCCCTGTCTCTCATTAGTGTTCCTCACAATTTTCATTTATGATCTTTCCACCATACTTACAAGTGCCTAGCTGTTAATAAACACTGTCACTACAGTTACTATGTTTCAGATAAATACGTTGCAGTAATTAATAGAGAGTAATAACTTGATTTGAAAGATACTGGCTTGCTCCAGTATGAAAAATGACTTGACTGTCAGTGCGGGCTTAGCTAGTCCTCCATTAGATTATACTTGCAGTTCACGTGAGAATCATACAGAAATCCCTCATCAGTAAAATTATATTCATCAGCCCTAAGCTTGGAAAGGCTGGTAAACCAACTTTATCTGCTGTCTGTAGGATGAAGAGACTTTTGATAACAGTTTTTTAATTAGATGATGCTCCTTAGCATCAGCATGCAGATAAGTGAAATTGCATGAATTACCTGTACTTTGCAGAAAAGGGTCCTTTGATTTGGAATACAACAACCACAAAAAGATTTTAACATCAAAAGTATTGGGGATAGGACTGCTTATGAATAATAGCATCTGTATAAATTATAGCAGCTGCAGCAGAGATGAATCTCTGTAAAAACGAGCCTGCTAGGAGAAGCCTGTTTACATCAAAACCCAGAGAAAACCAGTGCCAAGTGCCTATTAAAACTTCCAGCCAGTTCCCACTCAGATGGAGAAGATCTGCCTCACCCTCACTTTTGCTTATGGGACCTTGATTATAAATATTTATCACACCTTCATCCCTTGTTAAATGATTTCTTCCAGGGGAGTTCTTTATTGGCAAGCATATCTAGAGCTTCCTTATGCCAAGTAAGCAGGAAAAATTGCAGGAGAATGGAAAGACTGAATATTTCATACAGTCCCTGGTTGCATGGCTGTGTGCTTCTGGTGCACCCTGCAAAAGACACGAGGTTTAAATAAAGCTATTTCCAAGAAAATGGCTGCTAAGTTTCCCCTTTTAAATCTGCTAGTCTCATAACTTCTCAGGTGGGAAGTAAATAAGAACCTGAACTCAGCTCATCCCACAGGAGCACTGAAACTGGACTCCTGAGAAAACACAGCTTCCTCACATCAAGTCTTATTCACATGTTAGACTTCAGGCTTTCACAGGCTTCACAGATGCAACACAGTTCTTCTTTGTTGCTCTTTCCATAGAGAGAGGAGAAAAAGCAAGCTATGCGCCAACAAGATGACTGCAAAATTATGAATCTGGTGTTGATTTTTTTTTCAGCAATTACTGTGTTGGCACCAAGATTCCCTCTAAACCTTCTCTCATCATCTCTATGTTGTATGTGCAGAGATAACGTTCTTCTGGTACTCAAGGTGAGAGCTCTCATTTCCATATTGAATGAGCTAGGGCAGCATTTCCAGGTCACTCGTTTATCACTACTGTTGCCTTTGTCAGACTCTCCAGGCTGGAGGTAACCTTAACTATGGATTATCTACCAGCGCTGGTGTTCTGAAAACAAAATTTAAAGTTCCCACTGCAAAGCACAGAAACTCTACCCTGTCACAAATGCTGTGCCAACAGAGATTGAAGTCCTTCCTGTGTAAAAAGTCAACCACAAGGTCCCAAGGCCCAACTCTGAGGTCTTTTAGAGAGACAGAGCTTGCACGGTAGAAATGTAAAAGCACAGGCTAAGCCATAGGCCCTGTTCTTTTCCTATCCACATACTGAATGACTTGAACGATCCAACCTAGCCTGGGAACGCCATCCCCAGGGTCCTAGACCTGACAATTGCACCGCTTTCTCATCAGTTCTGTGTAAGAGAAAGATTAATGCTATCTAAGGAAAATGCAGAGCCAGGCGGTTTCCAGAAGCTCTGGGAACTGCAGGTTTTCTAAGGTCCAGGTGATGACGTGACTGGTGCTCAACCCCAAACGTCCTTAACATGAATTAGGACAAAAAAGCATCCTCCTGAGCTGGCATGAGGCTGCCCTTGTGGGGGCTGTATTGTACTGCTATTGAGTGCCTCACTTTTAATGCTAAGACGCTGGATAGGAAAATACCAGAGTTGCCTACAAATTGCCTCCGCTCTCATGAAGGGAGCCAGTAAGTGGGATACCATGGGTCTGATCCTCCACTTGCTGTTCCAGAGTTATACCATGTAGTCCTGCTGTGGTAAAAATCAAGTGTGCCGAAAGCCCAGAAGTTCTTCACCTTCTCCTGGCAGGCACATGGGGACTGGGACCCAGCACCTGCCAGTGCCCCGGTACTATACTGCCTGGCTTTGGCAGTGGTCTCCTCTGGCTGAGGTTCAGTTAACAGACTTCATTAACATGCTTCCTCCATACAATACCTCTCACAGAGCACAGCTTTATGTTTCCTCTCAAGGCAGGTGAAGTTGGCTGCCACATAGCTCTTCACAGAGGCTGTTCTTGTTGTTAGCAAGATCCTTTGAAAATTCTGTAATGCTCCCCTGTTGGCTCAACACTGAATTTTACGGGAAAAAGATCTTGCCTGGGTTTGAAATAATTGCAGGGAGAGAGGAGGCAACCAGAGGAGCACACCTTTCTGAACAAAGATAGTTATTTTACGTACCACACAGCACCATTGTAATTTAAATAATGTCAAATATAGCTCTTAGGATCTCTCTGCTCCAAGCAATAAAAACTTCCAGACAGTTTTAATACCATTCAGTTGTCAAAGAAAGTAGTAATTTACATAACAGTGTACTACTATGTCTGTGAAAGTCCCAACTCTTTTGTAAGGCTCCTTGGCATAATGCTTCTGCCTCTAGGAATATTTACATTATTTTATTTAGCACAATGCAACTCTGTGGGTCCCAGCAGACTGGCCAGTCCCAAGTGCATTATCCTTGAAACTGTGGAATTCTTTTGCGTGTCTTTGACAGAAAAAACTCCACCCTCTGGTCTCAAAAGACTGGCAGAAGCTCTCTACTGGCTTCAACACAAGACATAGCCCTAGCCCGCTGGCTTAGTCATAGAAACAGTATGCATATATTCTTCCGCTTCTCAGCAAGAGGTCACAAACAGAAAAGGGAATAATGCAGTCCTGAATTTGATTCCTACTCTGCACACTAATGCTGCTTTGTAAGCCATGTCCCCTTGTGCCTCCAAATGCACTGGGGCTAAAGGGGTTTTACTTCAGGCGGTCAACAGGGAGGTTTGACAACACTGGCCACATCTGATCCCAGCTGGTAGCGGGCACAGCAGGGTCACCACACCCCTGACAGCTGGCTTTTATTACAATATCAAGTAATCCAATTAACATCTGCATTCCAAACATTCATAAGCTCTACTTGGGCTTTTTTCTCCCCAGCACAATCTGAAGAAAAATAACAAAAGGAGAGTGCCTGTAAAGAGAGCTGAATTCCCTCCGTGCCAGGAAGCAGGGTTTGCACTCACTCTGTTACTGCCGTTTCCAGGTTCAGGGCAGCGTGGACCCAGGTGCCATGTACAGACGCTGCGTGAGAACCTCCGTTGCACTGAACAAGTATGACTGCGAAAGGTTTGTAACAGATGAGGTAAAATCCGAGGAACTCATAGGCAAGAGAAGATTTTATGACCTGTTGTGACTTTGATGAGGTCACACATGGCGTTTGCACAAATCCAAAGAGCCTTGTCCCTCCAGCCCATTTTCAAACCCCAAAGAATTCTGTTCTTTACTCAAAATGACAGCATCTCACTTTGAGTGAAATTGTGTACTGTGATGTTGTGCATCAGAACTTGCTTATCCCACACACAAGCAACTAAGTTCCTACAAGCAAAACCTGCTTTGCGTGATGCCTGACTTGGTTGCCTAGAGTTATACAAAAGCATCTTCTGTTTTGGTGGGTATATGTCCTACAAAATTCTCCAGACAGTGCAATTTCTGGGAACCTCAACTAAACCCGAGTTCGAAGCACAGGCTGCTGCGTTTGCCACCTCTGCACCGCATTTTAGGAGGAAGAATACAGTGACCTTAAACACAGTTCTGCTTCACACATAGCAGAACAAGGACAGAAAACAAGACGCTTTCCCATGCAGACTGCTTTATAATGTATATATTGAATAGCATAACTATGCCAATAACATGAATGACTGATCCTTAGGTCAAAAAAATAAAACATCCTGCCCACTTGTATAGGACATCAGCCTCATAGGGTAGAGTTACTTTACAGAACACATTCAAGTTCTTTTCAGTGTCAGAGGATCTAAAAAAATACCATTTCCTTCCAGTTCCCCTTACCTCTTACTGAGTACTCCACACCTTTTGAGTAAGCTGCACATACCTCAAGTATAACTTCGGAATAAAGAAAGGAAAAAAGCGAATCACCCAACCGGGAGGAAGAAAAATCTGAGACAAAGCTTCAAGACTAGAATACACAGCAAAAAACCAAGGATGTGCCTGGAAGCCTTTGTGTTTCAATCGGTTGTTTTCGTCTTGTGTGCAAGGTCTGAACAGGGGGAACATCCAGCTATTCACAGTGCTTCTCTTTCCACTTGAAAGTTACTTACACTAGGACAAGCCCCTCCTGATGCCCCCAGAAAGCTACATATCAGCTTGTGAAAAATCATCTAGAACACTTCATCAGCCAAGAACAGCTCTACTGTAGAATTATGGCTTAGCTATCTCCGCATTTAGTCTGACGAAAATCTAACCCTTGTTCTTCTCTCAGTAGGGCTGTTTTGGCTCAGCCTCTATGCTCCGATCACCTTGCTCCAAATCTAAGTAGTTGAGCTCACCACTTTCCAGTATGTGTGTTGTTTTGTTAGGTGTATGCTGAGCATTTTAAGAAGTCATTAATGAACACCATTTCAACCTGCTGTCATCTAGTCATGTAAATGGGGGAGGCTTTTTACTTTTCTGCCATTAATACCCCCACCTCATGTTTCGTATTTGCTTCCAGATTTTATAATTACTGGACTTACATGTAGAATATTATTTTACAGTATACTACATCTCGCTCAAGTCAGTCTCTAGTTAAAGAAGCTGAAGCTAAAGTCCCCAGTTTAAACTTAAATGAAGCCATATTCTTATTTTCTTCATTGCATAGCATGACTCAATCACACAGGTATATAATCAACTTTATGTGAAAGACATCTTAAAATGCCCCAAAATTTTAAATCAACAGGATGGATAAAGCCAAGAAGACAAAAGAAAAGGCATTTTCTACAACACCCAAACAACCCTAAACACCAGGAATACTGAAATGGCCCAGCCCCTGTCCCTTTAATTCAGCCCTTATCACCAGAACAGTGCTTTAAGTAGTACAAATACTTTTTTTTTCTCATTTTGATATTTCTGACAGGTTTCTTTACATTTAGCACTGATCAGACACAGGCTAAGACAGACCATGCTTGAAAGGGAACTGAATTTATATTTTCAGGTTATAAATCTCTCCCAGCTTGGATTACCCACACAAGTGTGAAGAATCCTCTTCTAAGCACAATCACCTACTTTGAATAAATTTCTCCCTTTGCCAGGGAAATGGGAGTATTTATTTCAGTGTGATCCAACTTCTTTCCTTTCCACCCCTGCTGTTCTATTGTCCTTGGAAAGGTGGGAGATCACAATAGCACTCTTCTATTCCAGTTTCCTGGATACACTTATGCATATGAAAAACAATGCCTCAAAGTTCACAGTTTCAGTACTTCAGAGTGTCAGAATACACTGCAGAAAATAACCCTCAACCTGAAATAAGGATTTTTAGCTCTTGCTTGCATATCCACAAAGTATACTGTAGTAATGTTCTTTTTTTTTTCTTTTTGTCTCTTACTGTTTGCGGAGATGGCAAAGGTGAAACTGATGCAATTATTAGATAAAGACTGTGTTTTAGATATTTTGCAAGGTCACCTAAACCTTGGAATAACTGATGATTTGGTACAGACGGAAATAGATGAATCAACATGCAGTCATTTTTCAGAACATTCAGCTATGAATTGGTGATTAACCTTTGAAACATACTATGAAGAAAAGCGGTGGATTCTCTGTCTCATTGCCTTCAAATCAAACCTGCTCGTCCTTATATAACACATGCTATAACAAAGACCAAGCTATCATGTTCAGCACAGGACTATCTGTGTGAAATTCTTCATCCTATTCTTTGTAATAGAGGAGACCACATAAGGATATAATCTCTTTCAGCTGAAACTGTCAGCCGGTGTGTAACATTTCTAGTACCTCACCCTAAATTTTTAATGTCCAACCCACAATCTTGTTTCATCATTCTTTAATACTGTGTGGAAAAATTATAGTCTGTTGGTATTGACACATTCTAAGCCTCTAGAAACAGTGCACTTGTCTCAATTTCTGAAATTTTCTAATGCTTCTTGTCAAATTAGATCAATATCAACTTCACCTAGGTAGGACCCATTCCAGCTGGCAGCCAAAGAGAAGCTGCACTGACAGTATCCCAGAAGCTGATGATTAGGCATTGAACGGAACAGTGGGAGCAACACCAAACACTGGCAAAAAGGACTATCCATGCTTTGTAAGTGGAGAAAACATTTTCATGAACAGTAACCTGACAATATTCCTCACTGGCACGCGTTGATTTTTGGTCTAACTGGTCTTCATGGAAATACAAAAGTTTCAGATTTGTAATAAAGTATTAGGACTTGCCCTTTATACAGTGAATTCTATAAGAGCTAAAAGTAACATTGGTGTCAAAACAATTCTCTGAAGTTGATGAAAATGACAAATTGTCACCACCATCTCAATTATGCTTGTTCACTCCTTCCAACTGCAGTCAGAAAACCAGTAAAAACGCTATTTAGGTCCGATAAACCTTGGTTCCCACTCTAGCCAGTGGCTTTAGATCTAAGCCTCCAGTTTACAAAATTCAGTTGGCTGAAAAAAAATATTTACATAGTTGTGCAATATGAAAATGAGGAAAGACCAGTTTTCTGGAAGATAGGATAAAAGATAGGAGGAGAGTGTGAACACGTTGAATGCAGGCAGAGTTGGGAATGGGGAAATGACCGAAAATGTATCTTGTCATGACAGAGAAAATAGATCCATGAAGGCCCAAAAAAACAAACCCAGGTTTGATTCCAAACCTTTTCAAGATTAAAAACACCCAGATGCTCAAGTCCCACTCTAGGACCATCTCTGACGAAAAACAATTAGCTAGCAGTGTCTGGCTCCAAAGATACAATGAATACTCTTCTCCAGCTATATGTGGCTATCAGATTGACTTCTGTAGTTACCGACGAGTACTGAAAGAAGCCTTCTATGGTGCAGACACCAAAGAAAATTTGTGGCCATTTTTTTTTTATCTATGCCTCCTTCTGAAATGATATATATAGGGGCTTTAAAAATGTGGCAAATACAACAAAGGAGAAGACAGCAGAATTTTTTGTTAGATGACTAACCCTAGCACACGGTCACTAAGAGTAGTAGTGAGTCAGTCCAGAGATGTACTGATACGGTTCTCTAGGCTTTGCTATTGCTTATTTTAGGAAAACAGATCTGGCACATACCCTTGACATGCCTGCTACATCAAACGTCTTCTGTAACAGAAGCCAGAGTGAAGGATTTGCTTTCTACTTGACCTTGAAGAAGTCACTTGACCTTTGAGCAACCATACTAGAAAAACAGCTTAATAGAAGAACTTTAATGAGAACCAGATTCTGTATCTGAACTGAATTTTCATGAGTTCATAAATTATAGAAACCCTAGCAGAAAAGGTGGTATCAAACTTCTAATTCAATTTCAGTTGATGCTTCAGAGTCCTGCTCCAGCATACAGAGATCCAGCAGGAACCTGAACAACTTTTGTGAGTTGTGCTTTTTGTTATATTTGAATATCAAACAATTCACTGATTTGCTTCACACCTTAGATAAGTCTCTAGGTCTGATTCTTCTTAGCCTATCCCAGTGAGTAGTTTCGTATGCAAGTATCCTTCTTATGGCTAGGTACCATGTTTCACCAGTGTATACATGGTTAAAGAAAGTACAGGACAGTTGAAAATAAGTCTGTCTCTGAAATCATGCTTAGCCTTGTTTGAAGCTTCCTCTGACTTTACTGGATGCTTTAAAAATACATCCAACCTACAAAATATTAAAGGCAGTCACTAAACAGCCTTTTCATACATTTTGTGGAAGACTGAAAAAAACATCCCACGTCCGTTATCTTTCAGCAGCTGTTAGTGACTACAACAGGTCGAAAATGCTTTTTCTGCCTGTAAAACTTGTGCTATGTAATTTTGATTCCCTAAAACGAGATAGAGTGTGGGAAGAAAGATGCAAAGTTCTTAGCTTATTCATCTTTCTTCTTGTCTTGCTCACTGATACTGAAAAAGACCATTTGCTTTTTTGTCAACACAAAACACATTGGCATTGAGCTCATTTATGTAAGAGCCAGGCAGGTATAAAGCAACCCAGGACTCTGTCTGATAGCACCATCTTTATTTGGCTCTTCTGCCTCAAGTGTTGCTGGTTGAAAAGGCAGCCATGTGCCAGATGGCCTGATGTGCTTCAGTACACTCGTGTCACATGCATTGCTATGCATCAGCACAAAGCCTGCACTTCTAACCTCAGACCTCACAAGCCCAGCACTGTCTCCTAAATTATTTATTTCTCAGATCAGGCTTAATAATGATGTGGGGAAAAAATGGGTTTTGTGATGAAGAGTGATTTAACAGAGCTAACAGTATGCCTACAAGATTTGCTCTATGTTGTTCAGCAGTGAGGTGAACGTTCTACTGCTCTGTTAATGGTTATGGGTAGTTAGTCATCAGGCATTAGCCAGCTGTCATGAATAAAATCTCTGCAATCTACCAATTTATAGACATGTAGCAAAGTGGTCTGTGCTAGGGACAAAAACACTACCTTCTGGATCAGGTGATAGCAGCACAAGATGCTGTGTTTTAGTTTATTTTTGTTTCGCTGAGAAACTAGGTATTCTTGTTGTTTGGATCAACCCTAATGAAACACCTGCTAGGTTTTAATTAAAATAAAATGGAATGCTGTTGCAGGAACAGGTGGAAGGAGAAGATATACCATACAGCTCAAATCCCTCCCTGTGTTCAGAGACTTTGCAAAGTCCCAGCTAACACATCCATAAAAGGGCGATGGAGTATGTCAAGCACATTTTGATTGTGCACATGAGTCTGGTTAAAAAGGCAGCTACTTAGTGAACAGCAGAAAGATAATATTCAAGTAGCCTTACATTACATCCAGGTAATGACTGGTGTAATGGTTTCTCGCTTCTGAGGTACTACATGGTGGTGTTTTCCAGTTGTGAGAAGCTAGACTGTTCAAATCATTCACAATAAAATGTTCAACATCAAAACAACCGTCAGACATTAAAATACACAAAGCATATAACAACTGTCATCTTAAAAAAAACCCAAACAGAACGCCTGATTACAATTCCTATCCTGTCCCCATCCTTTGTTGCAAAGAGCTGACCCCAAAAGGCATGAGGTTGCGCACCTCTAGCCAACTGCCAAACAGAGCAGGGCAAGATTAGCCACTTCATTTCATATTTTGTTTAGGCATAGAAGAGATGTGGTGCTCTTCAACAGACTGCTGCCTCTTGAACTTGCCACAAAGTTAATTGTCATCTGTATGTGGCAAAAAAGTGGAAGGAAATGAAGAGTGGGAGTCATGCTCCACACACTCATGGCCCTGGCATGAGAGAAAACGAATAATTGTGAAATGTGCACAACGAGCACCTAGTGAAAGAGCCAGTTCTAGTGCTATCATTTATGCACAATTTAAGTTTTGAATGACACAAATGAACTTAGTGGGCTAGAAAGTATGGCCCTTTGCCAAGAAACGCTTAATACTGATTGCTTTAAATTCGGTCTGTCCTTTAAGCATTGGCTTTTTATGCCTTTACTGTCAGTGAGCCTGTAAGTGTTCATCTATTATTACTTTGCTGGGTACTTCCTTCTAAAACTGTAGTTCTAGAACAAAAAAAAAGACACCAAACAATTCTGATACGAAGCCTGAAGGACCCCCTACTTCCCTCAGGAGAAACTCATGTTGTGAATTTATGAACTAAATGAACTACTGCAGAAGCCCTTAGTGTGCACAGTTTCTCTGTACTAATGAACACAATTTAGTGCACGGGTTATTTGTTCTTAATAAACTTTTCAGTCTATCAGGTTAAAGCAGTTCGATGTTATAAAATGCTTATGCAAGAGAGGCTTTCTGTACATAAACATGCACTGTTTTCTGAGATACAACACATAAAGCCTTTCTGATTTTGCTTTCAAGATGATAAAAGTCCTCTAAGGACTAATGATTTGTAAAATTTCACTTCGACATCAAAGAATAGGAGAAAGCACATAGCACGTTGCATTCAAAGGAGCTCTTCATTTCAAGTAACTCCAAGGAGTGCAATTGTGTACAGTAGAAGGTAACAGATGGAGCTGGAAGTTTGACCTGCTAGCTACTTGCTAGTTCTGTTTGCTGCGTACTTTGTACAGTGGGCTGATTTCTGGTTATCTCCCATAAAGCAAGGAGTTTTCTGACATGCTTGACTCCATAATTGTGAAAAATGTCTGCAGTTTCTGCTTTAGGAAATGAAACAGCAGTGGTATTTTGAAAGAGAACTGTGTAGAAGAATGGCTAGAACTTGGGGAAAGTTTCACTTTGAGTGATGCAATCCAGGGCACTGCTCCCAGGCAATGGGTCACGCAGCCTAATGAGGCAATAAGCCTGACAGAAGCTGGTAGCTGAAACAATTTCAGAACTGTAAAAAGGGTTTGGAAACAGCAGAGTGTTAGGAAGAAAGGGTGACCTTGGTACGAGCCTGATCCTTACCTACCCCAAATGTGTGCTGTCCTATCTGAGGGCAAGGAAAGCACCAGATCTAATTACTTATAACAGATAATTCAGCACGTTTAAAAGCACCTGTCTGTGTGATTTCCATCCATGAGATAATCCGGATGGAGCACTTTGGAATGTGGGTTGGTTCTGACCTCTGACATTTGAGGTCTGTTCCATAACTTCTTGCATAACACCTTCACCTTCCATACAGAGTTCTGGCTTGAGTCATGATTTTTGGATAGGTCTTTCTTCACAAAGCAGGCTGCACAAGCAAAATGAGTCTTTGGATAGTTTAAAGCCATGTTTTCTGTCACTCTCACTCTGCATTCTGCATTCATAAATCACATCTTCCCTCGCAGATACAGTGATTGATTTTCTACCAGTTTAGATGCAAAAAGTAATGTTTGATCTGGAAAATCCATTTAACAATTTTTTAAAAATCTGTTTATGCTGTCATAAAATGTAATACACATTTTTACATAACATGGTTTAATTTTGAAGGTGAATCACCTGCCACAAGAAATAAGATAATTTTCTCCATCAAGAAAGCTTGAAAACAATGAGGAAGTATGAAGCTGTACACTTGACAGGAGGTAAGTTCCTAGATAAGTATCTTTAATGATCTGAGCCTGTGTTCCCAGGTTCTTTCATGTCCACACTATTCATCCACTGGTGTCACAGTTATTACAGAGAGGAAACAGCAGCAAGACTTTTTGTTCCTTTGTGGTCATTGTCTACAATGGTTTGTGAAGCCAAACATTCAACAACAGAAAGAAATCAGCTAAAATAATAGTCCTAGGGCAAGAGAGGGAGGGCAGGGAAGTCCAGCAGATAATTGCACTTTTTGTGATGTGTTACTCTGCATTTCTGTAAAGGTGAAAGAACACGAAACAAACGCAAACACACCTCACATTGCGCAGAAGCAGACACAGATCTTGTTCATGTTAGGCAAGAAGGCGGCCAAGGTATACAAAAACATGTAGGCAGAGGTAGGAGCAAAGAGAATAAAATGAATATTGGGTCTGAACTCACTTTTATGGCATTTATGCTAGCAAAGTTCTTGTGATAACACCTATAAAGCAGAATGAAGATCTGAGGCTTCGCAAAGCAGCCTGAATTTGGATTTTATTATGTACCATTAAAGTACATAAAGCATTTAATCACAGAAATACCCACTGTTCTGGTCTAGAAAAAAAAGCAGTTGCCATCTTTTATTACACAAACATTCAAGCTAATCTTGTATGGGGTCTCAAACAACAACCAAACAGATGTTGCAAAGAAAGCAGAGAAACTCCACAGTAGACAATTACACAATAGTCTAGTGTAGAGAGAAGTATTTGCTAACACAATTAATGCTTCATTTTTTTTCCAGGAGTCTGATAATCTGCATTGCACCAAACCAGATTTCTACGTAACTGAAGGATTTGGTACTGAAGTGCCAGTGAAAACAGAAGACAAGTTGGGTTGTCAATGCCACAGATAAAAGGGCTGTGCATTTGCACAGGTTGCTTCTTTCTAAGTTCTGCAGTGGAATGCATTGATACCTAATCCAGTTGACACCATTCTCAGTGTGAGAATAGACTCTTCTGGAAGACCAAAGAAAAAACACTCAGTCAGGTCCACAGATAAAACCACACTTGTATCACAAGTTTATATATTTATATTTTAAATATTTATATTATTTATAACATCTTCAAGCACGTGCCTCTGGCTTCTTTGCATGTGAACTCTGTCAAGCCAGTAATATTTCAAGTACCTTCTAGAAGAGAATAATTTCTTTGCTTGTACACTCATTGCAAGCAGCAGAGACCACTGCAGATTCTTTTAACAGATCCTTTAGCATCAACAAGAGCAGATTCCAAGAAAAACTATGTATTTTCACATTTTGCTGAAACAAGTCAAACTCTTCCAGTAAAAAAAAAAATATTAAACAAAGTTAAACTAAGAAAACACTTGCTCATGCACAGTTGTATATGACCTCATGTCAATTAGTCATGTGTGGTCTGCACCAAAAAGGCAGTGACATTTAGAAATAAGTAATTGTGTACACATTTCTCTTGGCTAGTGCTGGTAGGCTAGGCACTCCACTACCTCATTTTTGACACTTTCTCTGGTCCTGAGAAGCAGAAAACTAACATATTTTTGTTAATAATGTAAAGCAATCCTGTGGAACAAGACAGTAGTATGAATAGGTACAGCGCACATCCTGAATGTGGTAGCAAGACATTGTTTTCTAATAGTGCAGTTCCTACATCTGCACATAAGAATGCCAGCCAGTTAAATTAAAAATCTAAATTACACATACAATCATGCAATGGTAAGGGTTGGAAGGGACCTTAAAGATCACCTAGCTGCAACCCCCCTGCCATGAGCAGGGACATCTTCCACCAGACCAGGTTGCTCAGAGCTCCATCCAACCTGGCCTTGAACACTGTCAGGGAGGGGGCA
>Ga0181612_106263_pt1 | contig 22303 bp, 9 predicted proteins | sample HoacroProtozoa21_FD_119630 | JGI IMG/M metagenome (GOLD analysis project Ga0181612, IMG submission 119630) | Hoatzin crop microbial communities from Cojedes, Venezuel. Combined Assembly of Gp0051906, Gp0051904, Gp0051908
ATCCCTGCATGCTCTCACCACGTTTCTGTACTCTTCCCAAGTGGCCTGTCCCTCTTTCCACATTCCATGGACCTTTCTCTTCTGCCTGATCTCCGCTAGAAGCTCCTTGTTTAACCATGCAGGTCTCCTGCCTCCTTTGCTAAATTTCTTTCTCAAGGGGATGCATTGCTCCTGTGAATGGAAGAAGTGTTGTTTAATGTCCCAATATAGTATTTACCATTAATCCAGTGATAACAGTCATGGAAAATCCTTATCCCGGGATCTTCATTACTACCACACCTCCTTTTCTAGGCTTTATAAACATACCTGTGCTCCATTCAGCATTCTGCAGTTACAATCACCTGAATCATTTCCCTGATCACTTCCTGTGCCACCACTGAGCAACTCACTTTCCCTCTTGAGTTCTTTCCACTGATTCCCTCCAAGAATTTTCAGACTAATGCTGTCTGTTTATGCTTTCAAGGAAAATGAAGTTTCTTCACACATAATGAGCCCTACCCACTCTCATCTCGAACCAGGAGCTGACATAGCTCCATTTGCTGGGCTTTTAAATGAATGTTATCATCCTTTCTTCCACATTGTACTGGATGCTGGAGTGATACAACTATCAGCCTCCATGGCCACTTCCAAATCCTCCTCAAAACTCTTGGTTATGGAATTTGAGAAACAACCTGAGAACATTTTGGGTGGCAGCATGCTGTGACAAAGACAGCTGCGTTCCTCCCCAACACTCTGTAGCAGTTCCTGGGTTTGATTGCTACACCCCAGCTGGGAGTTGCAACAATTGGTGCAAAAAACGGCTTCTGTCAAATGTTTGAACAAGGTTTAACGCAGCATAGTCCTAATCCCTGGGGCAGGGTGCTATGTTACCATCAATATAATATGACAAGAACTATGGCGTACAGCGATCAGTGGGGATTTACGGATTATGAACCAAGAGCTAGACTATGACTGGTATTTGTATGCAAACAGAAAATGTGTTTTACATACCTATCCTTGTGTTTCTTCGTTCCCACTCACAAGAATGGCTTCAGTCTGCCAACCTGGCAGCACTTCTTTCATCTGCTGATGCTCATGTTCCTAAATCACGCCAGATCACCTGGGACAGGAGGCTAGCCCTGCTTCCAAGCAGACACAGCACAAGAGCAGCAGCCCAGCCTCGCTGAGGGTGGCAGCCCTGGTGTGTCCCAAGGCAGCCACTCTCTTGGGTGGTCCCTGAGCCACCAGTGGTCCAAAGAACATCGAAAAGTAATCTGTGAAGTGACAGCACTAAAACACGCAGACCCAGACCTTGACAACTCCCATGTGTGTCCATGAGCAAACAGAGAAAACACGAGGGAGAGAAGACACAATAAAAGTAAGTGGTTGTGGAAAATTTTGCTTTGTAGATGTAGGCAACTGTGAACAGTCTGCTTGATGCAGTGTTTGGAAATTTCCTAAAAGTTAGGTTGTTCTTTTTTGAGAAAGACTGAAAGATGCTGCTTTGTGGAACTGTCTCAAAGGACTCTAAACTGTGCTTGTGCCTCTAAGCTTTTGTTGACCAAGGTTTCACGGCAAAGTAATACTAACCACTTGAAGCTTGATAAATGACATGCAAAGGTCTGCCCTTACGCCTGTGGTCAATGTGTCTGAACACAACCAGGTCATTTGTCATTACACAGGGCTTGGTCCTGCACCTCCAGAAGTTAAAAGTACTTTCTCTTACTGTTTTCAAAGAAAGAAGGGTCGGCTTTTGTAATTAATCTTGATTTTCATTTATAAAGATGAAATAACTTCAAACAGCTACTGTTTATTTAGAATGAATGTATGTAAAATACTATAAATTAATGTTATATGTGGCTTTAAAGTTTGAGGTATGAGATAAACAAAGTGACACAGAAAATTGGCACACTAGGTATTCCCAAACTCCTGTTTAGATTATCCAAGGAAAAGTGAAATCAGGCTGTCAGTCTGTCCTCTACAGCTGACGGAGTCTTCAAAGGTCAGCACACATGGTGGGCCTTCAATGTGTAGAATAAAAAGAATCTGAAGCACCAGTGTGGGCCTTTAAATTATGTTGACATTTTAGCAAGCTGTAAATCAGCAAAACCACTTGTGTGCTATACTATTTTATGCCTAAGCTCAGGCTGAGAAGAAAAAAATTTTCATGTGTCTGTTGTGATTATGAGACCAAGATATTATTCAGTCATGTAATTTCATGCATAGTTTTTTTTCCCTCTAATCTGCATCTCTTTCACAAGTGCAGATGACTAAATCAAAACAAATGATATGAAGCATTGGCAAATGTGATAGTTTTGTGAAGGCCACACATCTGATCTGGAGCAGATCAGATCATCACATATCCAGCAGGTCACCATGGCCTCATAAATATTTGTAAATGATCATTTGGATACCAAGCAACAAGGACTGACTAATTTTGTAAGTGTCTGCTGGTTGTTACTAACTCTTCTCTTAGCTCCAGCCATACAATATTCAGTCTTCGTGGTGAGCCTTTTGAACGACAAATTTTAGGGCTCGTGCTACTTTCTCCACAGTCAAAGACTCAGTGTTAAAGTATCACAATGAAGACTGTATGAGCAGCAAAATTCATGTTGCAAATGTCTGGCTGCTTTCCATTTTGTTCTCTCACATAGCACTTTCCACTCTTAGAAGTCGCTTGGAGCAGCACTGGCTCCATAAGACTAGAGTGAAGGAGCTGCTTCGGCACAGAAAGGCTTTTGTCAGTCCTCTGCAAGATGGCCAGAACATGCACCGGAGACAGAGGTCAGCTTCGCTGTGACTGAGGGGGCTGCATCTCCCACTTACCGTAGCCAAAAGAGTAGATAGAGAGGCTTTTGTTGCCCCAGGCAACTTCTGCTAGTATGTAAACATCTCATTTTGCTGGTTCCTTCCTTCCCTCGCTAGTCCTCAGACTGCAGAAGTCAGCCAGTCTTCAGAGTTTGAACGAACAGCAGAAGCCCCTGCAGTCAGCTAAATGGATGTTTCAGCCTGGAAGAATCATCTCAGCCCGATGCTAACTGACCCTTTGGAAAGCCAGAAAACATTTCTCAGCTGACTCCGTGGAGAATGGCTCTTGGTCAAATACCTCATCAACAGCTTGAGCAGAAAAACATGCAGAGATGACTTCCACATTGGTAATGAAGCTGGACAGTACCGCAAGGCTCTCCTCCTGCATGAGTCCCTGTGCTGGTTGGACTGGGCAGCTGGAGGCTGCAACCAGGAGAGGATTAAAGCTTTTCAGCTGACATTTTTTCATTGCAGTTTTTCATAGTTCAGAGATAGGCTTAGATCTGTTGAGAAGTGTGCTTGAATTCAACCAGCGCAGGCGGATCTTCAAGGGGGCTATACTCTGACGGGTCCTGGGAAGCTTGGTAGATGATCAGAATCACCCCTCAGAAAGCAGCTGCCTGGATGCCAAGTTTTACTGTCCAACGTGTTTATTTGCTGGAATTGCTAAACCCTGACTTTGAACACCTGTACCATTCACAGCCAGGCAGGGGTCTGTCTAATCGTAGCTCAAAACCACAGGACTGGCAAAATTGTTCCCTTATGTCAAAGCATTGCAGTAATTCCATCACATATAAGACCACATTTTCAAACCTGAATCCGCTACTCCATAACAACAGAAGCCAATAGCTCTGCTACTGTCACAAAATATGCATTAGAACTCGCTGGCCTTTAAAGTTTATAAGAAGCATTTTCTAAGCATGCCTTTTTTAATCTTACATTTTCCCAGGCAACTTCTGTCATTCTTATAATTCACCACACGCTGCTCCAGGCTAGTTTATCTTTCTGGTTTGAAATACTCTGTGGGCTGACTACCTTAATAATAAAAATAAGCTGCGAGCAAAAAAGCGGGGAATAGGTTTTACAGCTAGAAAATCAAATCAGTCAGGACTTGGGAAAGCTGATGCTCAACACAATACGAAACGATGCTCAGTATTTCAACTGCAGCATGTAAGTCTGTTTAGAAGTAGGGACGAGACAAATACTAGTTAGATAGTTTGCTATGTACAAAATAAAACAAAGTTATTATCCTACCTGCCATAAGTAAAGGAAGGGAAATGTTAAGGACAATTAGATAAATCTTAATTTTCATACAAAGTCTTAACTTCTACATTCTCAAATCTATGGCCTCATTCATAAACTAAGGATCAAGTGTAGAATTAGGCTGAAGGGTGTGCTTTACGCCAGAGATTCAATTCTATAAAAATTATAGCCCTTTCCTAGCCTTAAGATCAATGATAATTTACAAAAGTGATCTTCCTCTTGTCTCTAGCAACAGATGCTTTGTTCACAGGTACTATTCCTTTTGCTGAGGATAAAAAAAAAGAGTTCTGCTCCCCATACATTGATAATGAAATGGTGATTTATGTGTGGGAAAGGAAATTGTGTCTCGTACCAGGTTAATTTCCTCTAATCTGTTCTTGCCAACAGCGGCAAGCAAGACCATTTTCTCTTTTTTAATTTTTCTTTCACCAGTTCTTCAGGGGAAATCTCCAACCTGTTCCCCTCGCCTCTTACTGCAGCCCAGTTATTCAAGTCTTTACAATTTCTAAAGAAAATTAGAAACACGTTCTTCTCCAAAACTGCTGTGAAGGCTGCACAAACCAGTCTTCAAAGTAAATGCATGAGCGTTTCTAAGGGATTTTACATCAGCAATTAATTCTTGGGGAAAGTACTGTATCAGAGAACATGCACTGAAGGAATCTGAGCTGTTTGGATTTTAGGCAGGCTGAGACTTGCACCCAGCTGGGATGTGAGGTCGTTGTGGTTGCCATGACATGGAAAATCACACTCTGACAGAATAGTACCATGGCTTTTTTTTCATGCCATTTATTTTACCTTCAAATTAAATTGTTTCTATTGGAATGGCAACTTCTGTTAGGGTTTAACAAATTTATTGGCTGGCAGAGGTCTTTTTGTGGTGGGGACAGATGAAGCAGTATGCCTCTGCTGAACAGTCTGCAGCAAGGGTGGAGCGTGGCACTGGCAGTGCCCCAGATGCCGGGAGGGCTGCGACAGCCGGCCCAGGGCAGGGCAAAACTGCTGCACCCTGCTCTTCTGGCAGCACACACCACAGCAGCCAAGCCAGAAAGGAAACTGCTGCTCAGCTGCAAACTTCTGAGCAGTAAGAACTAAGTGCTGCATTTTTACCTACGCTTTGCTTACAACAGTTTGCTCCCAGATCAAAAGAAATATGTGGTAGAAACTCCAATTAGTAAAGCCCAGGAACGATATCTTATACAGCAAAATTACCTCTCAGTGTGTGGCAGAACCACTGATAACAATAACAACCACTTTTCACTCCCCAACCTGGCCCTTCCACAAACCTTTTTTTGGAGAAAACAATTTTGTATGTTCCCTTATAAAAAAAAAAAAAAAACAAAAAAACAAAAAAGCCAACAAACAGAAATGTCAAAAATAAATGTACTTAAATAAAAGAAAATAACTCCATTCCCTCTGTGAGAACAAATATTTGTCTCACCATAATTTTGTGTTTGGCTGGGTCTCTGGATGGCAAGGAAGGGGTTTTTTTAATCCTAGGGACATTTTTAGATGTAGACTTTAATCATGTGAATAGGATTCTCATCCTGATCAGCTCTGTTTGTCCTGCTCAGGCAAGCCTTTGCACTGCAATACGGCTGCAGTTCACACCCCTGTGGGCAGGTAAGGTTTACTCAGAAAGTTTCTCTACAGAACTTCACTAAGCCATGTAGGAAGAAATGCTTCTATATGTCCTAAATATGTATAGAGTTCTGTTAACCATAAAAGGCAAGTTTAACAAGTAGTGTATAATGAATAAAGGGACATAGGCACAGCTGCAGTATTGAACGGCACAGCAGACTTGAGGAGACATGAGACACATAAGACCCCATCCAGACGGGACGTACCAGGTATTTGACAGCTGTGACTGGATTATCACAGAAGGACCAGCAGTTACATTTAGGTCCAGTCACAAGTCAGATGTAGACAGAATCCGGGATAAGATTTCGCCGAGATTGTGACTGTGTCCCGTTTTGCTCGAATATGTAATTGGAAATGCTCATCCTTAGTCACACGGGGCCAGTGCCACCACTTTCTCACTAGTTTTGGCTGTGTTGCCTGGCAAACATTTTTGCTCAATGCAGAATTAATTGTTAAACACGGGGGAGGTTTTGTTTTGCTTTTAAGTGCAAAAATATGTGATTCTCTTCCTTGTTGTTATAATGATAAAACCTGTAAAAAGGTAACATGGTCAAAGCCATCCTTGCTTTACCTCCGCCTCCTAGGTCTTTCTTTCCCTTGTTTCTTGCTCACTGCTGAGGCATTATAAGAACTGTCCCTGTGGGATGTCCCAGGGCAGCCTGCGATTGTAGCTAGGCACAGATGCCCGCCTGCCTTTAGGTGCTTTAATATTAAATGCACTTGCCTGTGATTCCTTACATGGACAGCAGAGAGAAAGAGAGACTTCCAGGGCTTGATTCTTCACTTGGCAACCTATAACAAGCCCAGGGTAACACCATGCCTGACTTGGTTTAAGCAGGATGGATTCAGGCCAGAGCATTTATAAAAATGACAGCAGTAGATTTCAATAGCTGAATATTTGCACTTTCTTGGAGCCTTACAATTTTAGTTTGCTTGTGAGTAGAAAAAACGCTGAAATTTCACAATTTCCTTTATGAGGGAAAGAAGGATAAAACCTTTCACCAAAACATTTAGTATTAGCAGTACTGAAACATTCAGTTTTGCCTAGTTTGTTAAACATAAAAACCTAGGCGTGCTATAGGAAAACTAATTGATTTTTTCACACAAGTTCAAAAAAACACAAAGGAAATTAATTTTTTGCATTCAAAACCTTATTGAAGATGCTTTATGAAACACTTTCATCTTCACAACTTCAGAGACTATTTCCGAGCAGCTGCATTTTAGTTTTCTTAAAGCATTCTTATCTGACTGCAATGTTAGCGGACAGCATTATCCAGCTGCTCTCTTTTTCCTGGACAACTGCACTGTGGCTCTACTTTTTTAGATTTTGGCTGACATGGAGATTTTTCTGAGGTCATGAAACCTAAACAGATGAGAAAAAACTTACTGCCACATCCTGAGGGAAGAGAACCTGTGACAGAGGAGGAGCGGCTGTAGTATTGAGAAGCAGAAGCCTGAGTACATGGTGGGATGAACGAGATCCTACCTGGAATGCCTGAGCAGCTTTTGCTGTTTCACAGCTGCTTCTGTTTCACCCCCAGGCCTGGCATGGTACCCTGAGCATTCGGTTAGATTTATATTCTGTTTCCATATTTTCTATTTTTGTTATTCTTTTTGTGGCTATTATTTCTTGTGGTGTTCTGGGACAGATACGGTACAAGATTTGTTAGTGACAAATTTAAATCTCTTTCTGAATATTCTGTGCAGCCTGAGATTTTTAGGATACTGATAAAAAGCTTTCCAGTGAGTTGTACTATTTAGAACGACGACATGAGCAAAATCTTTGCTGGTCAGCCAGAAGTCCAAGGCAATGTTTCTCTGTCATACTTCCATGTGGTGTGTGGCTTCCACTTTTAATTAATCCAGCCTGTTTGGTTTCTGTCAGAAGTCTATAAGCGTGTCTGTTAATTTGCTGATGAATCCCCTACTGAGTTATAATTATAATCTTCATTGTGATCCTTCTTACAATGACAAAGGAGATAGATAGGATTTTGGCATCAGCCAACCTGACATCAGTAACACTGTGAACGTTAGAATGAGCTCTTCTTTTCTTTGAAGTATTTTACAAACACTTTCAAAATTACAAAAACAAGTGATTGATAGGTCGGTGTTTACATTAAATTGTCCCCATCGCAATTGCTTCATGGGTGGCATACGAATAGCAGGCAGATACCATTTTCTTTATATTACAGGTACTGTAGCTGTAGTCCTTGCATTCGAGCAGGAATCTGTCAGCAAGAATGAGCCTTTCCAGTTTTCACCACCTCAGTGCCTGTGAGCTGCTGAGATCTTCTCAAGCAGCTGGGATCCATTTCAGATGGCTATAGCTGAAGATGGCTTGAATCCTGCCCCTCTCCCTCTGCAGCAGGCATTTCGTCTTAACAAAAGCAAAGCCTACAACAACAGGAGTTACAAATCAAGTCAGCTTAAATGCCTAGGAGCACTGGGGTGTTTCTGCAAGATCAGAGCCAGACCCTCTTCTGGTTTTATTAACATCCCCTGGTGCTGGAGAGTTTTTTCTCATATTAAGAGCTAAATTATCTGGGGCTTGCCTAATCCTAATTTTTGATTCTGAGATATTTTCACCTAAGATGCAGAGTTGCCCAGACAAACTGACACTTAAAGAGCTCACTTACAGAAGCAGAGGACATACTACCATAAAATAAGATGTCAATTGACAGAGTGAAAGGTGAAATTCTCGTAAGGGCAGCTGCAGGATGAAGTTTTTACTGTGCTTGTCACTACCATGATATGAAAGGTTTACATTTGGTAAGTAAACCAGCTACTGAATCACAGAATTATGGAGGCTGGAAGGTAGCTTCATGGATTGTCTAGTCCAAACCTTTGCTCAACATGGGATCAGCTGGAGCGAATTGTCCAGGACAGTATGCAGTCAGATTTATAATATCTCCAAGGATGGAGATGCCAAAAGCTTTCTAGGCAACGTCTTCCACTGTTTCATCACTCACACAGCAAAAAAAAAGTTTTTCTTTTATTTCAGTTGAATTTCCTGTACTTCAGTTTGTGTCCATTGACTCTTGCCCTCTCATTACATAAAAGCTCCTCATTTTCTAGCACAGAGAAGCATAGCCAAGGGAACTGTGCCTATCATTACTGTTTCATAAGACATAACTGTATTTAAACATAAAATTGCATCTTTAGTATGGAAAGTAACTGTGTAGAAGAGGCTGTGTGGATGGTGGATAGATTTCCCTAATTTTCAGTACTGTTCCTAGTGTTCAACATAGGCTTTTCTAAAGAATCCATACTCCGAACTCCTAAAAGCATGCTAGCCCCTGAGAACCCAAGTCTCGTAGGCTGCAGCTGAAAAACACACTAAAGAGTGCCAGGAGGCAGCTCTGGGTACTGACCCACACTGGCGGCACTGACCAGCCATTAGCCAGGTCCCCAGTTCTGCCTGTGCCAACTAGCTCTTTCCCAGCAGATTCCCAGCCTGGTTGAGGCACAGGCCAGAGATCATTCCCACTGGGTATTCAGATGACTCTCCGTAATTCGGGAGCATAAAAAGGTCTGCAGCATGGATGTGAGCTGTGTGGAGCCAGCTGGCCTCAGGAGAGAAACAAACCCTTGTGCACTTAACTGTGGGACCTTACGCTGCTGACCATTTTGCAACTTAACTGTCTACCTTGTTCTCCTAAAAAATACACTTTTAGGACAAGAAAAGCATGTCTAGTTCCTTTCTCTCATTTAACATTTTTGTAGGTTTTACATATGCTCAAAAGCATTGGTGTTGACCTTGTGCCCAACTATGGCTCTTCAGACTAACTGATACACCCTGCATGATCTCTTATCATTTCTACTTGCTTAACTTCACTGTCAAGCCTGAAACTATGCAAATATTTTTGTATGCTGAAATCTCAGACACACCAGGCTGCTCTGACAGAGCAGGGATAGCACAGCCATAGGTTGGTACAGCCACTTGTCGAGGATGAGATTTGATATCAAAGCTGGAGAATAACCATGAGGTCCTGCAGCACACAGCAACCTCCAAAGACCCCAGGCTTACTTGGGGTCCTTACCTACCTGAAACTGAGGTGGGAGACCAGCCTGGGCAGCAAAGCGGCCTTGTCCACCAGCCAGGTATGCAGCCTAGCAGGGTGCTGGGGACGCGGTGGGCATGGGGAGTACGGCCCTGTGGAGCTGGGCTGCCTCAGCAATGAGCCAGCAGTGAACCAGCAGGAGCTGTTTGCCTGCTAGCTGGGGCTTCTGCTGGGAAGTCCACCCAGATGCAGGCTGATGCCTTTAACCCTTAAGAGATGGCTGGTAAACTGTTAGGTCCCACTACTGCAACCAGCAGGAAGGGGAGGAAGCAGGTTCCCCTGTTTGTCCTAACCAACTGCTGAGCAGTGCCCACGCACACTTTCTGGTCACGGGGCAAGTGGGAAGAAGGGATCCTGTCCCCTGGTATCTGGGCAGACAAAGTGACCCTTTCCCACACAACACCAAATTCGAAACAACTGGTGGAAAAGGGTTCTCCAAAACTGCCCAACCACAGTGACTTCAACGGGAGCTAGAGAACAGCATCGCTTTGCTGCAAGCAACAATTTCCACAGAGTGAGGGTACAAATCTTTTGAATCAAGGGACACAAAGAAAACATAGTGATTTATGGTGGGTTGCACAATAATATAGGTGGGTTTCCCCACTCCTAAAAAAAGAAACACAAAACACTTTCATATATAATGCTTACGCATAACCAGGATGCTTCTCTGTTACACACATTCAGCAAACCTGAAGTCCTATTTTAGACATAAGAAGGGGTCTGGGACAGGGTCTCTGCACTGATCTTTTTGGAGAGGAGAAAAGAGAAGATGAAAAAAGTGAAAGGTTTATTTTGACATCTTTAGTAACATTTTAAATTTGAAATGTTTTCATTTTAAATCATTAAGCTTACTACAACTGAAAACCCACCAAATACTTGTATTTAAGTTTTTTTTTGATTGCTGGCAAATGAAAGTCCAATATTAAGAAATCAGTTCTTAACAAAAAATGTGGTTACCACAAACTATTTGCATTACAGTAGATACAACTGGTCTCACTTTGCAGTTGCCATGGGCAGCAAAACATCAGACGCAAAATCTTTAGTGGCTCTTCATTGTGTGAACGACTCGAGCTTGCAAGAAACCTACCTTTTCTGGTTTGCCTAAGGCATTGAAATACCCCAGAGTCAGCATCCAGTACAACCAGAATGTAATTACACCGTGGAAGCACGCTATCAGGCACTCACATTAACCGTCAGAGCCTGAAAACAAGTATGGCTCTCAATGTTTCTGGAAAGCACAAGCAAGAATATCAGTTTATTCAATTTCATTGTGGAAAATATAGCCAAAGTACAGAAAAGGTAGAGTCTTCTCTAAAGGCTTAGGCACATTTGTGTCAGAGTCATAGATTCTGTAAAACTGAGTTTTAACCCTCCTCTTTTGATCTTGCTAAGAGTGAGTTTGAAGAAAATGCCAGGTTCTAACCACTCCAAGGGTTTGGGGAAAACTGATGGCATGCAGGTGAAATGTAGTAATAGCCTCACAGATTTTAGCTGGAAATCATAAATTGCGGTGATGCTTCATCGCAATTTGACCCCTGCTCACGACCGCCCTTGCCGTCTCACCAGAGCTGGTGGCAAGGCACCGCACCCATGGTCACCAGGGGGAGCTCGGGTGCCAAAAATCCCATTGCCGCCTGCTAATGCCTCGGTTTTCTTGGGGCTTGCAAGGAGACCGAGAGCTGAATTCACATAATTTGTCCTCATCCTTGAAAGAAAAGCAGAAACCTGCTGCCTGCCTTTGCCTTTGGAGGGGAAGGCCATGCTGTGGGTGTGCCGCTATTCTGGGATGCAGGCAACGGCTCGGTCGGCCACCCACCGCCATCCAGCCCCTCTCCTCTGCGATGTTTCATTGCCACCAGCTCTCACTGCTCGCTCTTCAACTTGCTTTATCTTTCTTGGGTGTAGTGTGTCAAAACAGACACAGTCTCAGCTGAGCTGGGTTTCCTATGCCTTGCCAACTTCTCTCCAGGTAGAGGCGCAACCCTGGCGTGTCCTGTGTCCCTGTCACCCAAAAAGATGCCTTTGCACCTAGCAGCCCACAAACCTGCACTGTTTCCAGGGTTTACCAGACACATGTTTACATGTACTTCTTGCTGTGTGCACAACATGTGCAGTAAAGGTGCACCCTGAGCTGGGAGAATCACAGCAGACTTTTTAGGTTTGTTTTTTTCTTTCTGAGTGGTCATTGGATTCCACAATTCCTTTAAATGTATTCTTAAAATTAGTTACTCTGTAGATTGCTTGGAGCCTGCTGACAACCTCTCCTGTAAAAGACCTGTGGAATAACAGTGGTTTACAGGTTGGGTGACCGCTGAAAAGCCTCAAAAACCCTCTCACTGTTTCAAGAAAAATTAGCAGCTACAACAGATGAGAGCTTTTTAAACAACATCCTTCTGGGCTGTACAGCTCACAGCAATATGAATCTCTTTTCAGATCCATATGCTTGCTGCAGTATTTCCTGTGTTTTTCTGGTCACATTCACACACATAATTAATGCGAGTGTTCAGTCCTAGCTGTGGGCCTGAAAGGATGTGGTTGAAATCTTCAGGCTGCTCATGTTCTTGTCTCCTTGCCAAAGCTCTGGTGGATGGTTTTGGGAACTCTGTGTTCCTTCTAAACTGGGCAATGTCGCATCCCAAGGGGTGAAGGAAGGGAGAAATTATGGACAGAAGGAGAACCACATGGCCTTCTTCAGAAAATTTTTGCTTTTCAATAAATTCGGACTAATAGGAATCCACTTCAAAAGAAAAAGAAAAAGACAAATCAACTAAAAAAAAAATCAGACAACATTCCCACCACAAGAAACCCAACACAGATGATCCCCAAGAATCAGAAGCAAGTTTTCTCTTAGCCTTTCAGTCTAACTGCAGAAATAACAACCATGTTGTTCAGAGACAGAGATATCACAAAGCTAATATACTACTTGGACATTTACTTGGGTCAGAGGGAAACCTGATGGTGGAAAGTAAAATAACTAATGTCAAGTTATTGCCCTTGGAAGAGCAGCTTGTGGGCAGGAGCTGCTCTCGAGGAAATGGTTCAGTTTTTCAAACCTCCCAGCCCTGATCGCAGGAGAATTGAACACGGGTGGGCAGGAGCAATGCTAATGGGCTGCAAGCCTGCACCTACTTACACATACTCCTAAAGACCAGAACCATTGACGGGGTCTCAGCCGGAAGGTCGTGGGGTGATTCTGCTGTACCAATCACTGCTCAGTGCACGGTGGTGCTGTTCATGCTATAGAAATTCGCTATGAACCTTGGGCTTGCCTGCAGCTTGTCACGCTGTCTTTTGACAGCTTTGACTTTGAGGGGTGGAGATTTTTATAAATGAAATCTGACTTCGTGGAGAGGAGACATTAATAGGCATAGAGGAACTGTAGACATATGCATTTGGGTACAAATGCAGGGAAGGCTTTTCTTTCAAAGGCAAGTTAAGTGAGACACGAGCCCGCGTACAATAGAGGCTTTTTGGAAAAACTACTTGGAGAGACACTGCTGTATTTATGCTTTGTACCTACCTTCATTGCCAGAAGACCCCAACACAAACGGAGCAAGCTGCCCGCAGTCTCCCCCCATGCCGGACACCCAGGCGGTGCCACCGGAGGAGCACGGTCTCCCCAGCGTGGCTGATTCCCAGTGCAGAGCTGAGAAGGGGTGAGGGCCTGACAAATACACTTGCCCCTGCTGTATGCACGATCCTGGAGCTCCTGCCTGGGAGAGGTCAAATGCTGAACAGGAGCAGAGCCTGCTCCCATATAATCTAGGTCTTCATTCGGTCATCTTGCTTGGGATCAAATTCAGGATTCTAAATGCTTGAGATGAAACAAAGTGGCAATTATTATTTATTACAATAGGACTCGCTAGAGTCACTGTCTGCCATGTGGCTTGGTTGTTAACCTCCAGCATAGAACATAATGTTATAGCCAGGAAATAAAATTTAATACCCTGCCAAATAACCGGCTTCGTAAGAACCTTACATCTTCTCCTAGACAAATATTATCTTTTCTTCAAAAGTCGTTTCAATTCAGAGTACAACACTGTCAAAATCTTTGGAATTTCGCTATAAACACATCTTGTGATATAAAGTAACCAGAACAACACAAGTTGTCGTGCCTGGGCTTTCTACTTTATATTTTAAAAGAAGTACTAAGTCTCCCACATTCTTTTTCTATAATATTTTATGTTGTTATCTCTTAAAAGGTTGACTTTTTAATGTTGTTTGTTACTGCTTAGAAGCAATTAATAATACTATGGTGTTTACACTGCACTATATTTAGTACAACAATGCTGAATAACACTATTTTCAAGTCATAAATGCTGTTTCAGAGGCATTTGTAAGATTACCCTTCTATCATAAAAGCAAAGTCATACCCTTAAAAAGAGGCCATTGTAGCATTCATTGCATGAAGATTAGAAAGAATTATCAGATATGTAGACTTCACACTGAACCGAATGAAGTCAGTGGAAAGACTCCCTTAGACTCTGGTTCGTGTTGGATCAGGCCCTTAGACCACACGTGATAATTCAGGGACTGATATTAGTGCTTGTCGCAACCTTTTCTTTTCACACGTGCCAGGTAATAGTGGCAGATGACAAGTTATAACACAAACATCTCAGTTTTGCTGTAGAGCAGATGTCAAACTTAATCTCCACTGAATTCTCTCTAAAAGTACTGTGGTATTTATTGCAGCCAAGGCCAGAGCCGTTTTGAAGCAGAAGCTGCCAGCTGTATGAAATGAATCGTATTCAAAGCTGCCAACAGTAAGAAATTAAATACAGACTGTGGAAGCGTCTGCCAACTCTTTGGGCAGTAGCAGAACAGTGGCAGCCAACTGAACCTGAGATGGGAGCAATCTAATGTATCCCATTCACCAACTCAGTGATTCACTAATTAATTTAGCTCAATTTTTTTTTTTTTTAATTGTATCTATGATCATCATACTACAGTACAAATCTGAGGAAGGAGAGAGGAGGGTAGAGAGAGTGAGAAAAAGAGACCAAGCTCCAGAAGGTGGCACCTGGAAGAAGAGCAGTACACTGGCATGTGCTGCCTCTTTCTTGCAGTAGTATGTAAGGAACCTCACAAATATAACCTCCATAACTTGTTCTGATACACAGCCGGGAAATTTGTTCAAGGTCATATTACATTAAGTGGAGTGGTTGCATTGAGGTGCAGTCTGACTAAGATGTGGGTAAGAATGGTATAAAAATGCAGAGAAGAGCTAGTTTTGAAAATAAAGCTGTACCTTTCTTTTGTGACCTGGTTAGGCAAAAGGAAAAAAACTGTAATGATACAAAACTGCAGCATGAATTTTCTTTTCCCAGTGCTTCAGGATGTCCTGGTAGTCGTGGGACTTCCACTCATGAAACTAAATGAACTGATGGCACTTCACAACTCACGAATGAAAAAGAGCAAGGCTCACAAATAAAGAGAGAAAGATTTGCCTCTTCTGTCACCCAGGAAAGAACATACTGAGACAGATCTTCTACCTAAAAGGAATGGATTGAAGAATGGGTGTCACCAGGCTGAAGAAAAGATGCTGCTCCCAGAACACACAGCCTGCTAAGCGAGTAGAGAAGGACTCAGCCACGACCTCGGGCATTGCTTCAACTACTGGACTATAACTGCTTTTGTGGAGCAGTCCTAGCCATCTGTCCAGTATTTATCACAGTCCTATAGCCCACTGGAAAAGCAAGGAGGTCTGAAATACATGTTCAGGACTGAGGAGGTAGTTGAAAATAATCTTCTCCTCTTGTTCTGGCCTGGTGGCTCATGTGCAGCACAATCACATTAAAAAAATATGATCATCATAGGAGAGATAGGGAAAACATATTACTCTGAGCCAAACTGACTCACGTCAGAGAAGTCTGAGCACCAGCTCAGTCTGTGAATTATGGCAAGCCTGAACTTGATGTTCAGATAAGTGTGTAAGATATTTTATATTGTGTCTAATATTAATTTCCTAAAAATTAAATTTAATCCTGTGTATGATGCAGAAATCACACCAAGACACAGTACTTTTTTTGTACTATAACATTATGTTTGTTGTGCTTATGATGATGTGTTTAGGTAACTCTAGAATCTCTTCACAGAGTTTGTATACAAAAGGGCAGCCTGTAAAATTATACAGGTTTCTGTAGTCACTCTTCAAGACTTACAAACTTCATTCGTCTGCTACTTGAAATAAATATAGCCCGAGATTTTTGTTCCATGCTGATTCCTGTGGGCTCCAAACTCAGTGCTTACCACACTAACAATAATCCTTTATGTCTCCAGACTCTATCCATGTTCCTTGTTAACCTTCAGTCACAAAGTAATGAGATGCATCAGACATCATCAAGCTGGCCTTAGGGGTTACAAATTTGGATGAGGGCCACATACTGTACTAATTGCTTCTAATAAATTACATATTTCAGGAGGGACATCATGATTTTAATCATTTATTCTGCATGTCGTTTCCTTTGGAGAGAAGAACAAGCAGGAACTAAACAAGCTGAGCATCTGAAATTCATGGCAGAAGTTAGAAAGAGCTCATTTAATATCATCCATCATTGTAAATACTAGAATTATGCATGTATCAAATCCCTGGGTCTGAACACTTTGGGAACAACCAGTGAGTCCTGGTTGTTTTAATGAGTCAGACCAAAATGATGTCTTTGAATGTTCCTTAGATCTATAACAACTCAGATTTAATCCTGTTTCAAATGCTGTAGCTGGGGCCTAGCTCAAGAAAAAGCCTTTGTTTCTATGCAGAGAAAAATACATTAAGAGGGGAATTTAAAGGATATATTTCCCAAAAGTCTGAGAGGGAAAACAGTCAAATGTACCCTTCACCTCTGTGGGGAAAGACTTTAATGATGATTTGATGGCAGCTAATTGCAAAGGTGGTCCAGTGAACACAGAAAGCTGCAAGAACTTTCTTTAAAGCCCACTGAAATTAGTAGAACCTTGATGCTGATCTAAATAGCCTCCTGCAGGGTGAACAAGGATGAGTGAAGGTTTCCTATTTCCCTGACCTCTAGCACACCCACACCAGTAGACTTACTGTTAATGAAATCCTCAAACCCCTCGGGAATGGGCATTTCCTTCACAGGGGGAGACCTTGATGGTATTTAAAAACTGCTGGTATTAATAGCAATAGCTGAGAGATAATGTGGAGACTTGGGAGCTCTGGGGAGCAATGCAGGTTTGGGAACAGCTCAGGCTGTCTTCTGTTTGCCTTCGTAAACCTTGCTTCCTGTCACTTCAGTCTGTGTTTCCTTTCAAGGGTGAGCTGAGACACTACATGAAAGGTGATTATCTGGGTAAAAGGAAACATGACGCGGTACAAAGTATGCCTTGGGATGGAAAGTTGCAGTTATAGCTCTGAGACTCTACATTTTCAGGTGGTAAGGAGACACCAAGGAAGCACCATTAGCTTGGATAAGGGTGATCTGCTTCTGCCTTGGCGGGCTAAGCTGCCTCCTACTTGGTCCCTCTCTACCTGGGAGGGTTATCCTGCCATTTTTTAGTTCTCTGGTGAGTGTAAGGACAAAAGCGTGAGAATCTAGCAAGTCTTCCAGGGGCTTCTCTAACCCACAGACCAGAGTAATGAAGATATCTCTAAAGATGTTATTTGTGGGTGGGTGGGTGGATAGATGCATGGATATTTGTGCTAAAACATTTGGACATCTACTTTGATACAGAGGTAAAGGACTGAAGGATTCTTCTTGGTTTTGTCATACAGAACAAGAAGCAGATTATTGAACAGGAGATGCAAGCCTTGTGCAATGAGGATTGACTGGGAAAGTTTGCACTAGGTAAAACCGGTGACTCTGCAAACTGACAAACCTTCCTCCGGTTGTTTTTATTGTGTTTTTCATAGGGAGGTTCAAGCTAAACTCCACATACGAAGAGGAGTTTAAAATGAAAGTGGCGGAGATTCAAGATTGGCATATTAGAGCACTGGAAGATATAAAAGGAGGAGAGAATGTGAAGTTCAGACATAAAAGCCCAAGAGTAACAGAAGATAAAAAGCGACACAAACAGGGGAAACAGAGATGATGAATCCTCAGTTAAGAGGGCTGCTATATCTAGGAAAAAAATGTGACAAGAGGTAAATGACAACATACGTAAGATATGATGGATTAATTTGGTGCAATCTTCAGATACTGACTTGCCAACATTACATGCTACGTAGGAGCATGGAAATAACAAAAACTAGTCTAGCAGGGTTAGAAAAAAAATATTTCTGAAAGCAAAATGGAAAAGCTCTTTGACATCCATTAGATTTGGCAATACAATACTAACAAGCACACTGCACTGAGCTGTCATCTGGTTTGCTGTCTGATTCGCCCTCCAGATTACCACTTATATCAATAGCTCTCACATTGATTTTTCCAGCACACTGTATTCCAGTAAAAAGAACAATGCTCTGAGATGAGTCAGCTATTTGCTCTGTCTGTAGGGACTCCAGTGCATTTTCGTTCAGGAAAATAAAAGCAGGGGCCAAAGTACACACAAACAGATAGTAATAAGAACCTGCCTGTTGCACCAGAACATGACACTGGCTCTGCAGACACATGGGTTTGCTACAGCTTGCTGCAGCAACTACAGACCCGCCTCGAGCTAGAGCAAGCCATTGTAAGGATGGAACCAAAATATTTGGGGGTGATCTGAGTTAGATAATAATGCTGTGTTTCAGTTTAGGTGACTGCTATGGCAGAGGCTAAAAATATACCTACATTTAACTAAGAAGTTGATCTCCATATAATTACCATGACATGTAGAATATCAGCAATACTGCATTTTTCATCTTTTTAATATTTTTTCATGCATTTTTCTATTCCATGTAACATTTGCTCTAGTCCTGGTACTTTAACTGGTCATCCCTATTGTCTGATGTTTCTTCCACTGCTCTTCACCATGTTAACAATTTCCTATTTTGTTTGTAACCACAGCATGCAGGTTCATTTTCTCTTGCTTTCTCTCTCTTGCTTGGCCATGAATTCATGAAACCAGCAATTCTTCTCTCACACAGTTTGGTAATCATTTCAAGGATTTGCAAGAAGCACAGCAAAAACGTTTTCAGTTCAAAGAAGAAGTAATAATCTCAAGAGCTACTTGGAGATTTGGAGCCAGGCTGAAGCTGGCTCTCACCCCCGGTTTCTCTTGCCCACCTCCCTGCTGCAGGCATAGAGCAAAGCTCCTGCCACGGCCCCTCATCTCTGCCACTGCTCTGCATATGGGGCTGCTGTCTCGGCTTCCAGGCTCTGCACCTGCCTAAGAGCTTGGCTTATTTCTGGGAACTTTGAGTCAACAGCAGCTAAAAAATAACTAAAATGCCAGAGAAATGTAACAAATGACAATGCTTGTCACTCTTTCCCGCTAGAAGATCTGTTTTATGGAGATTTATTGTCTCGACCCTTGAATGTAAGGTACCAGACTACAATCTGTCCCTGTTCTTAATGGAAAACAGGCCTGGAGGATACGGAGCAGCTAAAAGGGGTGTAAAGGAGAGAGGATCAGCGTGCAGAATCTCATTCTTTACTGTATATTGAAGACCATATTGTGAATATACTGAGGGAGAAACAGCCCATGGGAAATAAACATATGCAAAGTTGTGGGAATAGTGTGTAATTATGAAGCCTGTTATTCTGAAAATACTGCTGAATATTGTTATCTTCAACTGCTATAAAATGGGAGTTATTACCAAATCTCTATTTCTCAGCAATGCTTTCATAGCATTGTGTATTTCAGTTTTCATAGTTTGCCTCCTAACCTCTTAGTCTAAACAAAATAATAGTAATTTTTGAAATAAAAGTATAGTATTTATGGCAGTTACAGTATGATAAATCAGGTGCAATCCAGCCTGCTTATAGGAAGGGTTATCAACTTCCAGGTGTCCACCTACGTATCTGGGAATACCATGTAGTTTATGGTGTTAAGGTATTGACGAGAGGCATTTTGTGCTTTGCTTTGTTCTGTTTACAACATATTTCAGGTTAGTTGTGACCTACCTTGAATCACATACTTTCCTACTTTCCTACTGTTCCCTGGGAACTGGGTTGATGAAGAATTGAACTGTGCCAGATACTTCCCCGGCTCTCAGCCGGACATCACAGGTAACACTGAGTAGGCTGCAGTCCCTGAGGGGAGGTATAAGACCTGTTTCACAGAGCACTTCGTCTGCACAGTATTTAATTTGGGCTTGTACAGCAAAAGAATGCAGCAGAGAGATCAATAGGTATTATTGCTACTCAGGCGAAGCTTCTTCCTTCCACTAATTATTGTAATTGACTATAATAAGATTATTTCTAATGTCCAGTGCACAAACTTTAGCCCATTTTGACATACAGACAGCAACTCTAATATGGCACCTGAGTGATGCTTTAACTGTTGCCGAGACGACAGCTAGAGAACTGAAGCTACAGCGTGAGATACGTAGAACTGGCCAATATGGTAAATTACCTAACGACAGCAGCAGTGTTTCACACAGCAAATCAGACAGCCTGCCTTTTTTGCCAGGTAATAAATTGTGTAAAGCAGAAGGAATGGAAATTGAGGATATTCATTATCTATCAAAAGACATCTGGCAGGGTAGCCTTTGGTCTGCAGTCTGAGAATAATCCTGTCAGTACAAGTGTCAGGCCGAAGTGCTGGTGAATCGCTATAGATCTTGCCTCACTGCAAGCACCATCAAGTCAAACTTTGTTCAGAGTGATTTGAGAAACGAGGCCTAAATGTAGCTGTTCTGATCCCAGTTAGCATTCTTGCAGCTTTTATGCTCATTCCTGAAAAGCACGGAATCCCTTTAAACATTTACCGAGATTTCCCATTTCCCCTTGTCTTCGCAAGAAAGGCTTCGCGCTTGCTATGATCTGATACCCAGCCCACAACTTTGGCCGCTCTCCTTTCCACAGCTCCCTGGAAAGGAAGGCAGTAGCACAGGTGTGGTTGGAAGCAGAACCAGAGCGCTGGCTGGCGCGCGCCCTGCCCGGGCAGAGACAGTACCTGCACAGTACCTTTGAGGGCAGGCGGAGTGAAGACGCTCTGCTTCCTTTGCTTGGGAGAGCCGCTCTGCGACTGGCGGGGACAAAACACAGAGAGATGCAATAAGAGACGGGCATGGCGAGAGTGCTCTGTTCAGGGCAGCTCCGGGTCTTGCCCCACAGCTGCTTGCAGGGGCTGCACACACCGCTCTGAGAAGTTTCTAAGAAAATTATATCATATAAATCCAATGCCAGCTCCCGGGCATTCACGGGTACGGGGAAAACTAAGGTTAGATACACAAAATATGGGTTTAATGGACAACCTTTATGGCTCCCAAGCAAAACAGACCTAATACTAGTGAAAATTACCCTTCATTTGAAAAAAAATACTGTTAAGCATAAAATCAAGATAGCCCGTGCTTTTAACAGTTTGTGTAACAGACTTTCATAAGGCAAATAAATGTTTACATATATTAAAATATTTGCAAGATTTACATTAACTAATATTCCAAATAAATGCAGTGTAATGCATGATTCTATGTATAGGTAAGGTAGTAACAAAATTATTAATATTTAAATTTTTACATAAATAAATGGAATATCCCTCCCCCTGCACTTTTTCCAAGTGTTCTATTACTCCTAAAATAATAATTTCAGAAACCAATCAATCAGCCTTTAACTGGGCCTGATTTAAGTCATATGTTTAGGCACTGTTACAATTTTTATAGTCCCAGAATCACATCTTTGCACAAAAGAGAAATTATTCCAAAACAATGGTGGTAAAATTACACATAGAGTAATAGTAGTATAATTATAGCAATGTATAGTTAGCAACAACTAACTGGAATACACTCCAGTGCTAAAACAGAGCAACTTTTGCAAAATGAAAACAGTTAAATTGGTGTCCATATTATACCAACTTGAAATAAGTCCATATACAAAGGATAACAGCACTACATAAGGTCACACACAGAGCTAACTTCTGAAGACATAAGCACCATATCACTTTCCCAAGAGAAAGGTAGAAATAAAGCTGTGTGTAGGCAAGCTTTGTTTTTTTATCATCTAATTAATTTCTAGAGGTATTTGGTCATAATGATGTTGCCTTTTCCCAAATATTTCTACAAATGCCTTTTTCCCTGAGTACTTGCACTGGTACATAGTCTGTGAATTCAATCAGATCTATTTCTTAAAGAAACATTTGAGACGGCTCTTAAGAACACCACTTTCACACAACTGCAGCCAATCCTATTACCTTATCTTTTCAGAGTGGATGGAATGGTAACATTTGTAAATAAACTATTGCCTTCTTTTGAAAGAGAAAGCTATTTATAAAGACTGTGGGTTAGGCTGTTTATTCTCACCCCAATAAATCTGTGTAAGTCTGTATTTGAGTCCAAATTTGAACCAATCAATACCTCCTACTGCTATTTTAAGCACTGCCTGCTTCTCTGAGCAATGGGTGAAGGAGAAAGAGATCAGGGAGCTGCAGGAGCTATGCAAGGGGAGGTTAGAAAACAAGATCAGAGGAGCCAACTTTTAACTCTTCTGCAAACAACATCAGTGCACTGCTTGCTGTGG
>Ga0181612_109394_pt1 | contig 22299 bp, 11 predicted proteins | sample HoacroProtozoa21_FD_119630 | JGI IMG/M metagenome (GOLD analysis project Ga0181612, IMG submission 119630) | Hoatzin crop microbial communities from Cojedes, Venezuel. Combined Assembly of Gp0051906, Gp0051904, Gp0051908
CCTACTAGCCCCCCATCCCTCTAACCATTGTGTATCCTCCCCTAGCCTGTCGCTGGCAAGCCTGATAGGTTCCCCTTCCACCTTCACTTTTGAAATATTTAACTCAGTCTTTACTGAAAGGAGGCATTTCATACTCCGTTTTAGTAATTCTGTCAGTCTTCCTGTCCTGTTAACTTGGTAATTCATAGGCTACTTTCAGAGAAGATCCTGATTAAACGTTCTGGACAACGCGACAGTTTCACGGATAGTTTTGATTACTTTTTTACACTTACGATGGTACTTTCAGAAGCTACAACATGGTCTCAATTTTGGTCCTGTTAGGATTTCAACGGCTTGAAGTATCACTTTGGATTTTTCGCCTTCTAATATAAAGAAAATGGCAAATTGCATGGCATGCACAACGGATGCATGAAGCATGGCAGGAAATAAAAGGAATTTTAATTTGTGCTTCCTCCAGGATCTGAATTTTCTCATGAAGGCATTCCAAACTTTTTATATTCACATCAAGAGAATATTTTTTATCTTCACTTTTGGGATGCATATAGTAAAATATGTTGTTGGCCCTTGCTATTCATTTTCCCAGGTTCTGTCATCCATTTCTTCCTTGAACATACCCTGTGTGAAGGATCTTTCATGTCTTGTTTCAAGAATTTCAGGCACTCTTGTCATTCACAAAGTTCTCAAATGATAGAAAATTAAAACATTTAGATAACAGCTCCTATGTGTTTCGAGTATGCATTCAAGGAAATAACAGACAAAAATTAAGTCAATGAACTGGATAAAGCTCAAGAAAATTAACATTTCTATAAATAATTTTCATGAAAAATTTAGGACTAATTTTCAATATTACAGTCATTTTATTCAAGGAAAGAGTAATATCAGATAAGTGTCTCCAAAATATCTTCAGAATATTACCTGTGTTGTAAATATTATTATATAAATGAAATGTGTTTCTATGGAGAACACATCTGGCCATAACATGAAATTTAAACAAATTCCAGTAGCACTGCTACCACAATAATTCACTTCAGTGATGGAAGGAAATGACTCATAATCAAAGAAGGAACTGCAAGTAAAAATTCTTCAGATCCCTTTTCTGATAATGATATTCTGTGTCATCTTGTGGAAAGTAATTGAACTAGTTTTATTAATGATAAAGCAAAGATTATGATACTTTCTTCACAGAGGAGTTGTGAGGATGCTTATGAAGTGCTTTGTATCTGCAGGAAGAAAGTCACCATGCAAGAACAAAGTATCAACAACTTCTTATCATTTCTATTATAAATAACCTATCTACTTGCTTATTCGTATAGGACAGATAATTACTCATTCCTTCTTTATGGGATACAAAGTAGTTGCTCTGCTAAATAACAGTACAATTTAAATCTTAGATATTTTGAAGCGTATCAACACGGAAAGAGACGGGAGAGGGGGGGAGGAGGGGGGGAGTAGATTGCCCCCACCATCAAAGTATATCCTTTGCACATTCCTGGCACTACATCAAGGTTAAGTTAAAAGCAACACTTGAAGGCAGTTGCATGTGGTAGATTGTACAACAAGACTCATTAGCCAATGGCGAGTCTTATGCAAAGGTCTTTAATGTGGTCCAATGGCATTTTTCAGCCTCTTTTAAAAGGGAAAAAGTTAATAATGTGAAAGTTTTATTACTTTTCTTCTTTTAAAGAAGTGCCTTTTTGTAGCAAAACATTGTAGCTAGTTAGAGCAAAAGCTCAGGGAATTTCCTTCACTCTGGGAATGACTGTAATTACACAAGGGGAAGGGACCACAGCAGTAAACTGGCAGCATACCAAGGTCTTAACCCCTGAGACAGGAGGTGGAGAAATAGGTGTTAGCAGTCTTACACAAGTCCTTAAAGCATAAACATATGGTAAATCCATTACCTAAACTACAAAGAATGGAACCTTGCTAATAAACCTATTTACTAGGTTAAATAAATACTGAAAGTGTTTAAAAAAGGCGAGCTGTGTGACTTTTTAAAATCAAACATTTTTCACTTGTCAGAATTTGTTGTTGGGAATCTGTGAAACACGATGGCCCTTCCAACCCCACGAACACACACAGTCACGTTCTCCTCCCTCGCCCCCAGCTCAGTGCTGGCCACCACCACGTGAAACCAACAGCATTCATTTGTGAACTGCCTGTGCCACTGCCTGCCGTCACAGTTCCCCATCACCCAACTTGGCTGCTGGCCCTCATGATGAAAAATAAAATGTAGGTGGGTTTCAAGCATATTTATTACCTTGCTCTCCAGTCCTGTGTTCCATGGCATGTTTGATTTTACCCAGCATAAATAAGGTCTAATTTCTGAAGCAATAATATCCAGTAGGAAAAAGACACAAATCTTCTAGTGTCTTTAGAAATGGCGTACTGCCAGTAGCTCTAGCAGCAGCTCTAGTGAATAATTTTGCACCACCTTTATTACAAAAATCTTATGAGACAGATAATAAAGGGCACTAAAGCTAAGGAGAACTGTGTTTTACAGAGGCACCATTAAACTGACAATTGCTTTGCCAAATAATTGCCCTTCTGCAAGGTATGGGAATGGGATATCCAGCAATATATTTTAAAGCCTCTCACCACAGTTTCACGGATTCGTAGCAAAGAGGCGGCACTGATCTAAAGCCAGCTGAAGTCAACAGGCTGATTCCCTGCTTAATTCCTTGCCCTTTGAAACTAGGTGGTGCAGATACATATCTGAGATAGTTGTGTGGTAGTTTTACAATCAGGTGTCTCCTTGCTGGGGTGGCTGCTCAGTGCCCACCCTCTCTCCTGCAGAATTCACATGAATTTGCCCTCTAATTTACCAGCCTGTGAAAGGTACTCCTTTCCTGCTGCCAGTGAGTGACATGCTTGTGATCCAGTTTGTGCTGCAACTAGGCCAAACAAAGCATTATTCAGAAAAAAGAGGAAAAAAGTTTTTAAATTTAATGTGCTTTTGGAAATTCAGTGATATTTGGTCATTAGCCTGACTGAAATCTGTCTGAGTGTATACCCAAACACAAGCCACTTATTCTCAAGCAGTGTTTACGGCTAACGAAGCAAGGTGGGAGATCTATTACTATTGCCCGTACTCCCCATCAAACCGTCCTCTGTAAATACACAGTCAAACATTAACGATGACCTTCATCTGCTTCAGGTTCATTAGTGGAGATTCCTGTGCCTACATGGAATGCCACTGACATCTAGAACGGAGCTCTAGTGCTAGCAGAGTGGAGAGTATCAGATTTAAAAGCACTGAATTATTATAATTTAAAAACATGTTATTGCAGAAGATATGTAACTAGCTGCAATTTAACTGTTTTGAATTATATAATTGTGATGGTTTTATTTGGAAAAAAGAAAAAGGTCAGTATAAAGTTGCAGTTGAAACCATTAGTTATGTGATTTTAAAGAGTGGCAATATATAAATATTTCCCTTGTGGTAATTTAACATTAGGAGTAATCTATTGTTTAACAAATGTTGAAAGAAAATTACTTGGTTTTGCAATAAAAGTATATCAAAGCAGAAAATACTCTATTTACATTACAAGGGTCATTCTTTTAAACAGTGCCATTATTTGTGATGAACCCTTTTCCACCTGCTAATGTGATTTTCTGTATTAACTGACAGCTTCAATATTGCACTGTAGTGAAAAAGAAACAGGAAAATAGAGAAACAAAGTGAATGTTTTAACTAATGCTGTCACAGAATCATTTAAATATTTTCCACATATGAGTACACCAGGAGCATTACAGACATTGGCTGTTGTTGGACAAGATATTTCTTTGCATTTTAAAATTATTTCAATACTGCAGAAGAGAATAACACATTTATAGAAAACTTTGGAGCCATTTGGAGAAGGTGTCTGGGAAAGCCCTTTGATTTTCTCTCGATTTTCCTTTTTTGGCAAAATTTGCCACATTTCTGGCCATCACATATTCTTGATGTACAATTCTTGATTCTGGAAAAAAATCCAGAACTGGATACTGAATAAGCCAGAGCTGTGAGCAGTGATTAATGAGCATCAGGAGTTATAAAGATGCAGATGACATCAAGGCTTCTAAAAAAAAAAAAGTATTCTGCATATTTTTCATATGACATAATTGCAAAAGTAATGATGTGGTTCTTGTTTATATCTGGCTGGGAGGGCAGCACAGCCTTTGCCACTCTCAGATGGTCCTGAGCACCCCTGTAGCATCTGAGGGTATTGCTGGAGAGGGAAGGGAACATAACCTCTCCTTTTTACCACCTCTCCCTCCAAACGTGCATGGGGTGACAGCAGTCATTTGCTCAGCAGTCATTTGAAGCTGTCACTTCAGCTAGGCACAAATGGGTGGGAAACCTCTGGCCAAATGTAGACATTGACACCTGAGCCAGTCAGGTAATAAAATAGGGTCTGATTCACCCAAAGATTAGAAAGCGATTAATTGCTTGCTGGCAATGCGTGTCTCCGTGGTCTATAAAAAGAGATAGTATGGTAGCCCAGAGATAACCATCTATATCACGGACTTCAAAAGGTGTCGTGAATCATGCTTGGAACACACAACAACACACTGTGTTTCCATGAAGTCTCATGAGAGCCTGGGGGGTGAGAGAAAAGAATCTCCTCTCCAAGAGATGATCTCCCACAGTCAATGCCTACAGCAAGCTGATGCAGCAGGATCCCCTGCTTATCTCAAGTCATGGAAACAAGCAACAGAGGTAGCCCTGCTGCCTTTATACAGGGCTAGTGTTAACAGCCCAGGAAAGCCCTGCTGGGACAAAGAGCTGAGCAAAAAATGGACATACTAGTGCATTTAGGTTTGAGGTTGTTTATTGCTTATTACAACCATGTCCAAAATCATTGGTAGTACCTCTAAGAGCTAGATATCCCATGCAGAAGGGCTATGAAGGTCTTGCTGTTATTACACAAAGTAAGTTGGAGCCAGATGTACACTATGACAGATCTTCTTCAGGCACAAAGCGTGAAACCTGAAAACAGTTTAGACGAATGACCCACAAAATCCCCACACAACTACTCAATCACACAGGAACATGCAAGGTGCCTTAGCTGTTTATGTAGTCCACATTAAGCAAGCATTGGATAAAAGCAGAAATACTGAGAGAATGACTGGAACTCCAAAACTTTCTTCCATCAGCAAGGTAACCTAATCATTTGCTTCCAGAGCTAACCCACCTCTTGCTTCCTCACCTTGGTCTGATAAGGTGTAAAAGTCAGTCCTCATATCCTCAGCAAGCTCTGTAGCCACTAAGCTCTTGTGTGAAAGGCATGCAGCTCTGCTTCCCCTGGCTGTGCCATAAAATATCTATAAAACAGCTGCCCGCACTGTAAGAGATGTCCTATTGTAAGACCTGGCTTATTTTTGCTTTTTTAATTTAACATTTAAAGACTTCTAAGTCGTGGCCGCAGGTAGGCATCTAAGCCCAAGATGAAACACCAAACTTCACAGGCATCCTGCTTTTTTACATGTCTTGGATGCCTTAAGTTGTCAATAATTCCACTGCCAGCAGAACAGCTATTTCACAGTATGATGTGCTGGACTTCCAAATCTATCTATCTATCTGTCTATCTCTTCCTATTCAGTGTACTTTGAACTCTGATGGTCAGGTTGGTGAATTGTACTGCTGGAGCGAGCACCAGCACATCAGGAGTGGCAGTAACAGGTAATGGCTTGCCTGTGGGGGTTTTGGAGGGATATTCTTAGGTTGATCACTCACTATCTCTTTTCTTTCTCAAAGGCAAAGGTTATTTTCCTTCACGAGACATCTGTGAAGCAAACTGGGTAATAGCAATAAGCCTAATGCCCACACAAACAGGACTTTGGGGAACCTTAATGAGTTGAGCAAATTCCTTTTCTTTGCACAGGGCCCAGCTGCTATGCGTCCCAGTCACCACTCCAGCCTGCAGCAGGTTCTCACACCCACCCCGCAGGGACAGGAGCTCCCAGCAACAAAGGGGCTGCAGGAAAACCTCTTCCTTGACAGATTTTGTGCACACCACTTCTGGGGTCCCAAGCTACTCAGGTGCCCAAATGCAGATATGAAACTGTCTATTCCTGGTGTCTTGACAAAAGACAAACAGCACATGCAACAGTCTAAATGAGTTGGAGGTTAACCTTAAACTATGCACTGCAGTAGATATTTGTCTATTTTCTTTTCAGACTGTTTTCACAAGCATTTTCTGGTTGGGTACCAGAACCTCTTTTTCCAGTTTCTGTACAAAACCCCAAAGCTCTCATCTCTTTGAATGCCAGGGTTGACAAATAACCAGTGTCATCACCCACTGGTGCACGTAATTTTATGGGAAAGAAAATACAGTTTGGTAGAATAAACACTTATGAAACGATTACTTATTTAAACAGTTAACATTTTTCTGAATGAATTATGATATTCATAAATTCAAATATAGTTGGTTGAATGTTCCAAACAGTATATTGTTCTTTTCTCAAGGCACCTGTGCTGCTATATGTAATCATTTGCAGTGATACACGGCAGGTGCTAGTGAAGAAGAAATGGTACTTTATTGTGAATTGAAGCAAAACAGCATAAGCAGAAGATCAAATTGTATGTTATGTAATTCTGGTAGGTTGCAGGTTTTTAGGATTGCTTTTGTTTTCTACTGTTACATCAATCTAAAGTTTGATTACAAAGAAAATCTGTATTGAATTTTCTCCCTTGTTTAACTCTGTTAGTGACTGCGAAGCTAATGCAGATAATGTATTTGTCTGAGCATTCTTATTATTCTGGCACATATACTTTCAGTGAAGAAGAATACATATAAATCATAAAGTCAGCTGATGGTAAAGCAACCCTATTGATATATATTCTAAAAATTAAAAAGAAAAAGAAAAGCAGCAGCTACAAAGACTTGGTTACTTCATTCCTTGCAAATACAAAGCTCTTGCTGTTCTTGCTGGGCATTTCAGACCTGTGAGGAATGTCCAACTGGAACCTTGAAATCAAACTTGTAATCATGTCTGTGAATACCATTTTAGAAGATAAGAACACACTCCATCAGACACAGGCAGTTAGAGGCACAGTCAACCTCAGGACACACAATTTTTCCGGTGGAGGTGTTGGTTATTAATGGGCAAATTTTACTGTTCAATTACATTGTTATGTAAAAGTGGTAAAGCAGATTTAGCAGTTACTTTTTGAAAGCAAATATAGCTCCACATTTTACACCTTAGTCTGTTCCTGGGCTTGAGTAAACATGTTTATAAATAGCTCCCCTCCTCTTCCTTACAAATGCTTTGGGTTCAGAGAGCATAGGGTTCATAGAGCAGAACGCCAGAATGAAACCAAGACTCAAAATTCAAGCAAAGATTCCATAACACAACAAATTCAGAAGAGCTGAGGTCAGGAGTTTGGCTTTTAGGGTCATTGTTCCATTTTCTTACTGAAACAGTGTGCTAGACTGCTTAGTAATTCAGGCAGAAGAGTTTCTTGAGATTGATTTTCACTTTCTCTTATTTTACAGCCTATCTGGGTGTTTGCTGGAAATCAAATTGTGCTCCTAGGAGGAAATGAGTAGGTGCTATATCAGGAAAAGCTCTTAAGATTTTAATTGATATGAAAGAGTCATTAATACTTCCAACTTGAACAAACAGTGAACTATCCCTGCTTAACAACCCTGCTTCTCCTTGACTTTCAACATGAATACTTCTCTTGCTGTTTCAGTCTGCTAAAACCAAGTTCAACAACTGAATGTAACAAGATTAAGACTGTATAATAAATAATACGCTGCAGTTTTATGACAAAAAGCATTATTGCAAAAATAATTTCAACCAAGATACGGAATTTGATATTGCAAATGAATGTACAGTAAGTTCTTTGTGCAAATTAGAACCTGTGTGCATTCCTTAAAAAATGCCAGCAATTAAAATGAAAAGGCAACATGTATAGCAGCTTGATGGGGTTATTTTCCCTAGCAAGCTGGATTAAAAGGACTACAATACATATGGCGAAGAAAATCTAACCAGCTTCAGAAGACTGTGTAGTCCAACTGCTAATAGATGACTGGTGATTGTTTTCTTGGAATTCCATAAAATACATAAACGGCTTCCAGCGTAGGCTAAGGGTAAAAAGGGAAATTAATGTATATTACGGCAATATGTGAAAAGCTACAAGTTACTTTACAAAGCGACAAACCTCAAAACTACTTTATTATCACCGAGGCTAAACTTCCATCCACGCCAGGATGAATGGTTGACTCAGTAAGGAACACAGGATTTGGCTCTAGAAAGAGATGATGTGATTAGAATTTGCTATTATGTGGAATGAAAAATAAATACAGGAGGGAAAGCGCTACTTAAATGCATTGAATTAAGTGAACTTTGAAGTCAATATAGTCTTCAAGAAAGCGTTGATGTTAACACAGTGGAAGATTTTTTCCATCGGAAAGGCGTTGTGCTGTAAAGTTCACATTTTTAAGTCTTTTTCCAGTAAATGCTCTGTAGAACTTTTCTGCCTTTGTAACAAGCAGTGCTAAATTCACCAGCAAGAAAAGCCGACCACCTACTGTTACAAAAGATAAGTGGGAGGGAGGGAATGTGAGGTGGCTGATGAAGCGAGGATGGGTGGGTACAGCTGATGTTCGGTGTCCTATTGCCACTGTCAGAGGCAGAATATGAAGTCACGTTGGCCATTTCTCTGAACAGCATGAGATTTCTTATATTCTTATGGAATATTTCAGATGTCATTGGTTCAAAACAGGAAGGCTTAACATAGTTAGGGACCATGTCAAGAATGAGAGTGCGAAGTTTTATACGATATTTATGGTAAAATGATAATTTGTTATTTCAGGTTTTGTATGGAGCAATCTGTGCCTACAAAATCACATGGACTTTGCATGAACAACATTGCCATATCTGAGTTATAGAAGATTGCTCTGCTAGACCACCACCAACTTTTCATTGGTGATGAAAACAAATCAGAGATTCATTTTCATTATTTTGGGCAGCTGAACAGGTTATTTTATCACTCTCGTACCAGAAGTCCATGACCTCAGAAAGTTCCAAGAGTGTGGGAAAGAGCAATGGCAAGAGCTCCTTTGGCCCTGGGAAAGAGCAATGGCAAGAGCTCCTTTGGCCCTACCTGCAGCAATTACAAAGGAAACCAAGACCTTCCTCACCAGTCCCAGTTCCTTAACTAGACACTGAAACTCTGTAACAAGCTCACAATTGACTCACAGTGCCAACAAGTCATCTCAGATTTAAGCCATGGCTTCTGGGAAGAACTGACTTTGCCCCTCAGCCAGGAAAAATTAGCAGCATTGAAAAAACTTCTCCTAAGGAATAATTCAGAGGGATGATTTCAGTGGTCCAGATGGGTTAGGTCTCTAACAGAGCTTGAGCTCATGAAGCTCTGAGCAACCTGGTCTAGTGGAAGATGTCCCTGCTCATGGCAGGGGGATTGGAACCAGATGATCTTTAAGGTCCCTTTCAACTCTTACCGTTCTATGGTTCTATGATTCTATGATTCTGTGATTTGAACAGAAGCCACAGAAATCTTGAAAGCTCCTAAGCACTCTGAAAGAAGCCGTCACCTTATCTGGTAACAAAAGAACGAGTCCCACAGTTTCTGAAGTCTCAACATCTTCTTAAATTAAAGCATTATCTGACTTGGAAGACATCTACATGTGGCAGCCAATAAATGACAGCTGTTATACTCTTGTTTCCACTTTCCCTTTTCTTGACATGACTGTTGAAATGATGGCAGCGGTTGAGTTCCATCTCTGATTAGTAATCATCTGCTGCTCAAGGTCACGGGTAAGTAGCAGGGACCTCTCCTACAAGCTCAGTACTGCATTTCAACATCTTCACATATCTTGTTTTGATGGCAGGCAGTGAGGAAATAAGAGAAGTCCCACTGCACCGGATGTAATGAAAACCTAAAAAGTCATGGAGACACAGATTTCTGGGGCAACAGTGCTATTACTGTTCACTAACAGTGCTTGAGAAAGTACCAAGTACTGGGACAGAATCATCTTATATCTACACATGATATAGATTCATTTTCTGACAGCCTGGCTTAATTTTCTCACTGCAGATAGTCCGATATCTGAAATAAACTAATGGATAGCAGGAACTGACATTTTCCTTAGTTTTTTGCTCCGTTTGATCTTTGATACTGGGCATGGGGAAAAAAATAAACAAAATGAGGGTATTTTGGAAACACCATTATAGGCAAAGGGTGAGATGTTCTCTATTTTGTAGGTGATATGCCTTCCCACTATTAGATTTATATGGGAGAGGAGACAGTATAAATGTATACCCTTAACATTGATATGTGTTGGAGCCATCCACATGCAGCCATAGTCATACCTATGAACAAAGTACATTTCCCAATTGTACAATTGTTCTTCCCATATCTATAAATTTCAAGAAATATAGTGGAATTATATATCTAACATGTAGAATATATATTCTGTATTTCACAATCTTTCCTGCTAAGGTGAGTACACTACTACACTATAAAAGTAGTAGAATTGAACATTTCTAAACATAAGTGAAAAAAGTCTAAAAATTAATCAGTAGCAGAGGTTAATATCTGAGCATTTACACTCAGCTAAGCTAATATAATGAAACGTTCCTATTCTGTTATTTAGACCAAACATGTATAACAGGCTTTAATCAGCCCTCACCAGATTTAAAATTTTAGCCTGTCTTTTCTGTAGCAAATAGCTATCAAATATTTTTCTGTGATGCCTTGTTTTAGTTATATTTATTAATTGTTCAAATAATTGCAGTTGTAAATGGAATGCTTCACTGATTCTGTAATTAGGGAGTCTGAATTTGAAATAATTTATTAGCTCTTAATTTATGTGCTGTGAAATCTGTTAGATCATTTGCTAGTCAGTATGTTGTCTAGAATAAAGGCATTTCTACAAAGGGATTTTAGGGTGAGGGTCACCAGCATAATCAGAAACATATTCAGTCTGGCCTCCAGCTAAAGATTATATGCTTTTAAGTGTATTTCTGTTTTGCAAAATGGCCTTTTGAAGATTTAGCCATTTCAACAAAATTCCTTTTTTCTATATAAAAAGAGAAAGAGCAATTATTTTGCACTGTTGTTTGACTTCCCACCACCCCTACCCCTCTTTTCCCCAGATATAGATGACCCAGCTGATCAAGTGTGAGAAGTACATATCTCTCTGGACTGACTCGTCTGAACCTCTGGAATGAAATCTTCAAAGTTAGGAGCAAAAGTCGGCATAAAGACTAAGCAGGGATTTGATTAAAGATTCGGATTTACCCGCACAATAAATTAAACCAAACCAATTCTTGCCTTGTACAAAGGCACAATTATGTTTTCGACAGTGTAGGGAAGGAAGTGACATCGGTTGGCTTTCAATTGTAATTTATTGTATTCATCCACACACATAACACAGAGGATTTGTCAGTATGTTCATTATAAAAACAGAATTGGGGCATTTTTGTTGCTAAGCTCAGCTGTTGCAAATGATAGTTGACTGAAGTCTCAAAGCTTGTCTGCTTGTACGTGCCACTCTGAAACTGAAACCTTATACTTTCAATGTCTTTAGAAATGCACGTGTAGGGGCCTTTAGGGAAAAAGGTGGAGCTGCTGAACATATTGCTTTGGGCAGGATTTATCTGACCAAAAATATACGTCTATGTATCGATACAGACATATGTAGATGTCTGTATTGTAGACTTATCTAGATGCTAGTATTCCAATTAATCACGTCCTACATAACCAAAGAAGAAAAGATGTGTCATTCATTTTAACACAAAGATATCGACTATAGAGTGAGATAAATCATGCCACAGGTACACGTAAGAGTACCTGTTAGAAGAGAATTAAAGGTGATCAAGTTGTAGTTATGGAAGTGAGGTGAGGTGAATTTCACCCCAGTCATTATGGTAGACTGGAATGACCTGAAATTTAATGGTCTGAAGTTAGTTCTTTTATCCTAGTAATGACCTGTTTAGGATTTTTTCCATTGTTAGTGACTTTAACAGTCAAGGAACTTCTTCTTCATTAATCTCATCTACAAGTATTCTGGCTCTGGACAAAGACAGAACTTAACCACACTTAGATCTATGACTGTAGTCTTGAAATGTGCATATTCAGCTTCATTGTCTGTAATATGAGTAATAAACTTGAAATACAGAACAACAGTAAGAGTCTGAACCTTTCATTCCTTCTTTTGCCATTATGTCTCTTACAGTGTTACCTTCTTTAAGAACATCTAAGCAAAGCTATCTGCACAACACCACAAGCTGGAGCAACAGGATGGATTCCCTCAGAGCCAACAAAATGATTATCGGAAGACAAAAATAATGATTATTTCTTTCACATGCTTGCTTTTATTCCCTACTTGACTTGCTGCTTTCTACCCTGTTACTATATTACCTGGGTTCCCTGGAGTTTTCTAACTCTCAGCCAATAATCCTTACTGAGGAGGAGGAGGGAGTGTTACATGTCTGTGAGAACCTTTACAGTTTGTTGCCACTGAGTGAACTGGAACAATTTAGCTTTGAGGAAGTGATTTATATACACACATCCATCACATATAACCTGCTCTGCTCTGTTAACTCTCTGTTTGATCTCTGGAGGGTTGAGTAGATTAGGGAGGGTCTTCACACGGAGGTTTCATTAACAGCCAGTTGGTTAACCTGGCATGACTCCTGTTTGTGCACTTGGATACTTTAAAGAGGGGAGAAAAGAAGAAAAAAGAAGATGTTAATTAGTATCATTATTTCCCAGTTCAGGAAATACCAATCACGCTGTTAAAGAGAATTTACTTCCTATTTCCTTGATTTTGCTTTTTTTTAGTCAGTGTAGAAAACAGAATTCAGAGTTGTAATTTAAGCCATTCAAAAATGCTGATCACAAAATGTGAATTCTAGCAGCATGAAGTACATTTGTAATCAGAGAGCACATTAAACATCCAACCATAAACCATGAAAACTTCGATATTATAATCCAGATTACTGAGATAGGGAACACAGGCACTTTTAAAATATAGCAGATTAATGGGTCTCTGCTTACTGCCACCTGTTTGTCTGTTTGGAGGGGGAGGGAGGAATCTGATCAAGTCAAATGGCTGATACTATTACAAAACTAAGCTAAAGAACAAAGTCAGAATCATACAACAATATGACTACTATTGTTATTGATGGGAAACTTTGAGATATTAGTGGCATATAGTTTCAGAACAGAATAAGCAGAGTTCCAGCAGGGACTCTCCATGAAACCACAGCACACTGTGTCTCTGTGGTTTATAGAACAGAGACATAGTATTAATGAAATAATTAAATTTAGTACTTCACAATATCCCTACAAACCAAATGGCTGGTTGCAAACCAGTGAAGTGCTCCCCGTAATTTTATAGTTTATAAACCGACGAAAGCAAGTGAAAATTGCTAGTTTCTTATTTGACTCAAGAACTTTGACGAAAATAGACAAATATCAGTAATTTTAGGGAAATATGTGGAGAAAGTTGACAGAGGAACTGTGTGGGCTTAGTTGTAACTGCAACAACAAGATGGAAAAATTTGGCAATGGTTATTAATATTTATTTCAATAACAAAAACCAAAGGTCTGACCCTACCTTCTACATAAGCTGTCATAATCATTGAATGCTTAAATATCTATCTGTTATTAATAAATACCAATAGTCCACTGTATCTCAGACTCTGTCCATCCCATACTCTCTCACCCCCCACCTCCCAGATGTACAGAAAACCAGATGTGCTCTGTAACATGCCCTGATATTTAAACGATAACAGACTATTTAGTATAAAGCTTCAGAAATTTACTCCCCTTCGTATTGAGGTTACAATTCCAGCCTCACTAGCATTTGCAAATGTGTTGATAACAGATAGAAGAGAGAGACTGCTAGAGGGAAAGACTAGATTTAGGGCTTCATGCATAAAAAGCAGCAACCTTAACTGTATGCAGAATATTATTGGTAGTAAGATGCTTTTCCTGCTGAATTGTTTTCTGTATTTCCTTTACCTTTCATTACCTCTCTTTTTTAAGCCTTTGTAAGAAACATATAATAGTCCTATCATCGGTTTCCAAAAATGAGCAGTCTCTTTTCCACAACAGCAAGGATATGAGCACAGCAACTGCCTTATATGATCAAACTAGAGATTCTCCGAATTCAGTAGAAAACAGAAAATTTTGTATCCATCACAAAGTTTTGGTTAACTATCACATCCCTGGATGTATGTTTATCACCCTTCTACAGATATCTTATATATTCAGATACTCTTTATGGTATCTTGAAGTTTCCTGTTATCTATGGTGATGAATTCCACAGTGCCAGCAGCAACAGCTACAACGCCACTCCACAACTAATACTGCTAACACGCTGCCACTGTTCCTCTGATTTTTACCTGTCTTACTTATTTTCTGTTGTCTTATATTATAGTTGCATTAAAACTCTCTGTGCTCTCTCCTGGACCAGCATACTACCTGGGACAGGAGGCTTTATCCTTTAGCAGGACACAGAATGACAGAGTGTAAGTTCATTTCATTTTCAGTGAAAGTAATTTTATTCCTGTGTTAGAAGACATGGAAGGAAAAATGTTGTGATCTATGACTTTGGTATTTAATTTATATATCTTTTATAAAATTGTGTGGGATTGAAAGGCATGCAAGCATGGGGAGTCTAAAATCTTAAAAAGTGATTTTTAACAGTTTTGTAAAAGGAGTGTATTTTTTCCCTCATGGGCTCTTTCCCTGGTAATGTGGTTCATTTCTTTACACTTTTTAATATGCTATGACTTGATGAAAAGCACTGTGCAAACAGTATTCGTTTGTCTGTGTTTCCTATACTGAAATGGAGCTTTCCATGATGACTAACATAAACAGAAGCTATGTAAGTATTATGTCTTTGGAGATTTTACTGCCTGAATAAGGAATGCCTCCTCTGACCTCTCCCAGCTGTAGCACGCTTTGGATCTAGCTCCTTAGAAAGTACATTGTCATGAAATAAGGGGAGTTATTTTACTTATGAAGCTATGAAAGTCCAGTGCTGAATGGTATGTATTTTGGGTACAATCTGAACCTTTTGTTACCTTGTTTTAACTTCACATTTTACAGTGGTTTGTAGAAGGATTACTATTGGAAGCTGAGCAGTAGGATGCATTGGCTTCATAGGTTTACCTTTAACTGAATGTGAGTCCAAAGTCTTAAGAAAAAGAGACTGAGGAAAAGACTGAAAAAAAGCTGTGAATATAGCTGGGCAGATGTAGCCAACAGAGAAAGAAAGTTACTTCCACAAAGTTATGAAAGATGCACGTAATTTTCTGCCTGAAGCTAGATGCACTCAGCCTGGGCTTTTGCTTTGGAAATTAAAATAAAGGTAGTATCCATTCTGTATAAAAGATAGTATAAGATGTTGCTTCTGTGGTTTTTCACACAGACACCCGCCTTCACCCACAGCCAGCTCACACTGTGTTGAAATGGGGATTGATGCAGAGATGGAAACGATCAAGTGAAGCAGCGAACGCTGCAGCCCATTTCAAAAGCATTCCTTTTCCAGGCCATCAGCCACAGCAGCAGTGGGGGAAGCCTTCCCTGATTTTACCACTACTGAGCGGCAGCTTGATGGTGTTTATATGTTGCGGGACCCCACCGGCGAAGAGACCTGCCGCTGTGGAGTGCCAGAAGTGACGTTAAGAGGAATGGGTACAATCGACAACGGAGTTGTTCACGGCACTGAGGCTGCAAGCTCGTCAAGCATCCCCTCTATCACGTTTATTGCTCATTACTTAGTTTTAAAGTGGCTTTTTTATCCTGAAGAATTTAACTGAAATATTTGCTTTTCTGATGTTTTTCTTATTCAGCAAATGAACTTCAGGTTTAACAGACATCAGTGGGTCTAAGAGCTCATGGGTTACATTTATCTTCAAACTATGCTACAAGGCTTATGCAATGCTTCAACATGGGCTGTCAAACATGCTTGTCCTCCCCATTACATTACGTGAAACTGCTGTGTCACTGGGCGCTTTGTGTTCCCTTTTCAGCTCTGTTAGGAGTCTCTCATACTTTGACTGCGTGTTACCTGATGCTGAAACCACACAGAGACTTCAGTCTTGTTTGGGGCCTCCAGGTGAGCCTATGACACCATAAATATACTGTTTACCACAAAACTTCATCCTCTTTCACTCTTGCCCTCCGACACTGCAGGTCTAGTGCTAAGCCTGGGATGTTACAGTGATTTCCACAGCAAATGTATGTCAAACACAGGAACAGGGTTTTGCTTGATCCTGCAAGGGAGTGAGACTGGGAATCAGAAAAACTTTATCAAAAGATTAAGAAAAGGTCTGTAACAGAAAAAAATAATACCAATAACACTAGTGAAAAGGCAGAAGCATTTCCCATATATTTCCAAAACGCATTAATGAAAAATGCCTCTCAGTATGTTCAGTTGATGATGACGACAAACAACTTTCCATTTTAATAGCAGCTCCAAAAAAATATTAAAGTAGCTCCTAGAAGCAGACATTGGGGTGTCCAAATAACTTGTATTTAAAGGTTTCAGAGACAGCTTGCGAAGGAACTCTCTGGGCCATTAATGTTGATTTTCAATACACTGTGGAACAGTAGAGACATTGCAGAGAGCTGAAAGACAGCTAATGTTGTGCCAATATTTTAAAAGGGCAAAGAAGACGACCCAGGTAATTACAGGCCTGTCACACTGACATTGATCCTAAGCAAAATTGCTGGATGATACAGGACTTGATTAATAAATTAAAGGAGGGTAATATAATTAATGCCAATCAACACGTGCTTGCGTCAAGCTAAACTGATATTTTTTATGATGAAATTATAAGTTTGGTTTAAAAGGGAATAATGGAGAACTCATATATTTAGACGTCTTTATGGCATTGAATGGTACTCCCTGATTTATTTATTTATTTGCTAACAAACTATGGTGACACAAATATAGCATAGCACATATCAGTATAATTATCTGACTGACAGATCTCCAAACATTACTGCAAATGGACATGCATCATTGAGAATGCATGGAGTTTTTTTGGATCCCCACAATTTTTTTGTAAAAAAAAAAAGAAAAATTACTTTATAAATATATACCCATACTCACATCTATATGAATCCATCAGGGTTAGTAACTCATGAAGAGAATGACAAAGTGGTACAAGTCACCTCATAACCTAACCATAAGCAAGCACTTTGATCCTAAATATGGCCACATGTATAGCAGTACCTCTGAGAATTATCACTAATTTTAGGTTACAACTTCAAACAGCCTCTGAAAGAAGAAAGAAGAAGAGAGAGAAAGAGACAGAGACAGAGACCGAGATTGAGATAGAGAACCATCAGTAAATTACAAGCTGAACTCTTATTTCTAGTATGACTCTCTAGTCAAAAGGGCAAATACAATCCCTGGGTACAGAAAAAGTGTGTTCAAATAGAAAAGGAGGTTGCATTAATTCTGTGCTTGGAGATTGTGCCGCTGAATTTGGAGCACTGCCCAGCACTGGTACCCAGAGGTAAAGAACCATCCTGTGGAATTATAAGTTTGAATAGAAGTCACAAGAATGATGTGAGGATTAGAAAACTTATTTCTTTTAGAGGTACTTTAGACTCAGTTAAATGATTTACGGCAAAGCAAGCAATGACAGGACCATACCATATTCTTTAGGTACTTATTTAAGTAACAAATTAAACAATAGACAGCTTTTCAGTCAGGATGAAGATTTAACAGGCTCCATTTCTATGGGCTTAAATTGGAAAGGATTAGCAATAAGGTAAAACGGAAAAAATAACTTGGAGTAACTTACTGTTTACAGAGTCCTTCCTTTTCTCTCTGGCCTTTCCCTCAGATCAATGAATCTTCAAGTCTATTCTGCAAAATAGTGCAGGGAGATGACTGTGCTCTTACCTCAAACCAGCCTAAAACTGGCCAGGTGGTGTAGTCTCATGGGACATATGAGCTAAGGATTTTGAGCCTTCTACGCAGAAGGAAGGACGTGCCTTTTGTGCTCCTATACATTAGCTAATGCACTAACTATCCACCGCTATAGGGCAAAAGCTGTCATTGGTCACAACACCCCTTTTTGAAGAGAAAGCAAAGCATGCTGTTACATTTGATGTGAAATGTATTTCTCTAAAGATATCTTTATCTAAGAGCATCTGCAGGTAATTTAGATGAAGAAAGAAGAAATATTTAGCTTGTGGCTCTTGAATATGCACTGAGCAGTCTCCAGCTTCACTGTCCTGTTGATCCACTTTTGGTTACTCACTGAAGGGAGATTTCAGGCTCCCAGAAACCTTGCAGTTCAGTACAGAAATTATTTGCAGAACTAAGGCAACCTTGGACTCAGTCATCGAATGAAAAGTATTTTTTGGGGCATCAGGAACTTAAAAGCAAGCTGCACTTCACTATTGTTCTAGATCTAGTCCAGAATCCCTTATCATGGGTGCAATTCTTACCTTGCAATCAATTCAGAAGTGTACTTGGAAGCAAAGACATTGAATAAAATAAAACCTTGTATTTTTTGATACAGATATAAACAGTGTCTTCTCTGATAGGCACATGATTTAAAAAAAATATAATAAAATAAATGCATATTAGTACAATGATCTTTCGCCTCATTAAATAATTATATTTGACAGGCAGCTTCCTGTAAACTTCAAAAATGCAAATTGTAAATCTGTTTCCACTTTTCTCTTGAAGTTAAACTTCACAAATGGAATTTACATATGGTTATTCCTAGGCCAATACAAGACTGGACAAAGCAGCCTACTTAGTAGTACTCAATAGTGGACTTCAAAATCCTGAAGAACATACTAAAGACCAGAATTTCCTATCTGAGCTTGAAATTTCTCCACTTTTACATTTTAGTCAAACTCTTAACTGTATTTAAATTTTTTTTGATTGCATCTATAAAATATTTAAGTTTTAATATACACAGCTTCGTTATCCTACACTGTGAGAAGCACTAAAGCATATGAAAGTAATAGCTTCCTTGACATACAAGAGGATTCATATGAATGAATTGAATTTTTCTGTATTCTCTGAACTCACTTTTCATGGAGAGACCAAATTTATAGATATAGAAAATCCCTCATCCTGTTTCAACTTCATAGGAGCTTAACATAGAAATATGAGGTATGTGTGGTCCTAGTATCACCTTTGCAAATTAACTTTCAAAATGGAGATCATTAGAGAGCATTGCTTGCAGGAGTGATTTTTTTAATTTAATGTTAGAATTTAATTTTTAAACTGGAGAGTCTGTTTTTTTCTGTGCTATTTCAGAAAGTTGCAGTGCGTGTTATGGCATAAAGGTTTTTATATAGTTGTTTAGCGACACAGCAAGCAATTTAAGTAAAAGAATGACCACTTTTGATGACCAACATATTAGTATCTTCTAGACTTCTGTGACTTAAACCTTCCACTGCTAAAGACACAAGCATTTAAAACTGATTGTCATTAGCATATTTTTAAAAAATCCCCTGTATTTGTAGAAGAATACAAACCACCAGTGTTACAGAACCCTTTTGGGGAACCTTCATGACCCAAAAGCCACCCAGCAGCATATAAAGACTTTAAAAAAAATGGTCACAAAGGCTGGGTCTTACCATTTGAAATAAATTTTTGAAGAGTTATTCCTGTGTTTCTCTCCAGTGCTTACGTAGAATGGCAACTGGATTAGTGTTGCTTTACTGCTCTCCCTCAGCATGTCAGCAAGAGAAGGGTTTTGCTCTGCTACAATTCCTTAACTAAGGAAGAATTTCACTCAAATGAAATGACAGCAAGGTAATGTTGAGGTCAACTAAACTGTATGAATCCAGTTTTTGAAATTTGCCATTTTGAAAACTTTTGCAAATACATAAGGCCATAATTAAAAGTTGAATCCAGTATAACAGCAGAAAATAGTGCCTAAAGAACAGTGGTGGCTGTAATTCTTCATGAAAGTCCCTCTCCCAGTCAAGCTGCAATGTCATTCCCAGCTAACATATGGTAGCTGTCAAGCCTGTAATCTATCTGGGAGTCTTAGCGGCACCACAAACAGGCTACATCTTCCCACTCTTCTTTAAGGACATAGCAATGTGCACTTAGTTAATAAAAATCAGCATTCCTTCGATTTCAGCCCACCTGTCCGAGAGATTTTTTTATTTGGCATGAAGCACGATGGATCCAGTTTGGACCCATCCTAATCTGTCAGTCTGGATAGAAACTAAACACTACTAGCTCACACTGCCCTCAGCTGTTCCTTTTGAATCAGAGACCATGAGACAGCGTGAAAGACAGTAAGTGTCAGAGATAATATTTACTAGAATGCTAATACCTTCAAGAACATGAGTCAAAGCAATCAATTTCTGAATGCAGTTGCCTGCAGCTTCTTGTTTTGATTCCTGCTTCAGCACTTGAACTGTAACGAGCTTCAGTTCAGGGCTAAAGCATCTTGGGAATCAAAGCTGTTCTTGAAAATTTTATTTGGAGATTGACCTTGAAAATGTTATTTTCCTTGGTACTTACACATGCACTTCTTTCATGACACATGCATACTATAATTAAGCCCTGGTCAAAGAGGAAAAGAACAGAAAAAAAGTTTTCTATCAACACAGCAGTCATCCATTTAAAAAAAAAAAAAAAAAGAGTCATGAGGTCTCCAAAAAATTCAGGTATGAAAACATTTCAAAATGACATCTCTTACCACGTGTGTGTTTACTCCCAAACTTACACAGTTAGGAACACAAACTTTTGGAGGGAAAAAAAAAAGCAGAGCAGCTTTGCAACCTTTTTCTAGAAAGTTACAACATACAAACTCTGCAAATTTGACCTATGCCTTAGGAGAAAACATAAAGCAAAATACAGCCCTTGGGCTAGTCCTTGTCTGTGTGGCAGACCACTCCTTAGCACAAGAGGGAATTTAGTGAGTCTTCCACAGTGCAACCTCCATGGGTTGCAACCGCACACAAGCCAGCCAACTAACCCACAATTTAGGTATTCCCAGAAGTTCTTCTCTGTGTGCACAAGCAGTGTTATCACCTATAATTGACTACAGGACTTCAATTATGCTGGTAAATTTAGCAATAATTACACGTCTTTGCCACCATTCAGGAATTACCTCTCAGGGCATGAAATCTGTTTATACTCACTTCCAACAAATTCAGAGTTCAGCATGTTTGCTCAGCTATGTGGGTTCATTCGGCTGTAACGCTCTCATTTGTTACATGAGGTGCTCCATGAAAAAGTATCTTGATCCACTCCTTGGTTTCTCAAAGAAAGCAGCATATCTAAACGACAGTTTGTTTGGCACAGAAAGAAAAACATCTCTCTTCTTCTGGCACAGCAGAAGTTTTGCACACAAATGAATAATTTCCACTGGTATAGGAAATTGGTTTTGCGATAGGTAGAGTAGCTATTCAGAGAAACCTAGGATCATCTTAAATTCATTCTTTTCTTCATTAGGCTCACTATTTGTCTACCTCATACTTCCTGCCTGTTCTTTTAAAAGAATGTTTTGGAGCCTGAGCTCATATAATTCCCTCCTTGAAGAGGCAGCGAGGAAAACAAGCCTTTCTTGACAGGTAGCAGTAGGCATCCCTTTGCTTCGGGAAAGCATTCACCTACCACAGCGGCAATACAAGAATTTTAGAAGAATAAAACAAACTGTGCCACGTGATTCCCCAATTTTTCTGCCTCCCTCAAATCCAGAATGATTTACAGTAGCCTTCTGCTGCACTTAATTTCACCCCTTTATTAGGTCTCACATTAGCAAGTTTTCTCAGAGAAATGCTGTCCTGCCGTGCCCTCTCTACACTGGTCCCCAGACATCTTCCCTCCTCCGTTGGGCACATCTCTGATGCCACAGGAAAGGGAGAGCAACAACACAGCACCTGGCACGTGCAGATGAACCAACAGTGAGGAAATATGACCTGTTATCCAAAGGGAAGGTTGAAACAGGGTAACTTCATAGGCTAACATTGGAGGAAAAGGGAGCGCTTACATATACTGTGCAGACTGTGTGCACAGCACTCCAGGTGAAAACTGTTTCACATCACCGCATTAGACTAAGCCCCAGCTGGGTTATCCTCACCCACTGCTGTGTCCCATCTCCCCCTTCATTCCGTTTTTCTTAAGGGAACTGCTTAAATTATTAAAACTAAAGCTGATTCCTGATATTAGTTCCACAAAATGATACGTGAATAAGCATAGAATAGTTTGGGTTGAAAGGGACCTTTAAAGGCCACCTAGCCCAACCCCCCTGCAGTGAGCAGGGATACCTTCAACTAGATCAGGTTGCTCAGAGCCCTGCCCAGCCTGACCTTGAATGTTTCCA
>Ga0181612_169014_pt1 | contig 22298 bp, 11 predicted proteins | sample HoacroProtozoa21_FD_119630 | JGI IMG/M metagenome (GOLD analysis project Ga0181612, IMG submission 119630) | Hoatzin crop microbial communities from Cojedes, Venezuel. Combined Assembly of Gp0051906, Gp0051904, Gp0051908
CACTTTCAGTTAAGCAAAGCAATGAACTGCAAAATGACACAGGGAAAAGGAATGATTATTATCAGCAAGGTGTACAGGAAAAAAGCAGGAGAAGCAGAGAGGAAAGAGGTCCCATTTTTCTAAACCCATCCAGAAGGACAACCAGGGATCAGGGATTGCAGGTCCCACCTCCCTGACAAGCACATTCACAGATGGCCCTGCAGTCACTGTTCTTTCTGCTGTAAGGTTCTGCACCCTCCTTGGAGACAGGGCATAAATGCCCTTTGCTGCCAGGAAGATGCACAAGCCTCCCAGGCACTGAGAGGAGTCTCCCAGAACTGAAAAAAAAGCATTTTCCCCTTTAAACAAGCTCCCCTGAAGCCTGGTGTAGTGGATAGCCATCAGATCTTAGACACAAGAATTTCACCCATTGTGCAAGATGTTCCCTGATCTGTAAGGTGGATCCTATTGAACTGAGCTTCTGAGATTAAAAGTGATTCCTCATTGCAGTCTTGGTTGTTATACAGTCCTAAGGTAATATGTAAGGTCATCATGAAAGATTTCGATACCTGGTGTCAGAAAACAAATCTTGAAACAGCATTTAAAGCTAGAAGCTCTTAGAAGTTGTACTGTGACTCATGAGCTTATTTCAGGGCCAGATGCTAGCAAAATTCCACCATGTAGGACCATATGTCCCTAACTTCGCACTTTCCTTTCGCCTGCAGGGACTATCTTCTGGAGGGATAGGAAATAGCACAAGCATTCACCTGATTTAGGAGGTCCTTCAACGGTTGAGTTCCTTGGGATTCTATCTGTTGGGTATCCATGCAGGAGCGATAGAACTGGATTGCTTTCTCCTTAGCCGAGCCTCTTATCCCAATCTGTGGCCCCTCTGAGGAAAAAAATAGATGGAAAACTACAGAAGTGCTAAAAAAAGAAAATGTTACAGAAGTATCACAGCAGAGAAAAGTTGCAAGACAGCATTACACTGCACTTTGATTCAGAATAATTTACTAAATAGAACCACACTTCCCACAGTCACTCAGAGTAAGAGACCTTCTGGTGTCATGACTCTTCCTGAGGTCAAATATGCGAGTTTCTTTGCATGGAAACAGGAAGGTGGTGCGTATCTAGGCTTCAGTTCTACATGGAGTCAAGACACATGAGCAGAGAGCACATTCAGACAAGCACAGCAAAAAGGGTCTACTTTTACAAGGCAACAGGAAAATTGTTTGGGTTGCTCTCAGAATTTTAAAGTGTGACTTTCATTTGTTACAATTGTCAAGAGGAACTAAAATCTTTAAAATGCAGCTATTATTTTAAAATGCAGACATGCTCAGGAAAAAATTGTACCTGTAATTATAGAAGAACAAAAAGACTGGACTCAGTCCCTGCTAGCAATGATTGTGCTCTCAGTTGTCAGGATTCTCAGCTCTAACTGAGGAAGATGCTGAAGGTGACACACCAATCATCCGTTCTTACCTAAAAGCCTTTTCAGGATCAACTGGTTTTCTTCCAACAACACATCAAATACATTTAGTGATTCTTCTGTGGTTCTGCTTGAGTGTTTGCCTTCCCAGCTGCCACACGCATATTTGTAGAAATCCTCACAGGGATCTACAGTGTCATTCCTAGAATTCAGGAGTCTGGCCAACAATGTAAGACCCAGTTCGGCATCACAGGATCCTGGGCAGGAAGTAAATAGGAGAGAACTGAGCAGTGAGAGTGGAGAGTGAGAACAACTCCAAACAAAAAAAAAAAAGAGGAGTTATCTGTGGGACATTTCCCCCAAAAGATTTATTTTTGGTACAAACTCCTTTGCATGTGGAGAACTGAATTCCTTTTAAGTTTTTGCTGAATATGGAAAAACATGTAATCTGTCTTTCACTTCGCAAGAAGGCTGCCTTTGTACTTTATAAGGGAGATGCTTTAAATAAAGAACAGGTAATCAGCCCAGAGATGGTCTCCTCTGTTCATTCTATCTAGGCAGTCACAGGTTGGATTATTCCGCCTTTTCAGTTTATTTTCTCTGAATCGGCCAAATTCAGCCAAATGATAAACAAGAAGCAACTGATGGTGTCAACACACGAAGGAAAAGAAGGACATAGCACAGAGAAAGTAAGGAGATGAATTTAAAACATGGAGAGAGATGTTCAAACATGAGAAACATTGCTCAGCAATGGCATTTGCTAAAACAGGACAAAGACTTTCTAGTACATCTTGCTTTGATCTAAACTCCCCTTTATCTAAACTGCTGCAATTCACTGGGTATGTGTTCTCATTTTTGTTCTGTGTCTTGCATCAACATCAGATCAGATCAATTATTTACTGCAATAAGCCACTTCTAAAACAAAGTAAAACTTTCCATACTATGGTTTCAACAGTTGACACGGGAGGAGGTAGGCAGAGTGGAAACAGACAAGATCTAAACTAACAGTTTTTCCTTGGTCTCTGTAGTGAAGGGTCTCCAACACAGAGCAGGGGCTAAAGAAAAATGCTAGATTAAGAGTCAATAATAGCTATCTTGGAGCAGCGAATGCCTGTATTCATCAATATAAATGCACCTTCAGTACTGAGCATTCTATACGCATAAACATTTAAATGGACCATTCTGCAGATAGTTGTTTAGCTTTAGTTGAAAGGCAAATTAATATTTCTGGTCTATGCTCACAGCTCCCCCATTAGCAAGAGACTATGACATTTTTTTTTTCTACACTGTGACTGCACTGGCCTGTGCTAGAAAACTAGAACTAGACTTATTAAGTCAGAGATGTGAAGGTGGAGGAGGAGCTCCAAATCTCAGATTCAGTCCAGTTTTCCAGAGGTGACTACAGACAGAGCATGACATGATGATGAGATGCAAGATAATATAATGATGACCTCCCTCAAAACTGGGCCCAGGCATATTAAATGGCAGGCAGAGGAGGAGGACAGGAGTGGGGATCTCTCCCCACTATGACCCAAAGAAGAGGCAAGACAGTGTACCTTATTTACAACTGGTTTTACAATTCTTTGAGATTCTGAAGGTCTGATTCTTAACACAGATGCTAAGCCTAATACACAATGGAGGTAGATAGGAGAGAAATGGGTCTTACAAATGGGGTGGATGAGGAAGCAGGGAAAAGGATATCCTGTATTATACCTAGACCACAAGTCATCACGATGTAGGTGATAAGCAGTGCAAAGCCAAGGAGAGTACTGAGAATAAGTGTATACAGAAGTAGGCTTTTCCCCTGAAGGCATCGTTCTTTCTTTGCACCTGTTCTCAGCTCCTGGTCACAGGTCTGAAGAGATAAAAATGAGACAAACAGTAAAAATGAAGAAAGAAAAATTAATATTAAAGTTAGCACCAGTCATATACTCCGTCTTCCACACAATCCAATAGAAAATCACCCACAGGGCTAGTGTCAAAATACCAACAGTCATCCAAGTCATCTAGGTGACTGTAGTCTCAGGGGCTTTCTCACCTCCTTCATTTCCCTGTCTTTTCCAGCTACAGCTGTTGCACAGTGTTTTCAATTATTCATCAAAAAGGCAGCTTGCCATGAGGAGGCCTGTCCCTCTATAGTTCCTTCTGGTTTATGGAATCGCCTTGCATATACCTCCTGAAGATATCAAAAGCCTTTTTGAGCCCAGTATGGCTAGGACTGGTGGTTCTTTATTCTGTTACAGTCTCGCAACCTGAGCACTAATTTCAGATCTCTCCTCAAGAAAGAACTCCCACATCCTAAGTCCTCTAGTCCAGTTCAAGTGGGAGAAAAGATTTGCCCTATTCTAAAAACTGCAGTAAGCTGCAAGTCACAGAGAAGATCTTATATACAGACAGGTTTTATCTCACTTAAATTTAGTTGTGTCCATAATCTAGGTGTGTCTTTTTAGTCAGTGGAGAAGGCTAGGCACCTTCCAAGTACAGCTTCTATTTTAGACATCTGTTTTAGGATGAGCTGAAGCATCCTCCAGAGTTATCTGTCTTTTTCTCTATTGACTGTAAAGGAAGCTAGATCACTGTGTTAGTCTCTCATCAACCCTAACATCTACCTGTATAAATTTAGATAAAATTGCATTTACTCTGTGTGTCCACTGCTGCTACCTACTTTTATGTACAGAAAGCTGGGAAACAGCAGATTACAAGAGAACAGACACGGGAATGGATGCTGGTAATATAAGGAAAGGGAAAGAACTGAAAAAATTCAAAGTGGAATAACTGAGTAAGAATATACATTGAGAAAAAGGAGGCAGAAGAGAAAAAAAACCACAGAAGATAATGGAAGACCTCGGAGGAAGAGGGCTAGAGAAGAAATAGCATAGCAAGCAAGGAGTAAATCTCATAGGTGTGAAAGCTAAGTGCTACTTTAAGAGTCTTACACACTCGTGTCAGGTCATGGCCTGTACTGTCACCACAGCCTCAAGTTTAGCCCCCCTGTGCTCAAGCCATGTTCTCTGGTAGAAGAAATGTTTGAGAAACCTTGACAGGGCTTGGAGCTCTTTGAGAAAAAGCTAGAAGTAGCCTCAGGGGAAGTGCCCTCTTCTTCATTTGGGAGCTGCTTTTTGCAGCTTTCGCATGTGATCTCCATCTGAGCCATGCTGCAGCAGAAGCCATGCCTATGACTGGCCACGTACCCCATTGATCTGGGTCCTGACCTTAACCTACAGACTTGGTTCTGCAGGTTCGACCTTGACCTGCCTCCTCACAATGGGCTGGCCTGGTGATCTACACTCTTCACTGACCCTGGCTACTGTCACCAGACCTGCCTTACCCCCCTCATTCCCATACTGTGGGGGTGCACCCCTTGCTGGTAAAGCCACTACTTCTTGCCTCCCTTGTCATGGCTCTCAGGTTCTAGATTGTCTTCCCTTGTCCACCTTTACTGCCCCCTTACATGCACCAGTTAAACTGCATTTGTCACCATGCTCGGTATCTATCTTCTTTGCCACAAACCCAGAAAACATACATCTTTACAAAAAACACAAGAAGAAATGAAGTAAAATCCTACAAGAATTAAGTACCTCACAGCTTATACCCTTTCACCTGAGGAAAGGCTAAGGAAATGAATGAGCCTGCTGTTAGTCATTTTGCCTAATATACTATGTGCAATTCCTGCACAAAAACATTAACAGAACAGAAAACACAGAAAGAAACTGACAAACAGACCTCACCATTTTATCTCTTTCAAACATGCATTTTATTCAATCATTAACAGAAGCCTCTCAAAAGCACACATCAGCTTACTTGACTCATGGAACCTGCTAGCAAGGGTTAAGTACCTAACTGTTTTTCTTCCATTAAAATCCTGTTCTTACTTCTTCAGGCAGGATACAGAATAACTGAATGGAGAGTAAGTATATACAAGTGAACCTTGGCATTAAGAGGTGCTAGATACAGAACATGATCATATTAGCAAAGTACAGTGTAGGAAACATAAAGAAGGAAATCCAAATTTCCTTTCATACATCCCTTTAGTAAAACACTTCAGTTTTTACTCCTCAAATAGAGAGTAAGTGTCACTACCTAACACTATGGCAGGGAAGTAAGCTAAAGAAAATTTGTTTGGCTGAAAAGGAAGAAAAAAAAGTATTCTTCAACATATAAACCCTCATCTCTCACCATTTAGGAGAGAGTGAGTGATTTACATTCACAATGCTCCTGACTTGTCTGTTGCAGTAGACTTCTTGTTTTTTGTATTGAAAATCTGGCCTATTCCTACTATGAAATACTTATAATTTTGCATTTCTTTGGTCTCGTGTTATCAGAGGACATCTGTTTCTCTCTTTCGAGTACTAAATGGCATGACTGTGGAGACGCTAACAAGAAATTGGTATTTCAGGACTGTCACTGCAATTTCTGCTGAACTTCTTGTTAACAGTAGGTCTATATCAGGCCTATACATTATGTTCCTTTTGAAATGGAAAATGCATCAAAATATAGATTTTTAAAAATCTGTGAGTACTATACTGTCCCCTCAAGACTCCAATGTGAAACAGCTAAAGAAGTACCTGGCTGAGAACAGCATACCGCAAAATAAGAGACAGGGGAGTGCGAACTGGTTGTGTATCTCTACTTAGAAACTGGATTAAGGCCTGTGTTATGTGATCCCTAAGGATAAAAACTGTTCTTCAAACTCTTCACCTTCCATACAGAATGTCTTTCTAATCTTGCCTCTGTTACTGAGGCTGGATTTGAGACAACTTGCGGGCCTACATAATCAATGAAAGAGGAGGGCAGTCATACTTGGTTGTCCCTTACCTCTTTTTCATGACAACAACTCAAAGAAATCTAGACATACAAATACCTGCTCTTTCCATACTCTTATAAAGATACTGATCTGGGCAATAGCCCTGTCAGATTCTGTATCTAGTATGAACTTCACTTTTATGTCACAAATGGACCAAGTCGTTCACGGTACAAAGGCACTGAAATACAGAGCCCTTCCTAATTCAGTGATCCTTGGTCAAGGAAGTTTGGACTGAACTAGATGGAACTGGAGGTGGGATATAAAATCTTTCAGTGCACAGGATGCAGGAACATTACACAGCTTACAGGAAGCAGAAGCACTTCATTGTGGTATGTTTGGGGCTTGGTTGCCTCATCCAACATGCTCCATATAAAGAGACAAGTGAGTAGTTTGAACAAGACTGTGGAAAAGTCTTTAATCTCTGTCAGAGCTTTTCCATATAGGTCATACTTACAAGTAGGTGAGAAGAATGATCAGTATTTGCATGAAGTTGAAGATGAATGCAATTTCCAGTACAGTTTTAGTTCTTTCATGCTTTTCTTTTAAGAATGTGGAAGTGCTCAAATTTAAATGGCTTCACTGTAGCTAACTGAGATCAAATGCCTGTAAAATCACCAACAGCTGACTTCTAATTGTCCTCAATTATAAAATTAATAATTTTGAATTTATGTAGTACATGAATCATCCAATTCAAATGCGAGTGTGACTTAGGCTAGCAGAATCTTGAGAGGTGTTGTTATCACTAAAGCAAGACCTGTGTGATGCAACTAAATTGGCCAAAGAATTTGATTTTTCTTCAGCATCTCCTTCTTTGTGTTTATGAGCCGTTCCTGAATTCTGGCTAAAGTTTCTCTGCCTAATTCTTCCTCATCGTGCATTTTCTCAGTGCTGTTGCAGAAAAAGAAGCATCTGACTTTTATGAAAATAAAGTATATTAAAATAAAGAGATCAAAGGCAGGGAGAATTGGAGTTATTTTTCATAACTACTTACCAGACAATTTAGAGGTATTATTTTTCAGCCAGTAGGTTATTCATGTATTACTGACTTTGGCTGTTACCTAAATTATGTTTATCACAGAAGTCATGTGGATACTCACAAAAACTTCAACACTTTCTTAAATTTATCTTTTGTCAGTAAATCACTTAAGCACATAAATTGAGTACATTAAATGCTATCTGAGTAATAATATTTTAGCCTGTGTTCAAAATATAGTACCTGCTAACATGAGAAACTAAAAAGTTTGCTAAATTGTATTCTGGACTACTAAAATTTGAAGCATAACAGTGGCCAGTAACTATTTAAAATCATGATTGTTTTTTGATACTTATGACACAGAAATATGAGAATGGATGTACAAAGCAAACATTTCTGCAAACTCTTCAGCCACAAAAATGCAGACAAGATAAACATAAAGTGACCATTTGCATTACAGACACAGCACTTGCAACACTGAACAGCTCTCAACATAACAAAACAAGCACAACTCTTTTTTTGTGTTTAGTTACATAGACAACTACTTATCCCTATTGTCCTTGAATGTTTTGTACATTTTAGCAACCCTGAGTGCAATTCAGTGCAATTTGTGTGTAAATATGCAATTAATGTTTTACTAGTTATTTATATAAGACATCAAATCAGGAAAAGGACACCACACTACACAGGAAGCAATTAGACTTACCATGTCATTCTCACATTCAGAAAACTGTGCTATGCTTACCCACAACTATCTGTGGGGGAAAAATTTGCATGCTTCTGCATAAGTACTTTCTTAAAATAATCTGGTGGAAAAAATGGGGCTACAATAAAAGATGCAAATAATCAGATTATTATTATCATAAATATTAATATAAATTAATTATTACTTACTTGTCAGTGCTTCAAACAGATCTGAAAACAGCCTCAGAATGGCCATTAGCATGACTAATAGGAAGGGCAAGAACCCCTAAATCCTCACACCACATCCCACATCATTATTTCTGAGACCTGGACAAGCCCCTTCTGTATACAAACTGTCAAAACCTCAATTGCTCCGGTTCACTAGGGCAATAAGCAGCGCAGCTGTGACAGGGGAAGAAAAAGAGAGGGGTGCAACAAAGGTACTTCAGCAGACTGCAAGACAGACTCCATTGCCTTACCTCTGGAAGAGTCCTTGTCCTTGTTGTCACTGACACAGTTGTCAACTCCATTTACTTGTTTACTTTAAGTCTGCCGTGCCAAGACACGCTACGAAGTTCAGAGACAATCTCTTCTTCCCAGCTTGGCTGATTGCTGTAGGGACGAGAAAAGAGAGGAAAAGCTCTGAGAAAAAAGCCCTGAAAGAAAATGGGAAGGAGGTCAATGGACACATTTCTACAACTCTCCACCTACCTTCTCTTCCGAACACCTCTACTCATAAAAACTATATTTTTTTGTTCCTTTCTGCCTCTCCTTGTGACCCGTGTGTCTTTCTGTCTTTTGGAGCTCCACTGAAATCTTTTTGAACAGAAGTATGTGATTCTCTATCTCCTCCAAGCCTCTTCTTAACTATTTGCTGCTCCTTTTCTCTCCAATAGCCTTACTATCCTGCCCACCCAACAAGCCTGGTTTGGTCTGATATTCTCACTGCTACCAGCCTGTTTCAACCTGCTGCTCTGGGGCCAGGAGGCCACTGCCCATTGCAAGATAGTGTGAGTTTTGGATCCTAGCGCTCCTCCTCCCACCAACGAAAGGCCAATGTCCTGACTTTTTGCTGTCTCTCCTCTGCGTCCAAAATCCATTAACGGGGTGAACACAAAACCACTTCTGATTCTTTTTCTTTTTCATTAAGAGGCATAAAACAAATAATTTGCTATTGATTCTATTTACACTTGTTTGTTGCTTCTCAGGTGATGGTCAGCCTGTGTGTATTTGCTTCCTTAAGGATGCATGTTGGAAAGATTTAGGAGGGAAGTTTCTCTGCTTTGAGGACTGAGAACCTGGATCACTTCCCTGAGACATTAAAAACTGAGTTGTGGGCATTGGGAGTTGAGACATTCTCAAGAGGCAGCTGGGAGTTGAGAGAGATGGTGGGGACCAGTTGGTTTTCATCTTCCAAATTGCCTGAAACAAGCAGAATACCAGGACAGAACTGTTTACCTCCCTACCTTGCTAGTCTCTCAGGTGAACATGATTTCTTGGTTCACTAGCCTGAAGATAACTAGATATCTGTTCAGTTGTTCAGAGCTTCCCAAATCTTTGTTGTCTCTCCTAAAGTCCAAATATTCTTTCCACCTTCATCAATCTGATTTTTTCCCTATTGCTGTAGTGCTTGCATAATTTCTTAACATCTTTGATTATACTGTGACAACAGACTTCTTATACAGCTGAAACCAGTTACTTACTCCCAGTTCTTTCTACATCTCAGGTCACTGAAAGAGATATATTTCTACATTTACCAAACAGCTCTAAAATGTGTGCAAAATATTCTTGCATACCTCAAATAAGGTCCTTGCTGAATTTTCTTTCCTTGCAATAAGTCACTTCCCTTCAGTTTAACATCAGAATCCAATCTGCAAATACTTCTTGCATAAATGATTGAGATTCAACTTTGTGGAAGTAATCTGACACTCTTGGCAGTCACAACTCTTGCATCACTGGGAGGAGCATTCCTGTGATCCATACCGTCCAACAGATACAGAGGTCCTTTGTTCATTGTGGCCTAAGTTAATTTACAGCTAGTCAAATCTCAAATCATTATGCAAACTGAAAAATGGGAATACGTAACAAAATTCAGCCCTTATAATCCTTTGTTTCAACATAGCTTTAAGTCTTCCATGTGTTTCTGCTACGTTTAAGCCTTTTCCACTTTTCACTACATCTTTTCTTACAAGAGCTACAGTTCTAGTACTCTCTCAAAAACTCTTTTCAGTAGTTGCACTGATATTATAGACAAAGAAATGGTATGCAAACCTGCGTAGCGACCTGACTAGTTTTAACTATACACGATTTTACAGTGGAGATATCTTTGTAAACTGACTGGACAAATTTGTTCCTGACAATATGCAGTTCATTTATCTGTCCTATCTATGTGTCTGAACTCTTCCATCTTCATAACTGCAGCATCTAACAGCTCCCAGGCTTTAAGCAATGAAGATAATTTTACTTCTATTTTCTCTAATGAACACTATTTAGGCTTTAAAATTTCTCTGGGCAAGGAATTTATTGCCTTTTTGATTATAAAAGGGCTATTATCATTTTGAACACAATGTAATTTAATCTAAAGCAAATAACGAAACCTTGGCTGAAATACTCAGTTTTAAAATGAAACTTGAGAAGACCAAAAAAGCTTTTTGGTTTATATGCCAATGGGATATGATTAGAGTTAACGTGATTTCATGAGTCAGTATCTTTTAAACAAGTCCTCTACCTCCTCTTGATTAAGTATAATTTTACCATATAATTTGAAAATATGTTACATTGATATTACCACACCGTATGGATTGTCTGACACACCCTATCTAGAAATACTTCGATTGTGTATATATATGGATGATTTTTTCCAGACCTTGTAACTAATCAGGACACATTTTGAAAAGTAGTTGGATCACAACCTCATTATAAGTGTGCGCAGGACGTTTCAGGAAGTGAAATGCACATCACTTTCTCAGTGAAGAGCATCGTCTTCGAATTAGTACGTATTTCAGTGATGCTGTGATGCTGAGAAAGCTGTCTTGCAAGATCTGGCACGGAGATGATGCTCCCTTTCCTAAGTCATCACACACCGTAAGAACATTATATACTGGATCTAACAGACATTACTTTTGGTTTCTATTAGAAGAGTATGCTCCCGCATATCATTCTGCTGCAACAGAGCTTGTTAAATAATTCAGTGGGAAAGTTGAACCGTTGTGGAAAAATCAAGTTGTTAAAACCTTTATTTACTCAAAAAATCACGTCTCTCTGTGCAGAGAATGTGGATTTATTTCACATAGACGCTCCTACTGTGCTTGTGCTCTGAGATATCCAGGTATAAGACATATTTTATTCAAAATTATATGACCCATAGATCAGAAAAATCTGTTTGGTTGTGGTCATTAGCTGAAGCTGAGTATTTCAGACACTGTGGTTATATACCTTTTCAAGCAGAGTTTCTTGCAAGTATCAGAGTAAAGACAGAGGATATTTGTATCTGGCAGCAATAACCCAGGGAAGCATATCTTACATTTTCCACACTACCAATTGGATATGGAAGTCTTCTTTGGGTTAGGTGCCACAGAACAGTGTAATGTCTGTATATGCATTTAAGCCTTGAAAAATGTCTAACTTGGACTCAATTGCATGATGGCAGTGTGCGGTTCAATGTCTTTATTGAATATACATCCTGTAGAGCTCTAGGGATCTTGTGAGCTGAATACATGAAGTATTCGTTTATACAAGTATATGGTACTGTTTACGTGCAGTTGTTTTTTCCTGCTAGCACATAAGTTTCTTTGAAGACACCTTTATCAACTACCAAAAGTGAAGACAAAAAGTTTTCCTGTAAACTTTTTCTAACTGCAGAAGCAGGAAGAGGGTTTAGGGCTGGTGTGGGGGGAAGGGGGAATGGCAGGGAGACGTCACAAGTAATTCTTATCTTTAAGGCACAGATGACAGCTCTGCTCTCCTGAGTCCACAAATTTGTGAGATGACCTCCGGCTTTTTTCTCTGTGACAGACTCTTTCTCTTCTCTATACAGTGCAATAGCTTTTCCAAATGTAACACTGATCAGAACATTGAAAAGAATACAGTGTTGGACATGCTTTCCAGCTGTCACACATAAAAATGTTTAATGGAAATTACCTTTTAGATGCCTCTTAGATTTAAATAGATGTTTGATTCAAAAAAATGTGGAATTTTTAAGTAGATTGATGTGTGTTTGACAGATATTGTTGCAAGCATTTCTTACACATTCAAGATGGTTAGGAATCTAGGTGGACTTCAGAAAACTATTTTCTTCATGTCTGTCCTGAACTGAAATTAAATTGGGTCTTCGATCTTCTACATTGTATGAACAGTAAATTCCCCTGAAACAGTTTGGTAGGGTAAAGTTTTGCTTCATAGATTGATATTCCAGCTTCAGCCTTCCAAAAATATGTAACTATCATAGATCATGCAAAAATTTGTCAGCTTTATGTAATTAAATGAAAACAAGAGCATTAGAAAAACATGATGCAGCAATGTTAATGTCACTGGCCGTCTTGAAAACTCATATGGAAAGGTAATCACTTACAAAGGGACTGTACTTTGTTTTAAAAATAGACTTGTCTAACTCAAGTTTTTCTACCTAAGATGGTCACTGATGGTACTACCAGTGACCAGTGTGATTTGTGGATTAGAGTAACGTGAAAGAAATTCTCATAATGTTTTCCACTGTGGATGTGGAGAGGGACAGCAGTATAAATTAATTTTAAACAACCCAGAATTGGAGCTGCCAGCCAGGGATCTAGCAGAGTGCTCCAACTGCGCCAAGGGTGACACAGATAGATCCCTTCTGGAGCAGAAATGCTCTCAGAGACTCTTAGTCACATATGCAAGATGGGAACTTTTCACTACTTTTTTTCCACCAAATACTTGCTCTTTCATGTGCCTTCAGTCCATCAGGTACATGGAATCATAGAGTCACAGAACAGTTAGAGTTGGAAGGGCGCTTTTAAAGATCATCTAGTCCACCCCCTGCCATGATCAGGGGTATCTTTCACTAGATCAGGTTGCTTAAAGCCCCGTCCAACCTGACCTTGAACACTTGCAATGATGGTGCATCCACAACTTCCCTGTGCAACCTATTCTTCCAACTTCTCTGGGCCACTTGTTCAACATTTTTATTCGGGAAAAAGGTCAGAAAAACCACTGATACTTGTAATCATAACATCAGTCAAAAGACTTCAGGTTCAGAGAAGGCACGAAGCAGTGGATAGACCAAGGGCTGTAACCACGGACTAGCTCAATATGTGGCAGTTTCGTTACCTGGCTAAATCTGTTAAAGATGATGAAAAAAAAGGTGGGATAGCCTGACAGGGGTGCGTCCTTCAGACTGAAGATTCATCAGTCTATCCAAAATGAAGAGACCTGGACTTCTCAGATCTGGAAACCAAGTGCATAGAATGGATGCAAGGTATGTGAATCAGGAAGTAGACAGGAACAGTAGCCTTCATGACAGGGAAAGAATAGGCATTGGTTTCAGGTACTAGAGAAGGGAAGTCTGAGAATGAAGACAGGAGAGTAGGGAAGAGTAGACAAGAAAGCCAGGAGAAGGGGAAAGAATTGAAAGTAAGAATGGCAGGACAAGATATTGAAGCTGAAACGACAAAACACCGACCTTATTTTCTTGAGTTTCCCTGGGAATAATCCTGCCCTACATGAATGTCTTGTATTATTTTACATGTTACTTTAATATCTCATTTTAATTGCTTCACTGTGCACAATCTCTATGAATATATAGGCTTAATTATAATATCACTACAGAGTATTGTTAATGATTTTGTAGTTTGTTGCAGTCACTGTACTAGTGAGAACTTGAATTTTTTTCTATGCAACAGGGTAAAGTTTTATACTAAAAAAGATTTTTTGTAGTTGTATACCTTTTTACACATTCAGACATTAACTGTGAAACCATCCCAAAACACACATGAGGCTTCTCTTTAAAATGAAGGAGAGCAAAAAATAATCCCTGTATAAGCAGACACATTTAGCATGCCTCCTCAATAGCAGGCAACTCTAAGGACAAAGTAGATGTTTGCCCCATAAAGTATTTAAAAAGCTGAAAATGCAGTAGATAAAAATACTGTGGTTCAAACTATAGACAGCAAAACTAAATGAAGAAATACACAAACGAAATGTCTGAGCCCAGCAGACAGCCAGAGGGACTGTGTTAGAATTAAGTTTGTACCAACTCCATTCTTGCTTCTTCACAGTGCACCACATTCATACATCCTAGAAAACCATTTTCTGTAGTTCTTTAAAGTACTGGCTACCTAATTCCTTTTTTAGAATTTAAAAGGATATTTGCTCTAAAATTTGGTTCAGATTCTGAAGAATTAGTGGAACAAAAATTCCCCTTTCATATTCAACATAATCAAAGGTGGTGAATTTAATAATACAAAAGCTGTGTCCTCTGTTTTACTGCATTAGCCCCACAGATCCAATTCAGACAAGAGACAAGATCTCATCTTGTGTGAGATGTGGAGTTGTTCACTAATATCTGCTTATGGCAAACTCAGGCTAAGTTCTGTGCTTGGTGACAGTAAAACAGAACTAAGCCTTATAACCTAAATAATGGGTGCTAATGTGTGATGTAAAAAAGGCCTTGAATTTCAGAGATCATGGGACTAACAAGCAGAATCAATTATCTTTCACATGTAGATTAAGTTTTTCTGAGGTAGAACCCCTTGAGTCATGACTGTTAAAATGCAACAGTCAGTTGAATAAAACTCAGACTTGTGTCTCAACACGTATATTTTAACTGTAATGCCAAAACGAGAACCTATGCAGAAGCATAGTGTTTACAGTTAGATTAGAAACTATAGGGATTCATTGCCAATGCTTCAAAGCCAATGCTTCAGAATATGTCAGCAAGAACACTGTTTTTCAATATTTTGGAGGGTAGATGTATGTCCATACTATTTCCGATTAGTTACAGCTGTGGACTGGACATTGAAGTGTCATCAGTCATAAAAATTATTCTCTTCTATTCAGTCCCCAAATCTGCTGTCCTCATTTATGTTTTCGATCAAACTTGATACCAAAGCTTTTCATATACTTTGCAATGCAGATGACTGACATCGTAAAAAAGTGACCACATTGCTCCAGAGCAGAACCCTCAACTTCCTTACTATGTCATTCCACCAAGTTTTCATTCTGTGTCTTCTTTTCTTACTCTTTTCATCCTGTTCAGTATCTCCAGCTATCGCACTGTGTTTCAGTAGTTAAGGCCTAAACTCAGGATTCTGGAGATTTCAAGTTCCACTCCTATCTTTGATCCTGACGTAATATGTGGGTTTGAGTCACCTGCTAACTTATTAGTGCATCTGTAAAATGGAGTTGTTTGCATCTGCCCAGCAATGTGGAATATTCTGAAATTAACTAAATAATTTCCTATGTGACTATGAGGAATTATTAACAATCAAAGGCTCCAGTACACAAAGTCAAAAGACAAACTGAACAGCCTAATTAGCAGAGGAAGATTTTCTCCCAGACTGATGAAACTGAAACAAATGCATTTCTTGTAGACTTCCATGTAGCTAAATGAGTAAGATGTGCTTTCATTCACCTCTCATCTCAAAGGCAGGATCAACTTTCCTTAAAAAAAAAAAAATTGCAATGAGAATATATGTGACCTTTTTTTCCTTAAGTTTTAACATTCTAGTTGTAAAAAGGATCTGACTTTGCAATTATGAATCCTGCCACTCCTTGCCCTCCCCATAATGTACATGGAAAAAAGTTTATTGCTGTACCTTTAGAGTTATTTTTTGCATGTTGAGCCCTTTTGCACATTTCTTCTCTCTAAAATAAACAAGGCTGGTGTTTTCAATTTTTGCATTTTATTTTATTTTTTGCAGTTCTGCAGCACAACCTCAATAGAGCTACATAGAACAGTACAATGCCTTCACTTGCACAACAAAAAAAATTGCTGTTTGCATATCCCAGCATGCCCTTTGTCTTTTTTATAACTGTCTTCACAACTGTTGCTGTACCCAGCAGATCCTTCTCTGCAGTTCTGCTGACAGCTTCTTCCCCATCCAGTATTTATGCATATGTTTATTTGTATCTATGAGCATTTGTCTGTATTTTTTCAGTCTGCATCTCCAGTTTGTCAAGATGATTCTGAATTCTGACTTGTCTTCCAAAAACTTTCAGCCAGTCCAATCCTGGTGTTATCTGCAGGTTCAGTAGTCTCCAGTCACTAGAAAAATAAAATTACCCCTGAATACTGGATGCAGTATTTCAGATACTGTCTTAAAGTGTTGAGGGATACTGGCTATGGTCCTATAAAAACAGCCCAGAATACTGTAGACTGTATACTTATTCTCTATACACTTACTGAACTACTTTATGTACTTAACTACCTGTCTACTGTGGTAGTTAATTCTTTTTAAACAAACTCTTTTCTTGGTCAAAGCCTTGGAATTTTCTTGTTTTGAATAGCACTGATATTATTCATTTTACCACCAGATGGCAGAAAGACGGTACTGGGAAGGGCTCACTGATCAAGTTCCCAGGTACTGCCACGGTGTATACTGTCAGGGCCTTGAGCGCATTCTCTCTCCACTGCTTCTGGGGTTTTGGTGGCCTAGATTCAGAGCCAACTGTCACAGTGCAGCTGGCTGACCTTAAATCAAATTGCTGTGAGAAGCCTCAGTGGGGCCTGGCCACCCATACTTTCAGAGGCTGCTTCTAAGCTGGGCGCTCACCCTTGGTCTCTACCTGAACTACGCTGCAGCCGTGCCTATGCCCTTACACATGCTTAGCTGATCTGCATACCGATACTGACCTGTGGACTTGGATTCCTGGCTTGATCTTGGACATGCCTTTCCACCATAGACTCATCTGGCAGTCCCTGGACTGCTGGCTGACCCTAGTTACTGTCACAGATCTTATCTGCTATCCTTGCTCATATGCTGTGGCACAGCATGCCTGACAGTGCCCTTACTGTCCCTGCCTGCCTTGTGGTGATGCTAACTTCCTTGCTCACCTTCCCTTAAGGAACAGCTCCTCCTGCTGCTCCTTGACACACATGGCCATTGTAATCTATGCTTCATCCATAATTCTCCCTCTAGACTTGCAGCATGTTGAGTAGCTTTTGAAATCAATGTACTGATAGTAGCTTCTCTATGAACAGTGTATGAAGACATGTACTTTGCTAATTGTCTCCATGAAGATGGGAAGTTCAGGTTCAGCTAACATCGATCTGATCTCTGTGATGCTGTTTTTGACCCATGGGTAGACAGTCTGGAACATGGCCTGGGAGACCTCCGTCTCCATCTGCACTATGGACTTCAAATTGGTTGCCTAGCAATCAACAACAAGATGGCAAGTCTACACAATGTGACGGAGGACCTTCTTCACGGATGTTGACACACAGAATGTGATATGGTGACACTTGGTGACAGGCACTAGGTCAGTGCATAGAAGCATGAAGGTGACTTTCTTTATGTCAAAATTTGTCACTTCCTGCTGGTCCACCCAAGTGTACAACACAATATCACCCCAGGAACCAGAGGGTCATTTTCTGCAGCGTGAAGAAATTATCTACCCTTCAGTGGCTCACTTTGCCCCTACCTGGAGAAAAAGATTGGTCCAGTACTTTCTAGATAATTCCTGAGCATGAGCCTAACTGAGAATACATAATTTGCATTAGTAGAATCCAAACCAGCAGTTAGAATGGCAGCAGTATCAGTCAGCTTGTTAGCTGCCAGACAGGGTAGGCTTGGCCTGGCTTTTGAGGTGTGCAACGAGTATATGCATGTGACTCACTCCAGGTCTCTTAGCCATGGAAACAAAGATAATTCCCTGGAGTGGGTCGCCAGGACAATAGAAAGCTGCATGAAACAACTGCAAGTTCTGTAGTTTGTTACATATGGGATGAATCATAACATACTAATAGTCTACCAAAACTAATTTAAGAATAATTTTTGTAAGCAATTTGCTGACATCATCTATGTCCAATTCTCTAATTGTACAAACAGCTTGTACCATTAGGACAGTACTGTAGTATGTTAATAACTACTAACAGACATCCATACATTGTTACATAATTTCATTAAATGTAGAACTAATCTATCTTGTTGGAACATCACCAGCATAGATGACATTTATGATACTTGTTTAAAGATGTCTGTATACTTACTATTGCTCTTCATTAGATTCTGTAATCTAAGGATTATACTGCTACAGGTTGATGAATCCACTGTCCTGATGATGCATGGATGCTGTGGCTGTGTTTACCCGAGGTTGAGCCGGTAGTGAGGCTAAGCGCATGCTCCTCAAGCATATACAGAAACACAAACGAACACACACAATCATGATACTCGAGCACACAGCTGGCCACGCAGATCTATCTGCGTGGAAAATACCTTACCCTATATTAAGAAAAGTTGGCTAATGACACTATGAAACCATCAGAATTAGCAAGTCATTTAAAAACTAAGCACCCAGAACACGAAGACAAGCCTCTACAATTTTTTCAGCGATGTTTCAAGCTATCCGATATTCAATCCAGTACTTCACAAAAGGTCACTAAACTTAATGATAAATGTTTAGAAGATTCCTTTGAGGTTGCTTGCTTCATAGCAAAAGAGAAAAAGCCACACACCACTGGGGAAACACTTGTTCTTCCTGCATGGTAAAAATGGCTGAAATAATACACAAAACAAGACAGTGGCAAACCAAAATGCATTCCTTTGTCAGCAAACACTGCTGGATGAGGCATAGAAAATGTCACTGAAGGGTTGAAGAAACAAGTGTCAGTACAAATTACAGAGTGTGAGAGGCTTACTATGCAGCTGGATGAAAGTACAGATCTTTCTAAAATGTCTCAGCTTATGGTATTCGCTAGATTATGTTTCAATAGTGAAATACATGAAGAACTACTTTCTGTGAGCCACTAAAGGAAAGATCTATCAGAGGATATATTCTTAATAGTAAATTACATCTGTAACAAAAACATTTTATGGAGAAGCTGTGTGAGTGTAACAACCAGTGGAGCAGCGACTTTGACTGTCGTAAGAAAAGGAATCCGTGGCAAGGTTACATAGACAGCACCGCACCTGAAATTCATTCACTGCATTGTTCATAGGCAAGCTATTGCAGCAAAGAAATGAGAGCCAGATGTGCCCAAAGTGCTACAGGATGTCACTGATGTGGTTAATTTAATAAAAACAAGACCTTGAAACAGCAGAATCTTTACAATACTTCTCAATGAGATGAGGAGTGACCATGAAAATCCTTTGTACCATACAGACATTTGCTGGCTGTCTCATGGGAATGGGCTTGTAAAAGAGTTGTTGAATTTAAAGACCAGTTGCACATTTTTCTTTTACAAAAATACAAGTGTTATGAATTTGCTGAACTTTTCTGTGATGACTAGCATCTGTCAGTAGCATGCTACCTAGCAGTTATTTTCGAAAAAATAAACATACTTGATGTATTCCTTCAAGGTGAAAGCGATGTTCTAACAGTGGGTGAGAAAGTAACTGTTTTTCAAAAAGAAACTTGTTGAGATTTTGTGAATTTGTTGCCAAATACAATGTAAGTGTGTCACCTACAAAAACTCTCATATGTGTAAACTTAAATAACTTGGAAACAGAAATTACTAACCTGTTTAAAAATCTTCCATCTTAAGAATTTCAGTGGGTTTTGAACCTATTTGTTAAAGATATAAAAATTCAGCACCTTCTGATTAGTTTGCAAGAACAACTGATTGACCTCAGGGAAGATGGACGTTTGCTATCTAAATGTCAACAAAAATCTTTCCATAAGTGGCGGATGGGATTAAAATAATGGTATCATGATTTAGTCAGTACAGACAATGATGCATTTCTTGCATTCAGAGCCATATATCTTTGTAAGATACATTTTTCAGCTATAACAGCCATTAGGACCAGGTATAAAAACAAACTGAACATAGAACCAGACCTTTGAATCACTGTATCACTAATTGTTAAACCAAGATTTTCAAAAGTAAAGAAGAATATCAATATTTTTAGTGAGAACAAAAATATTTTTGTTCCATTAATAAATAAAACAAATTATTTTTTAAAATTCTGTTTATTTCATCTTTATCTCATCGTTTTTTAATTTCTATTTTTGTGTATGTTTTAGATTGTACATAATACATTATTACAATAGTACATGTATATAATTTTTAAATAAATACACAATTATTGGAGGTACATGCTCAAAAATCTTTTATTGGTAGGGGTGCACGATCAAAAAAGTGTGGAGACCACTGCTCTAGATGACTATTTAGAAGCCTTTCTCATGCTTCCAACATTGCAATTCTGATTTTAACTTTGCTCCCTTTCCAAATCTCTAGGGGTCCTTTTCAGCATTGAGGTCACTTCCACTTACTTTGCTGTGCGTAATTACTGGAGAGGTTTCTTTGCTGCTACCTTTAGTGCCTTCATTTTCCGAGTCCTTGCTGTTTGGAACAAGGATGCAGGTAAGCTAAGAGCCATGCCTACTCTCTTTGTAGAAAAGTTGCTCTATTAATTTATTTTTTTCCATCTTCCTCAAAACCACAACCTTGTATGATATTTGAAACTTCTGCCATGACATGTGACTTCCATCAGTAGAGAAGGAAGGAGGAAGGGAAGTGTCTTACGTCATCATTTGTATAACCCAACCTATTCCTAGGTGTGCTGGGGATATGGCTGAAAAATGACTGAATATGAGTCCTTGGCAAGTAACAGGGCTCCTGAGGTGGGATTTTTGCCTCTCCTCAGCATAATATCAAGGCTGCAAATATCAAGGTATCCCATGACAGAGGATGTAATACATATTACAGTGTATGCTGCTGCAGTCTGCTGGAAATGCCATGGTCTGCTTTGGTCATTTCTTTACTACAAGCATAAAACACAAATAATCTAGAAAACTGAGATGATAAAATGATTAGGAGGCTGCAAGATTGGTAGGATCTGACTGAAGGTCATGAAAAAATAACTGTTTCAAGTAACTGAAAAGCACAATATTTATGCAGACAGAAATAGCGCAGGACAAGCTTGTTCAGGAGAGCATTTCAGAAACTGTGAGAATGGAGTTCCAGCTGGTGCAGAAGGCTGCCATTTCTTTGTAAACTTCTTGCTTATAAAATCTTTATCTTTTATTCTTATATTCATATCTATTTTATTGATCTGAGCTCCATGTGGGCAGTTCCCTTACTTATAACTGCTATAATTTATGTCTCCCTCAATTTCATAGGGCTGGATTTTTGCTTTTTGTGCTAAAACACAATTTGACTTGAATATTCTCTTGAATATAGAAAGTGACTACACTTTCTACTTGAATGTAGAGAGTGACTACATTTGTGTTTGTGAAACATTGCCTCATATTGAGAGTTATTCAACCATCAGATCTGTCAGAAAAACCGCATCTTTCTGTCCTTTCCAGAGGAAAACATAAGAAATTCAAAGACAGATGACAGGGGATAATCCCCTGTACTTCACTTTATCTACTCAAGCTCCCTTGCTGATCTCCCACATCATTAGAAATTAGCTTAATGCTGAAACATTACTGTACTTTCTACGATATCATCCAGACAACTTTAATACCCACCTTGAAGGCTCCTTGTGTTCTGCTTCATTGACTGTCTGGGTTAAAAAGTTCCATGATCCAATTGTCTATGAAGAATTGTTCCTTTTCATAGTTCTGAATTTTCTTTGTGTTGCCAGTCTCCTTGTGTTAAGGAACTAGAAACTTTTGTCTAGCTGAGTCATTCATTATTTTATGATCTTTTATCATGCCTGCTCTAACACTACCTTTCATGTCTTTGCTTGCTCATTTCCTTCTGAAAGTTACAAGCCTGGGCTTTTCAGTCTTTGTTCATGCAAGGGTTTTTCTTCGGCTCTCTCTCTGATGTCTTCACAATCTTCAAAGTCTTGTCTCCCTCCAGAGTTATGCCCTCTGGAGATGATAACCGGATTTCTTTGTGCTAGTCTCCTGTATCACTCCTATTATCACTTAGTAAGAAAGCCTTTGTATGAGGTAGGTTAATGTACTTAAAAGTGGAAGAAGCTGCTTCCCTTAATATGCACCATATGCATCTACCTGTAATGTTCATGTGGAACAAGTAAACTGTTGCAAATTCATACATAATATGTGAACTTTTGACACTGTCTCCCATAATATCCTCATAGGGAAGCTCAGAAAGTGTGGGCTGGATGAGTGGTCGGTGAAGTGGATTGAGAACTGGCTGAATGGCCGAACTCACAGGGTTCTCATCAGCGGAGCTGAGTCTAGTTGGAGGCCTGTAACTAGTGGTGGCCCTCAGGGGTCAGTACTGGGCCCAGTCTTGTTCAACTTCTTCATCAATGACCTGGATGAAGAGTTAGAGTGCACCCTCAGCAAGTTTGCTGATGACACCAAACTGGGAGGAG
>Ga0181612_117709_pt1 | contig 22295 bp, 7 predicted proteins | sample HoacroProtozoa21_FD_119630 | JGI IMG/M metagenome (GOLD analysis project Ga0181612, IMG submission 119630) | Hoatzin crop microbial communities from Cojedes, Venezuel. Combined Assembly of Gp0051906, Gp0051904, Gp0051908
ACTTGACCCTAATATAATCTTGGCCTGAAGGCAGGAGTACCAGCCAAGCAAGGCACACTAACACCTATGCGATGACAAGATAATCTGTTCTTTCTTTGTGAAAACTGAATTTAATTGCAGTTTCATTCATGATAATGACCTACATAATTTTCAATAATTGGATACAATTTATCTTTTCTTAATGAAAAAAATGGAAATTAGCAAAGAGATAGGATACCAGAAAATGCTTCATATGAAACCTCTTCATCAATTATCAGGATGTCTAAACACCATTTTGAGAACTGCACTCACAGAACAAGAATCCAACCACTAATTTTTATCATTCTTCTGTAGAGTTTACCATAATGCTGTACTTCAAAAACAGCACCTGCTTCTAGGAAGTACCTGTTTTATTTGGGTACCATTAGCTCCCCTTCTGAAGTGAGTGATAACTCCACATATACTTTATTGAACAGGTAGCACAACCACCAGCATATATGTGAATGTACACTCTGAACTCATTAAATGAAGATGTTTAGGAATTACTGACATTCTTATAAATTGCTTGGATTTTCCCAGAATTTTTAGTAGGCTTTGTATCAACCACACACTTCTTTAAATCCTTCTTTTAAAATTAATTAATTACTATAATTCACATCATGTTCTTCATAACTAGCTCTGACATCAGCATTTGATGGATGAAACAAAACAAGCCGGACATTGAAAAGCCTGGTATACCTGTTATATCCTTGCAGATGACAATGATTAATAAAACTCAGTGTAACACACTATATTTATCAAGTCTCATTTTACATTTGTCGACTTACTGTATTACTTTGACATCTCTCCAGTTTATGTTCTATTACTGAAGAATAACTACACAACAGATGGTAGTGTGTTTGCATAACAATTTTTTTCGTCAGGTCAATCTACATGGTGGTTATAGGGATTGATATATGTTTATAAGCATGGGGAATTTTTTGGCAATATCAGTCAGACAGTGAACATAGTAATTTCTGTACTGCAAAGGAGAGGTTTAGCAAACATATATCATGGACAATTCTTTAAAAAGCAAAATTTTAGTACTAAGGACTAAGACTGGAGTAGAGCCAGTTGTCATGGTTTAACCTGGCAGCCAGCAACTGAGCACTAGACAGCCGCTCACTCACCCCTCCCCTTTATCCCCAGTGGAATAAAGGGTAAAGCTGAAACCAGGACACCAGTATACAGAAAATGACATTTTTAGACAGAATCTTTTTTCAAAGAGGGACTTCAAAGCTTTGAATCTTCCAAAAATATTAAAAAAAGAATGGCTACGAAATCATATTGGAATTCATTTGGTATATAATTAAATATCTATAGCTATATCTTTTGCATTCTTCAACAATAAGCAATAGATAATTATGGACTATGTCATTTCAAGTGAAAATAACATCTTGCAAATAATGAAATCATTATACAGGAAAGCTATGCTGCTCTGAGAGCCATGTTATTTATTTATTAAAAAACAAAAAAGCAAATCCAAAACAAAACCCCAAATCCTTGATTCCTACAATACAGACAAAGATACTTGAATGAAAAGCTACATTTTTCCCTTACACAGCAGACTGAATCAAACTTCTCAGTCTAATGGGAATGACTTTGATTGTCTTACATCAGCCACCACTCTGCAATGTTACATAACGTGACAGTACTGATTAATAAATCAGAACAGTCTGATCCTGCGTTAAGATGGAATGACTGTAGAGAGAAGGTAGAAAATAAGTTGACCTGCAGCTCAGGATGCCTGACTTCAGTTCCCAGTGCCACCCTTGTGCTGTTGCCTGGCCCTGGACAAGTGACTTCAACTATTTGCATTTCAGTAATTAGGCCAGTGATTCATTCTCTGAGACCTAAGAATATAAATCATTATATCAAAGTCAAGTACAGTTGTTACTTACAGTTGATATATATTGTAAGTGGTTGTTTCTATTTTATCTGGTTGCAAGAACTGATAAGTGACATTCTAATTGATTGTCAGCCAAAGAGACAGTTAATATTAATGACTTTCTGTCAAAGTCTTGAAATGAAATAAAACTGAAAGAGTTAACGGAACACTATTATTGCATGTTCTTTGGAGGAAAAATATGAAAACAAAGTCTGATTAATTAGTGCATTTTTTAAAAAGAACACCTCTTTTGGCATCCTACTCCAAAGTATGACTGCCATTGGGGAAGGAAGGGAACAGCCGTTTTCCATGAGAAATGCTAGCTTGTCTCTGTGGGTGAGTATTTCTATTTGTGATGTACTCTGCTTAGTGCCAGACCACTAATTTTTAGTAATGCAGGCTCTGTCTTTGAGGCACAAAAAGGGTGAAGTGGTGTAATAATTTGGAGGTTGAAAATTCACTGCTTGATGCCTCCTGTAGTAAATTTGACCCTGAAATATTAAGGGGTGTTAAATAAATTGGACAAAGAGGTGTTTGGGGAGTAAAAGTGCCAGACACACTGCCATGAATGAGCAATTTGATGTTCACGAACCAGCTTATCACAAATTACATGCCTACAATATCTATTACTGTAATGACCTTGAGAGTCGACTCATATTCTCCCTTAACCTAATGAGCATGCTGAGTATAATCAATTACGTCTGCAATTAAAATTATAATTTGTCTAACAAACTCTTCGCTTTCAGACATTTTTTAACAAAGCCTGTTACATACTGGTAAAAAATAAACATTAATTTTTTGTTGTGTTCTCATTTTTTCACTTACTCTGTGGCTAATTTATTAAATCGTATTTCCTCTCCCCATTATTTTTTAAGCATTCAGCAAAATTTAGTTAATTTCAGTCCTGAATGCCATGGGATAATTATAACATTTAAAAGCAATTTATCATTTCCCAAAAGGGTTTGCAACCTGTCTTTGCCTGCCTGTTGAAATTTATTTGCAAGTTCCACTAAACAGCTACTGCAAATATTCTGCCTTTCACTTCTATACACACATGTCCTGTTTTACTGGAGTGACCAGCAGATATTCTGCTGAACAGAGCTGACATCTGTTTGCCAGCCTGGACCTGCTGAGGTCAACTCAACATAATGTAAGCAAAACACAACTCTAACCGTTAAGGAACAGGATGTCATTCATTGCAATCTGCTGCTAATTACAGAGTCAACCAGGCAGGCAACTACAGAACAACTTTTTTGCTTATATATCCAGGTGTTCAGCAAACTCTTAGAAAAATTTATACAGAAATTCAACATATTAATGATCAGAAAATGGAAAGAAATGGCGCAGGGCTTTAAAAAAATGAGTCCATGCATTTTATGTAAGGAACAAGTAAAGGAAACCCTTCCAATTCTCAAGAAAGGACAACCACGGCTCTTCTAATGTAGGACTGGTTCAAAGTCCCCAGTGTGCTGAATCTCTGTGCTGAGCTCAGAGAGTTCTGAGTGAAGCCATGTATCTCCAAGCGGTCATTGCTTGGACAATTCTCTCTGCCAGGGCCGTTACTGCACATGCTGCCAGTGAACAGCACCCACTGGCATGCAGTCATCACAGCCAGGGGAGCAAGCACTTGGCTGGCTTCACATCACAAAAGCAGCAGCTTGGCCTCAGGCAAGTGAAGGCCAGGATTTGTAACTGCAAGCATAAGTCTTCAGGGCATCGCACAAAGATACTCCATCAAGTAAAGCCAACCTAGAACAGTGCTCTGCCCAAGGCTATATGCTCTACTAAATCCTACCGCTAGCCTAGCTGGAGTGAGCTAGCTCAGAGACAGCGTGTTCTGCAGCACAACGGCAACTAAAACGCATGCCCAGGTCCATACAGATGTGCAGGCTACTGCTCAGGTAGGCTCAGCAGTTTCTACAACCGAACAAGCACTCTGTCTCCCTGCTTCAATCTGCTCCCAGGCAAGCCCAGCAAATGCAAGCAAAACACAGCCCTAACCACTAATGAACAAGATGCCATTGCTTGTCCTGCAATCTGCTGTTAATTACAGAGCCAACCAGGTAGGCAACACCTGAGCCACAGATGCCGTCAGGGCATCGCTGTGGCACGGCGCTGTGCTGAGGAATTACACCCAAGGAGTTTCTTCGCCCGGGACAGCACCGTTTTGGCACGCAGCATTTGTCATGCAGAAAGGAAGTAACTGAACGACTCATTTCCTGCTCTCACAATCTGCTCTTAAAACTCCCGATTAAGTGAAAGTATGAAAAACCGAAGGGCTTTATTTGCTTACTTCCCTTCTCCAACACACCTTCTTCCTGGGACCTTCACTTACTTAACGCTCTCTATGAAATATTGATGTCTAACTCAGAAATGAGGAATGATGAAGCTGTTACTTAAATGAAATGAATTAAGTCTCCCACAGAAATGAGTTTTGTATCCTCTAGATTTTGGATCTTTGTAATGTACTACACCTGGATGGGGCCCGGAGCATGACTGCTGTGGAACACCGCTAAAAGCATAGGAAACGGGGAAAAAAGGCCCCTTTATGTACAGAAATATCCATGAGTCACTTCCCTCAATATGCTACAGATAATGAATAAACTATCCTATATTTCGCATTTATTTTTGTCAACAAAATCTAATCAAAGTTCATTTTTTTCATGAACTCAATAGTTAGACTAAATTAGATTACATAGAAAATTAAATCATAAATCCATGTAACTAGGCCCTGCCTCTGTCTCTGTTGCTCCAAAACACAACTTTGCTCTCTTGAGCACCTCATTTAATTCTAAGAGCCTCAGCTTCCAAACTAGTTATGGATTTGATCATTTAGTAACATGAAATAAGTAATTGTGTGTGGGAAATTTATTATTTAATTAGGCCTTACTGGTAATCGATAGCAATCTATTAATTAATTTGCATATCCAATGTTTTTATGTGTGTCCACAAACTATGTCGGATTTTTTTTAATTTATGAACTTTCTACCTTCACTATGCAAAAGGAGGTGCTCAGACTGTATATGTTAAGTAGAACAAATAATTGAGCAGCAGGAATGCATGTATGCCCTATAGAACTGACTCCAGGACAAGATTTAATACTGAAAACAAGGAACAGAAATAAAACAACAGTGTCTATTCTCCCCAGGATGCATACATAATTCTCACTGATGTTAATGAAAGATACTAAATGTATGTGCACTGAGAGAAGTTTATTAGAACCTAATAAATTCTGGGGTTTTTTCCTTTTTTTCTTTTTTTTTTTTTTTTACTTGGTAGGTACTATAAACAGTGAACTTCTTCCAGTGAAGTGGAAGATATTGAAAGAAAAAAATAAAAACACTATATCAAATTGTATTTCATAGCTTATTTTCTCAAAACACTATTTTGCATTTGGAACTACTATGTTTACACATATGACTAATAATTGTAAATTTAAACAACAAACTAAATGAAATCAAAGAGTTGCTTACACAAGTAGGGTCAAAAACGTTTGTATAGAAACGGCAAAAGACCCGTTGATTTAGTCCACCTGTTTTCACAAGTGAACAGAACCATTTATGTGCGAGAACAATCTAGCCCCAGACACCGAGGCTGTTCTACTTACATGGGACTCAGAGAATCGAAGACAGGATACAGATTCATATTCTGCTAAATCATAACTCTAAATGTAACTCAGGGTGGCCTCACCAAAAAGCCACAATTGAAAGAATGTTTTTTCTTGAGTTCAGAGATGACTTATCTGCAGAAAAAAGCATCCATTAAACATGGTGTGAACTGATCCACACATCAGTCTGGGCAGACCGACCACCACCTAATGATACCTCCACTCCAGCTGAGGTGTGCTGGAAGGCCAGGTGGGAAAACACCACAGTATTTTTGTATTTTCTATGTCTTCTGAATGGAGAACTAACAAAGCTTATTCACAGATCCATAAAAAAAAAAAGAAGGAAAAAAGAAGAAAAATAGAGTGCTACCTCTGGGCATTATCTTTACTTCAAACACTAAAAACTAGACTTGAAATCAGACAGAGAAACTCAACATTCATGGAATCAGATAGAGGAATTCAGCATTTCAGGTTTTAACATCTTTACATGCAAGGTCAAGACAATCATTCACATGAGCACTTTCCTCTGGTCTAGTTTATTTGCTTTCAGCCTCTCACAGAGAGAATTTGGACCAGTGATGCCAGGCAGACAACATGAAATGAAGATTTTCATGGTAGCAATGAAGAAGGTAACTCACAAAAAGTATAAATGAAAGAGAAAAGAAAATGGTTTGATTTTTCAGAGGTAATAAGCTAGGAGATTACTAAAGGAGAAACCATTTTTCTCCTTCAAAAAACCTGAGCAATCTTAACAAACACAGGATGTCTTTCCAATCTTCTGCCTTTAGCACGGGGTACAGATTTCCCCTGCTGCAGGCTGCAGAGCCTTGCTATGAAGTGCTACTGGGCAGGAGTTATTTAGAGGACACACGTGCACGAACACACCAAATTTAGCATCAGTCCTTGCATAGGGGTACAGGCAGAAACAGATTTGTTCTGACTGCATATGTCATTCCCAAGCCCGTGCTAACAAATCCAGCCTGTTTGCACCTGTCCCTGTAGATGTAACCTTAAGGAGTTTCATTCATAATGAAAAACAAACTAGTTGCTTAGGGTTTTCCACTTGGGTATGCTGTCCATTCTCCCTGGGACTGCCACAGCGAAGGATCCGTTCGCACCCTGCACAAAGCAAAGCCCCAGGTCATGGGAGAAGGGATGGGAGAGAGAAAAGCTCGGAACAGAAGCAAGACATGGTGCAGATGTAAAACTCGGGGAACAACAAAATGTCACAGATACAGGTGAGCTCTCCTGGCACAGTCAGAGCAGGGCAGTGCCGCATGACTGTGCTGCCTCTAAAGGACGGAGCTATTATCAACCCCAGCCTCTTCAGCTGCTCAAAACAGGAATAATGACTTGGCTGTTCTTTAAATCACTCTTGCCGCAACAATTTTGTTGGTAAAATTGAATTCCCAGTCTGCTGCACCTAGCAAGGAACTGAGAACTCCTGGGAAGAATTGAGGCATCTCAGACTCCAGAAAAAGGCAGTCTGTGATGGAAAAGAAAAAAGTGAGTGGAGACCTAATGGTAAAAAAGAAAGTTTCAGGATGAATTTTACTCAGCTGGCTAATTATTACAGGTGAATTCTCCTCTCTGAACGTGAACAGTTTATCTCCAAAGTAGGTAAATGTGTTAAAGTAGGGAATCTAAGCTCTCCTCAAATTTTCTGTCTGTAATCTCAGTTAAGGGGAGAGTATAATTGTTAAAAGATTCATTTGGTTTTCCCTAATTTATGCCAATTGTAGTATAATTCCTAGAAATCTTAAACATTAATGCACAAAATTTTAAAATACCCGGAAATGCTTTTATTTACAGTATTCAATATTTAGAAGTTGCAAGTTGGTTTTTTTCCTTCAAAACCAAGGGGCTGCAGAGTGTTTACGTATTAAAAGAAAATCATGAGCAGCAGCAGCAGCTAATTCAGACACAGAATAGCTTATCTAAACAAATCTTTATCCTGACTGGCAACTTATCTACTAGTCAAGCAGGGAATTTCTCTCCAGAAAAGGCCTGGCAGTTGTGCTGAACTGCATCCTTACATGGCAATTTCTTTTATGTGATCCAAAACTGAGAAGAGGATAAACCGACCAACCTGATCGTACCAGGCAACTGCCTACATTTAAGTAAGAATCAGGCTTTGTTTCGTGATTATTCCTTACTCTTTTTAAAGACACATCTCTCAACATTTGGTACATGTATGTGTGTGCAACCCACCTGGAGACATCAGCGTTCAGATTTCTGCAAAAGGGAAGGGGTTTAGAGCGTTTCTCCTGCTCTTCAGGGAGTGCTACACCTCACTTGTCTAAAAAAGCACCACAGTGCAAGCAGCAGAGCATTGCTCAATAGCTGTCACTGAAACAGTAAAACAGAAAACAGCAGTGTGGAGCCATAGACCTCTGAAAAACACCACTCGTGGAGATAACTGCCTTGTAGAGTTTTGCTTTATTTTGCAGAAGCTCTTAGCTTGGCCAGCCTGGCTTGCAACAAGCATGATATAAAAAACGTACTGCAGTATCCAGAATGTTTTACTTTTTTTTTTTTTTTGTTAAAAAAAAACAGTAAAAATATTATATACTCTTCACCCTGTCATCCTGTCTGGAGCTTGCTGAGCAAGTTTTATTCTATTATTTTAACCTTAGTTTTCCATTTCTAAATCATTTCAAGCACAGGCTTTTCTTTCTCTGAAAGAAAGTCCTGCATGGGCTAACACAGTGCTGCCAGCACAGACTAAAAATGCATGGACTAGATCAGATGTACTTGTATTTCAGATGTGCTTAACATTTCTATAGGTTATGGGACAGCGTAATCACCTGCCCTCTCATGTAGTAAAGGAACACAGCGCGAGGAAAGGCCTCCATTCCCTTGCTATCACATGTAAAAACATTACATACACTATTTCCCCACTGACATTTTTAAGCAACAAACTCAGTCAAGCTATGCAGGCTCTCTGGGGAGCTGCAGGGACAGCTTTAAGTGGACTTTTTCATTTTCAGAAGGGGAGGTGACTTTAAGCGGAAAAAAAAATGGAGACAACATTTTCTTTATTATTGCATTGATAAGGCAGCCAGGACTCTAATAAGTGGGTTCCCTCTGTCTGGCTGAAACTGGGTCACTAGCACAAGCAAAGCACTGTGATTCTGCCCTTCCCTAAGAGACTCCTGATGTCACAGCATCCAGCCAGACAGCTGAGGCACTGAAGTTTAACACAGATCAGTCAACTGAAAATGCCTTTGGGCAAGAACACCCGATAAACTCAACCACAAAACAGTTTAAGTGCAGGTAAATGCCTGCTTATAGAAGGCACACGTTGGCATGAAGAAAATTAGTCTGACCCTTTGACATCCCTTCCAATCTGTAGTCAGCATAGGAATAATTTTTATGGTGGATCTTTGGAGAAAGCAAAAGCAGTACCTGGTAGGTAAGAATGCAAAGACAAATGTGCAAAATCACATGAGGCCAGAGCACTGGCACACAATATTATGTTATATAGCATTATATTAGATTTTAGAAAGAGTTAGTCAGAAACCTATTAAACTGAAATCTAGCCTTGCAACACTTGCTTAATAAACAATTTTCACCTACTACAAAACACAGCACAGCATCAAGTTACACATCTGAATTAAATAGGAATGCTTTTGCACATTTCTTGGTGACTTACATTCTAGTTGAAAGCAATGTTTTGTAACAAAAGAAAGAAAAAAAGAAAGCAAGCATTCCCTGTTAAATGAAGAGGTTTATAAGATATGGGCTTGAGAAAAAGTATTATCGATGAGGTGGAGCTTGGAAAGAAATTCATACACTAACCACACAAAAATTAATCAGCCAGCCTTGACTGTGCTATTAATGATTTTAGACTTCATGCATTGTCTGGGATTTCTAGAGGTTTTGCATTTACAGTACAATAAGGTATTTGCAGGACCTGTAGTCAAGAAGGGCATTTGATTGATTGTACATACTCTGAGACAGAGAATGATTTAAATGCAAAACATGTTGCTGTAACATGGGAACAAAGAAGCAAAAGATACTTTCTAATTAAAACATAGGATTTTTGATGCTAATCTCAGTCATTGTGGGGCAAATGAAGAGCAGTATGTAGAGCAATTCATGGATTTCTCAACACCTCTCCTCACATTGGTTTTTTTGGATCACAAAATGCCAATTCAGTAAAACAGTAAGCATTTCCTAAAGAGGTTTTGTTTTCATAAAGAAAAAGGTTTTGTTGACAAAACACCCCATTATAATATTTTCAGAGGAAAACTTTTCCACCTTTCTGCTAGAACTACTTTCTCATTTTGAAATGTAACTCTGTTTATAGAAAAAAAGAAAAATAAAGGAAAAATAATTGAAGAGCTTTCAGCCTCCTATATAAACCCTTCTGAATGACTGATTTGTTCAAGATTCTTCTGTCATGAAAATTGTAAATACCGGAACACATACCAGGAAAAAAAAAAGTATATTTAAAATGCTTTTGTCAAAGCAGGAGCTGCAAGGAAGGGCAGAGTGTGGGGAGCCCTGGTAGTGCTTAACCCTTCCCTGCAGTAATCAGTCAGGTCACTGTGGGCAGCATGAAGCAGTGTCCCAACACGTGCAGGGCTTCAACGGCATGACTGTTCACTTTCCGCTTGGACCAGCTGCAGGCACAGCCACCCGCAGCATCCGCCTCTCCCCGGGCTTGCGGGGCTCTACTGACGTGTGATGTGGCTGCTGGGGACTGAGACAGGCCCATCCATGCTCCCACGGACATTCCTGAAAGTGCACAGCGCCTTCATGTTACGCACGTGCAATTACCTTTGCAGGTCTGCGCGCATTACCCGCAGTTCAGCTCTCACCCATTGACCTTTGGGAGAACAAAATCCAGCGGCCAGCACTCTGCAGGTCTGCTGCAGAAGGGGATCATGCCTAGCAAGGGAAGAGCTAGATGCTGGATCTGGCCAACAGATCTGCAGGACTTTTAATATCTGTACAGTATGGCAATTTAAACAAGCATTTGAGCCCACTTACTTGCTTGTTATAGTTTAATTTAGACAGCGTCAATAACTCTGACTAGCTCTGGGCGTATTTTTGGAATTAAACTACCTAAACAGAATATTCCTCTAAGAAATCCAAATGGCAGGAAAGAAGAATAGACTTGCTATCATGGCACAGTAAAATCTTCCTTCTCATTACCATTCTTCAACTTATATCTTTTGAAATTTCTTTTACTTTCCTCATTTATAGTTGCACATTTTTAATCCTGGTTTGTTTTGTGTGTTGGTTTTTTTGTTTGTTTTTCCTTTACATTCTAGTCTAGACAGACTATGCTGTGTTGGTCCAGTGACAGAGAATGATACTACTTTACAAGTCAGCAGTACAGCATGTCATGACATTCACTACTGGAAATTCAAAATCATCCAGATTCAGAACCATCGTAATTCACTGCTAAAGAGAATCTTTCAAAAATTTCTGTCCCCATCCCTTCAGGGAACTTCACAACCCAATATTTCTAGATCAGACTTCATTATACAGGTCATCATTTCAATTTATCAATGCCTTGGAGCCTTTGGTATTCTCAGCTAGGATGGTATCATGTCCATCAATCACTAGGCTGTTTCCACATTCCCAATTTTCTTTCATCTCCTTCAGTCTTCAAAAAAACTATAAATTTACAGGGGTGTATACTGGACACAGACATCTCTTACTTTTGTCAACTGTTACCATTTTTTAAGTACAGGAACTGATCCGTACAAAGCAAGGGGGGTCTTAAGAACGATTTTCATTCTAGGTCCTGCACGTTATTATTTGTATTAAGGGAGGATTTACAGATCCACCAGTGCCTCTTTGGACTATAAGCATGGCAAACAAAAAGTAACATGATGCTTTTCCTGGAAAGCTTATAGTCCAATCAAAAACTAAATGTTACATGTAATGAACAAGACTAAGGACCTGACAAAGCAAAGAGGAAATTGGGAGTCTAGAGCTATAGTCATTAATTACACCATAGAAAACACAGGTCTGGCCAAGGGACTGAAAGGAGAATTAGACAACACAAGGCAGATTTTGAAAAGGGCCTTGAAAGAAAGGGCAAGAATTATTATTTAGAGTGATCAGAAAACGGCTTTAAGTGCAGAGGGGAAAACTATCTGGATGCCCCAGCTGCTTCCCCATCTCTGTAAGGGGCAGTGTAATCATAGCTTCGAAAATATACACCACTAACATCCCACCAAAACCCACCTCAATCTAAGTATAGTACTGAAATAGCAAGAACATTATGAGCTCAAAACAGACATACCAGCCCTGAGACTACTGAATTTGCTGTACCAATTACCTATCCGCAATATTACATATTCTCCAACCAAATACTATTAGTGTGGTTCTCAAAGCAATTCAAAGAGATGGCTGTACTCCATCAAATCATTTTTGAACATCCCACAAGCTTTCAAGAGAATCATGGTTCTTAAGAGTAAAGCAAACAAACCATTTGGTCACATGTTTCAGTACAATCTGTTTTTCAAAAACTTGTTTCTTTCTTTCATGTTTTTTCTACTTGTATTTTTATATTTGTTCAGAAAATCTTTGCATTTCTAAAATGCCGGGTTTTTTTTGTTCTTTTAAGAGAGCAAAAGGTGGTTTCCAACACTCCATTAAACAAGGACTCACATCTGCCTGTCTGCAGGGAAAGCAGGCTGAGGCATCAAAAGTATTGCAGTTAGTGAATTTAATCCTTCTGATGCAATCAGTCTACAATGTGATCTGATTAAATTTAAAGACTCAAACCTGAAGTCCAGTACTTCAGGTCCAGAGATAAGTAGACAAATAGCATGAAAGAGCGGTCTGCTGTGGGCTTTAATAAACCCTAGACTCCACACTTCAGGTTAAGATTTCTAAAGAATGCAAGCCAGGTGGATTGATTTAACACAGCATTAAAAAAACATCTGGGAAAGAAAAACATGTACATCAAAAAATAATGGTGAGACAATTTTCTCAGTGTAAAATAATTAGTGGAATGTGTGACATACAAAATAAATTTCTGCACATATACCCACACTGCCACCATCAGCCTCACTTTCTCATTTATTTAGGTGAACCTGTAATTGGCAAACAGGCACTTACTCATGGATAACAGTGGAGGTGCTGAGATGCTGGAGACTTCGACACTGCTGCAAAATAGAGTATGTGCTCATATATGTTTGTGCAATGGACACTTGCTGTGCAATATTATCTTGTCTCTACAGATAAATTAGTTGCATCATACTCCTGCCAGTTTGATTTGTTTAGCCTTTACGGAGTACAGAGCACATGCGGTTTCTTGTGATTGCATCTCACATAAAAGGTAAACCTGAGAGTTTATTCTACACTATGCTATACATCCACCAAGGCAGCTAGAGCATTTGCTGACTTGAAGTTGAAAAGAAGGCTATAAAATATACTGGGGAAATCTTGAAACATCACTCACTTGACATCGCAATAAGAGCCCTGCATTAGGATGCAGAGCTGATTTCCCTGATCCATGAAATTGCCTGGATATTTAAGGCATTCTCAAACAGAACCGGCATGAAGTTCACCCTCCTTTCCTGGCACAAGAACACCATGGATTTTGTGTTCTCTAAGAAAAACTGAGCGCAAAATTGCAGAGATAAATATTCTTTAAGAGATGACCTAAACACAATTTCCTTCCATTCTCAAGCAAGAAGAAATGAGTATTCAAAATGTCTTTAATGCTGGAAGATGGTTATGCTTGATGACACGCTGCTTAGATGCTCAGATTCTCTGTTGTAAGGTGGTGCAAGAATTTCTTACAATAAAACACAAAGTCTGCAAGTCTTGACCACCTTTGGAGAAGGACATAAACAGGTGATAGGGCTGGAACAGGCACAATCTGTAGACAGCTATGAAAAAGATTATGAAGCAATATATTTATTATTTTATGGTTTGAGACCTGGGACATGATTCAGAATTCCTCGGCAAATGTGTATTTCCAGTTGCTAAATGGTAGGAAAAGACCCATCTACACTTCCAAAGTATTGGTGAGATGAAGGTCAGGTATAAGTATAATTTCTTCCAAAGACCCATTCAGTGCAAACACCCAGACTGCAATAATGGGGGAATTTGAAAGGACCATAAGCTTCCCTAGAACACCATCCTGCAGGCTCTGCTAGCTTAGATTCAAAGGAGGACAGTATCCCCAAGGAACAGAGTACAGCAATAATGGAGCTACATGTTAGAGTATAAATACGTTCCTGTTAGGTAACTAGGAAGTTTTTTGTTCAAAGGGCACCACTGGAGTATCCTGACATGTGACTGAAACCTGCACAGGCCAGCAGGCTTCACACCAGCATAATGAACATGTAACATTGGCAGACAATCTTATCATTGATTGCTATCCAAAATCACAGTGAAATGGTAATCTCCTTTAAACCTGGTGCATGCATTACACACATAATTTTTGGCATCTCCATAGCAAAGAAAGACCTGAGACTCATACTGAAACTGAGGTCCAAGATTTTTCTTGGACATGGATTACCATTCATTCTTGTTGACAAAGAAGGAGAATTTCCTAATCTTTTTCAGATAAAGTGTCTCAGTTTTCATCTTCAGCTAGGCTGATAGCTCTTCCCATTTTGTAGTTAAGCTTTGCACTGACCAGTTTAACAGACAGTATGGTTCCCTCGATTCCTATAATTCTTTTCCTACGTAGCACATACAGTAGCCTATATTTATACAGGTATACAGAATTATACAAAATACAAATGGAAAGGACTCCTGAAGCCATCTGGTATATGAACCCATTCAAGGCAAGATCAGTTACACCTAATTAGCTCCTGACATACGCTTGCCTACCCTGTTGAAACAGAGACTCCACAAACTCCCCTGGATATTTATTGTGATGCTTTGGTATTCTTACTATTAGAATGTTTTTCCAATGTTTAGTCTGTACCAGGAATTTAAACTACAAGTTCCCTTAGAGGAAGACTGGATTATTACACATTCTCATACATGAATAAAAACACATACAGAAACACAGGACACATTGAATTTAAGGTTCATAAATTATTTGTAGATCACTTAGGTGGTTTTTCAAACTTTCTGATTTAAAACAGTTTAAATGGAACCAGCTATTTATGCATCCACCCCATCGTTCACTTTGAAGATTATGATCACAGTAATTTCTTCTCCAATTCAAGTTTTGAAAGCTGTAAGTTCTATGAAGAAAATAGTTGTTGGCATTTTTGGATGATAAACATCCCAAAGTGATGATGATAAATTACAGTGTTGCCCAGTGATGCAGAAAAATAGAGAAACACAAACTGCTAACCTCTGATTTATGAGTACAGACTCTTTATTACAGAGTCTCGGGGTTCACAGCTGTAAGAGCAGGTCATTTTCATCTCATTGCTTATTAAAAGTGTGAGAAAGAAGCATGAAAGGTGGCTACCATTTTGCAATGTATCGGATAGATTAACAGGTGATGCTCTTTGTCTCGAGTATGAATATAAAATGATATGGAATTTCTTGCCTTTTTAAGGCCTAGATAAGCATTTGTTACTGTTCACAATTACAGAAGATGAGAATTTTTACATCTAGTTTTGCTCATTCATACTAGCAATTTTTCTCACATTTTAGTATAAGCTTCCCTATAAACCTTTTCTTTACACAGAAAAAAACATTTGTCCAAGATATTAAAAGAAATCCTGTCATCTCATTGTTAAAACATGTTGTTATTAGTGACAAAATTTACTTCAGAAACTATTTAAACTGAGACTTTCACCTACCAACAGGCATTCCCAGTGAAACCCACCCAGTGCACTCTAAGTCACGAGCCGAGGAATCTCTTTTGTCACAGTACTGAAGTAAATTTTACCACATTCCTCCATCACTCCTCAGCTTCCCAAAGCTTGGGGATTTTCTGATTTCTTCTCTCTCCCTATTTCCTCTCTGCTAAATATTCAAAGCAGGCAACAAAAAGTATAGGAAAAATAAGGTCAATACAGCAAATTGGAAAGAAGTAAAATGTTTCTATAAGCCATCGTTTGGTTGTTACAGTTATCTTAATCAACCCAAACAGCTTGAGACATCTAATTTGATTTTACAAAGTGCTAACCCATGACCATATTTGACTTTCCTTTGATTCCAAATGTAAAAAATAGCCTTTATCTAATGTTCAGGCATATAATCTAACTACACATACATTTGCATTTGCATTACGAGGCAGTGAAACATGGCTGGAGAGCCATCTTGGATGTTATCTATGTTATTACTCAAGTGGAGAGTATAATCATAAATCCTTCTCTTCCCCTCCACCCCCCTGCCTTTTTTTCAGAAGTACACTTAAAATCTGTTTTTAAGCTTCACTGGCTCCATTACATTTGAACTTCAGTAACAAGAATGTGATATGAATATGTAGAGAGAAAGCATAGACAAAAGGTATATTTTCATAATGTGGTTCAGTTTAACTGTTCCTATAATTAGCTACAATTCATTAGGCAATAAAAACACAAACAAAGAGATTATGAATGGAAGGGCAATATTTTCTCCATGAAAAAAACCAAAAAACTTTAACAAATGCCTCTTTTCTAAGGCTTTCCTTGCATAAATACACCCAGCAGCTTAGAAAAGATATTTTCATGATTGAAACTTTTTTCTAGAAAGAAAACCTGCAAACATTATCCTGTGCTATTTCAATAAAAAGTATTTACAACTATTGTACACTTGGGATTTTTTGATCTCAAGTATAAAATAACAATACAGCAATGGTCTGCAGATGACTAGCTTTGATCTTATATTAGTTCTTCTAATTGTCTCTTAATCTGTATTCTGCACAATAAGCACTCACCTTCACTGTTTGTCCAGCTTCAGGGCCATCCTATAAGAAAAGGGAGAAGTCTCAGGTTAGAGGAACTAGTAAGGATCACACAGGCATTCAGAAATCTTACTCAATAATCATTTATGTCCAATTTCATCGTATGTTAATTCAGCATATTTTCCTGGGGAATACAAAGTTTTTGGACAAGGCACCTTTCCATATCAGGCCATGGCAAAGTGAGAAACTGTATCTTAGACCACAAAAATGACAGTTGTTATTTTTAATTCTTTCACATCTTATTTTTTAATAGCTAGGAATAGATTTCTGGTCCTTGTGAATATAAAATCAGATGCATAAGTGAGAATTTAATCAAAATGGTTGCTTAAATTCTTATTCTAATGAAATGGGCTTAGTCTCCTGATTTGCTTCGAACAGAGCTCTTTTTTGGTATAAAAATACCCAGTTGAAATAACTGAAAGGTCAGAACTGATAACATATTTACATGGCTACATCTCTCTGCCTCCATATAAATAGCTGTGAGCAGGAATTACCTGTTTCCATCACAAGCAGTCAGTTACCTACTGAACAGAGAGACGTGGCTGCCTTCTCTAGATCAACTCTTCAAACACTTCTTTGAAGGAAAAGTATTTGCTCAAGCAAGTACTCACAAGCAAGCACTGCATTTGGGTTCTGCTGGTTTGCCTCTTAGGTTTTTTTCAGTGGCAAACCTGGCAGACTGCAGTGCAGTTATCGTGCTTTTTTTTTTTGGTTATTATTTTGCATTTATTGCCCCTTGAAGTTTGAATGTCCTTTTGTCATTGGATTAGGGAAGTAGGTTGAAAGCTTGATAAAACAAACCATTAAACCCTTTTTAGTTGACTGGTTTACAAACCTGAATTGAAATGGTGAGCGAGGTGCCGCAGAAGTGTTTCTCCACCACATTGCCAACCCTTTGCACCGTACGAAATAAATCGGCCACTTCCTCAGGACACAAGTCACGGAAACGCTCCACTGGCTGTAGAGGACAAACAAGGACATCTGGAGGTGGTATTGTCAAGGCACAAATGCAGGTCTGAGTCGTCCTGATGGGCAAGTGCCTCAATCCCCAGCCTGTAACCTACTTCTGATCACTTCCGAATTGTCTAAAGTCCTCCTCTCCAAGGACTACAGCAAGAGCAACTAAAATAAGGTTAAACACAGGGAATCGTATGATGCTTTGTTCTGAAGAAGTTTCCTCAGACCCCTCAGATATGGGCAAAAATGACTAATATAAGGTCCATATATTACTACTGAGACATCTAAAGGAAAGAAAAATACTCACAGACCCGAAGTTACCATTTTGATAGAGAGATGCTCCTATTTAACACCTCTGAAAGTCAGACATTTCCTTCTGCAATTAAAAAGGGGGGAACGCCAAAGGAATTTAAGATGGGTTTGGATGTGTGATCTGAGACAGAAGTTTTACAATGATTTTCCCCATGTGGTACATAGTGTTTAAAACCTTGATCTTACACCTCTAATTTTAGGTACCTAAACATGAGAAATGCTGATACTATGCTGATAATAGCAGATCACTTATTTCTACATCACATTAATTACCACTCACAAGGAATGCTCATCTGTTATAATTGTTCTATGTTTTCAAAAATACTTTAAGATAATTAAGACTATCCCCTTTTAAGCACGGTGTTCACAACACTGCAAATATACTTTGACTTTATTCTACCTTCGTGGCTGCACTTCATGAGTTAGTGAAACGAAGTTATAAAGTAAACAATGGCAGTATACAGGTGCTATTCACAGTCACCTGATCTGCTGTGTTCACAGAAATTAATAATTGCTATGATTCCTCACTTGAAAGTTAATTTTGTAACATTATTAATAGGGTCCAGAATTCTTAGCAGAGCTTCAGTTGTGTAAATCCAACAAGCAAGCACTTGGGACTTCATTATTATTTCAACTCCCTGCAGACAGGATTTTTTTTCTGACTTACAGTATTGTGTTTGCAGAATAAAGACCTTAAAATCACCTTTAACATCACTTGAACTTTCATGACCAAAGGCTATGAAAATTATAAACTTCTTATTTTTTCAGTATTAAAACAAGTGTTCAAAGGACTATTTGAAGAAAATTAAGTACCATGCTATTGTATTATGGTCATTTTTACTTTTACTGCCTCTTGAAGCCTGCAGGCATTCAGGAATATTCTCTGTACTCCACGAAATGTAACTGGGAGGTGCTCTGCAGTTAACAGGTTCACACAAAGGTCACATGAACTTGATTTTCAAGAACGGCATGAGATGTTTGAAATAACGAAGGATTAATACATGCAGAATATAATTTATTTCCATAAATACAGATACAACACGTTTATATTCACCAACTTTATCACAGGAGTCACATTTATAATTCTGATTGGAGGGAAAAACAGAGGTATTCTGGAGGTAAAGAAGTAGGGGCAAGTTTTGATCATTTTTCAGAGTCCAGATGAGGCCAGACAAGATTGTAATCAATATTTACTAAAGTGGGAGCAGATTTTTCAAGCAAGCTACACAGCTAGCAGCTCCCAATAGAACAGGAGAAGACTGGCCCCAGCTGCGGGTGTTAATCTGCTTTGAAAATCTGTCCCTCGTTTTTTTTTTAGTACAGCATCAGCTATGCCACCACTATTCTCTTTTTCTCTTGTTATAACTTACAGTATTAAAATTTAAGAAAGGAAAAATATGTATTTAGCAAGCAGGTATTGGAAATAAACCAATCCTGGACAGGGACAAGAAGTCCAGCTTTGTGGGGTTTTAGTTCTAAAATGCTGTGCCTCTTGGCAAGCTACTGGGCATAATAAAGCTCCTGTAATTTATTTATGCCTTCCCAGCACACTGTACAAAGCACCTCCATCAAGGATGCTATTGGCTGAACTTAGGGCCCAAGGGAAGAGCTGCAAACTTGCTTGGCAGACCTGATTTCCATACCAGGAATAAAGGAATAGAAAAACTAATTAATTTTACTTATAAAAAGGAAGTCCATGTCAACAGTAAAACAGGAAAAGGGACATTCGTTTAATCTGAATTCATTTTTCAAAAGGAGAGAAGGGAAGCTTTTACCCTTAGGGTATCTGATACTTAAGTAGATAATTATCCTTCTTCTGCAGCACTGCTTTATTATCATGGGTCAACCAACCATTTATAAATGAAGAATTTCCCCTCACTTACCTCTAGCAAAACTGCTGCTTACATTAAGACAAGTCTCCTTTCCTCCTTTAGAATTTTTTCCCAGCAGTTTCTCGCCCTCTCAAACTCACACACGCTTCACCAGCAATTGTTTGTTCTCTACCTAGCTTAGGGCCACAGACACAAGTATGAATTTTTGCATTAATCATGGTTTCTGCAGCCTTATATTAACACTGTACTACTTGTCACTGTGATGCATTGTGAAAATCATGGGCTAAATGCTGCTTGTGAGAGCTTTTGTTTCCACAGCACATAGCAGAGGGAGAAGAGAGTGCAGTGTGAGCTGTGACCGAGACAGGACATCTGTTTTCTCTTCTTAATTCTGTCACTAATCCACTCTGTCATTTGGGCACATCGTCTCTGTACCTCTCTCTCTCCTCCTCCACACTTTATCTGTCTTCTCTGCTTAGATAGCATTTGCCAGTGGGTGCAGTGGATGTTTTCTTATTAAGCTGTGAGGCTCTCTGCTCATGTGGGGCTGCGAAGTGCTCCCGCAATATCAAATGATGCGCCCATAAACCATGTCATTCTGCAAAAAGGATTTTCAATTCCTCTTTATGTTATCAAGACTCATTTACAACTCAAACTAGATTTTAACCATATTTCTGTCTTTGAATGTGATAAATAATTCAAAGGCACAATCACATACTGAAGTATCTTTACTGAACTTTTCATCATTTCAAAATAATCCTACAAAGAATAATGATAGAAATTCTGAATCAGAGCTAAATTAACATGAGAATGTAATTAGGACAACATTCAAGTTGTATTTAACTATGAATAGACAAAAAGGCAAATGTTAGAATGAATGCATGGATTTGAGGTCATTAAGAAAACAACCATCCACTGCAACTTTAAATCATAGTTTTAAACAAGAGTTTTTAATGCTAGGATAGTTTTTAACTTTACATCCTGGTCAGATTTTAATCTGAACAAATGCTCTACTCCCCTCAAAATTCTTCCTAAGTTTAAAATTAGAAAATTGTTCATTGCTTTCTGCAATTACCCACTGCAAACACTGCTATGAACTACTGATGTGCTTCAGGTGACTGTGTATTAAAGATGTAAGTGAAAGTGAGTCTATACTTATGTCTACATGCAATTACTCCTTAGACAGAAGCATCTACTGCCATCTGAGACGCCTCGGGGCATCCAGCTGCCACTCCAGAAGGGCAGGAGTCTCCCATATGCCCTGTGCCTTATCTGTCAGCCAGGTAGGAAACCCAAGTCATCTGAGGGTATCTGAAATGGCATTAGGTGCCTATGTTTCGGCAGCAGACCCCACCTTTACTGAGTGGCTCAGCAGGACAAGGGGCTGATACCCAGCTGACGTGCCTCATGATTGGAGACAGCATTCTGCCTTCAGAAGATCTGAATTTTATGCTTCCTTTCTCTAACCACCATAATTAATAATTTCATGACTTCTTCATTCATTCTAAACCGCTACTGACTGATGAAGTTTCTATTTTTAAGCTTTGATGTGCACAGCTGTTATTTCCTTCAAATTCTCTGAGTCAGTCCACATCATTAGAGTATGTGCAACTTAATATGTCAACTTCTCCAATTTAAGGAGTGGAAAATCTTTACACTGTATTATAATCTGTGATTGTACGACCCTCTCTCTAGATCTTGCAGGAGTCTTTCAACAGCCTTCCTTTTTTTCCTAATACCTAAATACGTATACACAAATCAATATGCATACCCTCACACACACTAAAAGCTCCATTAAAGATTTATTAAACAATTAGGAATGTCAGTATTTTCCAAAGACTACCAGTAGATAGTAGACTAAAAGTCCAGGTATATTAATGGAAGTACATAACCATAAAGTAGCAGTAAAACAACAGTGGATCAGACCCATTACCCTCAAACTGAGCTAAAACCTAAGGATGACCTATGATTTCAACAAACTCACTTGTCCTTCTATATCGGGCACAGCAGCCGACTCCCTGCACAACGCTGGGTGGATTGTCTAATACACTAAAGCCCATGAGCCTCCTCCATAATTCGTATTAACAGCCTCTGCCTGTTGGTCTATTAAGATTGTAACCTGTTTGGAAAAGCTCAGGCTTGTGGCCAAGCAAGCATGGTTCAACAAGTTTGTACACACCAGCAGAGCAAGGACACTGAAACACATGTACCAGCTCTCAGCCCTCAACAGTTAAAGTTGCACACATTTCTGTAAATCTTTTTCATGCTTTTATTGACCTTCTAGACCATAATAACTGGAGCCCTTTGAGACTGGCATTCAGAGTCATTTACTGCAATGCGGTTCTGCAATGGGCACACCTGGACACTGTCAAAAGCTATCTTCAGTCGTGTGAAGCACAGGTACAAATTCCCTTCCCACGTACATCTAAGCATTTAAGGATACGCTCACACTGGAGATGATGGGTCACTAGTAAAAGTGAGTGTTTGTTAACTGCATAGTGTCTTTAAGTTGATCATACAGAGAGGGCTTAGAATGTACAAGAAAAGCAAAACACACGGCCAGTATCTGCATGCTGACCGTTTCAAATGCAATTTTCTCTCCACTAATACACAGAGTGGAAGCTGAAATTCAAAGGCACAGTAGCAATTTTTATTTGCTTTAGCTGAATTTTGACTTTGAAGACTAAATTATTATAATTCTGTATTTAAGGTCTAAGCCAGGCTCTGTGCTCCCTTCAATGGGATTCTGAACAACCCCACAAAGTGCCCATTATAAATTTTCACACACAGCTATCAAGGTACACATGTTCTGTAGTTCTAAAATGTCAGAAAAACGGTCTTTGGGGG
>Ga0181612_165548_pt1 | contig 22295 bp, 18 predicted proteins | sample HoacroProtozoa21_FD_119630 | JGI IMG/M metagenome (GOLD analysis project Ga0181612, IMG submission 119630) | Hoatzin crop microbial communities from Cojedes, Venezuel. Combined Assembly of Gp0051906, Gp0051904, Gp0051908
AGAGGTCCCTTCCAACCCCTACCATTCTGTGATTCTGTGAGGAGAATCCTACTTTGGGAAATTTCTGGGCCAAATGCCTTCTAGCTGTGTTGGACTTGTTGCTAAAGAGTCTGTGGTGTGCATGCCATGGTTATTAACGCCCTAGAGTGTGACGGATGAGAGGATCTCCAAATACCATGTGGGTGGTAGTTGGAGGAACTTACCTGAAATTAAAGGACAGTGCCTTCTCGCAATGACCATTGTTGTGGAGGAGTCCAGTGGTCTGAAGCAGAGACCACCAGAAGCTCGTTCGCGATAAATTGAGGGGGATGCTGTTGATAACTCCAAAATACAGAGAGATGTGGAAGGCCAAAGCAGCGGGAGCCTCTGAGCCGTGGTGGCTGCAGGAGGGCTGCAGTCCCAGCACTGCTGTCTTTGCCTCCCTGCGCTGAGCAAACCTGCAGATGTATTTGAGCAAGACGCAGTGGAGCATCTAGGAAAGTGTCCTGTTGCTTAAACACCGGTTACTTGGGAGCAGCTAGCAGTGCCAAAAATCTGAGGTTCATTAGGAGCTGAGGGCTTAAAAGCAGCCTGAGAACTGCTCCCAAAAACTTCCTTTGGGTGGCCTTGTTCTTGCCAACTTAACTAGGTTTTGACCTGAAAATGTAATTTGTGTCTGTCTTCAACATCCTAAGACGTTATCGGTATGTTTAGAAATTGCAGAGTTTAGTGCTACGCAAGTGGAAGAAATGAGAACAAAGTGGGTCAGTGTGTTGGTTCAGCTGTGGAGCTAGGGAGCTAAAGAAATGGATAAAAAATTTGAGATTCTTATAATAAACCAAAAGGGTTTCCTATGAACTTTAGCTTTCACGTATTTTTAGTGTAAGAGTTTTTCCCATATGGAATCAATTTCATGTGTTCAGTGTATGTAAAGTTTCATCATAGGAAAGTAATCTGAGAAATACTAATTTTCTGTTTATTCTGGGCATCTCCAGTTCATATATATTGGGGTTTTTTACATCTTCACTCTAAATTCTGTGTGTATGTGGTGCCTGACCAAATTTGAAGTGCACTGTGGGTGCCATGCTGCGTCGATGTTGAAGAATCAAGATCTCAGAGTTCCGCTGGCATAACTTAACTCACCCTCATCTTGTTTTCTGTTCTTGCTTCTTCTCTCTGCAGATCAGTAAACACCCTTTAAAACGTTGTTCTTTCTTGAAATTGTATGGGTTTTTTTCTTAAAAAAAAGGTTCTGCGTATCTTTGTAAATCTTGTGTTTTATGATTGACCTGTCCACTACCAACTGAGGTCTGCCAAGCTCCGCTTCATTGCTCGGTTGTCTTCTCTTCATCCCACAGCAGCTTTCTTCCTTTCCGGTCAGTTTTCTCAGATCCTGCTCTGTGTGCTGAGGTCGCCTGAACTTGTATGAAAATTCCAGCTTGAATAATGAAATGGATTTAATGCATCTGGTGTGAATTCATTCATATCCCCTTTTCAGCTCCTAAAAGAACTGGAAGTTCATTGTTCCACATTCTTTCACTTATCAATAGGGACTTTCTCTCAAAGTCTGGATTTGCAAGATCTAAATTTTAAAGTTTAATTTTAAGTTAAAACTTACCAGTATGTGATTAAAAGAATGAACTGGGTGTACTGCATGTGGGTGCGTTGTGGTATGGGAGGGGTAGGTTGTGGGCTGAATTTGTGTACAAGGACAGCTGTGATGGTTTGGTTATAAAATACACGTGGAGTTATGTGAATTGATATTTTAGATTAGGTTGTGTTGTTAGGGTGTTTGGATAACCTGAATTCAGATCAGCTGTTCTTTTAAAACGTGTATATTCTCTTGAAATCAGTACTTTGCAAGATTTTTGGTCTTGAGGAGCGTAGCAGCATTTATCTTTCCTGCTGCTCCTTTGTCTGGGCAAGGTGGCTTGCGTGTGGCTGGCCTCGTCTGGGCAAAGCCTGGCAAAAGTGGTCAGCTCATGTCTTGTTTAGCCATGATCAGCGCTGGAATAAGAGCTTGCTATCTACAGTGCCTGCAGAAGGGCAGCTGGAGCGGCACGGAGGAGCCCGCCGGAGGAAGCTGGAGCTATCTCGTTGGGTGGATCCTTAGCCAACTTGCACTATGAACACACTGTGCGGGAATTGCAAGAAATGCACGGATCTGAGTGGTAGTTGATGTACTATTCCCTTTTTCTTCGCAACAGGTCTTGGGTTTTGGAGTTGTGGTGCTGAAGGGTGGCTTGTAGGATATGTAGTTCATAGCAGATGGACTCGCCCAGGTTTTGTAAGCTGTCAGGAATGAGCAGATGCTGAACTGGCAGTTACATTTGTACACGGAAGCATGGGCAGTTTCTTTCTTTACCCCCATGGCTGCCAAAGCCTCCGTCCCCATGCGCTCCTGTGCTCTGCTCGTTAGGTGTGCCTCCCCTGACGAGGTTATCTTGCACATAGCTGGATACAACTTGTTTAGGTGGGACATGTTGTGAAACATGAGCCTCGTGCTAAGAGGTGATACTGGGTGAGCTGGCATGGCACGGAGGAGTCGGACAGATATCTGAAGTACACGGAGTGACACTAAAGAGTGACAGCAGAGCGGGGACAATCAGGTCCTCAAATGAGGTCAGACACAATGCTCCTCAAACGTGGCCAGACCTGACGCTCTTTATCAGCTGCATTCAGAGCTGGAGAGTAAGCAGACCAGCTCCTGAACCACGGAAATGGAGTGAATAACCTTCTGAATTTAGGTTACATTCAATCTCATGTTTTATTTATGGCTATTTATCTGAAAATTAGGCTTGTACGAAGTAAAAGTTACTGCCTTTTTCCCCTTCAGACCCTCTTCGGTTCCCATGTGTGCTTAGATTGATTGTATGGATTGCCCTGTCTGCAACCAGAAGAACTGCTGCCAGCGCTTTGGTCAGGTTTTTAGGGAGCCGATATTTTTATTTTCTTTCTTTTTTTCCTTTGGTCTTTTTAATTAGACTAGCTTTTGGGCACACAGACTTCAGGTTTGAATGGAGGAGGCAGACCGAAAGCTGAGCTTTCAGTAACCGTGCTTCACCCTGGAATATTTGGAAAAGTGCTTAGCCACATCATTCAAGCTGAACAAAGCCACGAATCAGTATTTCAAGGCAGTAACCCTGGCCTGGGAAGATGAACCACAGAAAGTGGCTGTTAAGTGCTCAGGCATCAGTGTGGAAGAGATTCTTACTCAGGGGGTACTGCTGTCCTGTGGTCTTCCATGCCCTGGTTTCTCTGCCGTGACTCTTTTGGAAGTGGGCTGGCTCCTCGTAGAGGTTCTGTGCTCTTCCCTCACTCCGCGTGTTCCCAGAAACGTGTGATACGGGTACGCCAGAGCCTGCCTGTGCATGGAGCTTTCTGTCATCAGGCGGGTTCTGTTGGTTTTGTGCTGTGTGAAAACAGAGCTTGCAAAGCGGAGCGGAGACGATGTTCCATGCTGGGCTTTGTGATTTACCAATACCCCAGCTGCATCTCCGGCTGCAGCACAGATTATGGACAATCTAGGTAATCTTCGTGGCAGGTAGGAGTTGACTAGCAATTCAGACACAGCAAGTTAGCTGTCAACAAGAGTTACAATCAGCACTTCTTGTTTTTCAGATTCAAAAAAAAATTTCATTGTAGTGGCTGCACCTACTATTGAAGCCTTTCAGATAAAAGGTAACATCAACACAAAGCCAAATTTCACAACAGCTCAAACTGATGGATGGAAGCTATTTTTACTGGTGGATAAATATGATTCTCTTCAGAAAACCCTGTTGCTTTACCTTAATTGATGCAACAAGTATGTAAGGAACCTCAGTTTAGAATGGAGAAGGCCCTGTAGCAACCCCTGAACATCAGGAAATGGGCTGCTTCTGGAAGAGTTCTCTCTTACAAGGTCTTGTGCTTATATAAATGTTTTTTGTTTGTAGTTTTCTTACCTCATTAAATTCCATTTTGGGGATTGTTTTTAATAGTAGCTGGATACTAGTCCTCTGCGTTCTGTAGTGAGCTCTAACACTGCTGAGTCGCTTAACTGCTCTGCATCGGTGTCTCTGTAAAATGGCTTTTGCCCATTACCTTGCAAGATTTTTCTGAAGGTGGCTTAATACTTAATGAAGGTGTTCTTGCCCATCAGCTAAAAGCTGAGAAGTTGGCCTATAAATGAAAATGTGAATTACTTAGTATGATGAGATTTGAAGCCGTGTACGTGATGTATGTATATACATATATGTGTATGTGATGTATGTATACACATATATGTATATGTGTATGTATGAACAAGCTTTTGTATCCAACTTGTTCTTTGCCCCTGCCACTTAATAGATAAATGGCAAAACTCCTCATCTGACCTTTTTTTTAATCCCTGTCCTACATTGATTTGCACCCCTGCACTCTCCCCACCCCCTCCAGCATGGCGTGTCAGGGAATAGAACAGATGTAATAGAGTGGTGACCTGATCGTGCTAGAGAGCTTTGTGAGCCTTGCGCTTGTAGGTCGAACTGGCCTGTTTTGTAGTTGTGCTGTAACTGTGTTGTGCTCTTTACGGGGCTAGAAATGCCTTGTAGCTTGGCTTGACCGCTCCAGTGTGGGGAAGACCAGAGCAGGTTCTGAGCCTGGCAGAAGATGACCCATCAAGCTTGTAAGTTAGGAGGGCTTGTCATCTTTATTCGTTCAAGGAGGTAGGATTTTTATCTTGATTACTGTATTCTGTGGTGAGGTGCGTGGTAAATAAAAGTGAAATGGATTCATTAACAAGTCTCTGGGGCAGGTGGAACAGACCGTTCCTGTTGACGGGGTATTGCCCATGTTGCAGCCATCCAGAGCCTTCTGGTTTTGTTTTTTTCTCTTTATAGTCAGTGGGTAGTGTCACTGCATATAATTAAGTGTAGACTGTGGTTTGGTGTTGTTCTGAAGCCTAGTTAACATGCAGTAGCTCTGAAATGGTAGGAGTTGCTGATCTGGTCTAAAAATCACCACGCCAGATCAATATTGTTAAAAAGGAAATTTTATAGTGTTACTTTCTGCTTGTAGTCTTCATGGTGGATCAGGCGATGCTTGTTAGCACCCATGTTCTACTGGATCTCCCAAACTCCTGCAGGCCTTTTTAGCTGTCTTTCTTGGAGTCTTTTTGATCTTTGGGTCACTGCATCCTTGTGATCATCCTTATTCAGCGCGATACTGCAAAGGCTGAGACCTGAGCACATCCAACCCCTACTCTGACAAGTTTGTCCTCTGTGCGGTGAAGTGGGTTTATTCTCTGTATGTGCATTGATCCTGCAGTGCAGTGTTTGGGCCTCTACTGCATTTCAACTCATTTTGCCACCTTGCAGGAGAAGTAGAAGCTGTTGTGAGAAAGAAGACACACGTAAAAATTGGGGTGTTACTAGCTAAGACTTCTTCATTTCCTGGTATCCATAGGTAAGTGGGGTTTGGGGACGGTTTTTTTTTCTTGACATTTTCAAGGCAGATGTCCAGGCCCTTGAAGCTCTGCCAGGAAGATGCTGTAATATGCTAAGCGCACTGGTCCCCGTCCTGTTCCTGTCCTGCAGCTGGTGGTGTGGCTGTACCTAGACAGCTATTCCATGCCAGGACCATGCCTCCCCTGTTCCCACCACCCTAAACCTATCGCATAGGTTGCTGTGGCCACTGAGCAGCTGTTTTTGTAGGCTGGATATTGAAATAGAAAGATGTGTTGCAACAGTAATAGTTGATTTGATTCTGAAGCATGGTTGATTGAAGAAAAACAAAGCTACCTCCTTCCTCTCACGCAAGCATCTGATGTTTGTGCAACTTCATACGATATGGCATAAAGGTGATAAAACTGAACTACAGCTGAGATGCTGCAGTACCGCAGGTGCTTCTTGGGGCAACAGGCGTTTTTTGACCAGGCTTTTAGCTTCTAAGGCTGTAGGAGCACAAGGATTTCCTCAGCCTGCTCATTGCTAGGGACAAAGATGTGTTATCACTGTCCTGGGCTGACGTACACCGAAGGCACATCCGCTGGCAGGCACAAGTCCGCTGCAGGATGGTAGAGAAGTCAGTAGCGGGTGGTTCTGCTTTTGCTGTGAGAACGGCTTCTTCCCCACATTTATTTTTGTCCTGTCCCCTCAGACACCAGTCCCTGCCTGGGACTGCTCTGCCCAGGACGTTGTAGAAGCAGCTCTGAACAGCAGCATCCTACTTCTCCCTGCCTCGTATCAGTCTGTTCCGCCTCTGTTTAATGTGCTGTCCCCTCCACTGACACGATGCCCTGCTGCGGCCAAAACCCCGCAGCCGGTCGAGTGGCAGCAGGCTGCACAGTGTGTGGAAGCAGCCCTGTCTCCAGCCAGGACATGGTCCAGCCACACCTTGGGGCTCCATGCTGGGCTCCAACCTCAGCATCGCATTCCCTAGGCACCATATGAGTAAAGGTTGTACATCTGTTTCTGCTGGACTTCGGTTCAATAAACCTTATTAAATGGGTTTTGTTTGGTTTGTTTCAGTGTGTTGACACAAGTTCTTGTCCCTCTGCGGCTGGTGTTCACACACTGCTTGTGGGAAGCTAGGGTGGCTGGCCAGAGGAGTGGGAAGAGGAATGTTGCAGGCAAAATATCGGACAAGAACAGGGAGGGGAGGGAAAGGTGAAGTGTTTCAAAAGGCAGGAGAGGGAAAGTAGATACAGGTAAAATCTGGAGAGGTGCAGACCCTGCAAAGAGCAGTCACCGGGGTCTGTCCTGAAGAATAAGCCTCCAGACTCTCCCAGGACTCAGGATACAGCAGACACAAACCCTGTTTACAAATCTTCAGAGTCTTTCTGAGGAACTTCAATCTCCTCGTCACATGGCCGCGGGCATACTGCACCAGCATTGCTCACTCCTGCAGGTTTTCCTGATCGCAGGCCAGGTTACCCCTGAGTTTGTTGGGAGCAAGGCCCTGCCCATTGCAACAGCTTCTGCGCCAGGTACTGATTGCCTTGAACGCATGGGCTGAGCCCCAGTGGAACATGAAATGTGCATGGGCAGGGAACGATCCACACGTCAGTGATAAAGTCCATCTATTTGCCATCATTTTAAGGCCAGCGAGTGGCAGAGCAGGAAGGGTCTGAGGTGTCAGGCTGTGACTTACTGGAATGACCATCTTTTCCACAATCGCTGGGCCTGGCACGTCGGTCCTTGGCCGTGCCATCGGAGGAGAGCTCAGCACAGATCCCTGTGAATATTGCCTTCCCCGTTCCCTTATGCCCATGGGCAAGTCCAGCATGTTTGAACTTTGGTGCATAGGGGGATGTCATCAGCTTGCTTCCTTCTCCGTACTCTGCAGGAGGAGCAGCAGGCCAGCACAGGCGTAGTGAAAATGGTGCTCTTGGTAATTTCCATCAGGGCATCGTGCGTTGCATTGCCGACAGGCTGACGGGCCGCACGTCCGAGGTTGAGCAGCGCGTTCAGGTCTTGGTGTTCCTGGATGTGCGACGCAGCCACGATGCCAGTTTTACCCAGTGACTGCCAGAAGTTCTGTGTACGTTGCTGGTGTTCTTGAAATGGAAAGCTAAAATGCTGTGTTGTCTTTATGGTGCTGAGAGGTAGACGATGTCCCAGCCTTGGGGTGCAGCTTGCTGGTCGCTGCTCTGTGAGGCAGAGCCTGACCCCAGGTGCAGAAGTCAGGCCCATCGCAGGATCTGCCCAGAAAGTCAGGGCTGATGTTGAGTGAATGAGGTAGGGTTGGGCAGGGGTGATGTAGGATAGTTAGGGGTGCTAGTAGCATGCTGCATCTAACTCCAATGCTCGCTTAAGAATGAGCATTGGTGAGTTGATCGTGTAACTATGTCCTGAAGTAACTCAAGTCTTTTCTGCCACGTGGTCTGGCGTTGCATAGTTCAGGCCTGTTTATCAAGCAGCAGCCGTGGAACTTGCTGTTCGTTTTCTTTCACTGTGCGTTGGGATCAAGATAGTTTGCCAAGAAGATCAACGTATCTGCTTTTCCTTGTTAGGAGGCCAAACAGAACTTTAGTTTGGTGCTGAACTTACAAAAATGTCCTCCCAAGCCCTGCTCGTGGGTTCTGTTTTTCTTTCTTCCTATTCTCTGATTGATTGTACAGTCCAAGCTATTCTGTGTCTGTCTGTTAATAAATGATTTATATTTTGGGTTTGAGGGTTGAGGTGTTCGGTTCAAAGGGATGTCATTTTAACCTGTTTTTGTTCCCTAGCTGCTGAGCTCCTGCCTGCAGAGTGGTTCTCCCTGTGTATTTGCATGTTCGCAGTGCACTTGCCTTCAAGACGAGCTGTGGTGAAGATGGGAGCCTCAGGAGGCCGGGTGTTGAGGCTCTGCTTTGAGCACTGCCTTGGGCCAGGTGGCCAAATCCTCTCTGCTCTCTGCCTGTCTCCCCTCTTTAAAACCGTTTTGTGCTTTTGAAGAGAGAATGGGGAAGGAAAAGGAAGGAAGAGGAGAACTGTGCTGGTAACTGGACCCTCCAGCCACTCGAGGTCACTAGGTTTTGGTCTATAAAGTACTGTCCTTTGGGGGTCCATCATCTATTTTTTATAAGAAAAAGACAAGCACATTCTCTGATCTTCTTGTCCAGATTTCTGAAATTTTACAAGGAATCTGCACTTGCATTTGAGAATTTTTAGACCAGGTCAGCTGCACGTAGGTGTGAAGCGTCCATTGCTCTAGACATCGGCTATCGCCAAGAGACTGAAATGGGATGTTACGTAAACCCCGCAGCCTTGCTGGAGTGAGTTACTGCTCCAAAACTGTTTGTGCATGGGTACTCCCAGGTTTTTGCCGAAGTGGCTGCCTGCGCCTCGCTCCCCGGGATGGCTGCTTGAGCTGCTGCGGGCTGCCGAGGGTGGTGATGTGGAAGGCGCTGGAGAGGAGCTGCGGGAGCGAGCTGAGGCCGAGGGCACTGGCGTGAGAGGACAGGCAAGCATCCACGCAGAGAGAGCAGCGATGCGTTCTGGAATGGTTACAATGGCTTCATGGAAACATCAGTTCAGTGGTAAAAAGGGTAATAAAGGGGAAAATGCTCGGATTAACTCGCAGAGGGCTAGGGAACAGTACAGAGAACAACTAGAGCCTGCTTCCCTTCTCCGCATCTCTAAAGCAATGCTGTAAATCCAGGAGGAGTTCGGATGGTGGTGGTCAGAAATGCAGGGAATAGCTGAATTAGCTAGGACTCATCAGTCTGGAAAAGAGATGATCGTGGGGCTTTTGTAGAGGTCCGTGTAATGGTGTATGTTCTGGAGAGACTGAATGCATGGTTTGCCATTGTCTCCAGCGCAAGAACTACAGGGTGTCCCATACAAGTGGTAGGAGGCCCGTTTTCACACGGGTTGCAGTTACGCTGTGCAGTTCCTGGTTGCACGATACAGTGGACGGTATGAATGTTTACATGCGCTTAAAGGAAGATTGGACGATTTAATGGAAGGCGAATCCTTTGAGGAGTGCTAAGTGAACGGAATGTCCGTCTGGCTCGGTGCATCTCTGTGCTGCCAGTGGTTGGAAGGCGATGATGCTGTTCAGTAAGAGCACAGTACAGCCGTGTCCTGTGCTTGTGCTGTCTCCCTTCCTGAGCAGGATCCCTATCCGGGTTGGCCCTGTATCCCATATGGCCATTCTTCTTAAGGAGGAGCAGATAACGTTTCGTCTTTGCCTTCTGGCTAACATCAGGGGCTTCTGGAAGCGCTCAAGTACCAGGGGCACAAAGGTTCAAACGTCCGGAGAAGTTGCGGATAAAAGTGTGGGGAAGGAACATAGGGAGCCTGATTCAGTCCTTATTAGAGCATTGCTGGATTTTGTAAGGAAAGAAGCTATTGAGTGACTGCAAGCACGAATGGTGTCGTAGGAGTCAAATAAAAGGCTGTAATATCATAGGCCTGTTACTAGGTGGCGATAGTAAATTGTTAGTGGTGCAGGAAAGTCGCGAGTGTTCAGAAAGTAGTTGTGTATCTGGCGAGAAGTTGAAGGATGTATTTGCAAAATACATGTGATGAGTTACTCCCGACTCTGCTGGTAATCAGAGAGAATGCCAGACACTCTTGGTAGGGATACGCTATTGAAATCAGCAGGTCCAGATAGTTTTGACCTAGAAGTATTAGAAGTGCTGATTGTTACTTTTAATTTGGATTACTAGGACATTTCAGGAGACTAGCTGAAGTTTGCCGGTGCTGGAGTGACCTGTATGCCACTACCCTCATGTTCATTCTGCGCAGAATTGTAGGAATACTGATACATTATACGATTAATAAATAACTAAAGGTTAGGGATATAATTAACACCACTTAGCTTATGTACAGTAAGTTCTCTCAAGCAAATCTGGCTTGTTTTTTTAAGATGACCATGGTGTTTTGATAAGGCTGACAGCGAGTTTTAAAACACCTAGTGTTGTGTCAGGTCCACATTCAGCACTACACAGCATTTGAGTTGAAAAAGTTAACTCTGGATCATTAGCAAAGTGCTGGCTGAGTGCTTAGCTGGTGATATTAGTGGTTGCCTGTGGAGAAGAAGATTCAGATCAAGCTTTCTCCAGGCACTGTTGCAATATTGGACACCGTCCTCCAAGCCTTTGTCCAGTCACTTCACGTTGGAGTTCGTCTCATCAGTGAGTTCGTCATCACTTTCCATGGTGCAGCGAGTGCCCATTCTGTGAAGCACAAGTCTCACAGGAGAAGGTTTTTCTCAGTAGGCTCAGTTGTGATCCGTAGCTAACAAACCCTTTCTGTTCTTATACTGCAGAATCTGTAGTGTCTGTGTCAGCATAAGTATTTTGTGAAATTGTCCTCATGGTTGGGCATGCTATTGCATTTCTTGTGGTAGCCTTACCTGGTGCATGATGTGTAAGCATCTGGCTACGTAGATGGAACTCATGGAACTCATCTTATTAAATGTATTGTAGTGCCAGGAATGTTTTGTATGCACAAGAGTTAAAAGTTTATATTTGGGTTGTATTATTAAGTAGCTTAGGAGATAAATTCATTGGAGTTATCATCAGAATTTACCAACAGCTGCGTTAGAGAAGTTCTGAATGGACACATATGTAATGGGTCTGGTTTTGGGGAGGCTAAAATAATAAAATGGCGATGCCAGCCTTAAACAGGCCAGCAGCAGAGGGGATAAAAGGGGTAGTGGGAAGGAGCCACAGTGTTACAATGCCAAGATTTCGATGATATTTTTGTTGATGGAGTCTTAGCAGTGGAAGTTTGACAACAGCCTCTAGAGTCCCTGTCACTCCCTCCTTGGTTTTTGCAACTCGATTTGGCATCATTTTTGGGCTTGCTGAGGGTGCTGTCTGTGCTGTTGTCCCTGTCTTTTATGAAGATGTTGAACGGGACTGGTGCTACTGACAATAGCTTGCTCGGAGCTGCTCCGAGGGAAGATGGAGGTGACTCTTGGGACATCTCGGTCTGTTCCTGTGGGGATGTGGGATTTAACAGAGGAAACTGTTCACCATTCATCCAGGTAGGAGTCCTTCACACCTTTCACTCCCAAACTTTGCCCTGCGTTCCAAAATCTTGGGCCGTGGCATGTGGCAGTCTTGCTCCATTCCCTGACTTTGCCATTGGCATTCGTGTGGTGTGGGGCAACCAACGGAAGGCCTTGGGGGTGCACCAAGTGTTTCGTGCTTTTCTGAGAAACCCCGAGCTTGTGAGTCCCGCTGAGGGCAAGACACCTGAGTGCACGCAGCTAAGCGCCGTTTGATGGGATTCAGTTTCTAGTGCTCTCATGTTGTGTTTGCAGGAGAATGATGGCTCACAGAGCTGCTCCAGCCCCCCTTCACAGGGCTCCTCTCCATGGTTTGCAGTGGGCTCAGTCTTTCTTTGCCTAATTGCAGGATGCGCAATACTTTTTAACCCTTCTTCTCTCACGATCATTGCATTTCTTCTGTAGTTCTTTTGCCAATACCACTGCTCCACGTTTAATAGGTTCTGCTCTACCCTTGGGTGTAAGGTCCGTGGGTGTAGGTGGTCAAAGCACCTTCTTTGGCTTCCGCTTCAGTTGGCACCATCTGCCTGAAGATCTGCCCATGGCTGTTCAAAGCACAGGTGATGGTTACTCGGTTGTGTCGATCTCGGGCTTTGTGCTGGAAACACATCTCTCTGTGAGGTGTGGTTTTGGTTGTGTGATTCGTAGAAGCACTCCAAAGAGCTGGAGAGGATCCTTGTTCTTCTTGAAGTCTTGTTGTAAGACAGTGTGTGTCGTGGTTTCTTTAAGCTCTTTAGAGGGCTGTTCCCATGTCTCCCTCCCTGCTGTAGCTGGTCTCTGGCAGAGGAGAGGATAAGCCGTCTCCAGCAACGGTAGCAGCTGGAGTTGGTGACCATGGGTAGTAGGTGCGGGTGGCATTCACTGAATCACCCTGTGGCCACAGCCATAGGAGCACTGTCCTCTCCTCTGCAAGAGGGAGATGAGTGTCCTGGAAAGAGAAGACCAGTGTGTTGCCTGAAGAACACTTCAGCTTTTAAAGGATGGATTCATCTCTCTTCTTTGCAGTAGTTACCAGTTATATCTGGCATTTCTACGTGTAAGAAATTCACAAGAGAATTTACGACAGGATTGGGACAGGAAAGAAGAAAATCAGGAGCCTAGGAATGATGGAATTACTGCGAGATGTAGAAAAGGGTGAGTGGGCAGGGTGCAGTCCCTGAGCCCAGCGTTAGCCCGAGGCCCAGTGGTACTGGCAGAAGAAGTAGAAGATACCAATGTTAGAACTGGCCATGCTGAGAATCGCCACTTGACATTCAAGGGTTGTGTTTTAAGCTGTCCACAGAATGGGAAATGTTGTCGTCCAAGGGGAACGTAGAAATCCTTGTAAACTGTGAGAAGGGAAATGTAACTGTGAGACTGTGAAAATTATCTGTAGCCGTTCGGCTACACCTGTGAGCAGCGCTTATGGTCAAAGCTGCTGTTGGCTGATAATTGTTTTATTAAATGCTTTTACTGGATGATTCTGTTAGTGGGAAACACCAGTGTTTTACAAAGAGGAGTTTGTTTCACTGCAGGCAAGGTAAAACAGACACAGAGCTTTAATGATTTTTAAAACAAAACATCCTTGTCTTATCAAAATGGCTTTTTTGCATTCTTTTCTTTTTATTATTTCTCATAAGTGACAAGTGAGGTTTAAGCCCAAATGATGTGTTATGATTGATGACCATTAATTTATTTTCAGTTACAGGTATGTGAAAAATTAATACTGGAATGGGTCAGGAGTGGGAATCAGAATTTCGAATTCCCTTGCAGAGAATCGTGTCCCAAGAGCTGTTGTTGCCATGTCGTTCTGCAGAGCTGGCTTCCTTGCTGACCTGTTCTTTCGTCCGTCTGCAGGATGGGATAAACATTCGTATGGGTACCACGGTGATGATGGGCACTCCTTCTGCTCTTCGGGGACAGGACAGCCCTATGGCCCCACGTTCACCACTGGAGATGTGATTGGCTGCTGTGTCAACCTTATCAACAATACCTGCTTTTACACGAAAAATGGCCACAGTTTAGGTAAGTAAAGAAAGGTGTTCTCAGGAGAGGGATGCTCCTGCCCTGCTCTCGCTGCTGTTTAATACTTTGCATGTGTTGTAACTCTTGTCCCGCATTTGTGGGTGAGATGTAAGAAACGGGAGAGAAAAAGAGCACTAAGTGGCATTCAGGAGATGGAATTTGGCTCCAAGACATAAGTACTTCCAGCAAGTAAAATGGTTTCTATGCTGCTTGATTTGTTTAGGTAGGTGAGGACTGCATCCCCACCTTCTACTCCTTTCCTCTGGCACTGCACAGGCGGTGGGAGGTTGGGTAAGATGTCTCATGGCTGGGCAATGGGGAAATAAAGAAGTGGGAAATTTAGTTAGTGTATTATCCACCTACGCACAAAGCCACTGTATCCCTGTCTTTTCAGTTTTAAAGGGAAGTGTCCTTCTGTAAGCTTTAACAGGTTGGTCCAAGCATTGCTGAAGCGAGACGTTAATTCAGCATAAGAAGTCTTACTTAAGCACTGACCTATAATTTGGTTCATTCCGCAGTTGTTTCAGTCGTTCCCCTAAAAGACTTCAAAATTCTATATATATAATATCTCACAGATGTTTTCGAGGCATCTGTCATATCTGATTTCTCTAAAATAGAAACTTTTGGCCATTTTCACCTAAAATGTCTTTCCCTTGAATGACATATTTTCCACCTTGGATAAATTCTTGTCATTTTTTTTGTCACAGAAGACGTGCAGTAAATTTTGATAATTTGATCTCCCTTTTTGTTCTGGAATTCATTTGGTTTGGCAGGGACAAGCAGTTCTTTCCTTTGCTTCTCCTTGCTGTGTCGATTCTACTTTGTTGAACTGAAGAGAAAGAAGCAGATATAAAAGTACTCCACTCAAAACCCTTAATGGAACAGAAGTTGTTTTGAGTTGCTGGCTGGGCTGAGGGAAGGAGTGGGACTGGAGTGCGGTGTGTGCCTGCAGAGTGCAGAATTCCTGGTGAGCTCTTAGGAAAAGTACTGGGCTCCCCAGTATTAGAGAGAGATGGACATACTGGAGAGAGTCCATCAAGGGGCTGCCAGGATGGTGAAGAGATTGGGGCATCTGTCCTTGGAGGAAAGGCGGGGCGAGCTGGGTGAAGAGAAGGCTGAGAGGGATCTCATTGATGTGTATAAATACCTGAGGGAGGGTGCAAAGCAGGCTCTTCTCAGTGGTGCCCATAGCCAGGACCAGAGGCAGTGGGCACAAACTGCAACACAGGAGGCTCTGCCTGAACATAAGGAAACGCTTTTTCGCCGTGAGAGTAACCAAGCACTGGCACAGGTTGAAAGGCGAAGTTGTGGAGGTATTTAGAAGCCGTCTGGATACAGTCCTGGGCAGCCAGCTTTGGGTGGCCCTGCTTGAGCAGGGGGTTGGAGCAGATGACCTCCAGAGGTGCCTCCAGCCTCAGCCAGCCTGTGATTTGGCAAAGGTAGCACACTCTGCTGCAGGTATAGCAGAGATACAGATCTGCAAGGCTGGCTTTTGCCCCTCAAGTCTCAAGAAGGATCTTTCCCTTGAGGCGGACACAGGAAGACCTGGTGCTGATGCAGACAGAACTTTTTCTGGAAATTAGTTTTCAGTTTCCCTCTGATTTCAATCGTTTGTTGATTTGTGAGGGGATGGTTGCCTAGAAATGAGGTGCGTGCCTTCTGGGAAGCATTCTAGGTGGAGTCTGTGACTGTGCATTCAGCAGCTAGTCCTGATGCTTTGCAGCAGGTCAAGAGGTCTCCAGCCCTGAATGGAAAAAAAATTCTTTGAGCATCCTTTGAGACTTGTTTTTAACATTCAAAGTTTGTAAATGGAGCCTTGATCAGAAGCCCAGTGGGGAGCTTCTCAGAGCTGAGTGGCTGGTCTGGCTTCTTTTTTGAAATTAGAAGTATTTATCAGCCAGACCACGTGAAAGGCTGGCGGACACCTTATGAAGACTTGTGGCTTGCTGCGAGATCAGTCACTAGTGGAGACACTGGGAGTCAGTTGTAGTCCGTAAGTATTAGTTAATAGCCCAGATTTCTAGTAGCTGGGTTACTCTAAATTTAACTCGTAATTTGCGGGTATTACCCTTGTCAGTTGTCTACTGGGAAGGCAAATACAGGTATGGAAGCAACGGCTGATGGTGTAGAGCAGGAGCTATTACTTAGGAATGAGACGAGTTCACCATACACAGTGACTAAGGCGCTGAAATAGTTAAAAAGATTTCACAAAATCTCTGGTTTGTGCTGGGCCCCTCTGGCTGTTGTCCTTGGTTTGAGTGGGTGGTTTTCCAGCTTCACTGGATTTTAGCCTGTTACTTTTCATCACAACGTGATGTTGCTGTTACTTTTCATCACAATGAAAGCGCAACAGTCAGGAAGAGGCCAGGTCTTCTATTTAATGAATACAAATTTACTCGTCTGAAATTTAATTCCATTTTAGTGACCACAAGCCTGCAGAGTAGAAGGGGTGTTGGTTGAGAAGTTGTCCCTTGCTCCGTCCTCCATTCTGCTCCCAGGGCCATGTTGTGCCTGGGTGTCTGGGCATGTGAAGCCAAAGAGCACCGTTCAAGAACTTCTGTGTCGCTTTTTGTCGTTACCATCCTCCGACTCTTTGCCTTGTGTTCCTGCTCAGAGATTTGTTTTGCTTGGGACATTTGGAGGTCTTTACAGCGATGAAGTTGCCTGGTCTTCCTTTCTTGATTTTCAGCGCTCCTTTTCCTTCGAAGATGGGCTTTTACAGTGGAAAGCTTGTGTTTTCTTATCTGACATTGAATGGTTCCTTGGGGAGCAGCCTACCCCAGCGATGAGCAATGCCAGTGGGAAGAAACAGGAAAGGAACGGAATTAAATGATACTGTGCTGAGAGAACAACAGTAAGGTTATAAGCATTGCTGCCTCCTTGGGTATCTTCCTCTTGGGCTCTTCAGATGTGTGGTACAGGACATGAGACATACGAGAAGAGCATAGGTAGGAGGCTCCTGAGCGCTCACAACTGGCTCATTTGCGTACCAGCTTCTCTTTGAGCTGTAGTGGCCTAATGGTTGTACTCAGGGAGGCAAGATGATGTGGTTAGAAGAGATGGTGATGGAAGGGAGTCGCAGACCATCAGTCATCGCTGGGCTGATCCTCCTGAAAGCTGCTGCAACATTTTACTGTCTTTTTACAAAAGCAGAATGAAAACCTCAGCCAGGAAGACTCTTGTTAAGGGCCAGTAGTGTCTGTTTGTATCATTGATAAAGAAACACAGCATTCTAGAGAAGTGCTTCTCGTTGAATGCTGAGGAGAGCACGTCTGAGCACAATAAGAGCACAGATCCGAGTTGTCTGGCTGTTCGGCAGCTTTCTGGGAGCGGTGACCGATGGATGTGAGAGGGGGGAAGAGGCAGGTAGACAAGACAGGATGGAGGCAGGAGCAATGATTTATTTGAAAGTCAGAGCACTTTCTGCCCTAGTGGAAGCATCTTCATGAAGATCTTGAATATTAAGTGATACTTATGCTAACCTGAGAATCTCATTTCTGTGTTGTGTAAACCCAAGATTTACCAGGAAGGGGATGAATGTGCTTTTTCGTGATGTTCCCTGACACAAAGCCGCAGAAGCTGTATGTCTTTCCTCTTAGGAAATTAGGTCATTGAGTAATCCTGCTGCAGATGTAAATAATACTCCTGAGACTAATCAGCCCCTTTGTGATGCCAGTTTACCCAACAGCAGGGTTTCAGGGCCCTGCCTCAGGGCCTTTGAATTTGTCTCACTTTTAATAGAATTACTGCAGCTTTATCTTTCCCTAAAGTTGCTATTCTCTCTTCACTATTTCTCTCTTCACCATTTCATGGTTTTCATCAGTCAGTTAGACACCTCTACCTTTGTTTTCCTCGCAGTTTCTCCTGTTGCTTGACTGTGATCTCCATTGTCTCCATACTTTTCCATTTAATCAGATCCATCAGGAGCGCTGTATAAGAACTGTTTTCTTGGCCATCACAAATTCTGGATGTTCTGGTTGGAGCTAAGTCCTGAACTTTGTTTGGAGACGTCACATGAAAACTGGTTGACATCGTATGTAGTCTTAATTCTCTGTTCTGGAAAATGTCTTGACTGTCTTCTTATGAAATGCTTTTGACAAGTTCTGATCAGAGTCCTGGCAGTAAAAACCACGATGAGATGTGACTAGAAGTGTGGTGAGAGTGAGTGAGAAGGCGAGGGAAATGTGAGAAATGTTGGGGCCATTAAGCAGTGAGTCTTGGACACAGGGAAGGTGACTGCTCCAGGTTTCTGGGATTAAGTGGATGACTTCGCTCAGGGACTGATGTAGGAGTGTTTCGGATCTCGGACTTTGACAGCAGACCAAGGGAAATGGAGCAGCAGGGCTATAAAAAGAGCAGGCAACCCTCTGAAGTCTTGGCATAGAAAGCTTCCTGCAGTCTAAATTCTAACACAGGCGCTTGGAAAGACCACGTTAACCTGTAAAGTAAAATACCCATTCTCAGCCAGTTTAGAGATGAACAGGAACATTCGAGATAATGAAGAAATCTGCTTCTCAGAGAGATCCGTAGACGTCCATCCCAGCTTTGCCCAGGTTTAACAGGTTTGTCCTCAAACCAAGTTTGCAGAGAGCAAGAACAATGGGAGGTTTAAAGCAAGACTTTAAAGGTGAACCATATTTAAAATGAATGGAAAATATCAAACAGGACTGCAGCCTGGTTTCTCTGTAAGAACAGTTTTACCCAAGTGGCTGGATTGAATGATAACTGCTTCCAGGAGCATGTGGAGCTGTGTGGGTTTAATAGCACTTCTCAGCAGCATCGTGAAAGTAGTCAAGTATTTAATGGGCTGACATTTCCTAGTTGACGCTGTAAGGTGCTTATCTTGCTGAATGTGTTGTTGCTTATTGAAGTACATCAGCGCTGCCTATGCATTCTCTGGATTGCGATTACCTAAACAGGTGCTGGAGGTGTACCCTGGATGAAAAGGAGTGTTGTGGCGAGTCACCCAAACGTATGTTGTCTTGTCCAAATTGAATTCTGAAATGTGTTGTGAAGAAAGAGGCCAGCTGTGAGGGAGATGGAATGATTGTTGCTGGGTGGCAGGTAGAGTTGGGCCAGAAGGTCCACAAGCATGTTGTATGCATGGGGATGTGTGTAAGTGCATTAGTCATGGGAAGGTGAAAGTCCTTTGATTAGATGAAGTGAAGGTGTTGCTCACACTGTCCCCCAGCACTGAACTTTTATTTAATGTCTTTATATCACTGCCTTGATGAGCAGGTTAACATCGTGGACTTATGGGAGAGGCTCATCACACACTTGCTCTTGCTTCTTGACCTCTTAAGCTGTCCAGTTCATATGTCTTTGAATTTATGAAGTGTGTTATTTTGAATTGGATCCAGATTTTGGAGGTGCTGGAGAGAAAGAGTGCAGTTTCAAATTCAGCTGCCTAGTTAGAGCTGTCATTCTTTCACTTTCTGCTGTTGGCTTTGTTGGATGCAGGTGTGTAGCAGAACCGATTCAGGATGAGGTCTCTGAGCAGACATATTTGAGCAACAGGTCTAGTTCTTTACACACAGAGGATTTTATTGGTCCTAGTTACATAACAGAGGGTGCAAAACATACAAATGACTTAATTTAAAGGCAGCGTGAGAAGTCATACATCCACCACCCTGCTGAAAGCAGGGCCAACTAGATGACATTGCTCAGAAACTCGTCAAGTCTTTACTGACTCCAAGAATGGAGATTGCCCCAGGGGGTTTTTCTGGTCCCCTCATTCAGTGTTTGACCACATTCAGACCAAATTTTTCCCCCTAATATCTAATCAGAATTTGCCATGTTGCAGCTTGTCTCTGCTGCCTCCCGTGCCCTGTCACCATGCGTCTCTGGGAAGAGTCTGGCTCTGTCTTTTCTGTACCCTCCCGTTGGGTAGTGGTAGGCAGCAACAAGTGTCTGAACAAGACTGAACAACCCAATTTCCCGTAGCCTCTGTTTGTCTTGGTGGCCTCTGCTGGACTCACTCCAGTTTTGCTGTCTGTCTTGTGTTGGAGAGCCCAAAAGTGACCATCATAGGCCAAGTTCAAACTCAGGTGTTGAAGAGAAGGGAGCAATCCCTTCCTTTAACCTGCACTTTTCCTGATACAGCCCAGCTTACGAGTGCAGCTCCAGCTGCTCTTTTACTAACGCAGCTCAGGATGTGGTTGAGCTGCTTTGCTGATGACTCCTGCTCAGCTTGCTGCCCAACAGGACCCTGACATCCTTCTTGCAGATCTCCCTGCTCTCTGTTCAGCCTCAGCCTGTCCTGTTTTCTGGGAATATTACGGCCTGGGTTCTACAGCTGATTTGTTGAGCTTTGTGAGGTTTGTGCTAGATTGTTTCTCCAGCCCATTAAAGTAATTCGGAATAGCAGTATGCCCTCCAGCACTCTCCCGTTGGGTAACGTCTGTGGACCTGCTGAGAGTGCTCGCTGTCCCATCGTCCAGGTCATCAGCAGAGACATCAAACTGTATCGGCCCTACCATTGGTCCCTGAGGGACGACACCTGAACTTTGCGCTGCTGATCACAACCCTTCGATCTTGACAGTGCAGCCAATTTTCCACCCACCTTGTAGTCCACTCAAAAACCACATGCTTGCCCGTGTGCCGGATGCAGCTCCCAGCCGTACAGCTCCACAAGCTGCCGTGGGAAAGCTGGGCCACCTTTGGCTCTGGGTGATGCTGGGGCCAGTGAGGACACCAGTGGACAGAACGCTTAAGGAGGTTGGCCTTGTGCTGGTGGAAGGGTAGAAACAAGCTTTCATCCAGCTGAGCAGAACAAGTGAGAAGTGAAAAACGGGTTTGAGTGAAGAACAGCATTTGAGCTGAGTGCTAGGGTGAGAGAAATGCTTACCGAGCATTTTTCTCAGCCAGGTTTTCAACATCACCTTTATACACAATTTTTGGTCGGGTTGTAGAGAAGGTACTCAACAGACAAGCTCCGAACTGGCATGATGTTAATTAAACCACGACAACTTTATTGATTGTCTGCCAGGGTGTTAATTAAACCTTATTGGCTATTTGTTTAGTAAAATATTTGGGATTTTTTTCCGAGCATTTGATTTTGGATCTGGGCTGTTTCGAATAGTATTGCTTTGTTTCCTATGTTGACTCCTAAAATTGGTTTAAATTACCATTTCAGGCGGATCTGGTAACACTACATTGCGGCTCTTGGTTAAAACAGTCCTAAGATTAAAAACGGAGGATGGTGTGCTCTTGCTTCTGTGCAGGCTGTAGCGCGTTCCAGTGCCGGGCAGAAGGCGCTGCTGCGTGTCTGAGAGGTGGGACCTGTGCGAGAACTGGGCGTACCGGTGTAGAACTGGGCATACTGGTGTGAGTACCAGCCTTCCTCTGGCTGGGGACAAAAAGTGTTGCTGGAAACACGTGTGGGACAGTTTCCCATGTGCTGCTGGTGAGGGTTCAAGGAGCCATCACCGGCCGATCATCTCCCCATGCTGCTGCCCGGCTGTCTCTGGCCACAGCCCTGGTAGCCATCCTCAGCAAAGGCTGCCTGTCTCTGCTTAAGTATCTCTTTTCTGGCGTGCCGAATGTAAATAAAAAGGGTAGCCATGCACTTGTTTTCATCTCTTGTGTTTGGACCTGTAGCAGCATAGCTGGGGACGAAGCTGTTCTTTGCGCAGTGTTCCTCAGGTGCTCCTGGCTGCAGCTCGGTCCCGTTGCAAGGCTGTTCCCTGTCGCAGCACAGAGCGTTGAGTGTTCGTTCCTGGCTGGCTGGCTGGTAGGAAGAACTAGTTCTAGCCTAAACCAAAGCAGCATTATTGTAAAACTCTGTTTCTAAAGCCAAAGTGAGTCTTGAAAACTAACTCGTTCATAGTAACAGAGGGAGAAGCAAAGAAAAGAGAAGCTGTTTTGTAGAAAATAAAATTTTTGGGAGAGGTGTCTGAAACATTTAGGCTTTTCCCCGAACCTTTCTCCAGATGCAAAACCTTGCAGAGGAGGGGGCTGGGGAGGGAAGTTACTTCTGAATACGACAGCTGGTGAAATGCAGGGTCAGAGCTGGGATTTACTGAAATGCAATAAATTTCTGTAGCGTGTTAAGGATGTAGCCAAGCAGGGAAAAAAATCCTTTGTCTTTTTAATTCTAATATTTTTTCCCCCACAGGTATAGCCTATACAGACCTCCCTGTAAGTACACCTATTTTCAGTATTTTAACTAAGGATGCAAGCAGAAGGGAGGGGGAAGAGTTTGGGGGGGTGGGGTTTATTTTTTTGCTGTTTGATGCCCTGTTAAAAGATGTTAACGCTCATTACGGAATGATGGGGATGCTCCTCTTGCTGAAACTTCGTAATCCTGCGGCTGGGTCTGTGGGCTACTCACATGCCTCCTCTCATCCCCCACCACCTCTAAGAATATGTTACTCCTTCTCCTGGCATTAAAGCGAGAATTCAAACTTCATTACAGGTCAATGTAACGCAACTCTGACTGTGGGGAGTGTCTGTGCAAAGTTGTTGAGCAGCCTCCTATGGCCCCTCACCAAAGAGCCCAAAAATGCCTAGTGATGCTCTTCTCAACTTCCCTTGTCCGGGTCTGGCGGCTGCGGTGGACCTGTGACCTTTCCACGGTGTGGTTAAGGCAGGGTGTTTCTGGGAGTGAAGGTCAGGCTCGGCTGCCTGTGGCAAACTGAAGCAGAGGAAGTTCCGTCTGAATAGGAGGAAGAACTTATTCACTCTGAGGGTGACGGAGCACTGGAACAGGTTGCCCAGAGAGGTTGTGGAGTCTCCTTCTCTGGAGATATGCCAGACCCGCCTGGACGTGGTCCTGTGCAGGCTGTTCTGGGTGACCCTGCTTCGGCAGGGGGGTTGGACTGGATGACCCACAGAGGTCCCTTCCAACC
>Ga0181612_123691_pt1 | contig 22290 bp, 15 predicted proteins | sample HoacroProtozoa21_FD_119630 | JGI IMG/M metagenome (GOLD analysis project Ga0181612, IMG submission 119630) | Hoatzin crop microbial communities from Cojedes, Venezuel. Combined Assembly of Gp0051906, Gp0051904, Gp0051908
AAAAAAAAAAAAAAAGTACACTGCACTGAACCAGGAAATAACCTTTTCAAATTGCAGTGATTTGAAGTAACAATCACACTTGGGTTTGTACATTGAAAATGTGCACATACACTCTGTTTTTATCAAAAAACTCACAGTAGACACTTTAAGATATTGTGGAAATGCTTTCGATGACTGTTCAGAAGAAGCATTAATGAAAAAAGGTCTCAAATTTGCAATTAAAGTTGATTGAAAAAGCAATTTTTAGATGTTTATGAACAAATATTGGTATGAAATGTGTGTGTGCACACAATCAATCCATGATCAGTAGTGTCAGAACTCAATGATTTTGCTGCATAGGAGTAATAATAATAAAAGCTCAAATAACAATAATTTCAGGGCTTCACACTTAACCTAGTATTTTTTATCATTAGAGCTCACCTCTGTGCTTCCCCACACCCTGCTCAGACAGACTGAGAAAGGAAGGTACAAAGACAAGATAACTAGTCCCAACTTACCCAAGACCCCAGTGACAGAGCCAGAAGCAGAATCATAGTCTCAATGTGAGCAAATTTCTATGCTGTGACTTGGTATGTGGATGAGAGGGCCCAGTCACTGAACTGAGCCCAGGTCAAGGCTCTTGCTTATTCCTACTCAGGTGAAAAAGTTCCACTGATGAGAACACAGAAAATGCCTTTCTGGGGAACCACTGAGCTGAGCCTTACTGCAGAAAGTAGAGAGCATAGGTGACCTGTGACCTTTTGAAGAAGATCCAACTGATAAGAAGCCTCCAAATCAAAAAGAAGGTGTGGCAAAGCAACAGCCGCTTCACAGCCCGTGTTCCTACCTCCACCATGTTCTTTGGTGCTCACCTCCATCCTCTCTGTTGGTTATGATTTTTCTAAACTTTGTCCACATTTCCTAGGTATGTGTGATTCTTCCTGCATAAAATGAAGGACGATGTTTTTCAAGGGGGGGGTTTCTTGCTGTTCCCTTCAGCACACACACCTTTCCCATCTCTATTTGCTGCCATTATTCTTAGCTTTAACTATCTGTAAAGTCAAATAGCATGACATTTTGTGATCACTTAGAGAACAGAGCAACTACTAAAACTATTGCAACTAACTCGGGACCTTTTGTTGGCCTGCCAGGACAATACTTTGCTTCTACATATTCCAAGATGGAGCTATTTCAATTATTCTTATTCTGGTATTATATTCTGGTATTTGTGAATACAGGAGGACCTGTGGGAGACGTGATAGTAGGTGGCTGTCTTTGTCACAGTGATCATGAAATGGTGGAGTTTAAAATTTTCAGTGTAATGAGAAAAAAGGACAGCAGAGCTGCTAGCCTGGACTTCAGGAGCGCAAACTTTAAGTTATTCAGGGAGCTACTTAGCAAAGTATGCTGGGAATCTTCTTTTGAGGTCTTAGGAGTCCATGAGTGCTGGTCAGTCTCTAAGAACCATCTTTTAGAAGCACAGGAGCAGGCAATCCCATTGCATCATAAGTCTAGCAAATGAGGCAGAAGACCATCTTGGCTGAACAGGCAACTCCTCGTGGACCTCAAGAGCAAAAAGAAGTAGTATGATCTCTGGAAGCAAGGTCAAGCTTTGCAGGAAGATTACAGAGCTGCGCTTCAGATATGCAGGGAGAAGACACAAAAGGCCAAAGTTCAATTAGAGTTGAAACTGGCCAGTATTCTTTCAGAAAACAAGAAGGGATTTTTAAAGTATGTTAATAGCAAGAGGAGGTTAAAAAACACCATTAGGCCAATACATGCTGAAGATGGTCATCTGACAAATAGGGATGAAGAAAAAGCAGAGGCATGTAATACATTTTTAGCCTCATTTTTAGTAATACTAACGGACCCTGGGCTGCCTGGTCCTCTGAGTTGGTGAAACACGAGTTTGGGAACAGTGATTTTCCATTTGTGGACACTACAATTGTGAGGGACCAACTGCATCAGCTGAATGTTCACAAGTCCACGGGGTCTTATGAGATTCATCCCAGAGTACTGAAGCAGCTAGTGGATGTTACAGCAGGATCCCTCTCAGTCATCTACTAAAGGTCTTGGGAGCTTGGGGAGGTCTCAGCTGAATGGTAGCTAGTCAATGTCCCTGCTTGCCAGTGTTATTCCAATCTACCAGAAGGGCGTGAGGGAAGACCCAGGAGACTGCAGACCTGTTAGTCTAACCTCCGTTCCTGGAAAAATTATGGACACGATTATACTGGGTTCTGTTGAAAGAAGTTCAAAGAACAACGCAATTGTCAGGCACAGTCAATGTGGGTTCACAGAGAGAAAGTCCTGCTGAACTACTTTGATATCCTTCTATGATAAGGTCACCTGTCTAGTGAATAAAGCGAGGTGGTGGATGGAGCTTCTCTGGATTTTAGTGAGGCTTTTGATACTGTCCCTCACAGCATCCTTCTGGACAAGTTGTCCAGCCGTGGGATGAGCAGGCACACGGTGCACTGTGCGAAGAACCAGCTGGGCGGCAGGGCTCCAAGGGTTGTAGTGAAAGGGGCTACGTCTGGGTGGCGGCCGCTCACCAGCCCTGTTCCTTGGGGCTCAGTTCTAGGGCCAGCTCTGTCCAAATTATCGACAACCTGGATGCAGGAGTTGAATTCACCGCTAGCGAGTTTGCTGATGATACCAAACCGGGAGAAGGCTGTTGACTGTCCTGAGGGACAAGGTGCCTTGCAGAGGGATCTACAGATGGAGCACGGGGAAATAATTAACGGGACGAAATTTAACAAGAAGAAATGTCAGATTCTGCACTGAGGACAGAGTAACGCCGGGCACAAGTGTAAACTGGGAGAAGCTGGAGAGCAGCCCTGCAGAGAGGGTCCTGGGGGTGCTGGCTGGCAGCAGGCTCCACAGGAGTCAGCCGTGTGCCCTGGCAGCCCGGAGGGCAAACCGTGGCCTGGGGTGCATCAAGCACAGCACAACCGGCCGGTCAGGAGAGGTGACCGTCCCGCTGCGTTCAGCGCTGGTGCGGCCTCACCTGCCGTGCTGGGGGCAGTGCTGGGCCCCACTGTTTAAGAAGGATGTGCAGGATCTGGAATGCACCCAGAGGAGGGCAACAAAGCTGGGGAGAGGGCTGGAAGGCATGTCCTGTGAGGAGCGGCTGAAGACTCTGGGCTTGTCCAGTTTGGAGAGAAGGAGGCCGAGGGGCGACCTCGTTGCTCCCTGCAGCTTCCTGAGGGGGGGACGTGGAGAGGAGGGAGGTGCTGAGCTCTTCTCCCTGGGATCCAGGGATAGGACGTGTGAGAATGGTTCAAAACTATACTATGTGTCTTCCTTTAACAGTTTCTGCAACAGTGGGAATTACAGTGCAATCCCGTGTCACAGGTGGAGATTTGACATAAAAATGTTAAGACTCAGAACATGTACATTATTCAGGTCCATATTCTCGATTTCAAGTGTTGGCTTAATGTTAGAGTTTTAGAGGGAATCTAGCAGTAGACCATGAAGCTAGCACACACTGTGATACTTTTTTCTCTTTTTTTGACAGTACATCTTTTTTTTGCATAGATTTGGGGGGTGGGAGTTGGGTTTTTTATTAAATTTTGGGGGGACAGGTTTGAATCTTAATTCAATTTTGTCTAAGTGACTTTCTCTTGGGGAGATAAAATGAACATTTTTTTATCTTGAAGAGTGCCCACGCGTGAATGTTGTATTAATGCCTTGGATTTCAATAACAGAAGTGGCAATGTCTCACTTAAAGCAACTCAGGCAGCCTGAGTTTAGGCAGAAAGCTTTGAACAGCCTTCACAGTTGGTGAAGGGACAGAGGTCAGACTTCAACTCTTCTCATGAGCGATTCATCAATGCCTTTCATTATCTACGTAGACAACCCTGAATATCAACTTAAGCACTTAAATCTCATGTCTAATATAAGATGGTGAAAATATAAGATGGTGAAAATATCCTTCACTGAAGGATACAGTCACACTTTGAAAGATTAAAAAGTTATGCTTGTTTATGCACAAATATCTGAAGGAATGGGACGTCAGAGATCTGTGGGCTTGAGAGGACCGCATCAGTCCTGGTGGATTCTGAGCATGGAGCAGGGCAGCTTGGTGCATATGTGCTCCTTCACCTTTTCACCTTACTCTCCTATTGCTTCTGGAGGTACAAGCATTTTTATTTCTGTCAATAGAAATTGCTTTGCAGCTACCACAAAGAAAATATGTCCAAGGTTATAGCTAAATAGAGAAGCTCTATTCTTTTCAACACTGACATTCTGCTCCATAGTCATAAAAATCAGGTATACTACTGCAGAGGAGTGAATAATCGTCCCACATTGCTTGTAATTTGGAGCACATGAGAGAGAAAGGAAAATAATAATAACTGCATTACAGAAGTGAGAGATCTCAGTTGCCTCATTCTTGAATCTTAGAGGAAGAGTCCACTGCTGACTAGACTTTGACTTCAGTTGCAGCTCAACATGGTGGAAGACCATTCATCTTCAGTATTAAATGTCTGCTGCCTTCCAATACAGGGTGATAATTTTCAGAATAGGAGAAGTTTCCTTGTTAACAAATACTACGCTAATAAAGAAGTCTATGGAGTGTATTATTATGTTTTTGTAATGGTTCCAGTCTTCTGAAATGAGCTAAGAAATAAATGTACACAGCTATTAATCTTCTGTGTGTGATGTTTGTGCAGATCTGGGGACATCTTTGGAAGTCCTAGATGGAAGGTTTTCAGTGCTGTTCATATGCCAGAGACATGCTGTTGTTATTTTAGTGGGCAGATCCTTTCTATCCTTTTTTTTCTGAGTCAATGTTTTATCACATACAGCAAAGCAGTAATGCCATTCTGGGCCCTGCACTAGAAAAGCAACAATGGAAACGATAACTGTCATCAGGCATAACCATAGGCAGCTTCTGGAAAAAGAATGAAAGAAAATACTAATAACACAGTCAAAGAGGATAGAAATATGACTAATGAATGCAAAAGCTCCACCAGCAGCAGAGCGTGTGGGATTTTCATTTCTATTTTAACTCTGCAGTATTGTTCTTTAGTTGCTGCTCAAATATAGTAAAAACATTTGGAAGTGAAAAAAAGTATTTGCTTAAGGTAGTTAGTAGTGGAAATCCTGCTGGAATGATCTGGGTGGTGTGGGTTTGACAGTCAGAGCTTAATCCTTTTGAGCCACAACTGAGCTGCGCTTTGGTAAAATGGTGGGAGCAGCTCACTTTCGTACTCTCCACTCCTTGGTGTAACCAGTGCAAGTCCAAGTCTCTAGCATTCTTTAGAGCAGCCTAAAGAGAGTTGCAAGAAGCAGATATCTCCAAGAGCAGGAGATGCTTTAACTGTGTCCCATTTGCCCCAGATACTCCCTTTCCATCAATGTGAAAGTTCAAAAAGCAAAGGCCTTTCTTTCATGTCAGTGGATTACCTGAGTTTCACCCTACACAGGGAAGATGCTTAAGGAGCTCAATAAAACGGATGAAGGCTGCTTTGTTTTGCAAAGCAATTACAGTTACACTGAAGAATTTGGACCTTTGAGAAAGAGAGCTTTTAAAGGTAAACGGGGCAAGCACTGTGCAGAGGTAAACAGGGGCAAGCCACGTTCATGGAGGTGTCTTGCCCTCGGAAATACTGTTTGTGGGAACACAGCCTCCCCACTTGTGTCCTGTCATGATAAAACAAGGAGAGGAGTTACATTGTGTGCACTGTTGGATGTGACAGTATGCACTGTTACACTTGGAGGGCCTCTAGGCTGCCTGCCTGTGTCCTCAGCAGTAAAAATGATCTCATGAGGTAGCAGCTAGGGAATGCTTACTATGTGTATGATAGCAGTATCTAGTATCATGGCATGCAATCAATCCATAAATATGCTCCTCCTCTGCCTTTCAAAAGCTGCTTGGTTACTCGTTTACACTTGGGATCATTGTAGTTCATATTGTCATGGGTTTGGGCATAATTGTGCAACAGTTAAAAGGTCTTTGCTGTGTCAATGGCAGAAAACAATGCTACTGTTTTTCATGATCTTCCAGGTAACAGGTACACTTCACTAATTTTTACTTGTCCAAATCTGGAAATCAAGAGGAGAGTTTTCCCAGTAAGTTACTACAGGAGAGGGTGGTTGCTATCGTTCATTGGGAATAGTGCTGCGCTCTGTGGAAGTCCTGACTGACTGCCAGCATCTTTGTCCTGAGCAGGGGCTAGTAACTGAAGCAAAAAAGCCTCCAGAGAGCATGAGGTATACACTGTCTCAAAGTGGGTGTCACACAAAAACTAATTACAAAGGAATATAATTTCTGAAAAATCAGGTGGAAAGTCTTTTAATGTTAATTTCCCAGAGGGGAAGACATCATATGGCATATTAATTGCTGTAATTTTTCTTATTTCTCTTTATCATTTGTACTAGTCCCTACTGTTTCCAACATAGCATTAATCTTTTAGTCAATTTACAGTGCTGTTTATTGGCAGCGTTAACCAGCTTTAGACTATTTAGTGGAGCATAAATTTACAAACTGACTTAATCTGTAAATCCTGGTTTTATATTTCTACTTTGAAAAGTACATAAGCATCCGTTTATTGTAACCTTATTTATTCATCGGTATGATAACTGTAATCCTTCTTCCTCTGGCATTCTTTATCTGCCTTAAGAGATTTCTTCCTGAGATATTAGTCACCTATGTATGTATGGAATTTCTCTTGAACATATATACTGCAAACGCAAAAACAAGGCAGCCCATATGGAAGTATTGCAGAGAATGTTATTTTGTTTAAGTCAAAGCCACGCCATGGGCTGTTTTAACAATATACACGGTACTCCTAAGTGTTCTTCAGCACAGTTCAATTTTTTAACACACATGTAGCCTAAGATGATGCACTGCGTTCAGTTCATGAGTTTGGATTTGCTTTTCTGCTTTGATCCTTGAGAGGAAGCAAGTTTCTTCTCCCTCACCCTCACATTCCCTTCTGTGGGAAGGTTTAGCTCACACAGTTCTCCAGTTTTTCAGTCCCTGACAATCTTCCATGTGGATGTCTGAGTTTCTGCCTTGATTCCAGGCCCTTTGACTGGAGATGGCACAGCAGACACACTCATCTCCATGAATAAGTGCTCCTGCAGAGCTACCAGGCAGTACCATTCACTGCCCAGTGTCTGGGCTGAGTTTGACTGGTGGCTGACCATCCTCATGTTTAGACGAGCTATGTAATACTGCATATTTTTCTGAAGATCCCTTCATGTTGATGGAAGTTAGAGGCATTTTTTTGATTAAGCACTTTGCTGTTAAGAAATACTGGGAAATATTGAAAGATCGTTAGGAAGTTACAGAACGTTATGAATGGGAGAGTGGGATTTGGATGCTGTGAAAGGCGTTTTCAGGATTTTCTCTTTTTTGCAGACGGTGTAAACAGTCTTTTAGTTGTTTACTCATTGCCTGTTCTTCAGGCAACGTAACATCCTCTGCATCAATGCATTAGTCACCAAGCATGGGCTGTCCTAAATCTTAGCCATCTGGATTTCTTATAGAAGATAAGAAAGAGTAGTGTGGGAGCTAAAGAAAACAGGAAGATCCCATGTAGAGAATAGAAAAAAGCAATTGGATCATACTGCCTCTTGCAAAGCAAGAAAAAATATTTTATAACTAATCCTTATGTCACCTCTGAAAGTGTCCAAGAATAACCTTTTTTTTTTTGTTTTTTGAACATTGTCACTGAGAGAAGAAGGTTGGTTTGTTAGCTGAGGGAATGAGTAAACACTGATGAAAACTGCTTTAGTTCTAACAGCTTTAAATGCAACAAATCTCAACAAATTGCATTTTTCTCAACAATTAAGCTTGTCATTCTTATACACAGGCAAAGAAATATAACTGTATGGGTAAACCTCAACAGAAATTATATTTGAACTAACTAATGTTTTACAATAAATGGATTTGTATGATAAATTCCAAAGTATCTATGGCATAGTTCTCCTCTCACCCCACTTTACTTGCTGAGCTAATCTGTTTTGGTTTTTGTCAGCCACTGTTTATTAAGCACTCTGCTTTTTCAATAAATCTCAAATGAGATAAAGATGTGTTTAGTGTTGTTGACATCAGACCCCTGAAACCAGCTGCAGAGTTGCTATTGTTTGGTTTCAATGCTCACTAAAATGAATTTCCTTTCTGTTGAATCTGAGGGATATGATGAGTGACAGGCCATCTTTTTTTCCTTAATCACACAGATCTGTGTGTTCCTCTAGATGCCCAGATAAGCAGTGCGTATGTGTGTGAAAGGAAGGGAAGCAGGAATTCCTTTCGGAAGGGTGACAACCTTAATAAGACTAAAATGAGTTCAAGGCAGATGTTCCTGGCAGAAATAAACTGAAAACTGACATCTAAAAACTTGCACAACTGCCAGCAAAGAAGCTTACACTTACTTTGACTCTTTTTCCAAACATTGATTTTGTTCAAGAGAAAAAAATCAAACAAAGGCTCTACAAAGACCTAGTTTTCTGCACACTGTCATGCTGCACTGTGAAAAACAGGACTTGGCAATGTAATTCCAACAAGAAGTCATCCCAGCAGCCATGTTGCTATTCTTTGGTTTAATATGTGAATGTTTCCATCTTAAAGAGCACCCCAGGCAGGGATAAACTGTTCCATTTAATTAAGCATTTATTGGTATTGTAATCAAAGTGATGGAAGTGAGATAGAGAGCATTCCTCCCAGAAAATAAAACAAAACCAAACAGTTCTTGATGCTACATCTACAACTTGAGTATGGAGCATTTACTCTTTCAGACATCCCAGAAACATGTCACAGACTCCACTGATGCCCTCGGCCTCCTAACCAGCACGTTGTTCTTGGTGGAAGCCTCCTTCTGTGATTCTGTTCAGTGTAAGGCTGTCAAGGTGTCCCCCTTCCTCTCCTTGTCCTGTGCTCCTGTCACACAGAACACTACTGCTCCCTCATTTTAAGACCTTGGGTGACAATAATTTAGAACAAATTCTCATGCCCCAAAGGTAAGAGGCAGTGGTAATGGATAAAGGAATTTGACCAGATGAGAAGGAACGTGGTTTGGAATTTCATGCTGACTGAGATCCTCCTTAGCAGTAGGCTGCTTCAAGTCTAGAGAAACACCATTGAAGTTAACGGGGCTACTCCGAAAATCCAATAGTTTAGCTGACTGAAGAGTTTAACGAAGTTCTGAGAAATGTTGGATTTGGGGAAAGCCAGAGTAGGTGATCCAGCAATTAGAAGAAGCTAACCTTTGTTACAGTGGGGTTGAAGAAACGCTATCATGGAACAGAAGCGTCTAATTATTCAGGTTCCAGCTGCTCTTGAAAGACGGGGTGGGGTGGGGAAAGGGAAGTGAAGTCTTGTAGCACGCTAGGAAGGTCACTAAATGTGAGGTCTGGTATACCCAAGTGGAAATCAAGGCTGGAGTCCAAGGAGATATCCTGTCCACTGCCTCTGGTTGAAACAGGAACTGTTACCCTCAGAGTCTGGGATTACAACATGCTGAAAAAAATGATTGAAGTAACTGAAACTTGAATTCTGACATGGTCTTTCAAACTGTAAAAAATACCACCAAAAAGCAAAGGGTAATAAAAAATCATGTTAAATCTATGACTGTTTGAAAAAGGAAAGGGCTGAATTAGTTTGAGTAGGAATAAATCCACTTACTCCATGGTGTCAAATGGCAGGAGAAGCAAGCCATTTTCATGTTTTCCATTTCTTAGCTATACCTTCCTTCTTCCTCCCCCTCCTTCCAGTGGATAATTTCTTTGAAGCCTATCATATGGCGTTAGCCTGCTTCCCTGTAAGTGTCTACCAGCACAAATCACCATGGTGCCCTTTCTAACATCGTCTTCTGGAGCCTTAACAACAGGACAATCATGATCAGTCTACTGTGAGATATGTTTTTCCTATGGCTTCCCCCCCTCAGGATCCCTTCTACTTGCTGAAAGAGCCAAGAGCACCAAGATGTATGTGGCAAGAGGGTAGATATGTTAGGAGCTGAAGCAAGGGTATGGGCTTTTTCCCTTGAGACTCTCCGTAATGTTTCACTGACCAGGCAGCTCTGCGCAGGGAATCCTGGACTGATGTGAAGGCAGCTCTGAGCAGGCAGGTTAACATCTGCAGTGCAGTGCTCAAGAAGTCTGATGGAGTAATATTTCCTTCTCTAATTGCAGAGGTCACTATTGTGTATTTTCTGCAGGAGCAAATTCCCACCTGTTGCCCTCGCTTCTCCAAGAAAACTTCTAATCACATCTGACTGGACCATTGCAGGGCAGCAATACTCAATAGGCATAAAGTATCTTCTGTACTCTTTCTGTTTGGCTTGAATGGTGCTTGAAACTACATATATTTGAAAGATTTGTAATTTGAGCTTGAATAGTCATTGTCAGCAAATAATATCACCAGGGTTGATCTACTTGTCATCCTAAAAGTTCCTCTGCATTTGTGACAGGACTTACTTACTTTAGTTGTTGCATAAGGTTTTAATATTTTTGACCTCTTCCATCTCTAATTCTTGTTTTTGCCCTTTTCCACTGTGCCTCTCACTCTTTTGAATCTTCTGCCTTCACTCAACCTTCCCCAGAACTTCCCTTTCGTCACACATCCTGCTGCTCCCTATTCTAACTCAGGGAACAAAATATTTTAATGCAGAATATCTTCAATACCTGGATTGCTTTATACAAATTATAGATAATTTTTTTTATAGCTTAATGAATCTACTGCCTGTTTATTTTCTTTGCATCCTGTGTTTTCTGTGTAGAACATTTTATTAAGCAGTTTGTTCCCGGATTATTAAATAACACTGTTTTATCTTCGAGTCTGAAAAAGACTAGTTACAGAACTATGTGAGGACCCATTTTCTTTAGCTTCCTACTTTGAGCCAGGAGACTGTTTCTAGGAGGGTTGTGATACATTCACCATTCAGAAATATTTTGGATAGCAGTCAGTTATGATTTTGGTGTCAGGATCTTGATTCTTTATTTGCATTTCCAGTTTTCAAGTACAGATTATGAAGTAACAAGCACAGCTTCAGATTCTAAAGTAACCTTCCTCACTGCCAAATTTAGACATATGAACAACAAAAATAGATTTATAATTACATAAATACAGGAAAAAAAGCAATTTTTTAAATATTACAAATGTCAAAGTTGCATGAAGACAACTTCTATCATGCAGAGCTATGCTGAAATTGCAGTCTTTGGAATGCAGCCCAAAGGATCGCCTGTTCGTGACCCTGCTTCACAGTGGCAACAGATCTGCAACATCTGTATAATATAGGCCAGTATTGCATTAGTCTCTGTGGGTTTTAATCAACTTCCCTGTGACTGAATCGTCTTCCTCAAAAGCTTTTTTGATGAGGGAGATCAGCCACTCTTCCCTGACAGTTATTGAAGTGTTGTATTACTATTAATGCACGACTCCAGTGGGGGTACCATCAGCTTTAACAATGGAATCAAGAGTCACACGCACTGAACTGGCGCATCCTGGCTTTTTGTTTAACCATTTGTTTAGTATTTGTTTAGCCATTTATGTGAAGGGTATGAGACACTGGAGTCTTACTTACCCACACTGTGGATATCTACATCGGGGCAGGTTATCCAGGCCTTTTATAGCCAATGGAGAGATATTTGTACTTTAATAATATCATACCTCTAGTGTCTAATTTGGGATGAGATCACCAATGTGCTAGGACTGCCTAATTTCTCCACTGACTAGCAACGCCCATTAGCAGAACAGCTAACTAGGATATGGACAACTTAAGATAGTCAGATGAATCCCATGTTAGGCAATCTCCCTTCTGAATAAGGATGAATGCTGAAATCTTCACCCACTTCTTAAGCAAAATATCCACTGAAATCGTGGCATTATTACCTTAGATGTCAATCTGGAGCCTGAGGGAAAGATATGCGGGAAAGGCAATTTGTCTGTGTCTTCCCATCCCGGTGTATAAACCGGGATGCTTTTTAGAGATTGGAGGGAAAGAAAGAATGTATCATTTATTTGGGACTGACTAACATTGGTGTGATAATAGCAGATGTATCCAGGTGATCAAGGCTCATGTGGCCAAGCGACAATGACTGGGGAAAATACTTGGTCAAGGGACAGTAATTGGGGAAGATGACAGTTGTGAGCTATTGTTGTGCTGGACAGCCAGCAGTGTGCGCAAGTCGGTTGTCACATTGTGATGGCAGGGAAAGTGTACAAGTCACTGAAACGTGGAAACTGCTGCCAGATCCAACTCATTTGCTGTCCATTCCCTGTGGAGGAAATCCTAGGTCACTTCTGCAAATTTATTAAATGGGTGGGTGGGTGGATGGATGGGAGGGGACAATTTGTTATGACACATAAGCATTCACATGGTGAAGAGGTTTGCCAAGTTCCTGCAGAGGCCAAAGTGACCAGGAAACAGGCTGCGAGAGTGACGTAGGGGAAACTTGGTGGGGTTGCACAAGCAGAACACTTAGCGAGGAACAGCAAAATGTCAAAGTTAGCAGGCAGGAGGCTCTTTTGTGTGTCAGGGCACAGCTTTTTACCCCTTCAGCAAATTCACAGTGATAATGGTAGTAGACAATGTGATTTACCTCTGCATCTCATAAAGACAACAATTTGCTGGCTTACAATTTGCTGGTTTACAATTGATTATCCTGTTTTAAGAAACACAGCCTGTTTCCTCTTTCTCATTCAGAGCCTGGAAGCCAGATGCTGCAGATGAAGCTTCCTTTGCCATCACTGAGGTCAATCTGTTAGGCTTTCGTGTGTAAGTAAGTTAAATTGAGCGAAGGCAGTAACCAGACCACACCAACCTTGTGTTAGCAGTCAATGTCCTAAAGGGGCAGCTGTGACAGGAGGCCATGGCCCTGGACCAGGCTAGCATGACTCGGCAACGTCCCTGGCAAAGGCTTGAGATATTGTAGAGTTGAACAAAACACCAGCTGTACACTGCATGCTCCCAACTCGAGGAGAACATGGTGCCTCCTGCCTTCTGCTGTGCTGTTTGGTGTGGAGCAGGGCCTGCAGCCAGGGAGGGAACAAAGCTAGAGTTTCATGAATGCTGCATTTGCGTAAAAATTGTCATTTATTAAGTAGCACTGGAACTAATCCAAGGTCTTTAAGATTTTCTCAGACTGTTTTGGAAGCTTTTGTCTTGCTGTAAAGTTTCTTTCAATGTTTGCGATGTTTTGGCTCTGAGCAGGACTTCTTTTACTATACTCCTTTGGCTTTAAAAAGTATAAGATTGTCGAATTAGCTGCTGCTCATGGAATCCAACACAGGACTGTATTTCTGGATGTACTGGCACACAATTTTAGTACCTGCTTCAGGGGGTGGCACACAAGAATTAGAGAGGATGCTTAAATAGATTGCATCCAGTCTTTCATTGCTATGCTGAAATCTGTCTTGCTTGCAAGCTCACTCTTATTCTTTGGTACGATGGTGAGAAATCCTTGTGTTTTCACACTGTTAAAAAGAACTCTGGAAAAGCAGTTTAATATGCCTTTAGGAATTCTCATAAAAGTTTGGTCCTGGGAGGGATAATGAACTTCTAAACTTCCAAGGGATGCAGTTCTTAATCCAGGATTTTAAAAGGTTTTCTCTCTCTACCTATATTATTTTTTTCTCTTAAACTGAAATTTCTGCAGGAATGGCTCCACTGAGCAAGGAGGTGTTTTTTATTTTTAAAATCCATTCCTTTTCCAAACTAGATTCACATTCTTATTAAATTTAGAAAATAAAAATCTTTTTATGCTTTTCTTTTCCTATTACTATTTTTTCTTTCTTTTCAGATTCTTGAAGTCTAGTATGTGCAACCATGTTTAAAAAATAAAAGATATCTGTCACCATGGAAACCAATGTTTCAAAAAGCCAGATACCAAAAGTTGTCCCTATTTGCTTCATGTCTGGTTCATTCTTTTATTTGAAGTATACAGCAAGGCCAGCTGGCTCTGCCTGTAGCTATGAACTACAATATTGTGCTACAATGTCTTCAGCTTTGCTGGCACTGGAAGGCATGACATAAATGCTATAGGGCATCACGCAAATCACAGCAAACATAATTCTGTGCTGCTGATGTTCAGGTTGGAGGGCATTCTGTTTTGTTGGTTAAGTCAGTAAGTTTGTATGCATATATATTTTTATGTATATTCCTGATGCCCAGAAGGATACTCTGAGTCCCCTGTTCTGTCCTCCTGTCACACATACTATATTTATTTTGCATGCCATAGTTTACGTTCAAGTATTACTTTCATTTGATTAATGTAACATGTCTAGAACTGCATGCACTTTTGATATGAAGTTACGAAAGGCAGTGAGACCATCACAACATTTTGGAATAACTTAAGTTGGAATGGACCTTTAAAGGTCATCTGGTCCAACCTGCTGCTCAAAGCAGGAGTAACCTCAAAGTCAGATCAGGTTACAGAGGTCTTGTATGTTTATCTTTAAAAATCACCAGAAATGGAGATCCCACAAACTTTCAGGGCAGCCTGCCCTGTTGTTTGAACAGCCTCCTTGGGGAGAAATTTTTACATGAGTCCAATGAGAATTTGCCTTACTGCAACTTGTCTGTCTCCTCTTTTTGATTAATTTGTATCAAGAGACAGTCACTCTTGCTGTAACTTGTGCTGTATTTCTGATTTAATATTTTCTTAGTTTTAGCTTCTCTTCACTGGTGCTGATTATACCACTTAGTTGTATCTCCTTATTTTTTTCCCCCCAAGTATTTGCAAAAATTGGAAATGTAATCCAAGCACCTGAAAGCAAAATTGCCCACCTGAGGGTAGCAGCTGTTGTTCTCTACCTATCATCACTTCATCTCCTGTTTTCCCTGCTTCCTCAGCATGCTTCTTCTGACTGTTGCCACTCTTACATTTGAGAAAGAATTATTTTAGCAGAAAAACATGAACTCTTATTTTTTTCATCAGAGATAACATCATGATATTAAGGGATGCTCTGGATACTTTGCCAACACTTTTTCTTTATTTAGGGGTATTTCAGCTTCTGAAAAAGCCAAAGAGCCTCCAAGTATTTCTTTGCGAATTGTCATATAAAGACATATTTGAAAATCTCCATAGGAAATCCTTGAAATTTTTTCCCAGCTTTATCTTTCCCACAGTGTTCGGTGCATTACACTGCAATAACAGCCAAATCTGGCAAAGCAGTGTGCAAAATGGAGAGGAAAAGTTACTTGTTGTTCAAGTGGAATAGTGTTTCAAAAGTGTCAGGGCTTATTTAAACTTGTTCCTTAAAGGGTGAAGATTGGCAGTACAGTCTTGTGGCAGCCATTCTAAGGTGAAGAGTGTTTAGTTTCACCACCTTTCTTCGCTACCATGAAGCTGTTGCATGGAGCATATCAATTTCCTTCTCACAGTTGTCTGTAACAGTTAAGAGCATAAGACAATGGCTACAGAGTGGTAGATACTGAAAAGTATAGTGCACATCTCTAGGGTGTGCAATTAGAACTCTGTTACTGGAAAGTCACTTGAATTTTTTGCGAAGTGTCATAAGGGATCTTCTTTTAGTGTCTTTAGAATACAGCTACACGAAATCTGTAAAAGTTTCTAAAGGGCTTAAATTTGAATGGTTGATGATTTAAAATGTTTGTTTCCTTTTTTGTGTGCATACAGTTTCCATAGCAACATAGAAATTAAAGCCCCTGGGTAGCACTTTGCCAGGTTTTCTGCACTGGAATTCACTGAAGCAAAACATCATGGGCTTCATAAATTAAGAGCAAGCCTGTCCAAGGGATAAGGAATAAGAACAGCTTCAATGTGAGGAACTAGAACTAATAAATCCTCATTACCACAGGTACGAACCAAAGGTCAGTTCTGAAACACAAGAAGTGTTCTACCTTTGTTCTAGCAACATGTTTGGTTTAGGAAAAGCAAGAAGAAAGACTTCCTAGAAAAGTAAAGACAATGCTGATTACCTTTCTGAAGAGGTAGTATTCACAGTATGTGACTGACACAAATGCAAATACCACAATAATCTCAGATTGGCATATGGGAGATATTGCAAGGCTTATTTATTTGCAAGGAGTGGACAGACATAAAAAGACAGTGCACCAAATAATGCAGAATGCTTTTCCTTGGAGTTCATTTCAGTTGGACTTTATTTCTGAAGTTGTAGGTGGTGTGCACAGCTTACATATCTTTAGCTTCACACTTCCCTTGCAGAATTTTTTCAGGCTGGGTAACCACTTTGGAATGATTATATCCTTTCTATTTTTGTGGGAGAGGGGAGGAAATAAGCAAAAAAGTTTAGCCTTCTACAAGAATGAGGTGAAGGGAAAAATACTGGGGTGTTCTTTCATTTCAGGAAACTTTAAAAATAAAAGCTGTAATACAGTCACACATCAGAGCGTAGGTATGAAATCTGGCAAGTACAGGCTGCAGATGTAGTACTGTTGCCCTCTTCATTTATCTACTCAAGCTTGGACAATTCATATTTGTAGATGTGCTACAGATTTAGATAGACCTGCACCGTGCAGTGCAATACACTGTAGCTGGTGCAAAATGAGCTGTCAGGATACTGAAACCTACCTAACTGTAATGGTGCAAACTTCTTACCCTTCAGTCAAAGCAGCATGACTTGGCTGTCATTTACCCTTGTGATAATCCTGAAGTATCCTCTGTCAGAGTCAGTAGGACTGTAAAGTCATTATAATTTGGACACACCATACCTGGTCCCAATATGCATTGCAGAAAAGTTTGGGTAAAAAGGTCACCTGTTAGGACACTGTGTCCTTTTCAACAGTGTAGTCTCTGCAGCTTTAAAGATGATTGTAGGCCAAAAAAATGGCAATGGAATTACTAAACAACTATTTTATATTAGGCATTTAAAGATCAGTCTTCTGCAGCTTAATATAATAATTCCCAAAACTCAGGAAAGTTACTTATCACAGAGTAAATAGTCTGTTGCATTTCAGCAAAATAGGCAAATAACAGCATCTGTCTACGCAAACGATCATGACTATGGCTATACAAGGAATGTATTAAATTAAAAAATAAACCTTGCATTCACTGTAAACGGAGTATCATTTGAACTAACTAAGTGTACAAAAGGAACATTAGAGACTACAGGTTTCTCTGGAACAGAAGGCAGATTTGCTCTTCCTTGCCTTGTGAGATATCTCGAGGATGCTTCTTTCTGCCTGTTTGCCTGCACTCCCTACTTCCCTTTGTTTCCTCGAGGGTTTGCTTTTTTTGTTTTAACCTTCCAGCTAAAGGAAAATGTAAAACAACAGCTGTCACTAGTGAAATGTCTCCTTTGCAACAGCGCTACTAACTTAGAAAAAGATGTGGATGATGAGGCAGGTTTGTAAAAGCACAAAGAAGCTTTGTACTGAGTCAGTGGGAGTTGTGTGATGAATTCCCACTCCTAGCTCTGACAGTCTCCCTCTACTCAACAAAAACCATTCATGCATGTATGTATATTTTAATATATATTTATGTTTATGTAATCTTGGTGCTTACAAAAAGAAATTCACATCTCAAAAACCTGGATTTGCAATTTTTTTCAAACAAAATTTCTACTGACTTCAGTCACAGCATCACCCAAGCAAAGAGTTCAGGCTCAAACCCACATTTTTAACAGGTTATCAGATTTTTGTTATTGTGTGGCCAGAATAGTGGGTTCAGTTCTTGTCACTGGGTATTTGAAAATGCATTTCTTTCCCTTGCAGTGCCCTGGACTACTGGAAGGAGGTGGCATAAAGTGTAGCACTGTTGCAGAGGCCAGCAGAGTAGCTGTTTCTGAGAAAGTGGTTGTGTCAAGCAGGCATCTAAATCAAACGAGATCCCAGACAATGAGTAAAAGCAAACTAAATTCTACTCAGGGCAGAACTGAAACAGGGAGATCAGCATGAGATTTTTCTTAAGCCCTAGTTGCTGTCAAGATTTCAGATTCAAGATTAAAAGTAAGAGGACTTTTTATTGATACATGGTTTATTGATGCAATAAGGGTACATGCATGGAAGAACTACTGGCACACAAATATTACACAGGAATATAGTATTTAAGCAATAAGTGTTCATCTCAGTTCCTGACAAATGAGACTCATTACTGCCTATTTTAGGTGTCTGCTTTAAACTGGTCATCAAGACTCCCTCTGTAGTCAGTGGAGAGTTAGAGACAAGGCATTTGAAGAGAAACAGAGCATTCTGATATTTTTCACCTCTCTTTGTATACGATGTAACACCCTTTGTAGACCCTTCGTAGTCTTTGTTTCTCTCTTTTTCTGTGTGTGTATGTCTGTGGAAAAAGCCTAGGCAGTCAGCTTCAACAAGAAGCCTTTCCGAAAGTAGTTACCTGTGATGAAACCCACTTGGGTAAGGCCAACATCCTCAATCTGCTTTTTCAGAGTGGGTAACTTGTGGCACCAAGTAATTGAAGAGTTGCTTAGGGCAAGGAGATAGAGGCAGAGATGGTGCAGTAAGAACAAACCCTGCAAATCTATATTTGCTCAGTGATTTTCAGACATGTCAGTTTTATGAAAGACTTCAAATTTATTGTGAAACCTTCCTCTGAAAGACAGGACCTTGGGCCAAGTTACATTTTTCCTCTATCCACAGTCAGATCTTTCTCTAGTCAGCCTTTGCACATCAGCTGACTGACGAGCAGCAACCCATGCAAGTGACATCACCCTGACATTTTTTGCACTCTTTCTCTATGTTGTCTAATAGCGAAAATGTCATCGGTTTTCTTGCGAAGTCCTGTTTGCATCTCACATGCCTTTCTGAACAGACAAGTCTGCATTCCTTCCTCTGATGAAAGGCTTTCACCTCTCTCTGAAGGGGCTCCCTTCACGTATTCAAGGGTGGCACGATGTCTTCAGTACAGAGCCTAAACAGAAGAAACCAGTAGTTTAGTACCGATGTAAAGAAATATCAGAAGGGATGTTTGTACAACATATCGGCGTATTAATATGGTAAGAAAGGAAAACACTTCGAATTGTAATATACCTCAAACAATTGTTTTGCTCTTTATCAAAGCCCGTTATGATCAGGATATAGTCTAAATTTTTAGAAGTTCAAAAAGCCTTTTGGATTCTTAGGAGCTGTTCTTTCTCTTTTACTTCTTCTAGTTGTAGTCTAATCCTTATCTTAATCCTGATATTCTGAGAGTTTCATTCAGGTGTTGATATTCTACAATAATGTACTGCATTACACAGTACATTACACACTAATAGTATATGATTCAGACTGCCACAAAAAACCCAGTGATGTCATGAATTCATAGCATGAGATGTGAAGGCCAAGAAGAAAAAATTCATGGAGGTTGCCTGTCTGTAGACTGTAAGGTATGACAGAAAACCAGACAGTGGCTGGTGTCGGATGTTAAGATGCTGATAAGGCATGAGAAATAAACATGACCTCAACATATATGAAATTGCGATGAAGTAATGCAAATGTGTGGTCCAGGCACATTCCTCTCCTGGAATGTGGTCAGCTGCTGTGAAACATGTGATGTCAACATGTACTGGTTTATATTACAGGTTGTCTCCATGGCCCTACATCTGCCAGAAAGTTTGAATGGAGAATATTTCTTCCTCTGTGGCGTGGAAACACTTGTGGAGCAGTTCTGGGAATTCCTAGGTACCTGGGTCTGTTCTCTGTATTTATTTGTAATTTGATCATACGAAAGCCATCTCATTATACCAGAAAGCTAATTAGATATGTTGTTTCAACTTGTGCAACACTACACAACCTGGTAGTGAAGTATGAAGTGGGAGGGAGCTTTTGTTCCCTCCTCCTTTCTTGCAGGTTGCAGCAGTAGTGTTACTGTTGCTGTGACGGTAAGGAAAGCAGAACAGAAAGTCTGTTATTTTTTTACACTTTTCATGTTTCTGGGTTAAGAAGAAGACATTGGATTTCTGTATATGATTTTAAATGGTTTCTTTCTTTTCAATTAGTCTGTTCTGTGTTTCTCCTTTATACTGCTACATATAAATTAGAAATTATTTTGTTCCCAGGTGGTATAATGTGAACTTTTTCCCTTTGTTGAACAACCCATTTTGATAGCTACAGACATTGAGCAGCCAAATAATCTAACAGTTAGGCTGCAGGTGTTCTTCAGTGACCAAAGATTAACAAAAAATCCAAATGTTGGTTGGCCTGTATACTTCCTCTCTCAACAGAAAATGGGAAATCATCCAACACGTCACATTTTCCTTAGAGGAAACTAGTCATAGGAACAGGAAGGTTGTGTCAATAAAACAGGTACAGCTAAGCATGTAATGATTGCTTTTAGCCTCTAAATATTGTGTAAAGGCTAAAACACATATCTATGTGTTTGATATGCATATGTATCCTAAACAGTTTGTGCTGTCTAGTGAAATCACCAGCCAAAAGAACCTTAAAAAAAAGATCCAAAAACCCAGAGCAAATTTACTGATGTTTATTACAATGCCCACTACAAAAAAAAGAGAGATTGCTGTAAAACTGTAAAATTCAGGGTTGATTTATATGTACTCAGCTCCAATTTCAATTGGTGAGACATCATCATTTCGCGTCTCTCTCCAATGTAGGCTTGTGTATGAAAATCACATTAACCCTGCAGATGTGGAGGGGATGCGTAACTGCCTGTCTTCTCACTGACTGGCTGCCCAGAAAGGTCAGTTGCTCTGGGAGAGCCCTAGTCTCGCAGTCTGGTTTGCTGAAGTTGCATAACTATTCATTTTTTATTAGAACGGCTTAGGAAAACAGTTCGAGACTATTACCTGCCATGCAAAAAAATGGACAGAGTTTGTTTACAAACATTTTTACTTCAGGCTGCCAGCTTGATTTTGAAAAGCTGCCTCCTGATTTTGTCTGCAGTTTTTGGACTGAAATTGTACTGAGGTAGACGTGATGTCATTTACACATTTAATTACCTTTCTGACTTGGCACATCAGATTGCAACTATATAAGCCTGACCATTTTCACCCACAAACATCTGAAAGCAGCACTTTCTTTTGTTCTTACTTGGAAAATGATAAGCTGATTTTCAGACACTTTTTAAGAGTATGTCCTTTGTGCACAGAGTGTAGAACTACCTTCCCAAGCTCTATATCCCTTTCCCTGTAGCTTCCTGCCAAAAGTCTGGTAAGTTCTTCATCACAGTAATTGTGTTGTGAGTGCTAGATATGCCTTGTGTTAATACACATGGGCACAAAAGAGACAGTGTAGGAAATTCTAGATCATGAAGTAAATGTATGGAAGCCAGCATTCTAAGACATTTTGTCTACAGCAACAAAGACAAAAGAGTATCAAATGAGAACTAGAGACAATTTAGTTTTAAAAGTACTGTGGCAGTGTCTGATTACTGGAAAGTGAAAAAAAACCCTTCTGTCCTAAGATGACGCATTTCCTTCCAGTTGCCTCTTACCCCTGCTGTGGGGTGTGGGAGGAGGGGAATGCAGGGCTAGAAACAATAATGCTTCTATGTGTATGGTACTCAGGTGCTTACAGGAGGAGGAAGGAAACATTTTAGAAACCTCTGGTATAAGAAGGTGTAGAACTTTTCAAATACTATGTCATTTTTCATTCCTGTTACAGAGGGATGGGAAATATAATCAGTTATTATATGATCATATACATACAATTGCAGTATGGGTTTGGATGGGTTGGGGAATTGTGGGTGGGGAAATGACTGCTTAGGTAACCTGCGAGTCATCACATCACATGATCACCATCGCGTGTCTTGCACTGTTCCTGTTGACAGCCTGCAGTGAGCTGCGGTGTCCCTTGGTCTTTTTGAATTCCCTTTCGTCCGTGCTCATTCCTACCCGTAGGCCTGTTACTGTTGTTTCCACTGCTGCATTAGAAAGAAACACATGAGCTATTCAGTAAGCTGCTGTACTTGTTGACCTTCTTGTGTGTACGTGTAGGTCATGATATTTTGCCTGGATATGTTTGGAAGATGTTCTCTCTTTCAGTGATCGTTGTGGAGCTGTCAGTCTTCCATGGCCGAAATGTAAAATGAGAGCTTACTCAGACTTTTTAGGGCATATATAGATAAGTAAGAGTAAACATGAAATGTCCATTGCTGAAGCTGTTACAAAAACTTTGTGTATTTCTTCTCCAAAACAGGAGTATGTTTTTCTGTGTTTTTAATGGGGAAGTAGTAACTTCCTAGTATTGTGATGCATGCTTCTTAAATATTAGCTTCACACATGGAATTGCCACTGCTTTACATGGAAATGACTGTTCTTTGTCAGGATTTGAAATATCAATAAAATGGTTGCCTTTCATGACACAAAATGCAGTTTAAATGCTCTCCTCTCCTGATTAACATTTGTCAATGTTTTGACAAGTTATTTTTGACAATTGCAGCTATTGGAAAAAAAAGCGAAAATTTTATCAAAAA
>Ga0181612_178690_pt1 | contig 22289 bp, 9 predicted proteins | sample HoacroProtozoa21_FD_119630 | JGI IMG/M metagenome (GOLD analysis project Ga0181612, IMG submission 119630) | Hoatzin crop microbial communities from Cojedes, Venezuel. Combined Assembly of Gp0051906, Gp0051904, Gp0051908
GCCAGGGCTCTGTCACCCTCAGAGGGAAGAAGTTCTTCCTCATGTTCAGCTGGAACTTCCTCTGCTTCAGTTTGTGCCCATTGCCCCGTGTCCTGTCGCTGGGCACCACTGAAAAGAGCTTGGCCCCATCCTCCTGACACCCACCCTTCAGATATTTATAAGCATGCCTCACTGACCACTGCAAGCCCAGCATGGGGCCCCTTGCCCAAGTGCTCCTGAAGCCACCTTCCTGGGACGCCCAGCACCCAAAGCCGGAGCACAGCCTCGGCAGCGCAGCTCTGAGGGTGGAAGGGGACGTGCAGCACCCCACGCACGCCCTTCTCCCGTGCCCACATCACAGCCTAGCACTGCAGCTCTGAGCACCAGCTAGGTCTGCTGCTCTGTCACCCCAGAACTGGGGGGTATGACCACACCAGTAGATTAAAAGCCCCCTTTACTGTTCCCTGACGGAAAGGCCAGCTGGCCCCTATTACTAATGTCTCACACCCTCCAAAACTGTAGAAAACGGACAAAGGGGAAAAAAAACAAAGCAGCATTTTGGAAGGAGAACTTGAGGAGAGCAGGCAATATGCTGGAAGTCATGGCTGCTTTTCAGAGGGATCTTGGCAGGCTGGAGAAAAGGGTCTGGCAGGGTTTATGGAGTTCAGCAAAGACAAATGGAAAGTTCCTCACCTGGAGAAGCAGACCTCATGCAGCAGCACAGCCCAGGGGCCAGCTGGCTAGACAGCAGCTTTGCAGAAAAAGATCCTGGTGGACAAGGTGCTGGATAGAAATGAGCAGCGTGCCCTTGCAGCAAGGAATGCTGATAACATAACTGTGCTTTAACCGTGCGGCCAGCAAGTTAAAGGGAAGTAACTACTCTCTGCTGTTTGTCACTTGTGATATTGCATCAGAAGTAATTCACCCAATCTGGGATTCCTGGTACAGCAAAGACGCTGACAACCTGGAGTAAGCCCAGCAACGGGCCCAGCAAAAATAGTTACAGGGCTGGAGTACCTAACACCCAGGGAGAGACACAGAGAGCAATGTTTGTTCAGCTTCAAGAAGAGGCAGCCAAGGGGAGATCTCATTGCCATGCTCAGCCACGTAATGGGGGTTTTAGAGAAGACAGAGACAGAATTTTCCCAGCACAGCAAAAGGACAAAGGGCAGTAGGCACAAGTGGCAGCAAGGAAAATCGTGGTGAGATACATGGGAAAAACAAGGCTTGACGAGGGCGATGAAGCACTTGCAGATCCTTCCTTTTGCAGTTGTGCTCTGCCTCTTGCCCATCAGGTACCAGGAAGATGGTAGGAAAAGGCTATCACTGGCATGATGTGGGATTAACTCCTGAGGCTAATCATCCCAAACGATGATCCTCAAGACTTGGTCTGATGTCCCATGGCAATTTAGAAGTGGGAAGAAGTCAAAAGTGTGCTCAGGAGATAGGCACCTAGTTGAGAGCTGGTGTCGTCAGTCTAAGGGTTCATCTACTGGAAGCACAGGTTCACAGCCAAGTGTCCATACACAGTGAGTTTCCCTCACCCTTTCCTTTGGATCAGAAGCTTGCTAAGAAAGGATCCATGCCCTGGCAGGTATAGCCATGAGCAGTGCATATCTGCAGCTGGAGAAGCTTCCACCACAAATGGGAGCTGTTGTCCTTGACAGAGCTGTAGGGCTCCCTGCAGTGGGATGGGGGGCTCTTGGGGTGGCCTCTGTGGGAAAAGGTCAGTCGCTGCCCTGTGCCGGGCACAGCTAGCTCCACACCAGACCCAATGCAGGCCACAAGTCTTCTCGCCCCTATTCTTTCTGTTTTCTCCCCTCTTCCCCTTGGGGGTGGTGACAAGTGTGAGACCTTTGTATATCTACAAAACCACAGAGAAGATGCTGAACTAAAATGAATCAATTTAACAAATTGCTGATTGTAGGCCATTAATAAAATACAGGAAAATATTGCAGTAACGATGCAGCTACGACAGCTGCGGAACAAGGGCAGGGGGATGGCTTCATGGAATTGGCACTGCAGAGAAACAGCTGCGGGATGAGGACACGGTGACCAGAGGACACAGGGGCCAGTTGTCTTCAGATCAAACTGACTCAGCAGAAGTAATGAATAACCTCTCTGCGGATGTACAGAAGTACACACTGAGAAGTACAGAAGGTCATAGGCCACAGCACCTCGAGGGTATAAAAAGACAACGTAAAGACTACCAAGGTAGGATCTGCAGAGGAGGATCAGTGTTGAAGATCCTAGTAACTAAGAATCTATGGAGACAGCGAAGAACAGCCACCTAGACCCTCTCAGGATACTGGGTGGGACATTCCGGGGACTTGTGTGCCAGGAGTGTGGGCTCTGATGGCCAAGAAAGGGCTATTGAGGACCTTCGTGGACTGCAGCAGCTCAGGGATTTGCTTCCATAATGGTAACGCTGTGCAGCTCATGGCTCAAAGACTAATGCTGCTAACTTTTGTCACAGCTATCCACTGCCATTTTCATAGCTGTTTCATAAATAGTTACAATTATCCAATGTCACTACCACAGTTATCTCACAGTTATCTCATTTGTTCTCCCTTAAGTATCGCATAGTTAAATATTGCTAAGACATAATTGCATCTGCTACTGCCATGCTTGAGTTCTCATACTTACACATTACAATCTACATAAGCTGTTAAAAATATCGTATATATAGCACATTGTCACAGTCTCTCTACTTGCTGGATATCACCGCTGCATGCTCCTGTTCGTCCCCAGTAACAAAAAAGCACCCAGTGGGTGAGAGAGCATGGGCACTGGTGCATCTAATGATGGTTTCAGCTGCGCCATGTGGACCATTGAGGTACGTGCTAGAAGACTGGGCACTCTAGGTGGAGGCCTTTACGAAAGCCGATCATCAGTACCACATGTATATGGGCCCTGGAAGGCACATTAAGGACTAGAGACACTTTAAGGAACATCTGGTGAATGGTCTTAAAGATGTTCATGTGACTAATACATTTGGAGAGCTGGGGAACTTGGCCTTAAAAGCACTGACAAGGCTATACCCCTACAGAATAGGGTAGCTGCACACCTCATTTCCCAGAAATAAAGGCCATTCCAGTAAGGTTCCATCAGAGCAAATAGTCTTGAGAACAATTTTACTAAAAAGAAATTGTGTTTTCTTATTGTTGCTATTTCACGAAGGCTGGTCTTCCCTTCTTTTCATGGATTTGCTTGTCCAGCACTCCTCTTATAGTGTAGTTAATTCCCATTCATTACACTGCCAGTTATCTCAGACAGCTGCTTTTCCCTACGCTCCATGCAGCTTGTGCCAAAGCCTTCTCATCGGAAAAGGCAGCACGTGCGTGGAGGAAGGAGCGATGGGATATGGAATACTTCTGACGTCTGAGGCTGCTAAGGAGACTAACAAACAGCGCAGTTTATGCAGGCAGCTTAGCGAAGCAGACTTTTCTAAAAACGTCTTGGTTTGGATCCAACCCTGGCAAAGAGCAACAAGAAATTACTGTTACCCAGTGGCTCTCCCGTAAGCCAGACACGGCAAGGCGTTGAGTCCCGGCGGGTTATTTCTGGAGAGCAGGGATTCAGCTCGCGCAGGATGCGGCCACGCTAGTCTAACTGGCCCCTTCTCAGTCATCTCGGAGAAGAACTGGGAAAACCATCAGAAATATGTTCTAAAGTCTAAGATGACGGACGCAAGAGAGCTAAGGCACGAAAAATGGGAAAATTTTTATGGGGTTCTAGCTCCTGGATCTATCATTCTTCAAGGTCATTTCACTGAATTGTACATGAGCCTTAATAACCACTGTGTTATTTCATTCTGCATGTTAAATACATTTCTCTCTGAAAATCCACGGTACTTCTATTTGTGCTTGGCTGACGGAAAATCCATATTCTGCACTGGCAGAAAATCTCTTCATTTCTGAGAAAGTCTTATTAAATTGACAGACAGTAACAGTTCCCAACAGCTCACAGCTCAAGGCTCTCATTGCTATTTCATATAGCCTTACTATTTCATAAATACAGACTAGCTGTTTGTTTCTATAACTGATTAAAAACATGGGTTTCGGGAAGATGGAGAGAGACTACATACAGCTAATCAGGACTTTTCCTTTGGAAAAATTGCCCCATATTATCAAAAATTAGTTGTGTATTCCAAAGACATTCTGCTTCAGAAACTGAAAGAATTATTCATGTTTTCATTCCGGGTTAAATTATAAAACTTTCTAGTTTTGTCCCACTTCACAATGGCAAAATTTTGCAAAACGGCTACATTTGCCATAATACAGAAAACCTAACTTCTAACAAACATAAAAACAACTTTGCTGAATTCTTGGGGTTTTTTTAGGGTTTGGGGTTTTTTTTTCAAAGAAACAAGAGTCTTGAGCAGAGAGGTATCTGCAGGACACCAGTTACAGAACGTGGGAATTGAGGATGAGATTAAGTAAGACACAGATTCTTCTGACATTTTTCATTTGAGTAACTCCAATAGCTAGTAAATCCTAATTTAGAGATTATTTTCAGACACAACTACAGTATAAAAGTGATGGGTGGTACTGTAATATCCAGGCAATAACCTGGCTTCAGGTAGTACGAATGAAGTTCCCTTTCTATCACAGATTTTCTTGTGTCACTGTGTGCAAGTTCTTTGTGTTTCTCAGTGCTTTATGTATAACAAACAACACAAGCACTGGGATGAGGAAAATATATTAATGACTGGGAAACTGAGGAAAAAGCCACACAGAAGCTGATGGCTGTGTGGCACACACCTATCACTAATATATTTCAAAAGCTCCTTTTGCAGATGAAATTTATGCTTTGAGCACAATAAAAATGTGCTACCTTAATAAATATTGCTAAACCTTATTATATAAAAGAAATATACTAATTATCTTCATACAGACAGTAGCAAACTATGTATCCTATGCACGTTTGAATGACTGATATTATATACAAACCAAGCTTGTGACATTTCAACTGCAGAATGATAAAATATAAATTGCCAAGGAAGTGACAAAAGTCATCTCTTCGTGCTTACTGACGGAGCTGCTTTTCTGCCCAGCTTCATTTTTGTGAGCATGAACAGACCTGTACAGCTCGTCTAACAATTAGCCATGACAAGTGCAGCCCTATTTCCTCCTCCTGTTGCTCCAATCCCTCGTTTCTGGGCTCCCTGAGCTCTGACAAGGTGTGGATTGATTGCGGTATTATGTGTCTACAGGGAAAAAAACACCCTCAGGTCTCAAACCCTGGGTGTACTTGGGTTCTGTTGTAAAGCTACTTCACTTCAGTCAGTACTCCTGACACCAGAAATATTGTACAAAAATATATATAAATTTACAAGAATTTTATTCAAGATAATGATACAGAAGTATGAAAGGGGGCTTCTGTCACTGAATGCACATGACAACTAAATATAAATGAGCATTTGAAAATACGGTCTCTGGGTAAGCAACTAAATATAAATGAGCATTTGAAAAGGTGGTCTCCGGGTAAGTAGCTCTGTGCTTTTTTAAAGCCTGAGGAAACTGATCTGTCCCACAGCTTGTCAGAACACCCGTGAATACTGTTATGAGCATTTCTGCTCATTTAAACAGCATAAATGAATAAACATGTGAAGGGAAGGAGCTGAGCTGAAGAAAACGATGCATTATTCATGCAGCTAAGAACACTTACTCACGCCTAGTATAAACTGAAACCTAAAGTGGGAATGTAGGACACTGAGTAGATTTTCAATCATGCTGAGTTATATTTAAACTCCATCTATGCCAGAAACTCCGAGTTCATTTCATGTTTTCACATCAGTGCAGAAGCATTTCACGCTGCAGGACTTCCTTTCACTGGCTACACTTTGGGAAACACAAATTATGAATGTAGCAGTTTTTTGCGAACGAATAATAAAAAATGCTAGGTGTGTTTAACTCGAGATGTGGTGGACATGAAATGAAGTGACATGTACAGCACTGATGACTAATTTAATTCCATCTGACATGCTCCTGAAGAAAAATATTTAAATCAAAACAAAACTGAAAAATGAGCAAGTTTTCCAAGCGAAAAAACAGAAGGTTGCATTTGCAATTCTGTTTCCTTTAATGAAACACTCATATAAGACCATCTCTGCTATGCTTGGATAACTCACAACTGTGAAGAGAGGACAATAATAAGACGGAATCAGATGAACGATACCTAGGTTTTTGTAATCCATGTTGGCTCTAATCTCTCAGCAATCCTTATATTCAAAATACAGAAATCATGCTGAACTCCTACACTGAGCCACTGGAAAAGTTAATTGGCATTTGCAAAGTGGAAAATCTTCTTTTCTGTTTTGCATAATCAGGCCGTTATAACAATAGCTTTCCCAAAGATACCTGAAAACTTCATCCCTAAACTTCACTTAGGCTTAATTACCCAAGGAACACATGGCTGGAAAAAATAAAGAGGACAGACACTGCTACTGTCTTGAAAGCAGAGCTTCATTCAGTGGGACAATCTGGATCTACAAATTCAGGAAAGTAATTTCACCTCTAAATCTGCTTCTTCCTAATGCTGTTAGGTTTTCTTATCTGGATGTTAAGACCGCTTGGAGGTAGAGGTGAGCTACTACAGCACCTGTGACAGTACAGCTCTTGTTTCCAGTTAGAGTTTACTGGCACAACTACAAAATAACTTTTAACACCAAATGCAAGCAGTTCAGCCATCTCCTCTCCTCTTTCAAGCCTATGAAACAACAGGACCGTGCGAGTAAGAAATCTGAAACAGCAATTCTTTTTCTTACTCTGGATGTATCACAGCTTGCAACCAACCCACCCAGGCCTTTGCTTTCCCATATTCACTCCAGGATGTGCATGCGCAGCACTGGAGCAGAGACACCCAGCTGGCTTCAATGCAGAATAAGGCACTTTATCCTAACATTGTACCTGGACTAACTGTTTGCTGTCAAAAACTACCACTGTTTCTGTAAGAAGAGGGAGAATATGTATCTATGGTGCATTTTTTCCACCGAACAAGCCAACTAAGCTTTATGTAATTGCCATCATCCTGACTATGAAAAATCTGCAGACAGATCCAAAAGGACTGTTATCAGACTGGAAAATCTTCTTCCTTTGAGATTTTCTAGTCCTTAGAGAGGAAAGCAGTTGTATATGAGAAGTTATTTTATTTACTGCTACAATCCTCTTTCTGAGGATTGAACAAGAACTCTGAAAGAGCATAAATGAGACAGGGACTCCTTAGGCCGGGAAGGACTCAAACCCTGTTCCAGAGGACCTTGTACATAGAGTTGGTTACAGTTTGTCTCCCAAAGAAGAGTATTAGACAAAAGGTCCAAGTCAGAAAATGTGTTTTAATTCCAGAACAGTGAAGTAGGCAATAGCCAGATTTTGACACCTTGTAGCGGATTAGAGTCACTCACGGTCTGAGTGACGTGAACAGGCAACTCTGAATTTCTCTTGTACAGACAACGCCTGCACAACTCAGACCCATTTCTGAACCTTTTTCAGATCTGAAAGGCTGCAGTGAAAACATCACGCCATGTTTTGCTTGCTAAACAACTCCTACAACGAGTTTAGCCTGCCCAAAGTCTGTTTTCAACAGCAAACAGAATACTAGCTGATCCAAGGTTTAAGGTTTTGCAGCTCCCTCCGCGCCAAAGAAAAGCGCATACGGTGGTAATACGATTACGGCACTTCCAGCAGCTAGCACAGCGTCCAGACAAGCACATTATTGGCAGCAGCTGCTCAAACAAGCGCTCACCTCACTGCCCTCACCATCTCTCAGCAACCGAAGGAGTGAGAAATTATGTCCATGAAATCAGCCTTTGCTGAAAACTTGCTCAGTGTGCCTCCGTATCAATCTAACTACTCGCTGAGCAATTAAAGTTGCCAGCTTGATAAACTACTTAAAGGTTATTTAAATTTATCAAGGTTATTTGATCACTGAAAAGAAAATATTCTAATAGGCTGGATATTACCAAGTTAGAACTTAGACCACTAATCTGCCTCATTACTAGGCATTTCCCCAAGTTATCATCCAGACTAAAACAGCTGAAGATTACAGCTGTAAAATGCTAAGATAAGGCTTTTATGATAATTAGTCTGACACAATTTAATTATGCATATACATCTAAGTCTACTGTAGATATAGTCCAATAAAATAGAAGAGAACAAAATCTAACAAAGCAGAGGCTTAGCAGCTTCTATCAAGGTGTTTCCTCTAAGGCCATTTCTCGACGTTTTGCTTGATTGGGTATCTTTCTCACCTTCCTGCCTTAGAAAAGATTAATACTTCTTGGCCTGCTGTCCCAGTATGTAAAGGATTACAGTCTAAAGCAACTCATGATTATACAGATAAATTATACAATAAAAATTAAATGTACTTGGATGGATTAGAACTTCCAGTAATAATATCAAACCTCATTTGATAGAGAACCACCTACAGGAAAAAAAAAGAGGACCATAAAAATGCATCAAATTACCTGAAAGACCACGGGTTAAGCTGGTAAGAAAATAGTTTGCTTGCCATAGCTTTTTAAAACAAATAGCTATGTGAACATAGTCATTAGGAATACATAGATTACGACATGTTAGTAAATTCTGGATACAGCACATTCATTTGCCATTTATCACATCAGCTAAGTCTGATTCACAACAATTGACTTCTAGTTTGGGCTTTATGCATCCCTGCACGAGGGAAAACACAAAATCACCTTTTGTGCTTCCTTTGGCTTAGGTTTCTACCATAGACATATGGCAGAAAAACAAAGACTTGAAAACCCTCATATCCTTCTACTTTTCACATTCCTGTTTTGTAATCACCATGCATGTATAGCTATACAATTTCTTAATCCAGATTTCCCATTCTACCCACATAAGTATACTGACATATTCCAATATTATTTGAAATCCTGATCTCAATTTTGATGCAGCTTCCTTACTAAATTATCTCTAGATCAGAAAAAGCTGATGATGAGTTATTTCTCACAACAGTGACAGAGTTCTAAAATACCATTATCCTCTGAGATCTTCATGCAGTGCCAGTATCGTTCCAGGTAAGTCAACACAGCTGCTCATTAATATTGTCTGAAGATCTGCCCCTTACACCAGCTGTGAACATTCCTTGTTCCTGGCCCTTACATGTCCTACCTGCCATGATTCTGCTGGACCAGTGCAACAACATTTCATGCAAAACATTTACATATGCCATTCCTCAATCAGATCACCACTGCAGAGATGCAAGAATAATGCCCACAACAGAAAAAAGTCAGTAGTTTCACTGACAGTTTCAGTGGCCAGAAAGCCACATCTGTCAGATCATTTGGAAACCTCAAGGCAGTCCTGAAGCTATTTTCGATGCCAAAATGAACCCTCAAACTACATTGGGATGAAAAATCTAAAAATAAGGAAAAAAAATCAACTTAGAAATCCATCCCTGTTTCCTCTTTTACCAGGTATCCAAAACAGGCAGTTGGATTGGTTCAACCAAAATTTTAAACCACAAATTTCATCAGGTCTTCTGAGTCTCAACTATTTTTCACTCCAATTAAAACAAAAAACACTTTTCAAAACAGCAATAAGTAGAAACTGAAAATTAAACAACTCGCTAAAACACTCAGCAGAACCACCCTCTTTCAGAAAAAGCCTCTGGTTCTTATGGATGAGCATCATCTGACGATAAAGCACTTACCACAGAACTCAATACTTGACAGAAATTTCCTATAACACAGTTTTGCCATTGCGGATGAAAATCTGGAATGATGGGAATGCTAACAGAAAATCTTCTAAGATGCCTTGTAAGGTACCACGGGGATCGATGTCTTTTTAATCGCCAAGCAATGATATCCCACATGCTGGCTTTTTTTAAAGTAGGCACATATGAATCACTTAAACATTTAGATTCAAGATCCTCTGTTTATCTAGAAAAAGAACTAGCTGCCAGTATTGTATGCTGGCTGGATGTGCTGAACGCATCCAACATTATCAACATTCTTCTGCTTCAGCAAATTACTTTATTAAATTTTCCTGGCAAGAGTTTACTCTGTATGAAAAATGGATGTACTTGATGCACTTCCAAATCGTTAACTGACTGACATGCTCCTTACATTTCTCTAAAAGATTTCAAAGGACAAAGATAGAGTGTGGATCCTGAGATTGAAAACGTAGCAGAACTTTTCACTAGGCTGCCTTTGTTGCCGTAGGTTATTTCAGAGCCTGAGCACATCAGATGAAGGCACCAGGTTGGCCTGTGCGGCTTAGAGGAGAGAAAAAGGTGGGATTCTGCGACTGGCAACATATGAGAGTTAATGAATACTCAGCACACTGGCATTTTTTATAAACTACTGTGCAAGTATTTCCAAGTTCCAGTTCCATCGGCTATAATTCACGCAGAGCCTCTCCGGGGGCTGTTGTTGCTCTTTCGGTGTAATAGCAACAAAAAGATCAGCGGAGGCGTGCCGACCAACCAACGCAAAAATGCCCACCAGACATGCCTGTACTTTACTAGACTGACGTGCTCTTCTCTTTTCATGCTACAGGCAAAGATAAATTATAACCTGAAATACTATTTGGAAGTTTTGAGATTCACATGTCATCTAATCAGAATTTGAAAGCATGCAAACACAAATCTCTTCACTCCTGCTGACATTGTCTATAATGAGGAAACTGCACAGTAGCAGCTTTAACAATCTTTGTCAATGTAATTATCTAAGCTGAAGCTGACAGGTCAAACCTTGAAAATCGTGTGCGGGGCAATCAGGTGAATCAGTCAGAACACAAGGTTGTAGCGGAATAATTTTCAGTTAATTATGTATACTCTTGTACAATACGTGGACATCCAAAGTAATTACAGCCTAATAGTTTGGGATTCTGACTTCTCTAAAAACTTCAGTTTTAGCACGATTTCTCCTGTACAGATTATTGTAGGAGCAAAAGCAATGAAGAAAGCAATGTTTTATATATCTCTTACTTTATCATTGGGGAAAAAAGGTAATCAACCAAGACAAATTTACATATGCATACAGATGATTGACTTACGAGTAGATTGACTACAAAGATGCACAAACTGCATCATGCATACAGAAACTAATTTCAGGAACTCAAAGTGACAGTTTCCTTTCCTGCATTTCTGAAAACAGGATCTACTAATTAGTCTGAGATCTAATCAGTTGCAGTTCCCCTAAAAATAGAGCTGATCAGCACTTCAAATTTCCACCTCACAGGAAACAAAGGAATTTCAAAATCTGACCTCCTTCCACTGCAGAACAAATCTGAGTACTCTCAATATTTCCTATGAAATAGAATTTAAATTCTGTGTTAAAACTAATTTTTTCATGCTTATATTTATTATTTTTATCTCATCCTATCACATGTACACAGTACATATGTTATTGGATGTTGTCAATGCATAATACGATTTATTTTACATCAAGCTGTCATATTACATCATGACATACCAAACAGCCCAATATTCTGTTTTTACATTATATTATTTCCATTTAAAAGCAAAAGCAGTTGCTACACTGTTTATAACAAAATAGCTTATTTTCTAAATCAGGGCTGCCTAGCATTTTAAGACCTGTGGCTTGGTACGAGTTTTGGGACTCCTAAAAATCAAATTTATCATTTCCTGGAGATGGATAGGCTCAGCACTAGTTTGCAGAACTAGATGCTCAGCATAACTATATCAAAATTATACAGGCCTGGACAAACAACTCCTTCAGGCCAGACAGTTCACAGGCCAGCAGTTCAGTAACCTTGCTTTAAATCAGATCAGTTTTTATTCATGCTGCAGTGAGACAGTGTGGTACTTTGATGCAAAATTTATTATTTTATTTTCAGTGCCTAATAGCATTATGAAGAAAAGAAGCTTTTGATCTTTCTGAATATTCCCTAGACACACTTTTCTTTGAATATCCTACTCTTCATAAAATTATCTGTTTGTCTGATGTTCTTTATGAATCAGTCCTTGCACCCACAAATAACAGATATTTCTCACAGATTATATGTATGCATAATTGATAATCAGAAGTGTGCATGGAGTTAATATCTATCACCAAATGATGCAAGCTCTCAGCTCTTCCCAAGATCCCCTGGATTAATCTTTCTGCATGCATCAGAGTTCTGCTTAGGCTCTCCTTTGGAGCAGACTGTCTAGTTCCTCTAAGACATAGCTTCGGTGCAGTCCAGAGGTATTTTTTTCCGAGGACGTCAGCCTAAATGCAGTATGGACAAGATGACACCAGGGCTGGCTCTGTCCTCCTTACATAGTCCCCCAGCACTATTTCAATAGACTCACCCTCAGCAGACCACTACTCTCAACATGTCTCCCCCACCCTCACGTACCAGGCTCCAAGCATGCGGTACATAACCCTGCTATTATCTTTTAAAAACGTCGCTCTAACAGCCCCAACACAACCCTTACGTGGCTGCAGACGTTTTCAGCAGGGAAAAGCACAAGCTGAAAATTTATGTCCCCAGAGGGACACCAGATGTGGCCAGTGAGATCTGGGTGAATGTTCTTCCACGTGGATGTAGATAGTCCTGTCTAATGGAAACAGCCACTAATAATATACTTCACTATTTTCAGCTTGGAGGACAAGGGGTTTCTCCCAGAGGTATTTATTAACCTTTACTTCTCTGTCATCATGTTACCTATTCGAAACCTCAATTTTCCTCCTCTGATACAAAGAGTTGGATTTTGCAGGTACAGTTGGAAATGGAGAGATGCTCTGTTCTGTCAGATCAAAGGGTTTGAACAGTAGTTACTGGAAGGCTGCAGTCCTGCTGGGAAACAGAGCATTTTCTGTGAAAGGCGGTGGCAATTCTAGCATTAACAGAGAAGAGCAGGCCTTGTATAGAAGAGTACAGGTAGATTATGTTAAATATCACTAAAGTACAGGTAGATTATGCTAAATATCACTCAAATAAGGGCAGCTTTTCTGGATATCGTTTCAATGGGAGGGAGGTAGAAAAATAAGAACAAAATTCTAGAAGTATAAAGGAAAGGTAACATCAAGATGCAGTTATAAAAGCACGCAGGCTGCAATTCCATGCTAAAAGCATTCCTGCCTTGTTTCTGCTGCCCCCAGCTGCTCATTCCTATCTCCATCTCCGCTATGTACACAGCATGGCTTCAACACCACACTGAGAGGGCGGGCAATTTTACAGAAGGGCAAGAACCTTTGGAAGGGCTTTCCCACCAAACAGTGATCCTGTAAAACTGTGTGATCTCACAGGATTACCGTAAGAAACTACTTTTATTTGGTTTAAGGGCTGACCAGAATTCTTGAAATCCTAGAAAATTAATTTACCTTCTTGTGAGTAAGGGAACAGTTGTGTTTTGTTTTTTTGAGTATTTTTATTTCTTTGTCAATAAATGGGGAGATTGCCCTTAGGATACACGATTTCATGCTTTTCCTGACAGAGACAACCTGTACAGACCTGAATTTTTTTCAACCGCTGATACTGTTTGATGCATAAACTTATTATTTTCTTGCTTTTGCACATCTGTATATAATACACAAAGGAACCTTATTTGCTTCACAGTGTAGTGTGTTTTACGAATTGCAACCTATACCTAAATGCACTTTAGCTATAAGAGATGATCTTCAACATTTCATTAGTGCAAAAGCAGTTCTGCATCATCTTTAATGAATAGCTTTGTTGATTACAATTTTCAGTATATTCTGTAAAACAACTCCACGTAGAGCATCATCAGTAAAGCTACATATAAAAAGACAAATACAAAACCTTCTTCTATGGATAATTTCAAAGAGAATAAGATGAGCAGCTCTACTTTTTCTAGGTATGCCCATATTACATGTATACATGCTCCTGAGTTGGTTCAGTTCTATGTAACCATGCCAAAAATAAAAGCACAGTGCAGACATCTGAACTGAAGCTCTATTTGCAATTCCAGAACTGGAAAAATTATATGACTCTGTTCTAAGAGCAACCCAGCCATAATTCACAGCCACAGCATATTCATTCGCCGTGACTGAATATTCACTCCTAGCCAGGAGAAGGCAAATGAAATCCAAAAGGTTCCTCCCTTTTTTAGTGCCCCTTGGCATAGATGCCTGAAAAGACTGGGTAAATATAATAGTAATGTTATTCCCAACAATGCTAGCATTAATAGGCCTTTGTATAAATATCCTAGAAAACACTGAATGGAAATGAATAGTAAGGTATATCGAGAAAGATGTTCAAATAAGAGAGGGATTATTCCTGCCATTACTAGAAATTGTTTTTAACTGAAACAGGAAATAATCATGTGCAAAAAGCATCAGTGTTCCTATTCCAAGAATTTTTGTATTTCGGTGGAGGACCAACACAATCTACAATAAACAAATGAGCTTGCTTTATCACATACTATTTCCCATTAGATATATTTGATTAGTTGATTGGCTTAAACTAACCGTGCCCTGATCCAACATGTACTTCCAAATAGCCTTCAAGATGGAGAGCTACCTAGTGCCAGACTAGTTTGGGGACAACACAAGCAGTGGGCAAACAAATTAAAGTAATTACTGACGAAATATCATCGTTAATGGGAAACAGATCTGCAGAAAGACAGACTGCCCCAGGAATGTTTTGATAGTGGTTCTAATCTAGCAGAGAAAACCTTCTTTTGCTCTGACCATTCACATGAATTTTAATAAATGTTAAAAGGTTGCTGTTCATGTTTCTAGTTTTTATGATTCTCAAGCAAAACATTTGAGACGTGGTATATCCCATCTATATGCACAAAAAGATGAGCCACCCACAGTAATTATTAAAACCCAAAAATGGCCTGCAGCACTGAATTGCTCATAGTCACTGAAGGTCTGAAATACTGGCTGGATTCCAAAGCAACTGAAGTGCCAAAAGACCAAGTGGAATTACTTTCATATTATTATTAAACTCACAAGGCATTTACAGAATTTCTACGTTATGATCAACAGCAACTCTGCCTCCCCTGATAATACAACTAAAAGCACAGATCCGATGTACTATGTGACCTAATTGGCTGCATATCTAATTTACTAAAATACTCACTTACTTAAAAAACAAACCAAAAATGACAAAAGCCCATAGCAGTTCAGATCCATTTTGGATCTCACATGAAAAAGCTGAAGAATGGCAAAGCACAAAGCAAAATATTGTTCTCTGTGACCATCAAAGAAACCTGAAAATTCTGAAATTGCTTTAGTGGTCAAGCCACTTCCAAATATTGCAGTGGCAACCAGACCAGGAGTTAACTCTTTGCCGTTACAGCAACTTTACTGAGCTCTGGAACAACAGAGAGTGCAAAACAAACATTTAAAGGAGATTTAAGAAAAAGAGTACAAAGCAATAAAAATTGGCAACTATTCTGATAGTTGAGTTCTTCTGAAGTTTATGCTGATTACCAGATGGAGCTACAAGTGCATGCTATTCTGGGCAGTAATACACTTGTCAGTGATGGATGGAGAAGAGTCGGCATTTTCAGGCCATCTTAAAGACCTTCACGTTTTCATAGCTGAAAAAACAGCATAAATCAATCAGAAAGCAAGTCCCACAAATACACACACACAAAAAAAGAAAATCCTTGGAAAACAGGTAACCTGGTAATCTTTCTGTCTTAGGCAAAGTTCCTGAATAGCTGCAGACAAATAACTGTGGATGAACTACACTTCTAATTTACCATGTAGTTAGACTACATTGTAATGCTACCAATAAAATTGAAATGTCTACGGGCTGAAAGATAATCAATGAGATATACCTCATAAATCAGCTGAAGTTTTACCAGAAAGGCACTTCTGTTTTACAGGATCCAGTAATCATACTCTAAATTAAGTTTCTCAGTAATACTCTTCTGGATTCCCAGAAGCAACATTCCAAACCTACAATAAGGACGCTCTCAAATGAAAAAACTAATCTGGGTACGTACAGAGGTTTCTAGAGTCTGTTCAGAATACTGGTGGAATGCCCTGAGAATTCAATGTGAAGTGAGACAAACATCTCAGTTACCCATCAGTCAAGATCTGGGTACGAAGGACTACAAACAAGTTCTAAATTGTTATGTGGACTAGTACTGCTACTACTATGTCCAAGAAAATTTAGGAGGTTGGATAAAGGATATCAGGTATTATCATTATATTTGATACATTCAGGGAAACGCGAAGCTTGTCTTAAGATTGATATTTCAGCAATCATGACATGTATCTGAAATCTCAGCTTCAAGTTCATTTCAGCTCTTCTTATAAAAGGATTTAACAAATAGAAACCCACAGTGCCCTACTTTTAACATAAAGATGTGTTAGCTTCACCGTTTTTGTATGGCATATTAATTAACCAATATAAATTCATACACATTCTTACTAATTCTTTCTGTTAAATTCTTTTATTTTTAAAATACCAGGACAACTTCCATCTTGCTCAGTTCTGTCAACAAAACAACACTAGTATACCACCAAACAATCAAAAAGCCCCCAAAGATTTCACTACATGAACTTCAAAGCTTACGTGCTTCGAGAAGAAAGGAAAGCTTTGGGAAAATATTGGATAGAAATGACTCTCCGTGTTTTCCTCTATCTACAATGCAGCTTGCTCGTGCTAAAAAAATTATTTAGGAGAGCAGCAAATCCGTTTTGGGTACACTGGGACTGAAAGAAGGAAAAATCCATCATGTTTCATATTTCAGAAATGTCTTTCTTATTTATGAAAGCCAACACAAAATAAATTAGATAACTGATTGCTATAATCAGCAGTTCAGAGAAAATATACATAATCTCTATTCATATGTTTGACTTAGGAATCATTGCACGGTCTTCTCCATTCGGAGCTGAAAAAAACCCCTAGTTTTATGAAAAATTAATTAGCAACGACTCAACAGCTCTCATCTAGAAGTGTCACAGGTGTACCTCCATACTAAAAAGTGACAATTTAGATATCTGGAAAAGGGATAATTTGAAATCTTGGCTCAACCATACTTTATACTAAGCACAGTCAATGTTACTCAGTTCTAAACTGCAGAGGAGTACCTTGTTATTCACTGCTCAGGGTAAACACTTAATCCTGACACAACATGTATATATTTGTCAAAAATCTGATTTTATAGTGATCTTTAACACAGAGTTTTAATCAGTGGAAGCTCTAATCACACCTCTTGGTTCCTGAAAGACAATACCAGCGTATCAGCATCGCAGTGTGCTTAGAAAGGCTGTCTCCTGTCTGCAGACACAGAAATGATTCAAATAGCCAGCCTGTGAGCAATATAAGCTGGGGACAACATCACGGAGCGTCCCGTGTGGATGGCAGCTTCTGACAGTGAACAAACGTCGTCTACGACAGTGAGTAGACTCCTGGAAAGAGCTGTAAGGTTCCTTTGCCGAAATTTGGCCTGGAACTAGAACATAATATTGTTATTGGTCACAAACACTATCACCTGCAGGGAACATGTGGGAAATCTATCAGGTCTTATATAGGGAACAGAAATGTCCATTTGTCTCCTATTATCAATTATCACTTAATTAACCCTTTGCTGAAGTTACATTTATCTCAGCTTTGCTCAATACTAATATTTACTTTTCCACTCCTTTGAACAGGCCTATAATGTTATCCTAAATTTAAGAACAGCGGAGTAGCATAAGGTATCTAGGGTAAAATCCCCACCATAAAATGGATTTTTTAATTAGAAACCTTCAGCAGACAGAGCAATCAAGTAAACTGCTGTTGTAGCAGAATAAAGAGCTGGGGTGGTAAATGCCAGCAAGGAGGTGATAACGCACCGTTGGGAGGGGCCCAGGGCCGGTATCTGGATCAGCCACGAGTAAAATCAGTTGTAAAGCCACAGTCTTGGACTGACAGACACCAAACCAGTAAACAAACAACAAAGACCAGTCGCTGAAAGGAAGAGAAAACAAAAACAGAAAAACAAGATCATAAAGTGACAAAAAAAGAAAGACTTGAGCCAGTACCCCACAACTTTTAAAAGTCACTCTTGTGAGGCCAGATTTACTGATTTACTGCTGACGCTGAAGTATATTACTAGCAACAAAAACCCAACACTCCAGTGTCTTGCCCTGTTTGCTGCCAGTGTCCTTTTCTCGAGGATGCGTAATGTAATGGAATAATCTACTACCGAGAAGGAAAAGCTCAAGTGAGAGAATAACTGAAGAGTTAATCCATTCATCCTATTTATAGCAAACCATTTCCTCGATGTCTGATAACACAGCCTATGAACAGGCTAAAAAAGAGAGAAAGCAAGCAGCTGCGAGGCCCCTTCCCTCCCTCCCTCTCCCAGCACATCCCAGCAATACCCATCAAACGGCTCCTGGTCCGCGGGAGATGATGCCCCTGCTCCTGGCAGCCTCAGAGACTTCCATCCCCGGGCCTCGCCGATTCGCAGCTTCGCTCAGCACCACGCCGTGGGAGAAAGGCAACATTGCACCTTTCCACCAGAGAACTCAAGGATCCAACTCTCAGCTTGTCATTCTTTCACTCGTTTACGTCTCTTTTTTTCTTATTACCTTGTGAGTGGCTTCTTTCACTGCTTTTTAAACACAAGAGACTATACCGCTTCAAAATACATTGCTTCAAAATACATTGCTTCAAAATACCCTCTTACCAATCTCCGCCTTCCAACCACAGCATCTGTTCTCCGCACCACGGCGTTTGCAGGACCCGCCATCCCCAGAAACATCCCCAAACAAATGGGGGGCACCTTGACCGCCGTTTTCCCCTCCACTGGCACAGCCTGCTCTGGCACGCACTCCCAGTGCGCTGAAGTGAGGACTGGGAGGCTGCAAAGCCCTCCCATACCCCTCCCCATCGCCTCCACACCAGTCAGCCCCAGGACAGGCTGCAAAACGGCGTGAGAAGTCCTGCTGATGTCAGTGGCACTCGGTGTGGGTATAAAAGATGAGATCTTTTACACCGAGATGTAACAGGGTACCACAGCCAGAACCTGACTGAATTATTTTGGAGAGCAGTAACTCCCACCCTAGCTCCACCTCAAACTCTCCTAAGCCTACCCTGCAAAAACTTTCGACGCTCCCTGTCTATGATGCACTGAAATGACACCAAAAAGATCATTTCAGTAGAAACGGAAAACGTTATTGCCATTAAATGAAAAATTCAATAATTTGTTCACTGCCCTCGGCTTTAGCTAGCTTCCAGAAATAGGAATATTCCAAAATAAAGGAGAGCAACCTCCAACTTACAGTGAGCTCCTTAAAGAAAAACAGACTCACTCACAGAGAGATCTGTGTTGGATTCTGTTGTCATTAATATGTCTCTTTATTAGATCAAAGCTTCACAGAAAACAGAGTCACTCTGCAAGTAATCAGATTTCCCAGTCTTTACTTGTATGGAAATACTCCTTCCTGGTTTCCAGAAAAATCTGCTGTCCATCTTCATACCTGTCTCCTCCCATAACAACTCACACAACAAGAGAAAGTCCTGGACCGGGTAGAGGAGATGACTGTGAAATTTGAGACAGACACGGAGACTGAGAAACCTGAGACAGCTGAAATATTTAACGCAACAAAGCAGAAGATAGCTTCAGGTTGCCAGTCAAAACCTGGCTGTTAATAGCTACAATATCTAATACTTCATATTTGTGTAGCTTAGTGTAGCCTAGCTTAGCAACCTTTTTTTTCTAAAAAGCAATACCTTAAAACGGGTTAGATAATAATCAGTAAAGAGCTGCATAATAATCAGCAAAGAGCCGCAAAGCTCGTTTACGTGCTGGGGTTAAATAGATGTGCATCCTTGTATCAAACCACAGACATCCTAATAGAACATTCTAGAGAGCAATTAAGGCCTAAAACGTTTCTAAGTGACGCTGTGCTGCGATGAGGCCGGTGCCCAGCCAAATCTTACTCGGTCTACAACTAACAGGAGATCCTGGCAGAATGCTCAGGACCGATGTGCCTTTATTTTGCAATACTTTCACCGCAGAGGTTCAAAACCCGACCTTCAGAACCCGCTTTCAAGCTCCTCTGTTTGCTCTGGGGTTTAGACAGATTGAGGCATCTGGGTAAACTGGATGGGAGAAGAAGGTCTCTGTAACAGCTGAAATAACCTTCTCAGGTCTGACTGGTATTCTTTTGCTCTGGGGTGGACTTCTTGCTATTGTCTAAACAGATATTAACCGTCAGTCTTTTTATACAGACAAGCGGTGTTTTATATTTATACGTAACTAAAATGGACAGATTTCAATAAGCGGACTTTTGCAAATGAAACTAGCCCTAATACATACCACTCTCAAAAACGCAGTCATTTCAACAACGAAAGGAACAAAACTGTAAAAAAACCCAAACAGAAAATACCTATCTAAACACTTCTTAGAGCTATACTAATGTGGCAGTTGTCAGACAAGACCACAGATGTTAAACGGTCCCAGTGTTCTTCAGACAAACCGCACCTATTTCCTGCACCACTCCAGAAAACACCCCTTGCATCTCTATCACTTATTTTTGCCTCAAGTCTTGAAAATGCTTATCAACCCCCCCAGCCCCCATTACCCCAAAACAGGAGCTGAACCCGTCGCTCCGTCCCGAGGAGCTGTGTGGGGGCATCGAGCGGCAGCACCTTCCTGGCCGGTGGGGACGCGGCACGGCCGGCCTTGCTCCCGCTTGAGTAGCTGCCGTAATTAACACACGCTAAGGGTCACTGTAAGTCCCCCTCCTTCCCTTTGATTGGATCCCCTTTCTGCAGTTCCAATGGGAAATGAATAACCTGCATGTGTGTGCAGATTGACTCACTGGAAAGCTTCGATGATTGTTTTGCTGGACTGAGAAAGCTAACCTTGCAATGATCAGGCACGACCATCGAGCGCCAGAACTCCGGGTACCGCTGCCAAAGTCACGTTTTCAATTACAAGGCAACATCTTCTGAGAAAAAGGACACGGCTCCACAAAATGTCTTCTAATTTCATGAAAGCTGTCACGTCGCTATTCACGCTGCAAACAGAATACACAAGTTGGGACTTCTCCACAAGTAACGGAGCTCGATTCAGTGAGGGGGCAGGCTCCAGGGAAGCTGGAGCAACATACAGATTTCCCAGGAGGGTCAGCAGACTCAGTAGCCATTAATTTAAATTTAATAGTATTAATTAAATACATAGCATATCTTGCTTCAGTATAGATACACAAAAAGCACAAAATGAAACACTTAATTGCTCAAATTTCAGGAAGCCCCTACATACATTTATATAAGCATTTTTAATTTAGAATAATTTTGAAAGACAGGAAAACACTTGCCATTCATACACATTTCTACGCATTTGTAATCTTTTAATCACTATCAAGCTAAACCACCTTAAGAGGAACTTTTCTTCTGCACTGCAAACCTGTCCTGGCCCTTCTATAAATATCTGATTTGGTGAATCTAAAACTGATTTATTTTCAATGCGTGATTAAGGCTGTTTTGTTATATATGCAGTACAAATTTGTTGCAACAGACTAAAAAAATGAGCAATTATATAAAAAACTTGAACTGTAAGTCACTTATTTGAACGCATGCTGAAGTCACAGCCAAGACCCCTAGTGACAAGTTCAGAAAAACAAAACCAGCCGGAAGGCCAAGCTCCCTCACTCACACATGGTACATTTATCCCCCCACTCTGTCTTAGCTATCGATCCTCTTCTCAAACACGATTTTGACTCACTTCCCTAATTCCTAACCAAGCCTTCCCAGCCAAAAGAGGCTACAGGTACTCCAGAAAGCACATCTTAATCACAGTCCTCAAAGGAGAAATGGGGCTCACCCACAAGTACAAAAGCCACAGTCCTCGACAGGCTTACCCTGGCCACAGGGCTAACAGGCAGGCAAAACAATTAGCTAGGGACAGGCCTTTGACTTTAAACACAGATAAGATCCTAAATTCCAGTAGTGACACACAATGTGACTATCAAGAGGAACATAAAGACTTGCCTAGATATGGCAGGGTTAGCAGAATTTGAGAGCAGATCTAGGTGAATGCAGTGAGACACAACATAAAGAAGGAGGATAGAAAAGTTGAGCCCAGCATGCTTCTGGGCCTTATAGCACTCATCATTTGGAGGAACAGCCTGAAAAGAAAGCAAGGACTACCTGCTTTGGCTACCCTTTGGCTGCTTGGTATTGGGAGACAAGTGAAGAAATGCTCACCCCTCCACCTGACTACTGTATGTGTCCTTGTAGCGGTTCAGCCTCAGCTGGCAACACAGAACCACGCAGCTGCTCTCTCACTCCTCCCCTCTTCCCGGTGGGATGGGGAGCAGAACCAGAAGCAAAAGGCAAAACTCATGGGTTGGGATAAAAACAGTTTAACAGAATGGGAAAGGGAGAAAAGAATAACAACAATAATACTGATAA
>Ga0181612_120152_pt1 | contig 22285 bp, 7 predicted proteins | sample HoacroProtozoa21_FD_119630 | JGI IMG/M metagenome (GOLD analysis project Ga0181612, IMG submission 119630) | Hoatzin crop microbial communities from Cojedes, Venezuel. Combined Assembly of Gp0051906, Gp0051904, Gp0051908
GCCTGGACAAGGTCCTGTGCAGCCTACTGTAGGTGACCCTGCTTTGGCAGATGGGGTTGGATTAGATGATCCCCAGAGATCCCTTCCAGCCCGTACCATTCTGTGATTCTGTGATTCTGTATTTGTCCTTGCAAGACAGTGTCAGAGCATAGGATCTGTATGAGCTGTAATAGAGCAGAACAGAGTCAAGTACAGCTTTGACCTTTCCTGAGGATGTCTTCTCAATGGTGTGAAGCTTTCTGTTTTTATATAACTCGTCATGTAACTGTAAGAACAGATGTTTTTAAGGTACTTTGCATTAGCTTATAGAGAAATTAACTTTTTTTTTCCAACTGGAATCTGTATATTTCGTATGACATCATGACTAATGAGAATTTTGGAAAATTTTGCAGATGGAGAAGATATTGCTTACTTTGATAGAGAGAGTCCATAATATACATTTCTATTTATATGGAGTCCCCTAGGACTATTAAAAACTTACTGCATATTATAGTCTCTATTAATATTATGGACTATGTATAGAATACCTAAATTTTAGATATGTTTCTATGGTACTGAAGTATTGCATCTCCATATAAAATATCAACTCCTTGAGCAGGAACTGTTATTCTATGCTTCTGTATAAGAAAGCACAAATATGTCCACAGCAAATTCAGAATTTTGATTTCCTCAGTCCTTCTCTTTCCATTTTACCTGCCATCTCTCAAAAATATAGAATAAATATCCAGTCCTTAATGGTGACTTAGAGGAGTCAAATAGACTGTAAAAAATTGGAAAAATATAACCTTCTATCACATTAATTTTAATTATTGGCCTCAGAAATATTTGTGTTCACCAGAGAGCTTTGACTTATGAAAAATAAATGAAGACATTTTTAATTGCAAATGGAAATATGTCTGTATTGGGTTGGTTTCAATGTTAGCTATCACTACTATTTTTATTTAATAGTACATTTTCATTGTTAAATGTTATTTCCTGTACTTCCCATGGGCTTGCAAGTTTAGTTGTTGTGCATATAGAGAGTAGAAAGTGCTATCTGTGTTGGTTTCAGCTGGGTCTTTTTCTCCTTTTGCATGCTTACACAAGGTGCATAGCAATGGATATTTTTTTTTCATTAAAAAACGCATTTGCGTTCATTTGGTTGCAAAGCTGTTTACTTTTGAAATTACTTTATTAATTGAAAAACTTGTAAATATTGGTAACGTCTCCTCCTACTGTAATTGCTACCAGATTTTTATCCACATTCCCCTTACATTTGTTGCATATCAAGCCTGTTCAACTACTTCAATGAGAGGGAATAAGATATGATAAAGAGGGAATATGATGATAAACCAGTATTAGTTAGTCTCATCTAATCTCACATGGATCTCAAATGCTGATAGAAATATTAATGAATTGAGACCCTGACGATGTTTTCAGATAGGACTGCTTTACTCACTTAAGGACACTCAGATCTAGAGAATTTGCACCATGACTGTGATTTAAACAGGCTTCATCTGACAAATCCAATCTGGATCCTATCACTGTGACAGAACTAAAATAATACACAGGACACTTGTTTCCTAACCATGTTCTTTAATCCATTAATCTGTAGATTGCATTTTCCGCCAACCTCAAATTTGAAACTGTTTTATTTTTTACTATCCTTTTTCTGTTTGGAAGATAAGAGATGGTTCTGATGCATAAGGCAATTTTTTTTATTTAGTGGAAGAAACACAACTGAAATTCTGAATACAGTACAGACCCCATTCTGTAAGCCCTCAGTTCTTACTGGGAGCTCTGCTGGGAGGGCTTGCATGATTGGTTCAGAGAATATGTGAGGAAGATAAGAAGGAAAAAAGGAGAAGAGAAAGAGAGAGATTGAAAGGGATTTTGTGGAGACAGAGATATATTAAACCACACTATGCTTTCTATTTTCAGTAGTCTACGGAAAGTTCAGCTCTGACTTCAGACAAAGAATTCAAAAGAAAACATGCAGCCAGGATTAGTGTTTGCTAGCTCTCTTCACTATTAAATTCAATTAATGTGCTGTTTCATAAGTCAGCTCGGAGAACTTTCTGGAATAAAAGAACATGCCTTGTTCCTTCTTCTCTCTCTCTCCCTTGTCTTTCATACAAATATACATCAGCACATTCAGAGAGCCCAACAGATTTCACAGTGGCTAGATGAGATACAATGCTAACCATGAAACCTTTTGGTCAACCTAATGAGTCTGTTTTCTCTTAAACATGACTAAACTGACTAGTAACCTGTAAGAACCCAAACTTCTTTGTAAAGCAGAAAAAAGAAACAAAACAAACAGTCTTTATAAATAAATTAAAATTCTAACTAAAAAGCTAATTATAAGGGTATTTGTTTTGTTTGAGGTAAGGCACATCAATTATCATAAAGATAATTAACTCAGTCTGACAGATCTAATAAAAGGACAAGTTTAGCATCGGCTTAGCCAGAAGCCCAAGGCAAGCAATTTTTATAATTACTAGTTATTGTAACTGGGCTCAGAGAAAATGGTCTGTGATATTTAAACAGTAATGTTCATTTGCATTTAGACCCATTTTTTTCCTCTTTCCCAGGCAAGATCTATTTAGCTGGAATGAGTAAAAGAAACTTGAATAACTTAAAAAACGGAAGAATGGCTCTCTCCTTACAGAAAAACTTGGTCTCTTTATGCTTGGATAATTAATATCCTCACAAGGTAAGTGCTTTGGTAATCACAAAACAATTAAACAGCTTAACACAGTTCTAACACATGGAAAATATCGAGTTTTCAGCCTCAAATGGTGTCTGTAGACTGCATTTATTTGTAGCAACTGTATCTATTAATGCACAGACCTGCTATGCGTACCTCTGCTGCCCATGTCCTCGACATGCCCCTGCTGTTGAACAGGTGAAGAAAGGGATGGAGAGGGGGGAGGAAAGCACTCGTCTGCTGTAAGGAAGTGGTTCCCATTCACAGAGAGAAAGGGAGCAAAATAATGTTCAGGAATATATACATAATAAGTAAATTGGTCCTGCTGGCATGGTGTAGTAGCCCTTTAACTAATGCTTACCTCAACAATTCGCAGCACATTCTCTGCAACAAAAACAAATCAACATTTTAAAAGGAGGAAGTTATTTTTTAACTGCTTCTGTGGTGAAGGTTTTAGAAATAAGTAATAACTAGAGTGAGAAAATATATTGGTGATATACTACGAAAAAGCACTTAAAGTACTTGCCATTCAAGTATGAATTTTATTATGTAGTATAGGCAGATGATGTTAACCCAGTGCATTTTGCCAGTGAAGGACAAGATCCGGGGAGCATTTTAAGGTCATATAGGCCTAAGCTCCCCAATTTTCAAAGTGTTGTGGGGCTGATATAGAGATGCTGTAAACTGCCCTAAATCCTTTGAAGACAGCTAGAGCCCTACAGCATCGCATGAGCTTCCCGTGAGAAAGAGAGCAAAGGGAGCATGAAGTCTTTGTTCACAAGATGGTGGAAAAGACAAATCCGAGACACTCGTGAATCAAAGGGACAAGACCAATGCATGCTGGAGCACAGAAAGAACCAACCCTTGTTTGCTGCCTCGGTTGCTGCTCTCCCTGAGCCCCAGCCTGACAGCAATAGCCATAGCCCAGATGCATGCTCAGGCTGCAGAATTAGGGTGCGCTTCCCCACCTATTAGTTCACAGCAGGAAATTTTTAAGTCAGTTCTCCAGTTTTGGGCTCCAAGAATTTGTGTTACTATTTACCCATTCCTTATTATATCAAGGGTTTTATTTTGTCTTCAGCACTGCTAACTGTACTGGTTAGCTTGTTTGGTTTTTTTTATCACATCTAGTGGGACTGGAAATTGTCTGTTCTCATGGCACTGCATCCCTGTAATGGTACGGGTGGAAAGATTGTTCTTTAGCCCTTTTGCTGCCTGGTTGTCTGCGACTGAAGACACCGTGTTAGCTTTTTATGCTTCACTCTTAATGGGTTTGATGTGTCTTTGAACAGCTTGGCCAAGGTATTTTTTTTCATGGGAGGCTAAATTTAGGATCATAAATGCCTATTTGAACTCTGAAATTAGCATACACTCTATCTTATATTTGGCTATTTGCTGTATGTTAATAATTCAGTTTTTGTCTTCAGTAAAATGTATTTTCTATAATAGATAAAGAAATGAGATTTTTATCTATTTTGATTGAAGAATTTGATGATTTTTTAAAATTTTTTTTCAGCCTTCTCGTGCTTTGAGGATTAGTGAATGTATTTATTCAGAAGGTCCCCTGCCCACTACAATCCCAATGTGACTTTGTGTATCTGAGCAGCCCTACCAGCATCATTAGGATTACTCACCATCTGAGTAGCTACACGTGTGTTTAGGTGGAGGGTCTGATTCTTGAAGATAACAAGCACTGTCTGGGCTACTGACTAAATATCACCTGCAAGGATTTGGCCCTTTTCAGAGTCATGGCCCCAGAAGACCAGCAAATATTCATCTCCAGATAATGTGGAGTAGGAGAGTTTCAAGGCTGAGGATTGATTCTACTAACTGTAACCTTAGACGTAACCTCTGAGCAGCCCCTGAATACTTACAGACATCAATCTTATCTCATCAGTTCCAGAAAAGTGTTACCACCTCTGTTACACAGAAAGAGGCAGACAAAACTTTGCTTTTGGTCTGTATTTGTGGTTCTTGAAGCCAGAAGACAGGCAGAACCTTGCTCAGGGTTTTGAAATTTGGGCTCGGAAAAAAATCCATCCTCTTCTGAATTGTTGTATGCATAAAAAACCATCAGCATGATACTCTGGTTCCCATCTACTCTGAGTTCTGGAAATTTTTAAGCTCGTTTCTCTAGAGCCCTAGGATTTTATTCACAGTGTTGTACTGCTAAACTTCTACCACCATTTTTGGGTCCTCCTAACAGTGACATTCAGTTTTCTTGGTGGAGGAATTTGTTGATGGCAATTCTAGAGCTTCCATTTGCTTCTACAAACTAAACAAAAAAAATTGTCGGGGGCAATTCTCATATTTCAAGAATTTAAAGTGGGTCAGCTTTTGGTCTGCATGGATTGATGGAACCCTTTAAATAGGATCTAGCTATAGCATGTTATTAATCACAGTAGCAGACAAAAAATCTACATTGTTTCCTTGCTGAGAATAGCATGTTTTCCTCTACCTATGGATTGATTCCTGAAAGCTTCCTCCCGGGAATATGTTTGTTCTTTCTTTCCTTTTAAGGTAAAATGGCTTTAAATTACAGATGTGCTAATCTGTAGGAGACTCCAGAACTCATTGATCTGTGGGCAGTGTAGGTATTAATCTACCTGGGCCGGGAGACTAAAAGAATGAACTATTAATTAAATAGCCTTGAGGTTATGTTTCAAAACAGCATTGTAAGCAGTGATGGTCAAACCTCAAAAGGTTTTTATACTGGGTTCAATTCAGATCAACTTCCTAAATTTCACAGACTGATCTGATCATTGGAAGCATACGTAAGAGGGAACAATACTTTGAGGCAATATTTTAAGTTAGACCAATCAGCCCTGTGGGAAAAAAATCAGAAAAAGATTAGAAAATGCATTTTAATCTTCGGCCTGAGAGTCAACACACATTCTAAATACATTTAAATAAATCAGAAAATATGGGTGTGTGGACAGTTTTCAAAATATTGTTCAAGGGAAAGTGCAGAAACTATTGTCACATTTTATTGTTTCCAAAATGACTTAGTGTTTTGTAAAATTAGCAACAGTTTCAACACAATACAGTTGTTTGATTCTTCTCATAGCTTTTACTTCTTGTTACTCCCACTGAACGGAAAGACCTCCCTGAACTGACATGCAAGACGATACTGTGAAATCCCTCAGAATCATTTCCTCTGTGACACCAACAAAATAAACACATGGAGAGAGGCCCGAGTTATAGATTTTGTAGATCAGCCCCCATGATACTGCATAAATCGACCCATAAACTGTATACATTCCTGTATCTCTGCCTCCCTGCTCTTTGTTCTATGCTTATCGTACAGTCTGTCAATGCAGTAAACTGCTGGATGATGCAAACTTCTTCTACCAGGCTTAAAGCTGAGCAAGAGCAGTGTAAAAACCATACTGCAATGCATACTACAATTTAATTTATATTGCCTCTAACTGAGGCTTGGCACTGTGTTAGCAGCACCTATGTCTACCTATTTCATTGCCTTTGATTATCTCAAAGGGCATGAAGGACCAAGGGGAATCACAAAAATTTGTCATTTGCAGCATATCGCTGAGACATAAACTCAGATTTAAAGCTGTTTGGGGTTGTATATCATTGTATTATCAAGCAATGGATCTCCTTCCTGGGTAGTGCCCCTGGATGTGATGGCACAAGAAATAACATGACATCACTTGAGTAAATGGGTGGATAAAACAATTGCGATGATTTCTATTGGAGTTTTAAAGAGGGCCTGTACGGACTTCTGTCATGCAGTTTCTCCTGCAGCTTGGCAATGTTCTAGCTCTAACGTTAATAGATCCCTCTTAGATCTAACAGCCAGATGGTCAGCAGTTGTGAACTACCTACTGAATGGCTCTTGAAGTTATGCCAAGATATCTGTACACGCACATTCTTCCTGCAAGCTAGTGCTATAAGGTCACAAGAAGAACAAGGTCAGAAGTGATTTGTCTCATGTTTTCAGAGGTGTGTGTTTCTTAGCTGACCACACACAGTTGCTGAGCTGCAAACAGAAGAGGTGGAGATAATAATCCATAACAAGTCAGTAATTGATTGAATTTTTGAATGTTCTTCTGCTTGCAAATTGTCCATGAACAGGCCCTGATTTTCCTGAATCCATTTGTTACTCAGTTATTTGCTGACACAGGAAACAGAAGCCACCGAAGTGCTGGTTGGGGCTTACCCTTCTTAAAGGCTGAGCAGAATAGCCATCAACTAGGCATTTACCATGAGTGCCAGTGCAAGAAAAACGGAGCATAAAGTCAAAATAGGGGAAGCTGAGAGACAGAGATAACCATGATAAAAGCATTTGCAGGTTCTTGACCTCAGCGATATTACCAGCAACATGCCACAACTTGATCTTTAGCGTTAAACACTCTGCTGAGTAGGTGTTTGCTTTGTTACCCTCTTCCTGGCTGTTTTTTTCCAGCTGCTTTAACCCTTGGGCTGCTGCCACACTCCTTCTTCCTCACCTTTTCATCTCTTCCTCTTGACTTATCCTCCCAACTCTTAAGATAAGTTTTGGTTACAAAGCCCACAGAAACAATGCTCAGAGCTCCTTCCCAGATATTTTATGAGCAATTTGATGGTGAAAATACACTCATAATTGTATTTGTTCAACCATTATGGTCAACTCTCTTCACCCATGCTATAATTTTTTCCTGCTTCTGCTGCTTTTATCTGGAAATGTGCACATGTACAATCATGCTCTGAAGCACTTACAGTCTGAAGACCAAATAGGATGGAAGACAATAGGAAACACAATTTCTGTCCTTCCTTTTTGGCATGCCTGCAGTTCACCCTGGAACTTCCAGCCCTTGCCTTAGACTTGGAATACCCTGGATGGCCTCAGGAGCTTTTTGGGGCCAGTTTGCTGAATACCTGCAAATAATGCCCCTACCTCCATGGAACATAGGACAGTGCTACTTTCTGGCAGTCTCTGCCCATTCGAGACTTGCAATTGCCATAGTTACAAATTTGAAACTCACTTTTCACTTTTATTTCTCATTCCTTTTTTTTCACAGCTGAGAACACAGTCAAAATTTCCACGCCTCTTTCCATTTTTTATGATGTTGAACTGGAGGTTGTTTTTAGCAGCTCCATTTTCAACACATATTCCTGGCCTAGCATTAAACTAATGAATTGCCCATTTGTGAGAAGTGTAGGCAGAAGGAATATGATTGCAGGTAAATTTGACTAGGAATTGGAACAAACGTTTGCAGAGAATATTTTGCAGTGTTCAGTCACACTGGCTAGCCCTTAATTGATAGGACTAAGTGTCTGGATAAATGCAATATCTGAGTAACTAAGCTGCATGATACACATAACATGTTTTGCACTTACCATATTGCTTCCACATGTACTCAGTGGGGCTGTGGGAAAAGCAGCTTCACAGGTGCAATGCAGGGTGGCCTCACAGGTGCAAGGAGCTTCTGAAATTTCCTGCCCCTCTTCTCCTCCTCTTCAGCAAAAATCCTAAAAAAGAAGGGATACTGTTGTGGGAGCTTCTTATTTGTTTGCCTTTTTAGAAAGGATTTAGGAGTTATAATGGATGACAAGAATAACACAAGTCAATGTTGTTATGTCACGTAAATGAAAGATTGTCGTACCAAGATATCATCACAGAATGGTTGGATTTTGCCCTCAGAAAAGATCTTTTCAGTAGGGTTAGCTCTTATGTTGGGGCTGAGGTTTGCACAGCAGAAGTGCAATCCCAATTCCTTACTTCAATTACAGCGAGGCTGCCTTGAAGCGATTACTGCCTCTTGGTCACTGCCACCTGGTTAGTGGGAGTGAGCAGGGAAGGCCAGGCAGACCAAATGTGTACTTACACCCCTTCTAGTAAGCCTTCAAGATTTTACAGTTCTCCGTGTGCAGTCTGTGATTCTGTCACAGATATGTTGTTATTTGATGCTTGATACTAATTAAGACAAAGGTTTTTTTCCTTTTCTTTTGCCTGACAATGAGTTGACCAAGGTGAAGAAATCTGAAAAAGGCCACTGAAGAAATGGCAATTAGTTCCTGCGCTAAGGGAGGATGTGTGGTAGTAACTACAGGCAGTATACTGTAGCTATCTGCCTTTGCTTCTTTTATGATTTTGAAAGAGAGCTAGACTCATCCTCATGCCAGCTACTGATGTTTTCTGAAGGCAGAGCCAGTGGAGTGAGACATGCTGCTCCCCTGCCTCAAGTTGTTATCAGCTTCCACTCCTGATCCCTGGGATGCAAGGGAATTTCTAGCTTAAACCTTAAGCGCTCCCACAAGCCACCGAGTCAGCTTAAATGAAGAAATTATTAAGCTTCTTAATTTAGACACTTTATTTCTTAAGCCTGAATGTCTCTCCAGAAAGTAGGGGAGAAAAGTCAAACATTTATTAGACTAGTCACTTATCTGACTGTGTTCAGCTTCACTGTAAATAACTTTTCTCTGTTCTCTTCATGAATGTTTTCCCACCCTCTGGTCTCTTCATTTTTTAAAAAACTTTCCTGGAATTTGAAATTTTAGGAAAGATAAAAGAATTTGTGCAAATGAACAAAGTCTGGCTTTCTGGTAAAATACACATCTTTCATGAACACAGGCAGGATGATCCCACAGCTTTACCTTGCAGGACTCCTGTCCCCTAACCTTGGCTCAGCAAGTGTGACATTAGGCTGCTCGACATCACCTCAGCTTGTTAGGCAAAACACAACCCATGAAATATTTGGAGCAATGTCAGGGAATATGGTAGTCTTGGTCTGAAACTGGTGTAGATGGCATCAAATCATTACTACTGTGAACATTAAAAAAAGAAATAAATTAAATAGGTCACATTGAAAATATCCCTACCACTTTCTGGGATCCTTTCCTTGAGTTTACGCTTACGTGCATAGCACTGCATATTAAACTTCCAGCAGCTCTGGGCATGAGTTTTGCTGCTTAGGCCTAGTAGAATATTTTGTTTGCCTTGCTCTTTCACCTTATCTGTTACTGATTCCTTGCTTTCTTATTTGTTGCACTTATTGTTCTTCATTTAATCCTTACCTGCTTAGATAGTCATCTGACCTAGTTTTATGATATGGATTAAAATAAATCCTATAACATAAGTACTCTTGCTTTTCTGTATTCTGCCCTGTCATCTGTGTTCTGCTGGGATTTTGGCTACTGGGGCTGGCTTTGGTTAAGGGACCTTCTGTGTCTCTGAGACTTACTCGCTAAGTGACTGAGATCATGCTGTAAGCTGCTTTGTCCTCAGAGTTCTCGGGTACCCATTATCTCATTTCTTCAAAAGCAGTCTTAATTCTTCAACCTCTGAATATAACTTTGTCTTTAATTATTCAGTCAGAAACTCCCACTGAGATGAATGGGGGGCAGGAGGAGGAAAGGGCCCTGTATATTTTAAATCAGAAATGCCTGTTTGGTAGACAGTTTTCTGGTTTTGCAGTGTTAACTCACTCCGGGTAAATGCGTACTTCAGATGGGAAAGAAGAAATCACTTAAAATTCTTAGGTCAAAAAGCCAGCAGAGATTTGTTCTGGTGCTGTCAATCCCTCTGCCAGTTTAGCAAGACTGGCAATGTGTAAGAACATTAATAAATGAAAGCAAACATGAACATCAAGGAAGAGAATTGATTCTCCCTTCTCTTTTCCTCTCTTTACTGATTCCTCCAAATTAGAACTGAAGGAAATCAACAGCGTGGTGTTTATGTCCCAGCCCTAGGAAAGGTGTTGGGTTGTAGGGTGCCTCATATTAGCCTTTTATGTGTGCTTTTCTTTGTTTATGAACCTCACAGCTTACTTTTGCTTAACGGTTGATAATCAAGTACTATGTATGACACTGACTACTCAGTGCTGTGGCTGATTTTCATGCCCTGTCTTGCCCCAAGACTTGCTCAGTGATCCGTACTTTCCTATGTAGGAATGCACCTGGATTTCATCTCTCATTTTCACACTTGCATAGTTTTTCCTTTTGGATGATAATGGCTGTTATAATTGCTATGTGACATACAGTCTGAGAGGTCTATCCCAATGTGAAAGTTCATACACATCACATTTTCAGGTATGAATTTCTATTTCTGCTATGCCAGGGCATAGTAGTGGAGTTTAACTATTGTTACTACAGGATTTAAACAAAACCTTGTAGAAGGCAGTGAGTAGGAGTTCTTCATTTAAGAGGAGTCTAAAACCCTATATTCATGGAAACAGCTGGCCGAAACTATAGGAATCTCTGCTGAAAGAAAGACTGTGCCCACGCAGCTACAGAGATTTTTTTCATATCTCCAATTAACAATCAAAAAGACTGGGAAAATGAGAACGGTAACTGTATTTGTCTTTATAAGCAAAGGAAACAACAAAACCAGGGACTGCTTACACATACCTGGTAGATCCAACAGCAACTTGGAGCAGCTAAAAGGAAAGAGCTGCTCGGTGAAGTCCAGTCTGAAAGTAGAGCCACAGTCAAACTGATTACCCATGGTTGCTTAAAATCTACTGTGTTAAGAGAAAGGACTTTGCGGATTTTCTGTACCTAAGATCATCTTCAAAAAGACCCAACATCTTGCCCCTTCATCTATTTCTTCTCTAGCGGAAATTATATGCTACTAAATATAAAAATTTGGTATCTGCCTGGGTCATTAGCAGGATAGATAGATATTTCAGGTATGCATCACTGTTTGTATTCACAAAATGGTCATGAGACTTCAAGATTTGGGGCCTTTTCTTACGTTCACAGACCTTGGAAACATGAAAATCTCAGCTTCTACTAAAAAATTCAATATATTTCTAACCTTAACAGTTCTAGAGGTAATCCTGGAAAGCAATGATATAAAGATCATTTAAAAATCTGGGATTCAGGAAATATAGAAAAGAAAGTACCCATCCTTTTTTTATTCCTCTTTCAAGATTTTCAAAGATAGGATTTAGTAATCCTTCCTGTTTTCGGAACCACTTTGTAACTTCAATGATTACTTGTTGCTTCTTTAATTCAGAATTTAATACCTGTCTATTGATAGTTTAATTGCTGTGCATTTTTGACGGGTGGCATTTGCAGTGTAAGATGCAGGGATGTGGCTTTGTGAAACTTATTAAAGCTAGTGGAGGTTGCATGTTTCCCATACACTGCACTGAAAATCTGCCCCCAAATGTCCTTTGGGTACATGTCTGTAGATTCCCCAAAATCGTGTGGTGCGTGCCTGCCTGAGCCGTGATCCCCCTAACCACTGCACCACAGCTTCATGCTGTTGTGGCACTGGCTACTGCCCTTGCCATCCAGAAACTGCGTTACTGCTCTGGTGGTGCTTTTAATTGTCAGTCTCCTGGTGCTTGTGAATGGACTATATGTACAGATACACTGTCACAGTCAATGCAGTTCTACTAGACAAAGTGTATCATTGTAATACAGTACGGGTGACAGATACGAAAACCTGTGAATGCAAGACTTCTCTGTACACACAGAAGAAGAGGGAGACTGGGCAGTACCTCCCCCAGACAAATCCTCAAGGATAAAAGCTCTCCTACTTTCTAGCCAGGGATCACTTTTTTTTTAATAGTATACATGAGATTAAAATAAACTACACATGCCTAAAATAATCAGCACTAGTGTAACCAATACAAATGGACAGTATGTAAGTCTTCGAAGAATAAATGTGCAACTACCATTCCAGATCTCCTGATTTTTTAAAATTTGAATCATAGAGCTGAATTGCTGCATGGCTGTAAGAAACCCAGTGCGGGATAGATTCAGCCTGCTCTCTGGCTGGCCGTGCCAGGGACTTAACATCTGGGTGTGAGTGCGGGTAGCTGAGGACAGAGTCAGGCAGGCAAGTCCATCTTTTATCACTAGATGAGGGTACTCTGCTGCCTGTGGTTTAAAGTCCCAAGGGTTTCCAGTCTTTATAGATCTAATAAAGGACTGGTGTATCAGCCTTAATGCTTGCATGCTTTTTTATTTCTATATATATATTTTTGATGATTTTAATTAGAATTAAACCCATGAAAATGTACATATGGTACTTTAAAATAGCTGCATGTCCAAGCCTACATCTGTGTTGTCATACTATCTAAAGCTACCAAGATTATTTTATTACTCGAAAAAATTCATTTCAGAGGATGCCAGGAAATCTTAGCTTTGTGGTTAAAGAAGAAAACCTTTCCATGAGAAAGCCTGATTTCCCTCACAGGGGGCTTGAATTTCCCGTGTTTTCAAGTTACAATATTCCTGCCTGAATGCTTACTTAAAAACAATTTTTCTTGAATCAATATGCATGCTAGTCTCAATATTACTGTAATCAGCCTCTTTTTTAATTTCAGAAAGGATATTTTAAAGAAGTTTATTGATACCTAAACAGTTCTACTGATGCTAGAAGAGTCCCCAGTCTGAAGTGCATGTCTAAATACTCATACAGTTTTTGCTTAAGCAAATACTTTTTTCACGGTCAGGCAACACTTACTTTAACCAACATTTACTCAGATCAATATATTTTAATTGAAACTAATGGCAGATAGCTTAAACCAACAGATTTTTCACTCACTTAAGTACATTAAGTCAATAAATTGCTAAAAATTGCTATATCTTGTATGAAAGGTATTTTTATTCTTGGCTAAATTCATTTTACTGAAACATATGCGTATTACCAGTAATCAAAATACTGGTATTTAGACACTGCTGATGGCATCAGTACATTTAGAAGACTCTAGGCAAATTTACACAAAGAAACCATAGAACACAAAGAGCTAAACTGATGAAAGTGAAGAAAAAGAGGGGTGTGGGTTGATTCCTTCTCTCTGCTACAAACTATTCATCTAATCTTGGGTAAAGTAATTAGAGGACTAATTTAGGCCTGGAGTCCTCCTAGCTGACATCAGGAGGGTAAGCGAGGCACCTCGCTGCTCATTCATGCTCTCTGTGCAATCGCCTGGTGGAGGTCACTCTCTCTACCTCGATTATTCTGGGACCTTACAGCCAACTTGGCCATTTCAACAAAGTATCTCGAGTTTGGTGAAACCTGTCATTAGCAGCTGTTATTGCAAAGTCCTTCAATGTAAAAGAGAATTAAGCACCTCGATATCTGTGGAAATCAGCACACCTCTTATCTATCCATAGCTCAGGTTCTTGTGTGCGGAACAAGGACAACAGCACTTCTCCAAAGCTTGTCTTCTTTGACTGTAAGCTTTTGGGATGGGGACTGTCTCTGACTGTCTACTGAGAAAACACATCACAGCAGGGCCTTAGTCACAGCTGTTCTAATGGCAAGCTGATTGTAAATACAGAATTGGAAGAGTTGGTGGCTTAAGCGAGAAACCAATGGCATCTACCCATCTGGTACTTTCATATCTTCAGCAGGAGATAGACCAGAGCAGAGACAGAACTATGTGTAGGAGCTACATCACAAAGACAACAGAGTGGGGTGGAGGCTGGCACATGGTCATCTGTTTTGGTATCCAGTTTCAATTACAGCATAATTAGCTTACTAATTTCATGCCCAAGTTTTGTTGATGAATTTGTATGTATAATTATGGCTTAGTGAAATGTACAGTATTGCAGTGCTTGCTTCTGTTTCCATGCAACAGAGAAACTCCCGTAGTGTTCATTGCACATGCAGAAATGTAAAAGATGAACATAATCCATACAAGCAAGTATGTTAGATCCTTTCAAAAATAGCAACCAAACTGTAATCATCAGTCCTGCAACCAGGTCTGAGGGAGTTCCTGGCCTTGGGTACAGCACTGATGGCTTCAGTGAGGGCCACCCTTGCTTACAGAATCACATTATGGGATGCAAACCTCCTGGTAATGTACCGTCTGTTGGAATCGGCCTTTCAAAAAAGCAGCCTCCATCTTCTGCAAAGGCATTGTCCAGATCCAGATGAAGAAACCTCTGCAACTGCCCCAACAACTTTGTAAAACTGTTACCTGATCTTTTTCACGTGTAGAGAGTGAGCAGAAGCCACTAAACCAATGTCATTTCTTAAGGAGAAGCAATGTCTTCCTTATAATCTACAGAGAAAACGCTTCTTCCTTTTCTTCCGCTTAGTATCCAGCTGAGAACTGTGAGCTAAGCAGTATAGAAAGGATTTCTCCTTTAAGAAGAACCTCTGATGATGCTTTAAACAAAGTAAAGTTTTCTTTTTATTTGATAAATCTTCTTAAAAAGAAATGCTCTTTCAAGTTCTGAAGTGGTTGCCAGGACTTTCAGTCCCATGAGAATGTAAGGTGGCAGCCACATGACATATGGGCAGGATTTTACGAATCCTGCAAGAGGTTAGAGAGTCTGTCTCACTTTCAGAGAGATGCCATTGTGTTTATAAGATGGCCTGTACCAAGGGAGAATCAAACTGAAACATGCAGCTTTTACATTCTGTAATAGTTTGCTTTAATTAAAATTAGACATGTTCCTAAGCAGAACTCCAGATCAGAACATAGTCTCTTCAAACTTTGGGGATAACCAGACAATGCAGTGATTTTTTTTTCCTAGCTTCCTTTAAAAATAAAAAATTGATTGGACAAAATCTTGGAGCTGACAACTGGGGAGATATAGACTCAAAGTTCCTTGAAAACTAAGTAGATGGACCACACTATTTCATTTTCTACGTATCTGTTCCCCATGATTTATGATTCCCACAGACCAAGATCTGAAAATTCAGTCCAAAGTGCTGAAATGAAGAGCAGAGGAAGTAAACAACACTGACATTGCAGAGCAAACCCCTTTCAAGCTCAGTTATCCTTGTTGTTAAGGAAGCTACAGATGTTAAGGAAACTTTTGGAATAGAAGAACAAACACAAGTGCACCTTTTTGGAGGAGCATGAAGCTGTTGATTCTTTTGAGAAGTATATTTGGTGTCTCAGCTCTGTTCTTGGCTCAGCAGAGATCTCAAAGGTTATTAACTGGAGAAAGAGAAGAAGAAAAAACCTCTCCAAAACACACGCCCAAAACAAACAAACAAATCTCAAACTAAAACCAACCTTTCCCAGTTTTGTAGGTTATCACAGTTGCAGATTTTCATCTGAACATAGTTAGCTCCTTCTCTGCATATTTGTGGCCAGCAGTGCTTCAAATCTGAGAAAACACAACTTCTCATTCAAATACTACGAAACAGATGAAAGTGTTTGAACCAGAAGGAAGGGCAGTCTTTTCCAGGCAGCCTCTCCTGTTACACTGTTTAGATTTCTGCACACTTTGGAGTCCTCATTATTTAGCCAGACTTTAGACCATATCCTTTAAATAAGTAGCAATATCCATTTAACAAACAGGTTCCTGCACAACTTCACAATCAAGTGCCATTACATATTTAACAAGTAAATTAACTGAGATGTTGCGCATAGCACAATCCCCTTGTATGATCAACTAATCCCTCACAACTGACCCAGACTTGCTACCTTTCAAATACTCTCACAGGGATTTAGGAAAGGCAGTATATTTAGCAAGAAGATGAAAAGAAGGTAGAGATCACTGTTCTCCTTCTAGTTAGACTTTCTAAAATGCTCGTTATACCGGAGAATTTTATTCTTTCCATTGTGTAGGATACCCACATGCTCAGACTGACAGTGTACCTCATTCATACACATGCAATTTGCAATTGTGCCAGTTGTAGCAGTTGATTACAGCGGTATCATGTGCATATTTGTACAAAGCCTTGAGAGATACTTTCAGAGTTTATTAATTACTACCAGTAGATTAGGAGTGCTGTGGCTGATCTGATTTTGTGGGGTTTTATGGTATCTTTAATTTTTCAGGCAATCTGTAAGACACAAACCCACAACCCTGCATATAACATATTCTGTCTTGTTGGTTAGTCCTAAAGATGGGTTGAAAAGAGAAAAGTGTTGCTAGTGCAGAGCATCAGCACTTTTTAATTACACTGTTTTGTGATGCAAGGTGGGTCGGTGAGATGACCTGCAGGAGGAAGTCAGCACTTTTTGAGTGACTACCAGCATATTTTTACATTTGCTTCCTTCAGCCTTCTATTTTCTTTCAGATGGATCAAGTTCCCTTTCTTTGGATCTTCAGCTTTTTCCATTAGTACATCCCCGAAGAGTATTTTGTCAAACAAACCAAAACACTTTGAAGACGATTTTAAGTTCCTTAGAGAGTTATGGCCAATGCTTTGCTTATGTATAGTGATTATTTACTGAGTTAGCACTCCCAAAAGGCAAATCTGGGTAGACACCAGAAAAAAGCTTCAGATAATTGCTGCTTGGTTTGATCTCCTGATATTTTGTGGTATTTTATGCTGTCTTTATGGCGTCACCTGAGATTCTTTGGGCACAGAAATGTTTTAAACCTTGTTCCATAATAAATTGTAAGGGAGTGATTTTCAAATTCCCATAATAAGAAGCTCTGTTGAAAATGTTTTCATATCTAGGTGGTTGTTCTTGACAACATAGTAACAAATGGCTATACAAATCCACAAGCCGTAAGAAACACTGGGGAAAGAGATCACGATTATTGTAAGCCTAAATCCTGCAATGAGCAAATGCTGCCATTTAATCTTTCCCACTTACTGTATTTTGAAAATTAAAAGATGGTTTGCCATGTGATGCTTAGAAATATTTTCATAGTTTATGTTCTCAGATATTTGGTAAGTATCGCTTCTCTCTTTAAATATCATTACCTTGAAGAACCCTGAGAAGAACTCTTGGTTAATTTTCTTTGGTGCCTCTACTTGAAGGACACCTTTTAAAGGATGTTTGTTGGTAAAGCTTTCTTTTTTTTTCTGTCTTGAATTTATAAGATGTGGATAAAGCCACATTGAAAAACTCAAAGTTCGAATAACAACTAACTTGCTTTCATTATGAGCAGATAAATATCAACCAAGAAAATGTCAGCAGCCACAGCTTCAATAATTAAAAAAAAAGTATAATTTTCATGTGTCTGTGACATGAAAATACTGCCAGCACCTGAAAGAGTCAAGAAAATGGCAGGGTATTTTGAGATTTGAGGGCCAAGAAAGGCTAACTACTCTTCCAAGATGTTTTTAATAAGAACAATGCTGGGATAGCACATTAGACTATTTAGACACCAAACTGATGGTATCAATAATTTTCTGTTACTTCATGCTCTACACGCCTCTTTTGGAACCGTTACTGACCACACAGCTTGGTATAATTGAAAGGCTGAGCTCTATTTCCATTTGATATTTTCCCTGCTGTTTCAATGGTAATATTCACATACAATAGACTGAGATAATAATACAAAACCTATATTACGCTCAAAAACATCCTTTGCTGTCTAAATCCATCACACTGCTTGGGATCTAGTTAGTTAATTATTAAAACAATATCTAAAAATAATCAACTTCCAGAAAAATTGGCAGGCCAAATTCTGCTCCCATTCATCCCCAGGCAGCACCACAGTGTATTGTAGTGTATGAGAGTGGATTATAGAAAACAGTGTCAAATTATTACTTTTCAATAGTGGATAATTCATTTGTGGGTTGTATGAAATCACCTAACTGCTTTACGGAGAGCCATTATACTCCTTACACTCTCTTTATCTTATCCTTTACCTGCCAGCTGCAAGTGCAGAATTTGCTATAGGAAGACCTAGGTATCCTTGCAAGATCTCTTTCATCTCTCATTGCAGATAGGATCTGGCAAAGAAGGACTACAACATTATTTTAACACAAAGACAACTGTCACATTATTTCCCCAGTGGCCAATCACCCTGCAGGGGACAACTTCATCTATATTGTACCTGCTTAACATACTTCATTAACTCTGTCAATTACCAGCTACCTCAGCACCTTTGCTGTTGGCACTACACAATTTATTCTTCCTGTGTCCCAAACAGCACCATCTTAGGAGCCCCCTTCATAATAGAAGTAAGGAGATATTAATCTTAAAAATGTATATTAGAAACAATTAAAATAGATTTTCAAGATGGTTTATGGCTTGTTTTTCAATGGTGTTCAGCACCTAATACTATCACTGAATCTCAAATATGGGAGAGCTCCCTCTAAAAAGCAGACATACATCTATTGGAGGTGACAGTATTTTTCTGTGACAGGGGCTTTGCAGAGAAGTTCTCACTGCCAAGTACAGCAGCTAACTTTTCTAGTTTGACATGCTCTTTTAAGCTAAACTTTAAAGCTAAATAGAGATTAACTTTAGTCACTTCATTGAGGCTTGCTAGGCTAGGAGCTAAGGATATTTACCCTGGGCTCCTTCTACAGGCAACGGAGAAAGACTTGGCCCTTCCAAAGGGAAATTCGGCTTACCTGAACCGATCTATACCCACTGACTGTGTGAGACTCCACTCCTGACCACAGTGCCTCAGTGAAGTGTCTTTTCATCACATGCAGCACTTAGAATATCCTTGTGAGAAGCAGGATTTTTGGATTTATGGAGAGAGCTCAGTGGGGGTTTCAGGAGGCTGGAATGGCCAGCAGAAAGGTGGGGTTGGATGAGGAGCTGAAATTTGAAGGTGGAAGTAAGGTGATATTAAGGTTGTGTCTCTATACCCAGGAACAGGCATGGCACAGGGGAAAGGGGACTTGAGAGTCCCAGGGCAACAAATGCGCGAGGAGGCTGCAGAGGGAGGAGGTGTAAAACTATGAAGAACATTAAGGTCTGCTCATGCTAATTGCCTTCGGTGACTGAGCCCTGATCACAAGAGAAAGAAGGTGGTGGTGTGGGAAATCATGGGTGCAAAGGGCCCCACACAACTCTACACATCTATTCTGTTTGCTGTGGGGACAGAATAGATGTACTGGATTGCTCCCTGCTTCCCTCCCAGGTCCTCTTTCTTTTTTTTTTTTTTTCTGCCTGGAATATGACAGGCTTCTTCAAAGGACCCTTTTGAAACTAAGAAAACCTGTATTTTCATAGAAAAATCAAACAGTAAATGACCTAATGCCTGTTACAAAGACACCTGATTAAAGGAAATTCAACATACAGTTTAGAAGAGACTAGCATCAAACGTTGTGAAAGGGAAAAGATGAACCAAGAAAATTGAAAGTCAATGGAAATCATAAATACCTCCTGATTACGTGGAGTTTTCCCAGTCACTTTTCAAAAGGAGCACGGAACAACTGATCTCTGTGCCCCTGCTCTAATTAGGTTGAAAGGCAAATCCTTCACAAAAGCAAGGCATTGCTTGAGATTACCCGTTGCCGCTGTGGAGTCTGTTGTGGAGTTGCATGTTTCTGCATGCTTCAACTTTCCAAGTTGACATTTCTTCCAGGTGAATATTTTATGGCTTCTCCTTTTCTCTTTGTAAGTGTTTTCTTTTTTTCTGCCCCAACCAGTAGGTTTCTGCCAACAGTAGCTGCTGTTTTTCTGCAGGTATTGATCAGGGCAGTTTCTTGGATCAGTCGGAAAGCAAATGACATTACCTGTAATCTCTTCTCATGCTACGGCATTGTAAAATGTGAGTTTTGAGTACATCAATTAGCTTTAAAATACCATAACTGTATATTAAGAAACAGCAGATGCCTATTGCCATATGCTACATTTGTACCTTCACTATCATTCAAGATGCCCCTGGGGGTGTTACAGTGTTCCAAGTAGAGCTGGAATGTGAGCAGAGCCTAAACACATGAGGAAGCAGCGTCTCCACAGCAAGGATCATCTCTGCAATAACTGAACATTTCTTTGACCACATCCTTACTTAATACTGCTGTCTGGGCGAAGATTCCTTTTACTAGTAGTTGGAGTAGGACAATCATTTAAAGAGATCTCTCGAAATGCAGTCAAAATAAAAGCTTGTGATTCTCTGATGTGCCCATAACTTGAATTTTTTAATTAATCCAGGGGGGTTAGGGAGTTGCAATACACTGAACTACCTCTACTTCGGTAAAAGCTGTTTATTTATAGCCAGGTGTAGTTGTTTGATTTTTTTTCTTCCCCTTAAATAAAACTGAACACTGCCAACACTGTCTGACTCCTTTTTAATCTGTCAGCACATTCTTTACATCTGTGCATAAACATTATCATCACAAACTCAGAGTGTCACTGCAAAAATTATCAATCCTCAAACTGTACTCTCTGCAGGTTCCATTGGAATACAACTTTCATGCGTTAATGTGAAAACCAGTAAAATTTAAGAGGAAAAAAAAGAAGGCTTTCCATTTTCACAGAAGGTTCGCCAAGGTTTCCTTCAATATCTTGTATATGTACAAGGTAAATATTTTGTATTTTGTACAGTATTCTTTTCTGACACACAGTTGGCCTTGATAATGGTTCCTACTGTATTCACTTAAAATACTACATGTTGGTGAAAAGACACAGTCTGAGAGAGAAGGATACAGGATATAGCATATTTTCAGAGATTTTTAAAGATTGCCTTTTGAGAACAGGAATGCTAGGTGAGCATTTGTGTGTCTGTAAGAAAAAAAATACAGTCATTTTTTTCATGTTTATAGGGATGACCTTTTATGTTATAGTACAATGTTTTGAAGCACAGTTATTTTAATTGCTTTATATGCCTATTGAGACCAATCTGCACGTCACTTTGTTATATACAGCACGGAGGCACATATGTTTGGCCAATGAATCTTTTGACGCCTTGATATTTATGTTAAAGTCTGAGCAGGAGCTGCGGAAACATTGTGTTCTGGGTTTTGCTGTCGGTGTTTTTTTGTTGTTTTGGTTTTTTTACTGTCACTCTAGCTGTATACCTAATGAGGTGACAGAAAGAATTAAAAATGACAGATTGTTTTGGCTGCAGTGGGGCTGTCTGAGCTATATTTTCCTATAATACAGCTCAATAAAGGCAGTTTGTGGAAAGCCCTCTGCACATGATTCATTGCTGCACCGAGGGTCCTGCCGGAGGTTTAGAGCAGAGCGGGCGGTGGGCTGGGTGGCAGGGAGCGGGGGCTGCTGGCAGCTGCGTGCCGGTGCTGCTCCGGGGATGCACGGGGATGGCCCGGCCACAAAGCGCTGCTCCTCAAAACATCTGATCACAAGTTGCGTGGGTTGGCTAACGCACATGTAATTCTGCCCAAACACCTCGTAAAACTATAGCTTCCAGTCCACAATGCTCGGGGAAGTGCGGCGGCATCTTCTGCGGAGGCATCCCGCTGAGCCCAGAGGCACGGCAGTGTGAAACAGCCGTCGTGGGGATTCGAGGGAGCCTCCGTGTCTGCGGTGACAAATGTCTCAGCGTCCAAGCACCGTTCTGCTGCCGCTTGTCCGGAGGAACAATAAAACGTATAAGAAGACATTCCTCAGGACAGAATGGTTAACTACAGGTGTTAGACTGATAGCTGGTATAATTAAGAAAAAAGATCTGTCATTTCACAGACTGTGCAGAATAAATTCCAGATATCCGTGCATAATCTTTCAAAGTGCCTTTATCTCCAGAGCCAGCAAGGGTGACCACAAAATACCCTGAACCCAATTATGTACTTTCTGATTATCATATTTTTATTTCTCAAGACACGGGGCTAATAAGAAAGATCAAAAAATGTTTGAACCAGAGTAATTTCAAATGTCAAGAACTAGTTATTCTTACAACAAGCTCGCAGGTCTTGACAATGTGAGCTGTTCTCTGTTTGGTTTGATTCCTCTTGGGGACTGGAAACGAAGGACTAGGGGATTTAAAGTGACTTTGTACTGTGGAATCAACACATGCTTTTGAGACCTGCATTTGACACCGGCTTTGAGGTCGTTTGTTTCATCTTTTTTTTTA
>Ga0181612_107990_pt1 | contig 22284 bp, 8 predicted proteins | sample HoacroProtozoa21_FD_119630 | JGI IMG/M metagenome (GOLD analysis project Ga0181612, IMG submission 119630) | Hoatzin crop microbial communities from Cojedes, Venezuel. Combined Assembly of Gp0051906, Gp0051904, Gp0051908
CAACCTGACTTTAAACGTTTCGAGGGATGGGGCATCTGCCACCTCTCTGGGCAACCTGGTCCACTGTTTTACCACTCCCATTGTAAAAAATTTCTTCCTGATATCTAGTCTAAATCTACCTCTTTTAATTTAAAACCATTACTCCTTGTCCTATTGCTACAGGCCTTCCTAAAAATCCTGGTGTCATCTTTCTTGTAAACCTCCTTCAGGTACTGGAAAGCTGTTATAAGGTCTCCCCGCAGTCTTCTCTTCTCCAGCCCCAACTCTCCCAGCCTTTACTCATAGGAGAGGTGTTTCACCCCTCTGATCACTTTTTTGGCCCTCCTCTGGACCTGCTCCAACAGGCCCATGTCCTTCTTGTGCTGAGGGCTGCGTATCTGGACACAAGACTCCAGGTGGGGTTTAGCCCTTTCAAAGTCTCCCCAGAGCAATTTCAAAAGCAATTAACTGTTTTTACCAACTCACAAGCTTACATGAAATGCAAAGAATCTTATTTCAGTTTTCTAAAATGCTACCTAGTTCAGAGTGCCTTTTCTAGAAGAGAAAAAAGACCCCACTATGTAGACAAATACCAAATTTTTATTTTTTATGTATTCTTTCAAGAGCTGTTTGTGGGAAGATGGTCAGTCTCTAAAGAATTTGCCTTACACAAAATGTCTGGCCTTCAAGTACTTTCTTTTTTTATTTTTTACATAAAAATGAACTATGTGAGCAGAAAAGGTTTTAAATTATCTGTATTTATCAAATTAGTAATGTGGGAAAAACTGTCTATTAAAGCAAACTTGTCACCAGTCAACAATGAAAATGCTCAGTAGCAGCATTTGTTTGTTAAGGATGTTAGGCAACAAACATAAACTTGAGCTGATTATTCTTTGGTGTATAGACCAACCAGGGGAGCTTTTTATGAGCCTGAATAATGAAAAACAACTATATGGGAAATAACCCCTGAGTTAGCTGGTATAGTTAACTGCTCAAGGGCCCTAAAAGTCAATTCCCTTTGACCATGCAATGCCAGCCCCCTGCAGAAAAATGAAAGCTTTCTGTAGCTAGGCGCATTTGTCACCTGTAAACTAAAATTTTGAATGATGATGCAGAAGACAGAGTGTGCATAGCTTACCAAATTAGCATCCAGAACAAAATTTTTTGTCTGAACAAAGGCATTTCTAAGTGAAAAAGGCATACTGCTCATACCACTTAAAAGTATAATGAAGTTTCATAGCGCAGTTAAGACAAACTATCTACTATCATCTACTGTGTGTTACCATCGACTGCATATTCTGTCCAGTCAGTTATTCTTTAATCACTGTTACAGCATGTAAAGATACGTAGGCTTGTTGACAAGCAGGAACAGAAATAAGGGTGAATAATTTAAAGCTGTGATGGGTCATTAATTTTTTCATTTTAAAACCATCTAAAACCTTAACTGGTAATAACACGTATATATGCATTAAAAACTCATTGGAAATTAATTTTATTTAAGAAGTGATGGAATTATATATTTGCTTTACCTAGGTGGGTTATTTTTATATATGAAAATAGAAATGGGCTGCCCATTATTAAAAAAGAAAACTCCACACATTTTAATGCTCTCTTGGGCAGCAGAGAATTTAGGACACACTTCCCCCACATCAGATATTTGAAGAGGTACTAAAAATATTGTTCTGAGATAAACAATCATTGATCCCAAGAAAGCAAAATGTTTTCCCAAACTTTTCCTACCACAGACTGAGGCAATGTTTGATTGTACTTACAGTATAGCAAGAATCGGGGCAAATAACTTTTTTGTTTGATAACCAGCAAGCATAACATTCATGCTCTGAACAACTGTGATGAGCCATCAAAACAGCAGATAAGCAAACTAGATATAAGCCAAAAAAGTAGAGGAAGAATAGACGAATTCTGTTACTTTTAAACACACTTATAATTAGTGAATAGTTGATATGTGTACAGAAGAGGACAATAAAAGAGTCTTTATCATTCTGGGTAGAGAAATGTGGTAGGTTCAGTACCATCAGTTAGTTTTAGGAGAGTGGGAAGGTGTCTCCCTTTCTTTTATGTTCCAGTCAAACTGTTTCCTTCCAGTACTGAGTTAAAAGAGAAACAGTTTTGTGCAAACACCATTAGAAATCCAGCAATTTTACAGCTGTAATCCTTTTGTAACTGCTAACTACTTATAACTACATGTATTTTAAAAAAGACAGTATGTATTAGTTTTAGTAAAAATCTACTAATCACCTCCCTGATAATGTGTAGTGCATCCCACTGAAGTTTCAGATAGCAAATCACAGTTTGTACAGAGAACTTCAGCTGCAGATAGATCAGGTTGGCACCCCATGATAAAGCTCTAAAAACGTGTGTGACAATTCTAGAATTTCTGTGGTTTTTTGACAAGACTGCTTCACCTGCTGAGTCTAAGGGAGGGATTGCCTCATGCCTTTGGGCATTCCTTCGTGATGGAAATAAAATTCCTTCTTTTTCTCAAAAAGCTTTTAAAATGTAAGCTTAGAGTTTAGAGAAAGTCAGAGTTTCCAGTGGCTTTTCATGAGTTTCCTATGCCAGCTAGTTGTAGTGCAAGGCACAAAGATTTTTAGTCAGTCAGCAATGAAAAAAAGGCTATGGACCAAAACAATAACAGTTATTAATACAAAGAACCCTTAGTGAAGTTTGCCCAGGCTTGCTGTTGGAAGTCTGAAGATTTCAAAGGGAAGAAATTTTATGTTCATCTTCCACATCTTGGAAAAAGCCTATCCTGCTGTCATCTTCGTTTCTGTTTTACCTCTGACACGTGCACTCATTGCCAATATATGTTGAATTATACCAAGATAATGAATAAAAGTAAAGCATTGGTATTTATGCTCACTGTCACGCTCATATTTTCAGTGCATGCAGCTTCAAAAAAAAAAATCTCCCCCTCCCCCAGTCATGTTGAAAAGTTATCAGACACCAGGGCCACAGAAGTAGACAGGATGAGACCTATTAATCTCTAATAAATGGTACAAATCCCAGGGTGTTTTTTCAGTTATTAACCAGCCAAATGTATACAAAGCCTATTCCTTTTGTAGAAGCACCTTTTAAGAACTGAGTATATATATTTTTAATATTTGGCCTTATAAATTTACTGAGAAGAAAATTTTATTCACTAATAGTTTTGTTGTGCCAAAACAGTTCACAGCAGCCAATGATCTTGTCCTTAATTGTCTGCTATTGCCATTCCTTATAAAAAAAATAGACATTTGCAATTAGTATGCGTGATGGCTGCAAAAAGATGACTTGTACAATACTCAGGAAAATACATTCTTGGAAGCCTAAGGAGTAGAAGGGCTAATTATTTCAGGTCCACTGTTCATAAATCAAAGTGAACAAGAGATAATTGGAATAAATTAAGGTCTATCATTACACTGCTGTAAAATGTTTCAAAAGCAATATTAAATGAACTAACTGTTATGGAGTAACTCTAACTTTTTAGATGTTTTAATCTTTTAGCGAGTATTTTAAATGTCATATAGTTACCTGACCTAACAACTGGAAGAATGAGCAATCAGCTCACTGGTGAGATGGCTTAACATCTGAATAGACTGAAAATAGTCTCAGTTTGAGCTTTTTCTGTTTTATTTCTCTGTTGTGTATGGTGATAGAGGAAGCAGTCTTTCTAAGATTATACTTACTTATTTGCACAAAACAGTCCAAAAGCTAAGGTTTTCTTCAAGAGGTAATTGGAATGTGCTGCCAATGCCTTCCTGTCAACCTTTTTAAACTAAACCCATGTGGGGTGGTGATTCAGTAAATTCACACTTCATTCCAAAGTTTAAGCCTCTACAGAGGTGTGAAGTAACTGAAGGACTATGAGAGCATTTTCAGCATTTCTATGCAAATAAGCAAACAGAAAATATAATTTTGCTTCAAAACTCCTACATAATCAGAAAGAACTTTCTGTTCAGTGATTTGCAGGTCAAACAATGGAAGTGGTAAATGCTGAGTCAACTGTGGACAAAGCATCAACAAAAGAGGTAGAATTAATTTGGGGGTTGAATTTTTCACATAGACAGTATGATTTAGCTCAAAGGTGAGGGACAATTTAATATTTTAGAAATTCAGTTCACAAGGCACATTAGGGCAGTGGAAAGTTTAAAACAGTTCTTAGCTGTAGAACTATAAACTTCTATAGTGCTACAGGGGAAATAACTTGAAAGCTGAAGGAATTTGAGAAAGAAGCTCAGTAGTACCAGGGCAAGCAGCAAAGATCTGGAAAACCACAGCAATTTCTATTAATGATTGTGTAATCCATCAATGATTCCTACATGGTAGCACAGCACACAAAGGAGATCCATCTGGGTTATAGGTTTAGTCTGCTGTCTCCCACTGCAAACTGTGTCTTTGTGAGAGCAGTGCTAAATGGAAACCTTGTAGTCATTCTTTGCCCTCTCTGTGTGTTTGCCCCAAAAAAGGAGGACCCTTCTGGTCCCTATATGTGTTACCTTTGAAAAAGAACCTCATACAAGCTTCTGGGAAAGATGGAGAGGAGACAGGAAAAAGTCTTGTTCTGCACCTGTTTTACTTAAAATAGTGTATTTCACAGCATCTTTGTTCTGGAGGGAATACATAGAATGAAAGATTGAGAGATTCAGTTCAGACAGTGTAAATGCTCTGATATTTACTTTGTTCAACTACCACCATTGGCAGCAGCAACTACTGTTGAAGTAAGTGTCTCTTTTGAAAATGTGCAGGTACTCTTTAGTGTATCAAACCTATATTCTCCACTTCATTCCTCCTCCATTCACGTGTCCCCTCCCAAAAATCTAGAAGTCCATAAATGTAGCCACTACGAGCCTTCCAACTCGGAAAGTCCCAATCCCTTATGCACATACAAGACATGCCATGTGCCCATACTTACACTTCATCTGTATCCTCCTGCAGCTCCACCCTTATATTCTGACTCAAAAGGACCTGTGTTTGCAAGCTTTAAAATGTGCTAGGCAGTAAGGATTCCAAACTGTGTCTGTGGAAAAGCATCTACAAAAATGATGAAGTAACTGCCAGCACTTCACAAATCCAATTACGGTTTGGTGTCACTGAAATCTGGCAAAGATCTGATGTTCCAAAGTGTATATGATGTCTTTTAATCCAGGTCATTTTGGAATTCATGGAGAAAATATTTTTAATTTTAAAGTTAATTTTCAGCTAGTCTTAGGAAATATAGTTGCACATTTAAAAGTAGCTAAAATAAAAATATTTTTTTATAATGCACTGAAATCTGTGATTGTTTTTAACCTTGCAATATATATGTAGGTATGCACACACGCACATATATATAAGAAATCAGTCTTGAAAACTGTATTGTTTCTAGAATCAGTGATCCTGCACGCCTTTTGCCATGTCAGCTGACAATACAATACAAGTGCTGCTTAACCAATTTATTCATCTCCTGCTCCAAATCTTTTCCTCTTAGGTAGCTTGAGTAAAACTTCGCAAAACTCTCAAACTAAAAATGCTGGCTGTCAACAGAAAAAAAAAGAAGAAAGATTATATCAAAAATTATTTCTACTTCAGTGTGGCTATTTAGAAGTGAAAATTCCCTTCAAATGTTACCTTAAACATGAGATTATAGCCAGCCTTTGTAGCACTATAAAACTATAGCATCAGTAAAGACAAATTCCACTTGTCTTTCCCCATTAGTTCAGGAAATGGCCAGAACCTGGCTTCAGTAAGTCTAGTCAGCTCTACTAAAGTGCAATTTTGCTAAACTGTAAATGTTTTTCACTCTGTAATTTTTTTCCCTTTTGCATGTGCAGAAGTCATTACAGGAATAGTTACCTTTTGAGTAACATGATCTGTCCGTCTGAAGTGGCCAAAATAACCAATGTTATAAATAAATAACTGTTGTACCTCTCTCCTGGTACCTATCTGCTTTTAAAAATTCACTGTGTGAAAATACATGATACAATGAAATGTATAAAATTGTAATCAACTATAAGAATAAACTAATCCATGCAATTATGGCATATAATTTGTTGTATCCAGTGATTAGAAATTGTCTTACCTTCAAGCTGCCTTAATTACTCACTGGTTTTCCAAATTAACAAAATTAAAAAAGATTTCTTTATTAGCTTTGAAGAAATCTTAATATTATGTAATTGACCATTTTTCTGTATCTTTGTTTATAAACTACCAGCACACAATTACTTACAAAAATTGTGCAGGGTCTGGCTTCAAAGGAGTTAATTTTCTGGATAGCAGCCAGAATGGTGCTGTATTTTAGATCTGTGACTTTTGAACAGCAAAAATTTGTTTGGAAATTTTCATTTTTACATTTCTATTTTTAAGCATTTATAGTAGATTTACGTTTATTCATTACATTTAAGCTTTCTTATATGACGTTGTTACAAATCTGTCTTTTAGGTTTTAGTAAAGCTGAGATGCTTGTGTGATCATATGAATCAAAGTCTTTAAGGAAGCTTCCAAATTTACACAGATAGGCGGTTTTGTCTGTAACCCTTCCATGGGTTCCCAGCTGTGAACACACAACGTTTTCCTGTGGATAAAATACCCAAACTTCTTCTTAACAGAGCCACCACCACCGACCCTCACACCCGCTATTATATACAAAGCAGAACACAGCAACTTGCCATGATATGCCTGATTTTTTTTGTTCCCATGGTATTCTTACATTTTAAATACAAATGTAATCTCTGGTGCTTTTATGTGCCAAAAATCGTATTTTGTAATATTTTTTACATACTAAAAAAATCTTTTTTTTGGTTCAGTCTAATATTTTTGTAATTTGAGTCACTAGTAAAAAAAAGGAGAGAAGGGAATTTTGTTAAAGGTCAATATTTGTTCTTTTGAATATTCACATATCCCCAGCTGCAACTATATGTGAACTTCATTTTTAAAATGAAGAAAAAGATCTTTTGAGATTGTTTTGACACATGTAATTTATCACCTTTGTAGCCCTTATCTCCACTTCATTATTCATTTTCTACTAGTGCTATTTCTTCTGGCATATATAAATTTGGCTGCACATTCCATGACTTCTGCCCACCTTGGTGTTACCATGTCTTCTGGAGTGCCAGATCTTCTTAATCCTGTCCTACCTTGTACTGACATTTAGGACCATTTTTAGGAATGTCTTTTGTTCACTGTGTCTGTGTAGCTAGCCGTTTCTTTGACTTTTATTGCTTTAAAAATGAAGTGATTTTTTTTTTTTATTAAATTGCTAGCTACAAGGTACAAGAAAGAAAGAAAAACACATTTGCTGCCAACACTGCAACTATACTTTTGCTAAGAAAAAGTTCCTTTATGATATAACACAAATAGTTTCATGTATTCCTGGATTCTAAAATCTAGAAATTAAGATGTTTTCCTTTGTCCTCAAATTTCTTGTATTATTTTCTTGTGAACACTGTAATCACTGGACAACAATTTGCAATAATTAAGAAGTATATTGTATATACACGTTTCAAGCTTTCCACGAGAGAGCCCTCAGACAATTCATAGACTTCTGCATCACTAGTAGCCTGAAAATCCAGGATTTATCCCTAACCTGCGCAAATGTACACTAAATGTGAATCAGAAGTCCTGGGCTGTGTCTGACGTTAAAATAAGTCAGCTCTTCCAACAAGGTCTATAAAAATGACTGAAGAAGCGTACACAGTATCTGGCCAGCTATGAGGAAATTTTCTTTAGACATGGGTCATTTGAAGATATTCTCCAACATGAATTTGGGATGACAGTCCATTTCCTTCCTATGAATCTCTAGTGAGATATGTCTTAAATGCTCTGCAAGTATAATCTTAAACTGAAGTAGAAATAAAATATAATTTTAAAAAAAGAAAAATATAAATCAATAATAATAATATAATTTTAAAAATATTTCAGTCAGTCTACTATTTTTGTTATTGATATCATCAGGAGATTGTACATTTCTCCTGGAAACCACAGTAAACCTTTGTGGTGCCAAAGACAACCACTGCTGTTGCTGCTCTGTATCACTCCTATAAATTTAAAGTTGTCGCAACAAATGCATAGAATCATAGAATGGTTTGAGTTATAAGGGACCTTAAAAATCATCTAGTTCCAACCCCCCTGCCATGGCAGGGACATCTTCCACTAGACCAGGTTTCTCAAAGCCCAATCCAGCCTGACCTTGAACACTTCCAGGGAGGAGGCATCCACAGCTTCTCTGGGAAACCTGTTCCAGTGCCTCACCACCCTCATAGTAAAGAATTTCTTTCTCATATCTAATCTTCATCTACCCTCTTTTAGTTGCAGCCATCACCCCTTGTCCTATCACTGCACACCTGTGTAAAAAGTCCCTCTTCAGCTTCCAATCTGGGACTTTAGTTAAGAGATTTTGAGCTTTCTTTTGTAAGCACTTGCATGATTTATCGACCTGATTTACCGAAGACAACTTGCATAGAGTCTCTCCAACAGAGAAGTGTTTGAAAGATCGTATCACTTGTGATTTTTCTGCCCGAGTGAAAACTATCACAATAAGAATGAGGAATTTGTTGGTGGTATTTACAATGTCATTCACTTTGGCTCAGCAGCATTAAATTTGTGGAGCTCATTTTTCAGAGTCTAGAGCTAATCTTATTAAATATGATGTAGGATAAACTCAGAAACTATACTTTCATGATTGTCCATCACTGAAAGCTTACTAATACTCAAAAATTATTTATGACATTCGTTCCTTTCTCTCTTGCTTACTGTCTAGGAATGGAAATTTTTCTATTCAAATTGAAGCTCTGAGCACAAAGCTTAATTTTAGGAGATCCCTTTATTCTAAGAACATAGCGCGTGTCAGGATTCCTTCAAGCCCTTGTAGAAATGATATTTCTTCTCTTCTGTCTTGCATAGCTGTCTTGAAGTTCCTGATATCCTTATTTTTCCAAATAATGGTCAGTATGTACTGGGAGAGAAAAAGACAGGGAGAAAGCAAGCATCATTTTAGTATGTTTGGCAATCATTGACTGTGGGGTTTCAGCCATCCAACTTAATCCTTTGTACACTGAATTCCATCACTGAGACTGGAAATAGAGAAAACATATTCACCCCTATGAAGTATATACAAAGCAAGAGTAAAGATCTTCAGTTCTTCCAGAACAAACCTGTGAATATAAATCTCTGAAATCTTGGAATACTTACTGCAAAGATCAGTTCCCTTTCAATCAGATCTCTGAAGTGATGTTCAGCAGTTGTTTTCACCTCTGTGAACTACAGCAGGCCTTTTGTGGGATTTCTCCCACCCCTCCCTCAGCCTTTGCTGTATCCATGCCTCTTCTATTTCAACCCATTTTAGGATCCAATCAGGAACTTTCTCATTACTAAGAGAATCCACTCCTAGAGATCTAAAACTGTTGTTTTCATAGGTCTTACAATTGAATATTAAGTTCCTTTCTGAATTAATTTATGAAGAGCTTTATTTATTCTTTATCAAGTAAATTTTTGAGGCGTATATGACTTCTGATGGATCAGACCTCTGCTGGCATGCATTTGTCATCCTCAAAATGTATTCCTAAATCCACATCCACAACTAAGACTAGAAATAGTATTGATTTTCACTGAAAGCAAATTATAACTATATATTAATTTTCCTCTTTCCTCCCACATGATTTATAAATTTCATAGAATTCCTGTTATTGTATACACCATTTTTTCTTCTAATTGGAAATGTACAGATGATACATTTATCAGAAACCTGAAGTTTTCAAAGCCAGAACTTCTTTCCAAACAAGAGTATAACAATATAGTCAATGCTTGTAGAAAATAAGACCTGCCACCAAGTTCCGTTCTTCCTCAGAACTGACCTTTTTGTTTGTCTAACAGAACTGATAGTGATGATCTTGTTTTAAACTAAAATTACTCATTAGCCATAAAAGTGACCCCCACAACCTTCTGTTCTGTGTTTTTTTTACTTTTCTTTTTTTGACCATTTTTTTCCCCATTCCTGTCACTTAAGACTACTATGTTAATATTTTGCAGGTACATTATCACAGTCACACATTGCTGCCGCAAAATTTTTTTCTGTCTTTTTTAGGAGGAGTTTTAAAATATTCCATTTACAGTAATTGCATCAAGTAAATAAACAAAATTGATGAAGTGGGCAAAAATATTTTACAGATGTGTGTGTGAATATATGGGTTCACACACACAAAGAGATTTCTCAAGATGTTCTTCAAGATGTAAATAAGTCTTCAGATAGGAAGATGCTTTGTGCTTAATGCTGCTATATAAAAATACCAAGGAAGGAGAAAAAAAAGCCTTTTCTGATGCAAAACAAAACTATGAAGCAAGCGTTCTTAATGTTGTAAAGAGCATCAGGAACAAAATTAGCAAAACAAACTTCAAAGACTGTTGTAGTACCCAAAAGAAAGGCACCATTTGTGCTGATGAGCAGTGGGCAAAATCCGCTTAGCCTTTTGTTATCATCAGACAACTATTTCTGAACTGCAGAAATTAAAGAAAGGTCTTTTCTCAGCAACCTGCCAGAAATACACTGTTCTAGGCAATAATTTTGTAAGTCCTGAGGGGAAGACTGGTATGCCCTTGTAATGCTGACAGTTTCTGAAATCAGAAACACTTCCAAAATGAAAAATGTGTTGTTTATCTAGAGGTAAATATTTTATTTGTCCAATAGACTAGAAAATGACAGTAAAAAATAAATGGTGTATTTTAAAATTACTTAAGTAAAGAAAATTAATTGTGTGATTATTTAAATGATATGAATGCAAGGTCTCCAAATTAAAATAAATAAATGTAAACTGTCTTCTTTAGAATCATCTGTGTATGGATACAAAGTGAAGAGTATTTTTAGCAAATGAAATAATGGTTACAGAGTTGTGTGTTCTTAGAAAATGCCTAGCTAGAGGGACAAGTGCATCTTTTTTTTTGTTGTGCTGGTGATGAAATTTCAAAGGTCCAGTGAAGGTAATTGAGCTCTACAGTGAATAAAACAGTTCTTAGACCAATTTTCCTTTTTTCTTTCCTTAATTGTTAATATTCCTTCTCCAGAGCTACTGTGGAAAACTTTCTTTTGTCAGAAAAAAATGTTTGGTATATAACACACTTCTAATTTAGAATTTTGTTTAAATGATAATACTTTCCCATGTTGCCAGATCAAGGTCTACCCTGATCCTCTAAGAGACTATTCATGGGCAGTTAATGGAATTTACTTTGAGTCCCAGAAAACTTTTGGTCAGCAGATTTGATCAAACTTTGTAGTAATAGATCTTTATCTTCCTGGGTCAATTTTTTTGCATACATTTTGAAAAAATGTTCCCTAAAGTATAGAATATTGAGTGGGTTTAAACACAAATGTTATTCACTCAGGATGAAGTAGATAACGTTTATTATTATTTTCTTGAATTAAGTTATACAGGTTAAAAACTTCCCTTTTGTACAACAGAACTGCTATTTCCTTCTGTACAGGTAGTTTAGATTGTAGCTCATCTAGTTCTCTTCTCTTTTACTTGCTTTCTGTTTTGAGAACCTGATTTTCCTTAAGTGTTTGATTTCAGATATCTCTTTAAAAAAGTCTGTTGACTTCATGAGGGCAATCTGTGGGTGTAGGCTTGGAAACCAACAGGGAAGAGGACATCAGATTTTGCATCATCATCATCTATTCTGTTGGTCTTTCTGAACTCAAAAATAAATACAGTTTTATGTTAATGTATTGATTAAAAAATATAATTAAATTTATCCCCATTTCTAGCAAAAAATTTCGTGAGCTTTTCTTTTTTTCATCTTTTTAACCAGTCTTAGATAGTTCCTCCCTCATAATGCATGCAGTTGCACTAGTAAGTAATATGTATGGCTTGTCTAAAGGAAGAAAATAACATACAGGAAGCCAGGTTGTTAGTTTACCTTTTGTTGGCAGCTCCACACTAGCATCTTGCTTGGCTATTCTTTGTGCATAGGATATACAAACTACCTTGTTCTATCTGAAGGGTGGAAAAAAATCATATCTTGCAAAAACAATTTTGAAGATGCAGTGTTAGAATTCACGTGACTTTGGAATTTTGTATGGAATATCTAGTCCATTATTAATTCATACTTTACTTGACTAGAATTTTCCATAAAAATAGCACTGCTTCTTCACTAATTTTTTGTAGCTACAGCTCTCAGTATTATCTTTCAGTCTGAATAACTACTGGAAATGCAGTATTACTACATGATAAACAGAAGGTTTTCAAATGCAACAAATGAAAATAAACTTTTTTCATACAGAGCTGCCCAAAGTTCTGCCTTGAATTTCAATTCTTAGTGAATTTTTTTTTCTTCTGACTTTTGCTTTAGTATGTTTTGCACAATAACCTTACATAAATCTCACAGTATTACAAAGGCAATAAATAAAGGTAAGACGAATTGGGCCTAACTGTGGTATAGTTAATTCAAGTAATAGTGCTTCAGTAGGCCTGAATTTCTGCCTGGGTTATCCACCCAGGACCCATGCTCTAATGTGTGAAAAACTGTGTAACATAGGTGATGTACCATTCACTTGCATAGCTTTCATAGTTCCTGTGGGCACACACAGAAATACTTTTAAAATTCATATTTTAAAACCGGGAAATTTCATAAACTTTTCAAATGGATAAATGTGGCATGCTTACTAGCCACATTCTATTATATGTAGTATTTCTTGAGAAATATTTGTTATAATTTGCAAATAGAATGTCTGAATGAGTGATATTAAAAGTCATATGATGTGATTCCATCTCGATGTTTTGCATTAGACTACTTTGTTAGTTCTAACAGACTATGTCAAATACTTTAACAGTGACATGAAAATGTAGTTCACTAAGTTATAGTGATAACAAAGTTGCTTTTGGAAAATTCATTTGTAAGATTTTCATGCAGTTCTTAGAGCTCTGCAAAACCCTAAGAAAATAAAGATGAAAGGCAGACTCTAAAGAGCTTATATTTGTCTTTTTGATGACTCTCTAGCCTTGAGAAAATACTGAAGCTGATCATTATGGTTGGAAAAATACACTTTTTATGGAAAGCCAAGTGAATTTGTGGTTTTCTGCTAAAGCTGCCCTTTGACATCTGTGAAAACCATCTTCAGAGATCCCTGAAAATTCTGGGAAGGACATCCCTCTACTTTTAACTCTGTTTTGCATGGAGATTTATACAACATTCTTCTCACCATCCAGGCACTTGCAGCAGTGCTAGCTGCTCCTCTAAACAGTTATTTTAATTTCTGACCACAAAGAGCAATTTTAGTAGCCTCTACAGCTATGTGATACTTGAACTTATAACGACTTGGAGAAAGACACAATCACATTTCAAGAATGATTGTAGCTCTTACATCTTGATATGGTGTTAGTCATTTAAACTTCTGTTTTCCAAATCTGGGCAAATTTTTGTAAGGCTGTTTTTGGATACTATGCTTTCTTTCTGATAGAATGCTTATGGTGAATGTGAAGTTCAGATTGTAGGTACCTAGATTTACGTGTGAAAATACAGTGTATCTGTGGGTGTAAACTGTCTATCTTCTGCTATAGTTAATGGAGATCTAGTCTACACATATAATGGAGTCTAGAAGAAAATTTTGCTTACCCCTACAGAGCTCTGGCACTGGTCATCTTAAATTCTCTAGACTCCTACTGATTGTATGGACTAGATCTCTGCTGGCAAAAATAGCAGCTTAGATGTTTAACTCATGTGCAGGCATGCATAGTTATGCATAGAAATGTAGGGGCCTACAGGAAAGGAATACTACTTGTAGAGAGTGATTTGGAAGGTGTTTTATTGTTGAGCGTGACGTTATATGACATGGAATATCCGTTTGGTCAGCTGTCCCAGCTGTGTCACCTCCCAAGCTCTTTCTTGCCCCCAGCCTACTCATGGGCAGGGCAGAGTGAGAAACAGAGAAGGCCTCGATGCTGTGCAACCACTCTTCAACAATATCTAAAATGTCAGTGGGTTATCAACACTTTTGTTCACAGATCTAAAACACAGCACCATACAGGCTGGTATGAAAAAAATTAACTCCTTCCCAGCCAAACTCAGTATACTACTCATAAAAAAAGCACTACTGAAGTATTATTATTCTTATTTCTCTGAACTATATGTCACAGTGTGTGGTTGAAAATCTTGAAAATCTGCTCACAGGCTGCAGATTCCCACTTGCAATAACTGTAAAATAAATTATTGGAAATGTGAAGATTTGGTCTCATGTCTTGCAGACTTGAGTTGCACAGGATCCCAGTACGCACTCTGACAAATGCCTTTATATACTGTCTGATAATGTGCATGATTTCACTGCATAGAAGCGACAAGAGGGTTGAGATTCTCATGAATATTAATCAGGGATTAATGAACAGTGGGAGGCTTATGCATATCAATCTATGTGAGAGGAAACTTTGCATTAAATATACCACCACCTATCTATAAATCATTTGGGAAAAGTGAAGATATTCTCAAGTATCACTTGTTTTCCAACAGCCTAATCATAAAAAAAAAAGATAACAGTACATAGGTGACAGACACAGTTTTGTCCCATATGATTTCAAATGGCTGCATTTTTTTTAATCTTTTTAGAAAACTAAGTGCTTTTGAAAAGTTAGAAGATTATGGTAGCTTTGGGAGTTGAGTTCAGCTATCCACAGAACAGAATGAAACATAGTGCAGACTTCTTTACTCAGATTTGATAGCTTTGTTTTACTTTGGATGTAAAAAAAAAAAAGGATAGTGAAAGCCCAGCCCCTGCTCTCGCTGATTTGTTTTACTGACACCTCCAACAAAACTCTCTTACTAATAAAACTTCTGTGAAATGTCCCTATTACACTGGGCCCACAGACACCACTAGAGGACAACGTTTTGTTACAGTTCCGGTAAATCACCCTCTTTTGTTACATATTGCTTTTTTGGGGTCCCCCAATCTACCAACCTGTGTAGTCCAAAGCTGCCTTTAGCCTTAGTGACTTGTAATACTGTTTTCTGACAGATTTGGTAAGTACTATTTTTTTACAGTTACTCTTGCCTCCTCATCAGCAAGATGAAGGCCAACCTGGCAATGAAAGCAGAATTAATAATCTGACACTGGCATGCTGAGAAGTTTCTTAACACTGGACAGAAGCGAAGTACAGACAGATTCACCTGGTGGTTAGAAGGCAGCAATTGGGTTATTGGACCGTGGGCTAAAATTTATTTGCAGCTGATCGTTGCTATGTGGAAGCAGATAACTGTTCTGAAGCAGGTGTCTCTGATCTATCACTGTTCCTCCAACCTATCCACCGTGATCTTCTACATTTAGATCAATAAACCTCAAAGGAAGGATCATCCCAGCTTCAGAACATCTTTCTTCCAACATCAAGTTAGAGTTGTATAGTTGTAGCATTATACAAGCAATTCACAAACTTCCTGAGACCAGTGTGATGTCAAGGCGGAAGTTTATTTTGAAGATATATGTGCGTGCATGAATGATCAGTAATTGTAAAAGTTATTAATAATTCACATATGAAATTCACAAATAATTAAGAACAGAAGCAGTGTAAGATTTTTTTTAGAAAACAACTGTTTTCTGTACAGTGGATGTAAAAGTGGCATCTAAACCTCAGGCCTACAGAAAGACAGATTCTTGTGCATACCACTTGTGTGAGCATGTGTATGTGAGCTAAGCTATTGTGTCAAATCACAATCAATGAGATTTGAAACACTTGGCTGCTTCTTAGAATGTCGGTATCAAATGACTGAGTAGTGTAACATTAAAATCAGCTGTACTTATGCAATTTTGATTGTATTAACAAACCCAAAAAATTGGCATTTAGTATATTCACAGGCCAGAAGAGATCACAAGATCATTTTCTCTGAATTTCTTAATATACCACAGATTGTAAACATTTCATTAGTCATCCAGAGATTCAGATAATGAATCTGTTACTTCTAAATCTACATCTACTTGGGTTTGGCCAAATCTTCAAAAAATAAGCATAATCTTTACCTGGAGATTCCCACTAAAGAAAATTCATCACCTCTGTGGTAGTTTTTTGCAAGGGTTTATCGTCCCCATTGTTCGAAAAAAATGACCTATTTCTAGTTTAAATTTGTCTTGTTCAGTCTGCAATCATTATTATAAATCCTCTGTGAAATTAAAGACAACGTTACTAAACAGTATGTTCTCTCCATTCAGGTGTGTATATGTTGTAAATAAGTCACATCTCAATTATATTTTTGGTAAGTTAAATACATTGGACTCTGTCAGATTCTTGCTTAAAATCATTGTCTCCATCCCTCAAATAGTTTTCAGGTTTTTCTTTACCCCGTATTTTTTATTATTCCTTTTTAGAAGGGCAGAAATAAAACAACATAAACATTCTTCATTTGATATCCTCAATGTAGAGCACAGATATCAGACTGTTCCTTTATTCTTACTCACCTCTATATATTCCTCCAAGGACTTTACCAGGGCTTTAGAGTCTTTTTTTATTCACTCAATAGGCTCCGATCCCATATAGACCTACATGACTGCTATGGTCCTTAAATCCCTTCATAGTCGCTACTTTTCAGTATATCATTCTACATGCATTTCCTGCGTTCCTCATTCACAAGTAAAGCTGCTCAACTTTACACTTGGCTACGTTTGAACACATTTTGCTTAAATGAGCAACTAATATAATGACTATCCTGTCATTATTTACAGCCTTAGTGTGATGAACACATATTTACATCCAAACTGCCTGTGAAAATTTTGTGAGGTATCAGGTTTGATACCAAGGAGAACTTCCCTGCAAAGTGATGATTCTGCATTGACAACTACTTTTTATTGCAGAGAAATTATTTTTCCTTCAGACATATGTTTTTATTTCCAGAAAGATATGCCCTACTGATATTCAGTTACCTTCAGTAAGGTTTTCTAATTAAAAAAAAATTAGATTAGATTTGTCTGACAAGGTTCATTTTTCCATAAATCCATGTTGACTGCATTATGTTCATGTTTTTCTGTAGTTGATTCTCATATCATCTATTTTATTATTTCCCTGGGATATACATCATGCTATTCAGCTTAGCTGGGATACCTGACTTGACTTTATTTCAACAATCCTCTTTCAGGCTTTCCAAATTTTCCTGTTATTCTGAGATTTATTAAAATGTTAAGAGCTAGTCAACTGTTTAAGAATTATCAGAAACAAATTATCTAACTTCAGAGATATATGTTCCTACAAAAAAGCTGTTTATTGTCTTCCTCAGTTGGTAGTGGCCTGGAAAATACTTCCTTATCTTTAGATGAAGTATAATTTCTCATTCTTTGTTTTGTTTTTTTTTTTTACTTTTTTTTTTTTTGTTTTTTTTTTACACTGTAACAGATATGGAATCCTGAGCTTTCTGTATCAGTTTCCTTCATTCCGCTTTTCCCTGCTGTATCTTCTCTCCAGAGCTTCCATCACTTTTTCCATCCTTAGGCCTCTAACTAGCAATTCTCATAGACCGAGATTTAGACACACAAGCCTCACAGGCACATGAACAAACAGACCTCTCTCTTGATTTGTTCAGCTTCTCAAAACCCCAGCCACACAGCTCTCACTGAGACAGGCAGACAAAAAAATATATCAAACACACAGCTTGCCAAATCCTTTTACGTTCAAGATGACTGGCAGCTTTGAAACTATCTTTTTTGCCACTTCTTTTTCATCTCTATTGTTGGGCTGTTTGGGTATTTACATCTCTGTCCAGTTTTACTGAATTTTAATTGGGGCACTGAAAAGTTACAGGCAATATGACAGGCTGAGAAAGAATTGTTTGAACAATAGTATTGATAAAATCCTATTAGTTCTAATAAATTACTTTTGGCAGCCATATTTCTGGTTCTGGGGAAGGGCAGGTCCTTCATGAAGAACCAGCTTCCCACTTTGGATCTTCTCTCCCACCCAGGTCCAAAGTTCTGTCTAATTATAATGTTCACAAATATTATTTTGACGAAGCGTTTCCTATATTCTTGTTCAAAAGGATATATTTTAGTTGTCTGCACTTGCTCCCATCTGTCTTTTTCGGACCGCAGTTGCAATGGTAACCTGTAGCATGATCAGTTAGAAACTGTGTTGGGCCTTTGATAACCTGTATTTTTATCCAGACTTTGCCAATAGATCATTATATAGCCTTAGGCAAGTCATTCAGCTGCTTTCTTCACTTGCTGTAATATTTGTAAAGTAAAAACTGCTACTTAAGTTCAATGGATTATTCTGGTTGCATACCTGTTCTTTTTGTAGACTCACCTCCAAAAACATGAACTTCTAGACTAGCATTACATTTGTGTCCAAAGTGGTAGGTTTTTAAAGTTTGAACTAGAAAACATTATAAAGCAAAAAGTCTTTATCATGTTCACGTTACAAAAAAGTAGAATTATATTTTTCCTGGGCTAGAGAAATTGCTACTTAAAGAAAGGACTGAGGGCCTATCTCACAAAAAAGGTTTTCAAAATTCAGAAATGAGCAGAACACAATGAAGAGCATGGATAGCTGTAAATATGTTTGAGTCCACAAAGTTATCTTGTAAATGGATATTCAGGTATAGCTGATTACCAGAATATATATGATTAGCTGCTGCAGCAGAAGATTATAAAACCAAGTGTCTTAATAACTTCAGAGCAAGGTACGGTAGACCTCCTAAGTGCAACAAATCCAACATCAGGATGGGGTTGTTGCAAGCTTGAAGGCAGTTTCTTTAGTCTTCACATAAACTCAATTACTAAAGCTGAAGCCACTATTTAAACTGCAAGAACAATCTATGCAAGATACTGTAAGCTTTTTGCTTGTGGCTTTCAGACTGGGAACTAAATGTTACAAAGGGATAGATAAAGCTGCACGAGAAACTAGAATGCTTTGGAAAGTTGTGGTTGAAATACTTGAGACAAGATACGTTATCAGCTGGTTTATGTTTTAAAATGCGTTTGCTGATCTGCTTTAGACTAAGGATTTGATTAAGCCTGAAGATCTGGACTCCCTTGCTATAGACAAACATCCTTTTTTTTAAATCTACGTGTGCTAGTGTGAAAGTTTATATCCACATTCTTCTCTGGCTCCTAAACTATTTCATTCATACCAACCTGGTTAGTCAACAGACACTACCTAAAACATTTAAATCATTCCACAATAACTAAATTCATCTTAATGGCATGCACTGGGGAGTGCTTGTGCAAACTTCTCAGCTAGCAGAATTTAGGGAATTCGTCCAGCAGAAGCTACCACCAGGCAGTGAGAAGCTGGAGGACAAATCAATGGCAGCATCCTCCTCTACAGGAAAAGCTAGTTGTTGAGTGTGAGTCTTTCCACACCTCCAGCTGATGTAACACTGAGGGAAGGTATGTAAGATCTTACCTTTAATTTAATTTTAGATAATATATTCACTGTTTTGGTAATCAAGGGTTTTATGCAACCAAAGTTAACATAAGCTGACTGTACCTGTGGCTCAAAAACATATTATTGCTGTGAATAATATTTGAGAAGCAAAGGTTAATAACTTATGTATTCCTCTTTAAATCAATGACATCTGAATGGAAAAATATCACATAAATTGATTGTTAACACTGCTTAATCAAGTACTCATAAGTAAGGCAGATTTCTTTGATTCAAACTGATTTAAATCCTTCATTTTAATTGTGATTTAAATCAGCAAGTAAGAACTGCTGATTTAGATAATTGATGCTAAGCTTCTTTTGCGTTTGTATTCTACTTCAGAAGGAAAGGGTCATTTTCAACAGCTGAAATAATCTTTAAAATAAATATCTTTTCAAGCAGCACAAAGATTTCCTCTTATTACTTGTCAGGTTGATGTGTGATATATGAAAACAGTTGTTTCAGAGTTTGTCAAGTTTAAAGTATGTTCATTTAGGTTCTTAAACTTGTTTTGTGGTAGAAAATGGTTAAAAATTCATTACATTTTTTTAAATTACTTGTATTTTCTCTGAGTGCAGCTCAGAACGTATAGCAAATTTTTAAGTCTTTTTTCTGAATTAAATAAAGGTACCGTGAAATCTAGTGGACACACATATACAACTAAATGTATCAAATATGTTTGAATGTTAAATGATTGATAAATTACAGAAAACAAGTTTAGCTGTGTTTAATATAGTTTCTGAGAACAGTAGGCCAAACTTTTAAAAGTATTAATTTATTTAATAATATAGATGGGATCTGATGGGATTTTCAAAATCACATAATTACTTTTGTGTGTGTTTATGTACATCTGAAAATGACAGTTGGATATAAGTCTGTGTTTTAAGTACCTACAGAAGTTAAAAACAGCTTTGTGAGAGCTTTTTCTTTCTCTTTTAAATAAGATTTCCTATTTTTCCCCATTACTTTGTATTAGTGTACTGGAAGAGAAAAATAATGCTTTCAAACCCAAAGTCATCTTACCAAACTCAAACAAAAAAAAGTTTCTTTGCATTCACTATTGAAATTGAGAACAAAAGTAATTAGATAAAAGAGTGTCTGCACTGTGTACTTCTCTTAAAATAGATTAAATTACTGTACTAGCTGAAAATAAAGTATTTAATGTATTTAGTACCAGCCACCACATTGACTTGAAATTAGATGTTTTCTCTTGTCTTCACATACCTTTAACTCATTAAAATAATATGAATTGAAAAGGGTTCATGAGCACCATATTTATTTTTTAATTTATGAAAATGACATCACTAATTGATACTAGATTTCTCTTTTAACACAGATATTTATAAACTTAAATGTAATTTAAGTACGATTCTTCTAAGAACAGAAGTTTTAAAAATCACATAGAATAGGAGCAGACCTAAGTAAAAAATCAATTTTTCTTTGAAAATAATAATTTTTACCTATTTACCTTAGAAGTCAAGTAATTTTAGTATATTCCTAACATTCACCAATTCGTGTTAGTGAATTAATAGATTAACTCACTTTTAAACGAGTTTATCCAAGCTTGGATTAACCAGTAGAATTTTTTTCCCCTGTGTTACACCATTCCACAACAATCACAGATTCTCCCATGTATCCAGTTTGTCCCTCTAAAAATACCCTAATCTCTCTTTCACGTACCAACCATCTTCTTGCACAGCAGTATGTCCGCTTTTCTCCACATTCCCCCTTTATGTTTTCTAACTTGCCACTTGTACATGCTAATTCTAAGTCACAGGCTGAATTCCTGCTGAGTCCACGCTATGCTTCCCTCTGCAGGAGCACAGTTGTCCTCCACTTAGCTACCAAACCAAATCACCAGAAACCCCACACACACATTACAACCTCTGCTCCTCAGATTTGGCCAATGGATTCCAAAGCAGTAACACTGGAGTAGAGCAAGGATGCAGAGAGCACAGGCTGCATGGAATTATATGAACCTGATTGTATCAGAAATAGGACTGAAGATTGATTATACAAAAAAACTTTAATGGGTCAAGAAGTTTGAATGAGTTTATATTGTGTATAATATTAACTCCAACATAACTTTCTGTATTTGTTTTTGTTGCTTTTAAGTTTTCTGATTTTTTAGTACTTGATTTAGCGGGTTAGAGATTTCAATTTTGTGTTGCATTTGATATTAATGAAACCAACACTGATGAAAATGTCTATGCCTCAGTCAGTTGTCATACAGGAAAAGTCCTTTTAAGCTGCACTGGGTTTTCTGGTTATTGTTTTACAGAAGTAAAGATTAAGTAGAAGATATGTGTAAGCCATCCTTCAGAATGTTGTGAACACTCTTGGACAGTTCACTGATTGTTGCTTTACATTGGAGGCTGTTATGTAAAAGACAATCAATAAGCTAATTCTATTGTCCTTTTCTAACCACTGTTCATGTCTGTAATGTTGGTTATTTAACACTGAGATATACCATAAACATTTGAAATGTCAGAATGCTGCTTACTATTTAACCTCTGTTACAGGAGGATTCTGTGCATAATAGAGTACAAGTATGTTTCTTGTGACCGAAAAATGCTTACTACATAATAACAGAATCAAGAATCAATGACTTTATGTCTGCCCAAAAAGATTAAGAAATTTTTATATCACCAAAACAGCTAAAAACCATATTCTGCCTGATGATCCTAGTCTTCCTCTATGACAGAAAAACAGACCTTGTGAACAGAAAAGTAATAGTCAAGTTATCTTGACTTAACTTTTGTAAAGGCTCACTCACCCTTTTTCTAAGCAAGACAATTTCACAGAATCACAGAATCACAGCATGGTAGGGGTTGGAAGGGACCTCTGTGGGTCATCTAGTCCAACCCTCCTGCCGAAGCAGGGTCACCTACAGCAGGCTGCACAGGACCTTGTCCAGGCGGGTCTTGAATATCTCCAGAGAAGGAGACTCCAC
>Ga0181612_132915_pt1 | contig 22283 bp, 15 predicted proteins | sample HoacroProtozoa21_FD_119630 | JGI IMG/M metagenome (GOLD analysis project Ga0181612, IMG submission 119630) | Hoatzin crop microbial communities from Cojedes, Venezuel. Combined Assembly of Gp0051906, Gp0051904, Gp0051908
AACTTTTGTGCATGAGGAGGGTGTCATGTCATTTATAGTAAGTGGATCTAATTATTATGATGGAAACTGTTTTGTGTTTCGCACTAGAATATTCAAATGCTCATTTCTGAGCACTTGGTAAATAAATGCCATCTCTTAGATCCCCTTTTAAAAAGCCCTGTAAAAATCAGTATTCACATCCATAAAATGAATCAGGTATTGTATTCAGCTGTTGAGGTGTTAGTTTTGCCAACTAAAAAGAACTGATTAAAAAACCCCAACATATTGTGTATGCCATTTGAGCAGTATCAAAATTCATAATGAACTGGTTGGACTGGGAAGCTATTGTCCCTGAAAAAGCGTTTTTTTAATCTTGGTTTTAAATATAGACCTGTGGTGGTATCAGTAGTATATTTATAGGCTAAAAGCTGATTTTGTATAGATGCTTTTTATATGCTGCCTAGTTAATAGTGTATGGTATCTTTAGATCTTTTTATGTTTTTCAAAATGTATAAAATAATGCAAACCTTAAAAGGGTTTTAAAAAATATTGAAGAAACCTTGGTCAAACTTGTATTGTGCTGGTCTTTGTTTTACACTCTTTTTCTACTGGATCACTGTAACCCACAGACAGAAGTGAGTTTGAAGGCTATTGAACACTGCTAAATAACTTTATACTGTTCAGCTGCGAAAATTCAGTGTTCAACAGCCCTCAAAATTTCTCATTTCTTACCTGTGGTGGGGTGGTCTACTGCTTGCACGTTAGGTCTCAGTATAAAAGCATGCTGGTACACTTTTCAAGATCTTTGATTAATTATTTTTTATATATATATATATATATAGCTGTTCTGACTATTGCATAGATGTTCTTGGCTTTTGCATTGGTATTTTGTGCACTTAAAAAGGTAAAAGATTTATAAACAAAATGTTATAAGAGGCAAGAGCGTTCACACAGGTTTTGGGATTGCATGGCATATTTGCTTAAGGGAACAAAGATGACAGGGCTCGTTGTGAACCTGGAATCTCCCACACTGCAATCAAGTGTATTGCCAACAACCCACAGGTGTACACCACATGAACAGGTGAAAATATGATTGTAGATGATGGTGGTGACTTTTGTAAACATGTTCTCGCAACAGTCATGTATTGAAAGCTTTTTTGTTTGATGGGTGGGTAAGGGGTAAGAAGTTTCTTTGGCGGGAGGGAAAGGTGCTTAGTAGTGGCAATAGTACAGTATTTTATTTATTATTGTGCTAGTAGTACTAGGACTGTATGGGCATGTGATGAAGAGTAGGTAGGGCCAGAAAATAGGAGGAGTCATGACACCAGCTGATGTGGTAAGCACCATCAGATAGTTAGAATCTGCTGTCCAATTAACTCCAGTGATTATTTTGAGTCCTTCCTGTTTGTATGGAAACGGGCTTCTGAGTCTTTTCCAAGTTTGAACTTGTATCACTGTCATTTTGGTTTATACATACAGAAACCGAGACACTTATTTTTAGTACTGAAAGCTTCCAAGTCAAGGCAGAATGGAAAGCAATTTGGAATGAAAGACAAAAGATTAATGTGGTTCCATTCACAGTTTGCTGGGGACCTGAGAGAGGGGAGGGAGGTTGCTGCCAGATTGTCAACAGTTTCCTCCTCTCCTCCACAGCAGCATTTTCTGATTCTTGCCTTGATTGAGGTTGACAAATGGGTTGTATTTGGAATCACATTTTGGTTAACCAGCAGGAAATTAGAAATCCATTGATTATTGAACAGAGCAGTTAGTATTCTATCATATGAAAGCATTATACATCTGTCTTTGATATAATTTATTGAATAGTAAAAGATAATCCTTTGGTCACCATGTGCAGTGCATTTTGGGGATGAATAAGCAGTTACTTGTCACAGCACTCATAGTGTCTATTAACTGGAATTGATGCACTATTACTGCAACTTCTCCATGATCTGCCCTGTAAAAGAATTGTTTGTTTTAGACTTACAGCATCAATATGATTTTTAGTGAAGTGTTTCAAAGTAATGATCGATACGTCTTTACAAAAGCTTTAACTCTTCATTGGATTTTACTAGCTATGACGGACATGCACCAATCACACTGATGGTCGAAGGAGACTGAGTGTGACTTTCTACACTCAGAATTTTAGCTGCTGAGAATGAGCGAACGTCAGCAAAGGAGTGGTATCTGTTTGCTGTTACTTCTTGCTAGTGCTTAGTCCACAGTCTGGTACTTTGCAAGAGCAGACTTTCAATGGCACTAGAGATCTCTCTCAGCCCTTTGTAGAAAAGGCTCCCCAGGCTGGCCACTGTGTGGAACAGGTTCTAAGAAATGGGGATTGCTTCAACAGAGTAAAACTAACTTTGTAATTTCCTCTGTAGGTAGAATACAGGAATGTAAGGGCATATTATCACAATAATTTGTCTGCTTAGGCTTCTAAATGGCAGTATTGTGAAGATCATGTTACAAGAAGTGTGCCCAGAGGTAAACGTGGTCATGGTTATTATTGCCACCAAGTGTGTAATGTTTACCTAGGTGATTGAATCACTCATATAATAACAAGATGTTGCTGTCTTCAGAGGATTACAGAAAGCACTGTCTTTGAAGGTACTCTGTTGGAACTGATCTGTTGCCCCAGTCGAAGCAATGATGACTTTTGGCAACACTTGGAGAGCATGTCTGAGCTGCAGTATAGAGATCTGGCTGCAGCTCTGCGTATCTGATCTTGCTTTAAACTGACTACAAAATACGTAGCATTGCTGTACCAGTAGCAGTATTTGTTATGAGATTCTGTAGCCAGAAATTTAAAATCTTTGGCAAATCTGTTTAGCCTGTGGAGAGGTCTGCCACAACTGCATTACTAGTAGTGGCAATGAGAGAGTGAGGAAACGTGCTCTCCTTTGGATACCTTGGAATGACAGAAGTGCGGTGGATGCTATATAAGCTTTGTAGGATTTGCTGCTTCTGAGACTATTTTAATAACAAATCATGAATCACAAGAGGATTTATGACAAATCACTGGTCTTGAAAGGGTCAGCGTTCATCTTTCTTCTTTTGACGGTAGTTTTAGAGGGAGACATTTTATATCTGTTTAGCTTTTTGTTGTGTTCAATTTAAGTTTTTGATGGAAAAGGATCACACTAGTCTCTAATTAGAGATATTACAAGAAGCAGAAGTCCAGCTAAACTAATTAAGGCTTAAAGTAAGCTGTAAAACCACAGGCTCTCATGGAATTTTGATACAGTTAATGCCTTATAATAACTTGGAACAACAAATTATTGAAATATCAAACCAGATTAAGTCTGTATTATTCTACAGAAACTTTTAATAGAGAACACATTATAACCAGCTTCCTAGGAGATGGCACAAGTCAACAAGGTCCGCTGGCCTTCAGTACTTGGTGCTGGTTGATGTATGCCTAACTAGCAGTGCTTACAGCACTCAAGCACCTTGCATCCCTGAGGAGAACCAAAGTTAAAATCTGAAGCTGAAGAGGCCGTGTTTTCACTGAACGTCATTCTTTTCACAAGGGTAAGTTTCTTTGACATTCACGACCTAAAAATGATGCGGTTGTCAGAAATGTTTTCTTAGAAGTCACCAATAATACAGAAATCTGTAGTCCCAACACTGATTTTAGAAAGTGAAAATGACTTGCTTTAAGCCTTTTTTAAAACACTAAAGTGGGTCCATTCATGGTAATTGAGTTGAATGGGCATATAAAAGAACAAAATGTGGAATGCTTTATGATAATTGTAAGAAATTTAAGGTACCTGTCCTAGAATTTCTTAGTCCTTGTTACGAATCTGCCTTTTGCTTTAAAGGAAAGTTTAAAATATACAGTATTTGGGAAGCTGAAATATTTGTGATGCTGTTACCTTGTTTAGTAAACGTTTTTGTTTGATGTTGACTTTCATAGTCTGCATTCCTGAGGATTGTGGAATAAGAAAACCATGCAGGTTGGGAGGTGACAGAGGGCATACTCAAAAAAGCTTCATCTGTGTTTTCCTCAGCATACTTTTCCTTGGTGTAGTGGGAGTGGGTCTTGCAGGTGTTTGTTTCTTCCTACCCTTAGATGTTAAAAGAATTATTTTATGGTTTAAAGCGGTTAAAATTGTCAAAAAATATTTCCAGTAACATTTAGTCACTGCTCTGTTTCTTGGTAAAATACTCTTAGAAAAAGTAAACAAGGTGTTTCTCAACAGAATTGATTCCAGTATTCAAAATCTCCGTATATAGAAGCTTTGTAGTTAAGTTATTTCACAAACTTACATTCAGCTTCATTTAAACAGCTGTTTAGTTCTTGACATTGTTTAGTATTTGGTGCAGCAAGAGAAAATGGGTGAATGCGTAAGCATTCAAGAATTGGACAGATCAAAAGGGTAGTTCAGACCTTTCAGCTTGGTTCCTGGAAGTGAGTCACGTATGTGAAAAAACCTCAGAGCAATCTGCCTGGGCAGCACTATTTAGCTAAACTGCTCTGCCTTTGTGTCTCCGTTCATATACCTGGGGAAGGGAAAGGCAACTCCCTAGCTGAATGAGACTTCTGGGGAATTACTAATTTTTCTTTTACAGTGGCCAAGAGAAGTCTAAGCAGTACCAGAGATAATGCAAAAAATTGTCTATAAGATTTTCTGTATCCTGAGAGACACCAGGGTCAATTCTAGCAGCCTGTGCTGTGTTAGAGTTGACACTTGTTTCTCCTCTTGACTCATCAAATCTGTCCTTCTACAGGTTTGTTTAAGAGAGTTTTAAGAGCCAGTGAGGTTTTGAATCATCTGAGATTAAAGAGATGTTACTTCATTTTAAGTGAGAATGTTCCCATCTGCAGGAAGAAATGGCAAAGTAGCATTACATCAGACATGGCTTCATAGAAGGGTTTTGCATTTGCTTCATTTGTGTCTTGTTCAGAAGTCTTGTAAGTGTTACACGGCCTCTGTTTTCTACAGTGCCAGTATTTCCTTCAGTGGCTATATGCAAGTAGATTTATTTACTTTTATTTTTTTAAATCCCTGGGTACTAAGTAGGCTTTGTATGCCTGCCTTGGGAGATAGCATGATTTGAGTGCAAAACCTTATTCCAGCGTGCAGTCAGATAGTAAAGCTGTGCTGCAAAACAGGTGTTGGCCCATGTGTGGAATCCTACGTGTAGGTCTCTATAAAGAGTTGTTGAAGCTTAATAGGTTGGCTAGATTTGTCTTCAGATTATTTTTCATTAAATGGCATCTACTGATGAATGTTACTCCTACTTTTTACTGAACATTAGTTACTCTATTACTTTTATTCATACAAACATGGGGGTTTTTGTACTGGTGTTTTTTCCCCCCAAACTGAGCCCAGTTGGCAAGTCTGCCTGTGCTTTATTCCTGTGCATTCTGTGATGGCACACTGTTTTAAATGCTGTTTTATTGCTAAAGATGACCCTCCCCTCCCTATTTCTATGCCTTGCTGAAGATTATTGTCTGTTCAGTCTGTCCACAGCTGCAGCATTCTGTAAAAGGGTGGGGGGAAAAAAAGCTGTGTAGTCCTGCTAGAACTGTTACGGCAGCTAAACGACAGTCTTGTTCACTTTCTTTCATCTGAAGACTTTCAGCTATCCAGGTGTCTTCAGCCTGGTGGATTGTGTTAGGCTTCGAATCCACAACTGCATGAGAGAGAAACTTCTGAGATTTTTCAAAGGTATTCCAGGTTTCTACATGAAAATTAAGGCTCTGCAGAATTTGACAAGTAGATATTTTACTTTTCACCTGAGCAAAATCAGTATCTTTCTAAGTAGCATCTGCAAGAGAGGCACCAAAAATCCATAGCTAACAGTAAAGATCTCCAGATAGAAATGTTTATGCAATGACTGAACTCATTCCATCTAAAAATAAAAATCTCAGTTTCAGAATTGTAGCAGATACTCCAGATGTCTTGCATCTTTACCTTTATTCTCCTATGGAACAGTATAAACTAAATGTTGACGTTTGAAGATCAGTTTGCTTTTTATGCTGGACCAGAAAACAATACTACTTTTTGTCTTTTCTTTTTCCTTTCTGTATTGGTGGCTGCAGTTCAGATGTGGAAAGCAAGAAACTGTGAACTCCCAAATGAATTTCTGTAATTAATACACCAACTCAACAACAGTATCATCCCAGAAATTTATTTAACTGACATTTTTCTGGTGTTCTTTTTTGCTTTATCACTTGTCACACCCTGTCTTTGAAGATCATAAACATGCACGTGTTGTAGAGGATTTTTGTAATAATATGCTTTCCTTTCCTAGTGAAATATGGCCAGCATAGCAATGTTATTCCTTTTCCCCTCATGTGATGGTAGTTTCTGTATTAATGCCTTCCATTTTGATTATGTATGGTTTTTAATATCTTTTTCAAGATGTTTGCATTAGAAACACTTAATTTCTGCACTCTGCCATGGATACAAAGTATTTAGCATTGTGCATATTTTACAGTTGGTATGTCTTAATTATTGTTCAAATTTTTAGAAGTTACTGGATTTGGAAGAATTATATGAAAGGACAAAATGGGAGGTGGAGTTAAGTAGAAGTGTATCCTCATCAACTCTGCAGTCAGCCCCCATTCCTTTGAGTGCAAGGCAACCCAGCTGTGAGGATTGCTGGCCACACTCTCATCAGAGAGAGAAAGAGAGGGAGAGAGAGAGAAAATTAACAAGACAAAATTCCTCTCTATCAATCCTATCTTTACACAAATTCAGACTTCTGAGTTCCCATACGTGAGAGTGTAACTTAATTTCCAAATTACATGATGAAAGCACATCTGTCCCAAAATTAATACCTCTTGAGAATATCATAATTGTATATACTGAAAATAATTAGTATCTGTAATTTGCAAGTCATAAATGTCTAATTTTTAGCGAAGTTGTTTGTTTCCATTTAAGATAAATTCTCAATTTAATATCCAAAGCAACATTTGACTATACTACAGAGGGGCCAGGATTGTTTAAAAACAGAGAACTCCCTCACCCCCCAAAATGCAAAGACACAAAATGGCATATGCTGAATTCTGTTGCAGAACATAACATTAGATTTCTGCAAGAACTTTGTAATTACTGTAATAATAATTTTTATTGGATAATACATATTTTTTTCTCATACTGAGACAATTCAATTCATACTGAATGATCTTGCAATGGAACTAGCAGATACCAAGCTACCCATTCATATGACCACCTGTCAAGCACAAAGACTGAAAGTAGAATTTGAATTTGGTAGAATTTCTCTTTTTACGTATGTGTGCATGTATATATAGGTGTCCATGTGTATGAATAATTCTATTAAGATTAATACAGCTATTTAGAAATATCAGATTGTCTTCCTGTAGTTCATGCAGTGCTGGTGATACTTTTTCACACTGTTCTTTAGTATCTGCATGTGGCTTTTATGCTTGTTTGAAGGAAGAAATTAATCAAATTCCCCCTCCCTCCTACTGCCTTCTACCTCTCTTTTTCTTTCTGCGAGAAGGGATCAGCATTTAAACTGTCTTGTTCCTTTAATTGTGGCATCTTCTGGGGATCACCCTGTTAGGTTTTTGTTAAAATTTTTTTTAACCTGGTCAATGAAGTAGCAATAATGGAGTGATCTCAGTTGTGATATGGTCCTTGAGAGAGTTTCCTGACTGATTAAACATACCTCCCCAACCCCTTAATTGAAAAAGACTGAAATACCTTGTAGGAAATTCATAATTAAAATTCGATACCATCTGACTTGTCTTCAGAGACTTCTCAACAAGAGCGAGTCAAGAATCTGAAGGACTTAAAAGTAACAATATAAGCCTGTATTACCTGCCAAGAAATGGTCAGGTATTACTCCAAAGTCTTATTTTCAATGTTTGCTGCCGAGTCCATTTGTGAAGGGCTTCATGAGGCTGGTGGCCAGTTGTCACTCAGTAATTAGGTGTCATTCAGAAAAAAGCTTGAGTAGCAAATACCTATTTGAGGAGCATCTGAGATTGTAGTGAAAATAAGGAAAATTATCTAGGAGCAATTAAAAGCTTTAATAATGAGAAGTACATTTAGTTTCTGTATAAATTAAACCAGTGCCTGACTTTCTAGACACAGATCTGTGGATGAGAAGCCAGCATCATAACCAAGGCTTAGTCTCTCATGTTGATGGAGTCGGTGTGATTACAGGCCAGTTCTTTTTCCAGAAAAAAGGCATCTAGACAGATCTCTTTCCCTCTCCTTCTTTCCACTCTCATCTTAATTGCAGGTAACTCTTTAACTACAAATTTTTCCAATTTCCCCTTTACCCTCTAATGGTGAGACACTAAACTGTTTGGAAGGGATCAAATGTGATACAGCGCTAGGAGGCTGTTAAAAACTGTGTTTCAATAGGAAAGACCTTCAGAGTGAAAACCAGAGGCAGCATGACCTCCTTAAAAGGGTTAGGGAAGGAAAATGCAAGATGGACCTCTCTCATTGTCTGTGGTAGTTTCTTCAGATTAATTCTTCTAGCAGACTTCATTTGGTTTTAGGACATTGTTGTTGAGGATATAGGTTGTTTTTAGGACATTCCAACTGTATCTGAATAGCAATATTGACAAATGAGTCTTGCTTTTTATGTCTCTTAAGTGTTTTGGAACTCTTATTAGGGCACCCTTCAACTTTGGACCAGTACGTTGGAGCATTGTCCTGCTTACAGAAGGTGATGGAGTAGGTGTTTGGAAAATGTCATTCCTAGTGGTTGGAAACATGGTAAACTTCAAAGTGTGCACTCTGTTTTGCCCCTCACTTGAGAATTGTCTGCCAAAAACTGAAGAACAAGAAATCAGTATGCAAAATGCTGCAAGAATCTCGTCTTGATGCTGGAAGCATAAAGGCCAAAAATCCATCCATTCATCTTTAGGGAGCTGCTGTAACTTTTGACATTTACAAAAATTAAATGATGGCATATGAGATAATTTCAGTTGCTGGTATTAATTTTCAATGATCTCCACCAGTGGACTGAATGAAAATAGATACCACCTGGAATATTCCATACCCTCAAATAATGATTACTTAATATAATGTCCTTTCTCCCCAGAGAAAATAAAGTCTTCCCTATTGGCTTCCGCTCAGATTTTTGGAATGGGAGCAAAACTGACGCTAGTTGTGTGTTTCCTTGTTCAGCCTGCTAAGAGTTTGGGATTCCGTACTGATGGAGCTGAGAAATTCTCCGGGGCGCCAAAATATCAGGGCTGAAATCACAATGCAGTAGGGATCTGTTTTCTCCTGGTACTAAGCTTTTTCAGCGTCTGTTAGAGTGGTCCTTGTGAAAAGAGCGCCGAACACAAAAATGTGCTGGATGAGAGTTTGAAGAGGAACAGAATCATTCCAATAGCAGGGAATTTTTGGGGAATGAGGTGACAGTGTTGGTTTGGGACTAATCTGTTCACCTCCAGTAAAGAGATGAGGACCAACGAGAAGCGTCACATCTTTCACTCCCTTGGCAGGGCAGTGGATGAATGAGCCTGGGGACTCTGAAAGATGCCTTTTTAATCTCATTTTATTACTTTAGTTGAACATTTAATGCTTTCGGTTATGTCAGGAGAGCAGTTAAAGCCTGAGTTAAAACTATTAAGATTCAGATTAAGATTTTGTTGCATAGCATAAAGGAAAATGCAGACACTGGTTGTTCTTTTTAGTTGTGTTGTGGTAGGTTTTTTTTAACCCAGCAACCATTTTTTAGAGCAAAGTTATGTTAAAGCTATCAGATTATAAGAGCTCTCCTACTTCTTCAGAGAGCCTTGGGGCCATCCTCGGATATTTCATTGCTTTTACATATTTCATAAGAGAAAGACAAGAATGCACTTTCTTTGAACTTAACAGTTTGGGCAATTTTCTGTAATCCAGTAAATAGAAATTGTACCCTGATTATCCATCGATGTCTGTCAAGCAAATTTTAATGGATGAATGAATGAGTCAAATCCTATGCATGGAAATATACAAATATGCAAAATATGGGTCTAATTACAAGGCTGCTAAATTTACACAAGGTCAGGTAAACAAGGCACTGTGTAATGATTATTAATTGTTAATAATGCCTTTGGGAAAACACGTTTCTGCTCTGAACACCTAACATTCTTGCCTTTTTAGTTATATGAAACAGATAAATTGATCAGCTGTTACAAAAAACAAGATTTTATTTTCTCCCATCTTTAATTCTACCTCACCTCTGCAATTGCTTATTAATTACTTCCGAGTAGTGAGAATGATACTGTTCTGAAAAATAAATGTACATTCAGCAGTTACCTATGAAAGTAAAAACTGAATAAATTCATTAAAATATATTCATTGAATAAATGAATAAATTCATTTTAACAGATAACTTTCTTCCTTGTAGGGTCATATTAGGAGCATAGAAACTCCTATAATCTGTTGCCCTATGTGATGAAGAAGAGCCGTTTTTTCTGTTTTGTAGTTATGCTTTGAAACTGTTTTTAATTTTTAGAAGTGCTCAGGCTGTCCTATCTTCATTCTGCTGCCCTTTCCTTCATTCTCATCTGTGTACCTTTTAAACTTACCTGTCTCTCTTCTCTTGTCTCTTTTGTTCCACTGTAAATGTTTGTCATGTGGCTGTAAGACAGAGGAATTTGCAGGATAGGAGAGGAAACAAGGCTGAAATAGGATATATGAGGTTCCATTGTTAAATTAAACAAAATTATCAAATAAAAATTGAATTTCTTGGTTAGTTACGTATTGTTGTGTTAAGTTGTAAAGTTGTATGAACAAACAATTAATTTGGACAGGAATGGTGAGCGAGGTTGCAGCTAGCATTGCCTATCTATAATGCATTTCATAGTTTTGCCTGAAATTTTTCTCTGCTTTTGCAAGTACAGTCCTCTGTCGTTGCAAACTGCAGCAGCTCGAACTTTCAGCAGTACCGCTTGCTTTCTGTAGCACTGCCACAATCATAAAATAACACATTCTGTAGATGAAAAAAGTTTAAACGTAATGAAGAATCAAATACTCAAGTTTGGCTTAAATACCTAAGAAAAATGTTGTCTTGTATGCTTCTTAGGTCATTGCAGCCCCAAAACATAAACTGATTAAGTATTAACCTATGAACAAAGGAGATTTATTGAATAAAGGGATTTGTCCAGTATAGTATCAGTCTCTGACATTAGCTGGATGCTTAATGATTCAAGGAGCTCCCTCAAAGACAAATTTTTCAATAAAACTTTTTATTGGAGATGCAAGTTCCTAGTTAGTGGCTGACTTTTCTGATAAAACTGGAAGTATTTTCACCTGTATGACTGCGCAAATCTGCTGCAGATACAGCTTCTGTATGGCACTTTGTGGCAAGGAGCTCCAAAGGCTATTGATAGCATTTAAAATATTTCTGGTTTTCACTGCTGCGGTTTTGCCATCTTTTCAGCTTCACTGAAATTCTGTTTTGAATTGCAAACAAAGGTAAACAAAACAAAAAGTTCATCATCTGTCTACTTCATTGTCCACATTTCTGTGCTTTCTTTTGTCAAATTCTGTTTTCATTGACTGTCTTTTGCACTCCTTTTATTTCTCTTTTGCCATGATAGTGGTGGCAAAACTAAATATGAGCAGGCACTGATGTTCACTGATGTGAACTGTGGTTTTGATGGGTACACAAAGGCAATAGCTATTTATCAAAATCCTTTTCGTCTTCTAGGTTTCTCAATATTGAAGCATAGAAATGTTTAATGTAGATTGTTTTTTAGCACTGCAAATGATCAAACTTATGTCAGCTACTCCATTAAATACATGTCAACTTGTATTAATCGTGAGAACGTGTAACAAAAAGTCTGTCACCTAATCATAATTTACTTTTTTTGTGATACATATATTTACTTTTTGTAACATGCTTGTGGTCCCTCTCAGGCTGCTCTTCTTTATTTTCTAATGGTAGTAGCAAGTGATGTTATTTCACTGTATCTGATACATTTATAACCACTGAAAAATTTATTGTATCATACTTTCTTTGTATATATAGAGCTGGTTTTGTTGCCATTCTTTGCATTGGTTTCTTTTATGTGGTTTTAGTGGTGTGCCCAGGATTGCAGACAGCATTTCAAGTGAGGCCTCTCTGCTGCCTTTATACAGAGAAATGATTACTTTTAGTCCTTTGTTCAGTTTTTTTCTCAGCTTCTTTCTTCTCATTCACTTTTCCTTTTGATTAGTGTATTATTTTAGCATAATTTTTGCCTTTCAGCGTCAGTCTCTCACTGTGAGAGAACATTTATCATTCTCACATCTCTTCTGCCTCCCTCTCTCCCCAATATGGCCAGTATTATCTGTGCTGGTTTTTATATTTATGCTCTCTCATAACTTTGTATTTATCTGTTGCATTTCTGAGTCTTTCCTATTTTCCACTCTTATAAGAACTTCTTCCAATTTGTATGTAACTGTCACCTAAACAGTTTCTACTGTTGATTGTTTTGGCTCTGAACAGAAAGCCTGGGTGGTAAACAGCCTTATAAGCTTAGCAGAGGCTAACTTTTCCATCTTCCAACACAGGGAGCTCTCAATTCTGATATGAATTATTTGTCTTTTCTCCTACGTCAGCATTGAAGTAAGTCTGGATTCTTGCTAGCAAACTGAGTTTGTTCGGGTCAAGCTGACCTCTGAGATCCCAGAACTTTTGTTGTTTTGGGTTTTAGCAGGCATCTAATTCTTACATTCCTGGTATTTCTATTCTATAATGTGAAACTAATACCAGTAGGTAGACTATTTAGCTTAGTTTTGTTACTTTATGTAAATTACTTCAAATGATCGCACTTCACTGTTTAAAAAGTACCTATGAATGTTCACATATCCCAAAGACTGTTTGATAATTCAGAATTACTCTTTATTTTACAACTGTGGTACTACAAACAAAAGAAAGTATGATTACATAATTTGATCACTTGGACCAGGCTTGGGACAGTTTCTGCTACTGGTTGGATTTTGGAGTTTGGGTGGATTTTTTTTTTTTAACTAATATCAGTAAAATAAAGGTATATGGTGCATTGTTACTGATATGTTTTTATTTTATGCCTCTTCAACTTTTATGCATATTGATAAGTTCAGTCTGTTTTGCAAACACTTACTAATGCTATAATACGTTTTCCCATATCGCCCTTCTCAAATTTTTGCCGTTATTGATTGAAGATTCAATTGAGAAATGTGTTTAGAACCCTGCTTTCTGTGGTAATCATAGAAGTCAGTGGGAAGACAAGAAAATTGTATTGAAAGAAATTGTGCGCGTGTGTGTTTTGTGTTTCAGCATAGATTATCTCTGCCAAAATAATAGCTGTCATTTTGTTCTTGTTATATTAGTGGCCTGTAGCTTACTACTACCACTCTTGCCTTGCTTTTGTCCATTCGTCTGTTTGTGAGTAGAAAAAAAAATTTTGTGAAGGGCCATAATTTGGGGGCTTTATTATGCTAATAAAATCAATATTTTGTTATCTATTTAAATTAAATATTCCAAGATGGTGACCCCACTCTATCCTAGCATCAAAGCTGCAGACCGTAACATTCAGTGACTTTGAAACTTGAGTTCTGTTTAGAATTTCATGTCATGCCTGTCGCAGGAGAAAAAGATGGAAAACGTATATGCTGAGCCTATAGGACTTCCTGCAGTGCTTATTAATCCTTTATGGATCATTTGAAATGTTTCTAGTTTATTTAAGCTTTGCTGCTTGTATCAGATTGTTCCTGCAAGAAAAGGAAAAAGTGATCATGCTTTGAATTTTTAAAAATGATCTCACTTTCAAGCAGAAGCACTTTTATGCTCCATTAGAGTTGAATTTGCCAAACTCTTACATCGCATTAACACAAGCTTTACTGGATAGATAAACGTGTTGTTCAAAGACCAACTAGAACTTTACCAAACTGCATATTAAGATTTTTGTCGTCTTGCAGTTTTTGTCTTGAATATTTTCTTCATGCAAATAGAGGGGAGAGACAAAATTATTTTATTAAGAAACTGTGCGGCACAGTTTTAATCTCCTAGGATAGAAAATAGGAAAATCTAATGTAATAGTTGGGTATAAGACTAGAGAGTCTGATAAAACTCTTAAGCGTGACATCTTTCTTTTGTGAAAAAGCATTTAAAGTTTATATACATAACTGGGGCTCTGCTTTTAGTGTTTTGCTGCCGTTTTTAAAACAGTGATAGAGTTGTAGAATAAATACATTATGATTTTTAGTTTGTTTTTCTTTTTAAAAAAGAAAAAGCCCTGGATCCACAGGCAGGAGATGAAAACTCTGGGTAAACTTAACTTGGTGGCAAATGAAGGACTAGTCTCCACGTGGAATCCACTAGCACAGGGGTGAGCTTGCCATTGAATTCACTACGCTTCACAGGAAAACAGAGACAGGCAGGTGCTTTCACAGGAGTGGTCTGAAAGTTGAAACACCCATGTTTTCTATTTTCTGGGGTCTTTTCCTCTCAAAATATATTTTTCTTTGTTTAATTAGTAATTATGTTTGTGGGTGGTTCCGTTGTCATTGTAAGTACTACCTTCAGGTAACTTCTTAATTGTTGTGTTTGCCGGTTAGACCAAGATCTTTACAATAAAGTAGATGTTATATCTTCTAGTTTTACTATTTCTGTTATGTCTCAATATGCTGTCTGCCCAGAATGATGTTTTTCAGGCATGGCTTAAGTGAGGTTTCTGCCTTAAAAATCAGTAACTTCACAGCAAAATAGAAAATTGTTTGTTGTGAATCTCCAAAAAGTCTCTTGCAAGAAGTCACGTTCAATACTGGAATCTTAAATTATTTCTTCAGTTTCTGTTATTTCATGTGTTTTATAACATAGGAGAATAGATTAATAGCAATACAAAGTAAAAACACCTTTTATATGTTTATATACTTTTACCAAATGTTTATTGCCATAGTGACTGAGGGAGCCTATTGGGGTATTAGTGTATTTCTTTAAATGTTTCTAAAACATACATAAAATATTCTCCACATATTACATCATAAAACTTAAGTGTCTGATTTTTTCGAGGAGACATGGACTTCTTGAGTGTCCATACCAGTACATTGTCTGTATGTCTGATCATTATTCCATTAAAAAGAGAAAACTCAAAAAAAGAGGTGGGGGGTGGAAAGGAAGCAAAACCATTTGGAGTATCAACTTAAACTTTCAGACACTTTGTTCTTTATATGGATGTGTGAACTCACTTCAGTTTCAAAGGAAATTCAAAAAAGGAAATTTTAATTTATATACGTGTGTGTCTATGTATGTCAAGTATGTAAATATATATATATACACCACTTATGTATCTGATGGAATCTGGGAAACAATTGGATTTTTTTTCCTGAAAATATAGGCTAAATAATTGGAATTGTTCGTATGTTTGCTTCTAATTTTCTTGCCCCCTTTCCCATCCTCTGACCTCTCTCATTTGTCTCTATTGCCATCTTCTCAAGTTTTATTAATAATCCCTGAGTTGTGCTAAAGCTAATTTAAAAGAAAAAAACCTTTCAAAACACTAAAGTAAAAAGTAAAAGTATTGTCACATACAGAACTTCTTGGCTTAGAATAGACGTGTTTAAGATAGGTATTTGAGGAGAGAAAGATTTAATTCATAAAGATCAGAGGTAACTAATCAGACAAGTCAAGGTAAATTATTCTGGTTAAAAATACTGAATGATAAGGGATTTTCGTAGATGTCTTCATTTTGCTGCAGATTACTCTTTCTAAAGATAATAGTCTTCAGTGAGTCATACATCAGCATATATGAATCGTATAGCAGTCTTTCCCTGTAGTACTTAAGCAACTGTACTGGCCAAATGTGGAATTTGATCTTACATATTTATTGTCACGCAGGATGAAAAGAGAGGTTCTGCTAAAACCTTCTCCATGTTCCCCTGCTTTACATCTGTAAATAAAATTATGCCAACCAGTCCAGAGGGCTTGTTGCCAATAATAGGAGATGGGATAGGAGAAGCAAAAGAGGGATGATTTGTAGTCAGGGGGGTTTGGTGGTTTTGTTTTTCACCTTCCCAACCATAACCCCTGATGATACACGCCTCTGATAGATTGGGTGATACTTTCTTTTAATAAAATTTTTTCCAAGAATGACTTCAGCTGTCATATGGAGCCTTAATGTTTTGGTTTTGTTTCTGCCAGACCCAAATGTCTGAAACTTCTGTGTCATTTTGGTTGTATTAGTCAACTTTGTTTCTCTTGTAAGTATTTCTGCCATCATTCAGTGTGTCATGCATTAAGTCCTGTTAGTTTACATCTGTGATGTTAATAGTCATAAGTTAATATCTCAAACAGTAATGAGTTAATGTCTCAAAAAGGTGGACATCATTCTTAGGACTGGATGCAGTGTTTTTCAGGCAGCATATATGGTTGTCCTGCAGCTGGTCACTGGGCATTCATCAACACTGAACTTCTGCAGTGCCAGAAGCCATAATGAACTAGCATTCATTGAAATCAATTTTCAAGGGAAAGATTTCATTTCCATGATCTATCCCCTAGGACTCTCCTGTGAGTGACTTACTGTAAGCAGCAAACATCAAGTAGCTCTTGACTACCTCAGCATGAGTTATAGTCAATTCTGAAGGCTGTGGAGAATTGGATAAGCATTTGGAATTATATTGGAGTTTTTGCTGATATCAACCTCAGCTAACTAATATGGCCACCCATTCATTCATTTGCATGTCTAACTTAGTTTGTATCAAAACAAAAATCAATGGCTTGCATCCTCTCCACATCTAAAAGAATTTCCAAACAAATTATCGTGGAATCATAGAGGGACTTACGGCGAAAGGGGCCTCAGAATGTTGCCTGGTCCAGTTCCTCTCTTAAAGGAGGGCTATTTTTGAAGTTATATCCAGCTTCAGAGTTGCTCAGGACCTTGTCCAGCTGTGATTTTCCTCACATCCTTGGCCTAGTGTTCCTGGAGATCTTGTAGCTGTCCATCACAGCACTCCATCATGCGATCTCCCACGTGCCACATCTCTGCAGTCACCCTGAGGTCATAGGTTTCTAAGACTGTACGTGGACTTCTCATCCTCCTTGTTCCCTGTGCTGCATGTCTTTGTGCAGAGGCATTTGAGGTGGGCTCTCCATTGTGCTGCCTTCAGGAGGAATGTGGGAGCTTCCCCATTGTGCTGTCCCCTGGATGTTTGCTCACTGCTCCTTGTACTGAGACTTCTCTCCAGGCTTCGGTCACCATCCCCAGAAGACCTAGCTTAAAGTCCTCCTTGTTAGGTTTGCAAGCCTGATGGAAAAGATGCTATTCCTCTTCTTTGGCATATGGATCTTATCACTTCCTACCTTGTTACTGAGTAGAGGCACAGGATCAGTTCCCTCGACCTGCTGGCAATGCTCTGCCTCGTGCAGCCCAGGATGCCGTTGACCTTCTTTGCCATGATGGCATTTTGCTGACTCAAGCTCAATTTTGTATCCACCAGTTTTGTGTCATCAGCAAACTTGCTGAGGGTTTACTCTACCCCATCATCCAGATCATTAATGGAGATGTTGAACAGGACTGGACCTCTGGGCTACACTGCTGCTTACTGGTCTCCAACTGGACTTTGTTCTGCTGATCACCACCCTGTGGGCCCGGACATCAAGCCAGTTTTCAATCCACCAAGTTTTTCCAACTGCTGGCTCATATTACTCCTTTCTTCTCTAGATTTAAGTACCATCTGTTGCTTACACTTTTCTCCCATTAATATACTTACACATTCTGAGCAAGTCAACTCTCAGTCTTGTTTTCTGATGGTAAGAGACTGCTCTTCAAGGTCTGTTGCTGTTACACATTTTTTTCAAGGCCTTGAAACATTGTTTATGGCTCTTCAGCATACCAGTTAGTTTTCTTCTTTTTTTTTTTAACTCATCACCAGGACTGTGTGTGCTCTGTTATCATTCTCACCAATACCTTTGAAGAAATTCACCTCAGTACTCCTACGCAGTTCTTCAGTGTTGAATCTCCACATCTTGCTATGTCTGCCTTTAAAGCTTATGTTGGATAACTTATCTACCATGACTCCTTTTCAGCTGATAATTACTGGCATACAGTATCCCCATTCTGTACGTGTGAACTGTAGTCTTTGTTGCTGGTGTGTCATTTTTGTTTCCCTCTACTAATATGTATTTTGTTTTGAATGAGCACAGTTTACCAGATGAATTTCCTCATGCTTATGGTTATTTGCTGTTCTGCTCTTGTCATCTGTAAACTTTATCCCAATTGATTTCTTTCTTCTGCTAATCACTGATGTAGATGTTGAAGAGTGTAACTTTTTCTTTGTGATGCATCACCAGAATTCCTCTCTATGCCGTATTGACAAGTGCTTACTTGACTGTCATCGCTTTGTGTCTCATGGACAATTGATTTTTTTGAGATGCTTCAACTTTGCACCTCTTAATCCATTTCACATGTACTTTATTAACACTGTGCAATGCTAATTCTATTGCAGTGTCCTTTGGAAGTAAATCAAATACCATTCAAGAGATTAATTATAGTACATCTGCCTTTCTCAACCAAACTTGTAATCTTATGAAAAAGTGAACTATCTTGTGTGGTTGAGGCTGTTCTGTATATAGACATGTTGACTGATAGTAATTACATTGCTGTTCTTAAATTTTTGATCACTTAAATTCCCTAGCAGTAGTTCTGTTGTTTTTCCTCAGGTTAGACTGATGCATACAAATATTTACATGGATTGTTCTGGTTGCTTGTATAACTATTTCAAGGAAAATTAGCATTTTGGTAGATACATGGGTCTCAGTCTTTTGAGGTTGCTTCAAGTGTTGGGAAGTCCAGTAAGTAGCGGATCTTCTTAACTCTAACAAGACTATTAAGTTCCAGTGTGTATTATATGAATATGCTGAATTTTGAAGGCCTATTAAGGATTTTATTGCTAACAAACCAGAAGATAGTTCTTCATCTGTATTTGCTACTAGACTGTTACTGTGCTTTTCCAAAATACAGGAAAAAGTTACACTTCTGGTTTTATTGTGCTATAAACTTATTTTGTTTTTGTCACATTATTGACTCGGTTCTATATTTTTAGTTAATATATATCTTAATTTTTCTTGTTAGTATTCTACTTCAGAAAACTTTTGTTTTATGTCATCATCTGTCTGCTTTCAGTCTCCATTTCTTGTAGATCTGTTTTTTACATTCTAGCAAGTTAAAATTTGCTTGTAATTTTCCTTACCTTAATAAAAAGGACTTTCAAGCTGATTGGAACTGTTCTTTTACCCACATAAAACACAATAAGGTTATAATACTGGTTGCTGACTAGTCACCATCTTCTACTCCGGTCATTTAATTTTTATTTACCTGTCATAATGAAATTTAGAATTTGTTTCAGACATGTAATTTTTTTTAATTAATTATTCTCTCTAGATTTTAGATAATGCTAGTTGTAGAGACTTGGGACATAATATATGTCTACCACAAACTCAAAGCAGCCACACCGTACCAGCAATTTTTTTCTAGCAGACAAGGAGTGACAAGGTGCCCTGGGTGCTCTCAAGAGGTTGCAGATGGAAAACTCTCTTGGGCCGTACTAATTTCAGTATTGAGCTGTTGGCTTTAAAGGCCTTGCAGATCTCAGTAGAAGGTAACCTTTTAAAAAAAAGGATGGATCGTGTATTTGAAGGATCATAGTTTACCTGCTGTTTTTATGCAGTTCTTCCTGAATGTGATTTACTAAATAAAAATTTTTAGTGTTATGATAAAAAAAAAAATTCTCTGCAACAAAAATGACGTGTTTGTTTTGCTTGCTGTGTCTGTCACCAGTGTATAAGCAACAGAAAACAGTCTCTTCCCCATCCTCAGATTTTGTAGTTCATTGCGTTTGTGACAGGCCTGTATTTCTGTCAAGTTGGCTTTTTTTTTTTTGATGCTTACACAGGAACATCAATTACTTAAGATCCATCTGGTTACTTTAGTTGATGTCTAGAATGGTTTAGGTTGAAGAATCTCCTGAGTGTCTTCTGGCCCAACCATTCAACTCAAAGCAGGTCCAACTTTGATGTTAGGTCAGGTTGTTCATGGAGGTTTTGCAACCTGTCTAGGCAAGATCACTGTGGGTGCAGACAGATCAATTTTGTGCAGCCCTTTTTCCTGCTGTTAACGTGGCCCTATTCATCCTGAGCAGTTGTGCAACCAGTTCCAGGTGGTCCTGTCCACTTCTGTGACAAAGGAGTAGCACTGGCTAGCTTCACATCAATCTATTTGGGAATATTTTGAATAATCTGTTTTACGTCATTTGTTTCTATCCGTATGAGTTGATGTAAGTTGTTATGTACCGGTGAAGGGGGTTGGCTGTGGATCTGCAACCTTTCAGTTGAAGTCTTGGCAAGAACAGCAGCCAGTTGATTGCACTGACTTCGTCCTTAGTATTTTCTTTGCTGCTGCTGCTACTGTGGCTGCTATTACTTCTTAAAAACAAAACAAAAATCCCCACTTTCTGTTGCTGTTCTCTCTAAACTCTTGTCCTCATAATTTTGTTCTTACTAGCCTCAGTGTGGTTTTTAATGAAATTTACAATATGTTACATTGGCTTAAGTTTTGAAAACTGAAGTTTTTAAGTTTTAAGACATTGCCACATTTTAGCTGTCTGGCTTGCCATTTTGTATGCCAAATCTGTCTAAAGCTGGGTTCTAGCTGAAACTTTAACCTAAAATGGATTAGCATTTTTTCAAGATGAAGGAAAATGTGTTGTTTCTATCTTAAACTAATCCACAACATCTCTTTTGATATGCTGTTGTTCCTTTCTGGCTTCACGTGGGTGCTTGAGATCGAGCAGATCTGCCTAGATTTTTGAGTGCTTTCTGTTCTTCATGGCAAGTAGCAGATATACCCAATTTAAAAACCCTTGAAAAACTTAATTATTAATAGGAAAGGCTATAAACTCTCTCAAAATTCCGTCTCCCTCTGACCTGTCTTGTCATGATCTCTGGTCTGCCTCTGGACAGTGCCCTGTGTGGAGATTTTCCCTTAGAAGATGTTTGTTATTAATGCAGATTGATACGGCATTGGGTACCAGACACTGCTGAAGAAATCAGTCGCTCCTAAAGAGGTGAAGAACTATGTGATCTAACAGTAGTGGGGGAAGTAGATACAAGTGAAGGCCAGTGGGGAGGCAGAACAAGAGCTCTCTTTTCAAAAAGAATAGGCAGGTCTAAGGGAGGGTTTGAGAGAGACCCAAGAGGACTGCAGGAAAGAGTTGTGGGCAGGTGTTGAAAGTAGTTACAAAAATGGATGGGTAGCTGAGGGAAGGCTAAGAAGGAAGCCTGACCATCTTGGAACATTTACCAAAAGGTTTTTTGAGACTTCCGAGTGTCTTGCTTGATGCTTAGTTTAATTAAATAACAGTAGCCGAAAGAAAATGGAGTCATTTAAGGTGGAGTTAAGTAGGGCAGTATATGTTTTTTATCTCAGAATAAAGTATGCTACAGATACATTTCAATTATTCCAAATCAAAATGTTATAAAACTAGAAGTTGCAGTTGAAGTGTAGACATCTTGATGTATCAGCGTGCCTAGTGAAGTCCACCAAGCAACTACATTATGCACAGTAGTGGTTATCTGAGGAGTGAATGGGAAAGGGGAAAATCTGTAGTGGAAAATGCTTGACCTGTAATCACTTGCTTATTGCATGATATTGTAGTAAAAGCAGTGTTAACTTGTTCAGGTGACCTTGCCATATCTGAAATTCAGGTGCTGTGGCTTTGAGGTCTTTAACGTTTGGGTATGAGGAAGAGTATATATTTCATCCTTATTTCCTCTTTTTTATTGGTTGTCTTTTGTCATCCTATGAAAATCCATCTAGACTTGATAATTTTACAAACATTTAAGTAATTTTTTTTAGTATGGAGCCAGAGCTAGGCATGATTTAAAAAAAAAAAAAACAAAAAAACCCCACCACAAACCAAAAACCCAAACCAAGTTTGACTGTAAGAGTTGAGTATGGAATCATAGAATGGTTTGGGTCAGCAGGAACCTTAAAGATCACCTAGTTCCAGCCTGCCCGCCGTGGGCAGGGACACCTTCCACCAGCCCAGGTTGCTCAAAGCCCCATCCAACCTGGCCTTCAACTCTGCCAGGGAGGGGGCATCCACAGCTTCTCTGGGCAACCTGTTCCAGTGTCTCACCACCTCATAGTAAAGCATTTCTTCCTTATATCTCATGTAAATCTACCCTCTTTTAATTTAAAGCCATTACCCCTTGTCCTATCACTGCATACCCTTGTAAAAAGTCTCTCTCTGTCTTTCTTATAAGCCCCCTTCAGGTACTGGAAGGCTGCTATAAGGTCTCCCCAGAGCCTTTTCTTCAGGCCCCAACTCTCTCAGCCTTTCCTCATAGGAGAGATG
>Ga0181612_170131_pt1 | contig 22279 bp, 9 predicted proteins | sample HoacroProtozoa21_FD_119630 | JGI IMG/M metagenome (GOLD analysis project Ga0181612, IMG submission 119630) | Hoatzin crop microbial communities from Cojedes, Venezuel. Combined Assembly of Gp0051906, Gp0051904, Gp0051908
ATTTCTTTTTTTTTTTTACCTCTATCATTTTCTCATTGAAATTCTGTCCATAAGTTTATTTTGGTTCTGCTACACCATCTGTTGTTTGTGAAGTAAACATCTCTGTGTCCAAGTCTTAGTTTAGCAGGTAGCATGGGGAGGTGGATGCATTCAACCATGAGTTAGAGAGACAGTACAGGAAACATGGTCTGAGTGTTTACTGTGAGATATGAAAGGTTTGTATTGATTCTTTATAAACATGTGTTAAGAGGGTAGATCTCAGAGGGAATGTACCTAATAGGTTGTGGTAAGCACTGTCAGCCAGTGCTCTTTAAAATGATTGAGTACCTTCCTAATCCTTAATCCCTGTCTGGTGTTTCTTGTGACAATTTTGTCACTGCACTTTATAATAGTTCTAATGCAAGATTGACAGGGATGTGTTTCTTGTTTTCTAAATGAGATCATTGTCCCTCCTTGAAAAAAAAGTGCATTTTTAATTTAAAAGTGCATCTTTGTTATCAAAGGACAATTAATTTTATTCCACCACTAACCAACTGGTGAATCTCATGAATAAATTAGTCTAATTTACTTTGGTTTTGATGAAGTCTCACTGGAATGTGAGACAATAGAATGCTTGAATTAAATTTGTCATGTAAAGTGAGCCTGAACATTTATTTTGAACTATTTTTTAATGTTTTTAGGTTTTTTTCCATCATCTTTTCATCTTGCCTGAGGCATTTCTTGCTGCTGTTTAGGCATAAACTAGTATTAATGTATTTTGTGATTGACAATGAAGCACTAAGAGATTAATGACTAAGGTTTATGCTATGTTATTAGTCTTTCCCAGTTGTTCAACACAGTTTCTAATGAAACATCTATAAATTTATGTTGGATGATAGCATGAAAAGGAAAGAAGAATAAAAGTGAACCTGACTTGGTTCTCCACACCTTCTTCTTTCCATTCTCTTCCCATTACCTGGACTTGTCACACACCAAACAGAAAACAGCTCTTGCTTTATGTGAGCCTGTTGTCTGCTTTGTTTGTAATTCTTGCCTGAAGGAGAATTTGCCCAGGTCCCATTGCCTCCGATGCAGCTGCAGAGTGCTGGGCAGTCCCAACCATGGCTGGCGCATGTGCGCAGATCCGTGTCACGAGATGTGTTCAGCAGATCTACGTGCTGATAGCTTGCGAGTGAGCCACAAGCCATGCGTGCGAGTTGCCTTATCTGTGCAGTAGATCTGATACATCCCAGATATGTGGGGCTAGGTGAATTGTGTGACAGAGGTGCATATTTCTCAGAGACATTATTTCTTTGTGGAAAATCTTGGATGTGAATATGAGAGCCAAACACTTCAACTGAGCTGACTGCGTAGGGCTGTTGGGGGAAAGAGGCATGCTACACAGTGATATATTGAGGGACACTTCCAAACAGCAACGGCTTAGGAGGTGAAGGCAGGCCGTCACTCAGATTCAGGGGGAAGGAGAGAGGCTAGTGTTGGAAGCAGTTTGGGAGCCACTTAGAGAACCGTGATGTCTTCCATTCTTAAAACATGAGCAGGTACTTGTGTGTCTCTTTTGTTATTATTTTAATAGGAGGAGTCAGGTTGAAAGAGAGGGTGTTTTAATGAGCTGTAGTACTGGTAGTTAGCTGACAAAAATAGAAGAGCCAAGAGGTGAAGGCACGGTTTGGAAAAACAAAAAAATTACCTCTCGGTTTGTTATTTGGCTTTGGTCAAGTACTATCTGAATGTTATGCACGTTTGGATTATAAGCTCCTCAAGGAAGGAAGCTAACACAAAGTAGTGCCAGAGCAATATGCCTTTCAGTATATGGGAAGCAAGACATTGTAAAATAAAAAAGGAAGGTTCCGGGTAATGCACTTTGTTTTTCAGTGGGCAGTGGCTGCCTTCCATTTATGGAAAATAAGCAAACAGATGAGAAACAATTAATTTAAGTTGGATCTAGCATGGACTGAAATATTTCTTAGGAAGGAAAATGCTCAGTAGCTCCTAAATGATACCTCCTTTTCCTTTCTCATACAGGACACTTTTCATAGAAGACTTTGGCTTTTGCTGGACTTTTTTTCATTCCACTTTCTCTGCTCTTTTGTCTGGTGACACAGGTCCAAACATTTTCACCTTCAAAACAAGGTTGCTGTCGTTTAATGCACAATTCCATCTACCCAAGACAAAGGCAGCATCTAGTATGTTGACTTGCAGATTCTGTCCAGTGCTGTGCTGGAACTAGATTGTCCCAGCTGGAGTACAAATCCGTGGTGGTTGGTGGCCCGACTGTTGAGAGCTGTACCACCTACTACGGGTAGGGAGTGGCCACGTGTCCAAGACGCATCGTGGAAGGTCTGATTGGGTCAGGAGGCGAAGCAAATAAACTGTTTCAGCTAATATGTATCCACCTTAGCACTGAAATTGTTCATGTTCTGCTTCAGCTTATGGAGCGATTTCAGTGTGAGGTAAAACTAGACGGAATAGAATGCATCTTCCTTAATGTAGATGAAGATACAGTGCATTTGAAGGTGGAAGTTGTACATGTTCATGAGGCTTTCAGAGTTGAATATTTGAAGTAATTTGAAGAACTATCTTAGACCATTTGTTTCCACTGAGGCAGCAGAGCTGAAAATCAGCAGTGAAGGGTGGAGTTAAGGTATCCTCTGTCAAGGTGGGGACCAACGTTAGAATAAACTGTCAGAGGAGAGGGAGCTTGTTTCAACTACAGAGTGAAAAGCAATTTCTTAATAGCGTAAACGGTTAGTCGTGAGAGAAGTTGAGTTTTTAATTCCATTTTATTTTATTTGTTTGAGGATGTGATTCGTAAAAATAGTGTCATAGAACCTGGATAAGATGAAAATCAGGAGTAGTTTATGGCATATGTTTCTCATGAGAATTAGATATCATAAAAAAGCATTTATTGTTAGTCAGCTAAAACCTCAAAGTCAACTGCGTAGTCAGCTCTGAAGAGAGATGGCATTTACATTGCTAGCAATTAGAAACCGTAGATACTTGAATAAAATTGGATCAGAGATAAGAAATAAGTCTGAATTATGGCTTTTTACAGTAGTAGACACTTCTTGTGATGGTCGGTCTTTGTGGATTTTGTTGTAAATTGCCCCCCCCCCCGGTTTTGGCCCATGTTTACTTTTTTGGATACTTTTCTGAGCCTATATGTACCTTTAATGCCAGACTGAGATGTTTAAATTTTGTTCAGGTAAATAGCATTGTTGGCAGCTTTGTGGTGCTTGACTGGTGTGTTTTTAGCTGATTATGATACAATCTGCAAATCCAAGTCTGTTTCATGAAACTTTGTACAGTCTCAAGCTTGTATTCTAATGCTCTTTCTAAACTAGGCTGTTATATCATTTATAGGTGTATAGTGTTGACTGGAGCCAAACTAGAGGGGAGCAGCTAGTGGTGTCTGGTTCATGGGATCAAACAGCCAAGCTGGTATGTTGTTTTTCTGCCGAAGGTGAAAAATGTGATTTGTTTTGGATCTGATAGTTCTTTGTGGTAAGAAACAGCATTGATTAACTTTTCCTCTTTATTACTGAGGCTGAAGTTTTGTTTTAACTGAGATGTTGCTTTATCTCTCAATTGATATCAGTTTAAGTATACAAATGTTTTTCATGATACGTAGTAAAAAGAAGTTCGATTAGTCCTTCTCGTACGTATAAAGCTGTTTTATGTATGAAACCCTTTCCTTTCTTACTGAATGTGTACCTCAACGGTTTTCTTTTTATTTTATTCAGTGGGATCCAGCTGTGGGGAAGTCGTTATGCACTTTCAGAGGCCATGAAGGGGTCATTTACAGCACTATATGGTCTCCACACATCCCGGGTTGTTTTGCTTCTGCATCAGGTAAACACGATGGTAAAGGAGTTCTCGCAACAAAACTCCTTCTGTGTTACTGGGTTAGTTCAGGACTTTGCCCAGCAGGTGGTAGTGTGTGCCATACATAACCATGGAAGAAGAAAAGATGAACCGGTTGCTGCAGCTGGATTTGGAGGTTCTGTTAGGGTCTGTAAATCGTCCACTTGGCCATTTAAATGGGGATCAGCAGTTTTCTAGCAGTCACTTCAGTGACCTTGTGGCAGTTGTTTCTGTTATTTTATGTTGTGCTCTCCCATTCACCTCACTCTTGTTATTGACCACTACATCATGTTATATGCTTTATTTTGTGTTCTGGCTTACATTTTTATTCCAGTTATCTCAAGTGTGAATAGACTGTTAGTTCTGTATGAAACACAGTCAGTTCCCGTTGAGCTGTTTTAAGTACTGCTGGAGATCTCTGCCTTGTTCTTCAGGAAAGGTAGTCACCAGTTTTACTTTTCTGCTTTGGCCAGTGCTACGAATGTTGCTGATTAGTACCATCATAATTGAGTTGGGTGTACCTAGAGGCAGAGAGACTGTATGGTGAGGTGGTAGGGTTTTCCAAACACTGCTTCCGCTCCAGAGGCACAAGGAGGGCTCTGGAGTGAGACCTGGAGCCTAGCTCCTGACTAACAGGGCAGAGGGTGCTGTGAGCCACGGGGTTTGCTTGGGAAATAGAGGGGCAGTAAGACACTGCTTTAATACAAATATTAGTAGATTAACTCCAGTGGTTTACATTTCTCTGATTTCAAGTCTGTTGGATTTCTGTGCTGATTTAAATAAAAATTGTTTAGCTCTTCTATCAAGAGGGTAAGCAAGTATAAATATGGTTTTTTTTCTGTTACTGAAGTTAAAGAAAGACAGCGAGTACACGCAGATACTGGTCTTCCCTATTCAGTGGGAAGTTTGATGAAAAAGTCCACATGATTTTCATAACATTTCAGTCTGGCTGTTTCCATCTGACTCTGCTTGCAGAGTTGAACTGGAATAACTAGCAAGTTACATGTATTTGTGCTAAGGTAGTAGTGCTTGGAAGCCAGATGCTGGGGCACAGGTATTTCCAACTTATTTGAAGATTTATTGAGGTAGCACTTAGTGAGGTGCCTTCTAACAGGAGATGCAGAAGCTTAAGAGGATTGAGCCCTGTACGCTGTACGAACAATTCCACTGAAATGCAGCTATATACTACAGAATACTAGCTAAGCACCATTTGGTCAAAGGTAAGTGGAGAAAACAGTCCTTAGTGTTTTTGCAAATTCTCGGGGATGTTGTGATCTCTTTTAAAGTCCTGCTAAGAAGCCTCCCCTCCACAGTAGTCTTACTCATACAAAATTTCTGACATTCTAGATGAACAAAAGGGCTTTACTGATCCAGGTAGTTATTTCAAATTTGGTTATTTAGGCTATGAAGCCAAACTCTCTGCTAATACATTGCCACTTGAACAATTTTGGGAAACACTGATTGTTAGATGCTGTATGTGCTGGTACTTAAAATGGGTACAGCAAGATACAATTGATCTGTTTTTTGAGTGACTCGGTGGGTGCAGCTGTTGGAAATTTTGACTAAGACACTAGAGAGTTCCTATTCTGTTGTGAATTTTACTTTGGCTCTTGACAGGCAGTAAGATACAGTGCTGGAGCCTGACACTACCTGCAGGCAGTTTTCACCAATTGATGACTCCATAGTTTTTTATAGGAAAAACAACAATCACGAAAGACAAAATTTTTCTTCTGTAAGTGATACTCAGGTGTGAAATAAAAATCTGATTGTGTAATGCTAGGTGTAAAATCATTAAGTAAGAGAAGATGGCGTCTTCAACACAGTGGTGAACTTTCTTATGGTTTCAGAAATAAAACATCTTGGTGTGCTTCTAAATGAAATAACTTCAGACCAAAGGTCTTACATAGAAATCATGACATGCCAATGTGGAAGAGGTTTCTTTGTTTGCTTTTGGTTTTAGTTTATATTGGAATTTTCCTGTGGTTTGATTAGATTACTTCACTACAGAAAATACGTATTGGGAGTTTTTTCTTTAGTCAGCAGGACTGTGGGTAGTAGAAGTACTTGTGACTGTCTACCTCTGGGTGTAAATTTCTTACTGGAAAAAGGGTGTATCAGACAGTTTATGTTCAGAGAGTTTACTTCACTGTGTATTAATGACATTAATGGCATCCTACTCTGTCAGTCAAGATATGTGATGAAAGCCAAGTGGAACTGCTCAGGATGCTGGACCTCCCCAATTGAAACTTGCTATGATCCACACACTTTATAGGGAAGTGTCGAGTTTACAGCTGTTCCCTTCTTTGATACACTTGCTGGAAGTGTTGACCTGAAGTGTTGTTGGTCTCTTCTTTTGCAACTTTGTGTTGCCTTGAAACTTAGTAACTTAAAATGTGTCCGAAGGGAAGCTTTTTGTACTTCCTTTCACCTCTCTCGTTTTTTTAACTTTTTAAAACAATAGCTTTTTGAAGGGTATTGAAACATTCGCTTTTTCAAGAAGGCTGCGCTGCTTTGGGATTGTAATGTGTGTATCTGTTCTTTCTCTCTGTCGTCCCTCCTGTCCCCTTTGTCTCATCCCACCTCACACATACCTACTCACAATCACATACTTACTCATACCTTAGTAGTATAAAGTCTTAGCACTTCAAACCAGAAATAAACTGTTTTATGTTGCAGCATCTTCAATTTTGCATGTGTTAGTAAAACAAGTTAGGTATGTTGTTAACCATAATTGGAAAAACTGTCTTGAAATGCTTCCGATTTAACTAAATTTAAGTAAACCAATGCACTTTTAAATTTTTTTTTTAAAGAAAATACACAAGAGGGAAGGAGGTTTACAAACCTTTTGCATGCCTCGGCCCTGCCCTTTTTCTGCCTTTATTTGAATCTACATGGATGCCAGAAAAAGTTTACTTTCCACTTAACTAATTAGTTTGTGAACACTGGAAACAGAGAATCAAACAGAACTGCAAGCCGCAGTGAAACAGCTGTTCAGAAGGACACTTATGTGCCTAGACTACTTTTGCCTGAAGCTAACAGGGTTAAATCTTTGCTTTTGGAATATGGCTTTTTCTCAGACTGTTATGAGACTAGAAAAAGAGTGCGAGTGAAGAAAATGAGAAACCTAAGGCTGCAGTATAAAGCAGTTGAAAAAGAATTTGATACTAAGCGTGGTTATTTTGCTTCATTAAGTCTCCAGTCTGAATACATACAGGAAAACTAAGTTTGTCTTCAGTGGACAATAAAATGCAATTGAATTACAGAAGATAAATATGTCTGATGCTTCAGTTAAATTAGCTTTTATTCAGCATCTAACACATTTCAGTTTAACATTTACAGGGATGTGCGAGGTACTTTACAATGCTGTTGTCTTCAGGTACAATCATTTGTATCTGAAAAAGCAAGTAAATGGCTTATCTTTTTTTGTTTGAAGTTGGGAGTTAATAGTAGCAGAACAAACTAATAATTCTGTATATGTAAATAACTGCTGTTGTGATGTCAGTAACAATTTCTGAGTTGATAAGATAAGCAGAAGGTTCAGGTGTACGTGCGGCACCAAACCAGAGCCCTGGTAAATGTCTGCCCTACGCTGAAAAAACAGTGATGTGGAAAATGTCATTAAAGAAGTGACATAAATGTTTAACACCACCTTCATGGCTAAAAGGGTTTAATGAGTCATTGTCTCATTTGCCCAGGAGGTCTGTTTTTTGTGGGTTTTTTGTTGTTGTTGTTGTGGTGTTATATTTTTTTTAAACCCAGAGAGCAAATTGGTGAGAAGCACATAAAAGTGCCAGATGCACACAACATTAGTAATAGTCAAATGTAAATCAGTTCTACTAAATAATTCTCCATAACTGCAGAGCAATAGGCCTTGCTCGGTCTTGTGGTTTATAAAGAAAGCATCCTTTATAGTTATCAGCTGGTTTTATTGCCCTTTAAATTTAACAGTGGGAAGTAATTAGTGAGTACCATTTTACCCTTATCTGCATAACAGTCCTATTCTTCAGTACAGATACGACACTGGCAAATGAAAATACAAATGTTTTGGCTTCAAAGAAGCCCAAATTTAGAATGACTGCTAGCTTTTATCTTAGCTACTGGGACCTCAGTTTTAATGCTGCATTCATTTTTAAATCATTACTATACTCTTTACTGATCAAGGCAGATGTTTTTCTTAACATCTCAAATCATGAATAAGGGAAAGACGTTTTTCTTAAATTTCCGTGATAATGTCTGTGTTCATCAGTATTTAGATCAATTAATTGTAATCTTTGCTCAAAGACTTATTTTTCAGACTGAAAGCCCAGGGCGAAAAGTTTTCTCACACCACAACAAGGTGTGATCATTTCTGAGAGATTTTTGTTCTGCTGACAAAAGCGTTGGGGAACTGTAGCTTTGCTGGTTTCCAAATGAACTTGTAAATCCAGCTTCTGCTCTTTGTAAGCCCTTGCATTCAGTGCTTTACGGATAAAATTAAAAACCGTTCTTGATCTCTTATTCTGTTTTATTGTCAGCCCTGACATAGTGAGTTGCCTTTCAAAAGTTTGATTTCTTGCCTACTGGTCTCTTGATGACGAATGTGTGTAGTTAAGGGGTTGTCAAGCTGTCGTTTCATAAGCAAGGCTGGGATGTAGTCTTGGCACACCTTTCTGTGTTTGGGATCTAGATTGTGGAAAAAAAACTAAAAATGAACAAATTATTTTGCATGAAATAATGAGCTGGGGAAGGGGTACATCTGCTAAGAGGATGGTTACTGAATTAGTTGGAAAGGAATAGCCTTGAGTGCGGCTCCTCAATAAAGAGGTATATTCCATGTGTAAGTTCCTGGACCAAATTTGGGGTTGTCAGGTCTTTGACTTCAGCTTTCTGAAGCTTCAGCTTATGTTCCTGCTTCAGAAATAGCACAAGGCAAAACAAGAAGCTGTTGGAGTGTGGGGCTTGCAGACAAGTAACTCCAAAGATGTTTGTGTTTGTTCACGTTCCTAAAAAAATGAAGGAAATTATCTTCTGTTCTGCTATGACAGTGGTTTGTTGTGAGTTCCAAAACACTTTACTAGAGGTTTGTATTCCATTAGTCTGTGTGTGGTGTGGGTCCACTCTTTGCTTCTTATGAGTTTTTTCCTGCCTTTTTGCTTGTTGAATGTGCTAGAAGAAATGCTACCATGGATAACGTTCAAGCCTTTGCAAACGTGGGTCACTTTTGGAATCCAAATCCTCAAAGGAGAAAAGAGTAAGAGGCTTCAATTTGCTGCATGGTACCTTGTTGTACAGATCGAGCATCCAAAGAGCAAACTGACTACGGAGTTACTGTGTTTTGTTGCAGTTTAGCTAAACTGCTGTTTATGCTAGAAGCTATAAAAAGATAATTTACTTGCTTACTTTGTTCTGTCAAGTCTATGTAGTGAAGTGAGGTGGGTGTTATTATTTGCAATTTATTGCTTCAAGACATACCAGCACAGTACTGAATTCATCCTTCTTCCGAGTCTTGTGTTCAGTAAGCTTTACTGAATCAACCTCTAATGTGCAAGCTGAAATGTTTCTTGGGAAATGAGTTTGGCCCTCAATTTATAGTACGTGCTAACCATAGTAAAATACTGCATGCAGCACATGCTAGAATATAAAGCACTTTCAGGTTATAATATTTTATATTAGAATCTCAAATAATGTTATAGTGTTGAGAAGAAAATTGCAGTAACAGTTTTTTACAGTGAATTAATATGTTTTGGGTCACTTGGATTAGAGTTGGGTATCTAGCCAGTATTGCGATTTGCTGAAGAATGGTTTAATAATAAGTCATAAGTTAAGGCAATTTTGAAATAAAAATTTTGTCCCACTTTTTTTTTTGAACAATGTACGCTTTTCAGAAAAAGCCTCTGTTGAGGTCTTCTCTGAAATAACTTAAAACTCTTTTGATTTTTAGCTTTACAACATTTTGTATCAGATCAAAAAATTACAGGTTTGAAAGTGCATTTCCACTGGTAGTAAGGTTTACTTGATAGCTAGGTTGTGCTAAATGCAAATAGATTTTGTGCATTCAGTAGAGTCATGTTGGATGATTTAAATAAAGCTACTATTTGTGTCACTGTATTTCTGTCTCTTGGTGTGGAATCTCGTGAGCTATATTAATCCTGTTCTAGGTTCACTTAGACTGTATGTGATAGAAATGAACAGCGTGATCATTTCAACATACCGGAAAAGATTGTTTTTGAGAGTCATGAGATTTGGGTTCTGCTCTTTGCTCTCCCACAGATTTTTCCATTTGATTCTGGCTAAATAATTTAATCTGGTTTAGTATTTAAAAAATACATACAAGTAAGCAAGTAATGTTAACTTGTAGTTATTCAGTGGCACTGCAGAAGTACATACTTTAATCGAGATTTCTTTGATGCTACACCATATATGCCAGTACTTGTGTCTTTTATGCTGAATTATTTTCCTGCAGTAAATTAAAGATCTGTGATTTGGTGTGTGTTTCTCTTGATGAGAAAACAGTGTCAAAAAACCAGATTTCTTACTTTAGAACTTAAAAGAAAATCAGATTTATTTTTTTTAAAGTAAAACTGTAAGGTTATGGTACTTTGGTTCTTGAAAAACATTGTATCTATCCTGATTAGAATCCTTTTTGCCTTCAGATAGTGTTTAAGGTTTTCTGGTTTTTTATTAATCTCCCAAATACCTAGCTACTTTTTATAATTAATGTTGTACCTCTGCACTGTCTGGGAATGATTGCTTAGCTGGTTGTTGTCACAGGACTTCGCAATTATGATTTATGGGTTTGGGTAAAATATATGTGTGAGTAAAAGGCCAGTATAAAACATACATGAAACTTAAATCTTAAATAAAGTGTATCTTTTCACTATCATACGTTGTCATTCACATTAGCCGTCTTTATCCTATGTACGGGGGTGATGTACTTGTGGATTAGCATCTCTTTCAAAAATTTTGAATAGATGAGTATATATTGTGTATTTCTGTTGATTTGTCCAAGAATTCACAAATATTCATTAAAATGAAAGAAAACAAGTACAATATACAAACAAATCTGGAATCATAATTATCTAACAGACCAGCAAAAATCTGTTACCATAGAGAAATTGCTTCTTACAAAAATAGAAATATTTTGTGGGGGAAATGTTGGCCACTTTTGTGGTTGCTTACTTTGGGATGCTGACTGGAAGTGGCTGTTAGTGAAGATGATTATACTAGGTGTGCTTTACTTGTACTTTCTATTATTAGTATTATTATCCTGCTTCTGCTTTACCATATAGAAGAAATGCGCCCTTTGTAATGCAGATTTGAAGGAATTATGGAAATGTGGAAATTCCAAAATTTTTAACAGCAATTTTCGTTGAAATGAAATGTGAATAAATACATATATTTTTAGGTCATGGAAAGATGTTTGAGGTAAAAAAAAAAAAAAGTAAAAATATGTAAAAATGTGTAATATGTCAGGATTACACTGTTTATCAGCTTTTTTTTTTATTAATCTGATTCTTCCACTTACAGTTTAAATGGAAAAATTCGATTTGCCTTTGGCTTTAATTCAGTCTCTTCTATTCACAGGAAGGATCGCTTGCATGTTATGTTACTCCATTAAAAACATTTCACAAATAGTGCCAGCCAGAATTAAGAACAGCGAAGTCTAGCATTTTCACAGAAATAAAAAGAAAGGGAAAATAACTCTCTTTTTTTGTGCATCAGCAGTTTCTGTTAAAAAAAGAAATAATTGTGGCAATTGTGTATTTAGTGTCAAAATTGTTATTGGCTGAGTAACTTGCTTTTCCAAATGTTTTTGGCCCTCATAATGCTACTGTGGCTCATCTCTGTAGCAGTTCATTCTAGTTCACCTGGATTTATATATTTAGTTGCTTGGGAAAAATGATCCTGTCTGTAGTGAAATATGTGTTTCCCCTTCAAATCTATGTTATCTGATGAAATTAAAATAAAAGCTTTTTAAGAAGTCCATTATAATATCTCTGAAAGACTTAAGACTCAAACTGAAATCTGTACTCTGCAGGCAAACAGATTAGCAAGACTAATGGTGGGTGGTTGGACATACTACCTTTTTCTGCCAGGCCCCTGCTGGTCATGTTTCTTCCTTTCCATATGTTGCCCTGGTTTTATCAGCGCTGTAGTGATGTTTGGGGCTTCAGCTGACTGCAGGGTGTCATTGTCAGGAGTGCTATATGTCTACTGAGCAGCAGCCTTACTCTTGACAGTATTAAAATTAGCGAGGGGAGTGAAAACCGTGAGAAATCAGGTGTTGTTCCCACCTTGCAAGTGGGGAATTTATCCTCCGAGAGTACGGTATCTCCCACAATCATGGAGTCTGAGGAACAGCCAACCAACCAGCAGAGCAAAGCTTCCCGGGGTCTGTGTCGTACCACAGTCATAAGGTCAGTCTTGTGTCACGTAGTGGAACCAAGCTCTCTCTAGCTTCATTTTTCTATTCAAACTTTCCAAACAGTTTATTTCTTTTTGTAAAGTCCACAGGTCTTGGTGCTTCATGCAATAGCAATATTGTTGTTGTGGCTCTAGGGATGGTTTGTTCCTGAAAAGAGTTATGATTTTGTGTGCCCAGCTGTAAGTTTTAAGGCCAGTGACCAACTGGGCACTTAAACCATGAAAATTATTCTATCTAAACAGCATAAAAATAATAATTACTGATGATAACTGATTTCAGGATTTCCAGAAGTGTTTCTGTTAAAGAAACCTTAGTAATTTCTTCAGTAGCAAGGTAAAACAGTGTTTTTTTAATTTAGGTAGCACTGATGCGTGCTTTCTGTAGAAATCATGGGTGTTTGGATACAGCTTCTAGTGATTTCATTTGCCTCTTGAATGAACACGGGCATAATCATGAATTCTAATTAATTTTCTCTCTCTGTAAACAAATGAGCTGGAGAATCCATTTTTGCTGATACAAAGCTAAATGTTCAGGGTTAATGAGACAATCACGGTTAAAAAAATTTAAAAGCATGGTTGTCTTCTGAGCTGGTGTGGTTTTCCGTGTCTTTGTAAGCCATTAGGAACTGAATTTGTAAGAAGGGTACACACAAATGCTAAAGATCTTTAGGGGCAGAAGACAGTTTATGGCTGGAGGTAGAGAGAGAGGCTCAGGTGATTCACACCTCTGAAGTTAGGCTGGACTCCACTGCTCTCTGAAGACCTCTGCGTGTGTGTGCTCCGAGGTTAAAGCAGATGTTGCCTTTCATACATATGACAAGTTACAGCAGAACGACTTTATCTTGCAATATTTCAATAAATGAGAGCAATGGTGAAAGTTTTGCACGTGATGAGTACAGGTGGCGAGTCTTAAATTTTCCTTTCATTGAAAGAGTCTGCGATATACTGGGATATAAATACTGTTTGCTCTTCTGCACACCAAAAGCATGTGTCTAGGTACTTTCACCTGGCTTGCAGAGAAAGTTTTTTTAGCGTTCTGGCCTTCTAAGTCCATTTTAAAATGGACCTTAAGCTCCTACTTGAATTAAATGTGATTTAAGTATTTTACCCCATCTCCTTTTAATCAAGTCAGAGTTTAAAAAAGAATGAAAATGTTAGTAATAAGATGAAGTTTGGGATTTTTTTTCCTTGATGAAAGAGCAATAGTAAGTTCTGATTCCTTTTGTGCATCACTCTGACCTCTGTGTCTGTAATGTGCTTGCTTTATTTGGCATGAGTGTCCTTGTAAAATAGTTGGTATTTTATACAGCTAAGAAACAGTTGTCTACTAAGCTGTATCCCATAACTGATTCAACGTTGAATCAATTTCTCTTTGTTTCAGGTGACCAGACTTTAAGAATTTGGGATGTGAAAGCCCCAGGAGTCAAAGTTGTGATACCAGCCCACGAGGCTGAGATCTTGAGCTGTGACTGGTGCAAATACGATGAGGTATAAACCTGTTTGTCCAACTGTTTTCCTAACTGAACCACTCATTAAAGAGCAGGTTTTTTACTGCAACATTAATGCATCTTCTCTTTATATAAACATGTCTGATTGCTTTGTTGCTATCATTTGCTACTACATCTTCAGAAGAGCGTTGTTCCAACAGAGAAGCAGCCTAGAGAGCTTTTGCTCATGCTTCTGTATAGTGGACAGAGTAGTTCACAGTGGAGAAACAGTTTGTATTTCTCTGTTCTCTTTAATTTACACACTGGAGACCTAATTTATGATTTATTCATCTGTATTGTTTGATTCATCTAACTTTTGAAGCCAACATACGCATCACTGCAATTTAATAATTAAATTGTCCTGATATACCTGTGTTTCTTCGAATCATCAGAACTTGCTGGTAACTGGTGCAGTTGACTGTAGCTTGAAAGGCTGGGATCTGCGGAACCTCCGGCAACCAGTGTTCATCTTGCTTGGTCATACCTATGCTATCAGAAGAGTAAAAGTAAGCTGTATTTTATTCCCCACTGACTACCACTGAATTGTTACACAAATTTTTCTTGAAAGCGGTAATATATTATCTGTTAACTAGAAAAAAAACAACAGGTGTTGAAGATTTTAGATGCTACAGTGACTGTTCTTGGAAACCTTCAGTTTTGCATTGTAAAACATTGTGATGTTTAGCAGATTGCTGGGATTTCAAAGTACATTACGTCTTCAAAGCCAATATATTTCCATGAGGAGTGTTCAAGAGCTGAAGAGTGGGTTAGGAGGTTTGCTTCAGCCTAGTTACATGGGAAATTTTGAGATGGGGAAAATACTTTTACTCGTTTTCTAAGTGATGCTGTGCCTTTTTCTTTCTGTACAAAGGGTCAGTATTCACATGAAACAAGGTATAGAACTCATTGTGAATATGCATTTTTCTGTATACAAAGAAAATACGTTCAAAGAGATTTCGAAACTTTATGCGTGAAAGATTACAGATGACTGTACTGGATGCATGTGCTACTAGATCACCTACCAACAGCAATTTTTTCTAGATGCATGATGATATTTTTTTCATATTAGTTAGTGCTTACTATTTTTTTTTATATTAGTCAGATAATACCTGATCCTTTTAAAGCCTTTCAGGAACAGGTATGTTTATTAATATTTTCTAGGAAGTCTGAGCTGGCAGAAAAAAATTATCCTGTGTCAGTATTTTACTTCACATGCCCTTGGAATTTTTGATGTGTTTCTAACAACTTTAAAAGTTACTGCATTTAGGTTGTAATTTATCAGAAGGGTGTGACTCAGTGACTGGTTCCATATCACAAATCCTGTTTGTGGCCAGACAGCCTGAGAAGCTCCTGCTCTTCCTTGTCCCAGCTGCCCTTGCTTACTATCCTTACTGCTGGTGGCTGTCCACTTTTTTTCTAATTTAATTCCTGCATGACCATGCTCTAATCTGCTTCTGTGAAATGTTGCCCATAGCAGAAGACCATTTACCCGTTGTGTTCGAGTTTGTTTTTTCTTGTTTTTCAAATACGATCATTTTGCAACTCCAGTTTGACAGCCATTAAGACAGATGAATCAATACAGCATCAATCAATACAGACTGTATTACTGTCTGACAGTGGGATGTTTTAAAAACAGCTCTGCCACTAAGAGATTCGTAGCACATTGTCTTCGTGATAAAATGGAGACAGTGAATGCAGAATTGTTATTCACCATAACCTGTGATAATAGAACTAAAGGACACTTGATGAAGCTAATAGAAGATGGATTTACAAACAGATGGAAGTACTTCTTTTACACATCAGTTAGTAGACTTCTTGAATTAGCTCTCTGCACAAGAGGTTGCATAGGCAGGCTGTGTCTTCAGATTCATGGATAGCAGCTGGTTGATAAACAGATACTAGAAGAGCTAGACAGGGGTAGCATCTCTAGTTTCTCTACTCTCTATGATCCTGGGCTGCATTAGGAAGAGTATTGCCAGCAGGTTGAGGGAAAGTGATCCTTCCCCGCTACTCACCACACCAGTGAGACCACATGTGGAGTGCTAGGTCCAGCACTGGGCTTCCCAATGCAAGAGAGATGTGGACATACTGGAGTAAATCCAGCAAAGGGCCACAAAGAAGATTAAGACACTGGAGCCTCTGTCCTACAAGGAGAGGCAGAGAGAGCTGGGATTTGTTTAGTGTGGAGAAGAGAAGGCTTAGGGAGGATCTTATCACTGTGTGTGAATGACTGGGGGAAACAGAGAAGACAAAGCCTGACTTCTCAGTGATATCCAGTGAAAGCACCAGAGGTGATTGGTACAGACTAAAATACGGAAGATGCCATGTAAACGTAGAGCACTGGGCTCGAAGACTGTTGGCCTTACCAGGTAGGGTATCTTTTATATTCTTATACTGTCTTGTCTGAGTTCCCTTTTATGGCCCATCATGCCTCTAGTTTTCTTAAAATGCCTTGAAATTATTATTAGGAGTTGGCCAGCTGTAGAATTTTCTTTGCAACAGCCTCTGTGATCAGTTGACTAAGTGGCTTTCAGGAGGCGGTGGGGAGGCTGTATACACATACATGTGCAAAGGAGAGGTATGTGAGAGTACAACTTGTGTGGTGGCAGGCTTTTGTAGCTTCTGGTTCAAGATAGACATGGTCCCTGTGGACATGAGATATGAGAATGTGGGCCAGCACTTAGAGGTGGTGCAGCATATCTGCACTTGTGTCACGCTAAATGGAGAGAGAGAGAGAGAGAGAGAGAGACCAGGATACTACATAAATGGAGGCAGCTGTCCTTGCCGATGTCCCTTCCCTGCATTGTGCTGACACTACCAGTTATAAAGCTGTGCAGCAAGCTGGCTCAGCTGATTGCTCTGACTGAAAATCCTGTCCCTAAAAGTGCCTAGTTTCAATCTGGATCACTAAGCTGTCTCAATTTGTCACTCAACCACACATTGCAAGCCTTGACAGAAAGGAGAGGAGAAGGAACACACAGCCTGAGGTGGAAAGGAAAGGGAAGGCCATGAGTCTTGGCAGCAGTACACTCTTCAATTAGCTTAAACCAACCATGAAATTGTGCTCTCCAGTTGTCTGTCTTTTGTATTCTGTTCACTTGTTCAGGGTTCTGTTGACTGTCAGATCTGAGGCTGGCAAGGAATTCTACCCAACATGATACAGTCAGGATTCCTGCAGATTTCTTGTGGTTTTTCACTGCAGTGCATGGCATTTATCAGCACACTGAGGTCATCGGGAGCCCTTTTCAGGAGATTTTGACATTGGTGCATTTGGGTGTCCGATATCTTCAGCTGGCTTCGATCTCTTATGCTGAAAAGTAGTTACGTTTTTTTAGTTTACCCAAAAAGATATTTGGATGAATGATCTGTGAAATACTGGAGGTCAGGCTGGATGATATGTTGGTCTCTTCTGTCCATAGACAACTGTTCAGATGATAAAATTGTAGTATCTTACAGTTAAGTGGAACAGAATTTTAAAATATTCTCTCCTCTTTGTAGCAGAAAGGCATTACACAAGTTCTTTCAACTTATATGTGTAGCACTCTGCCAAGTATTTTGATAGAGTTTGCCTAGGTAGGTTTCTAGGATACTGAAGGTTAATGACAAAGCTTTTCAGCTTTGTCAAGATGTTTTTGCTTCATCTGAAACTATGTGGGCAAAGATACAAAAGGGGCATGTGGGAAATGTGCCATTAGTTTTTGCGGCCCATCAGACTTCTTCCCCTGTATTATTCGTATTCCTGAAGTGCAGAAGAAAAAGATGTCTTGTTGTGTGTTGGTTTTTTTTTTTAACCCCCTTCAGAAAAATCCTAGGAAATCTGGGGAGGTTGAACTTCAAGCATGCACATCCCTCAATTCTCCTATAGTACAGTGAACTCTGTCAGTAGGGCTCAGCAGGCAACAACATAGACTGCTCTCTTGGCAACTTGGGCAGTTGTGGCAATAGCCCAGGCTTAACTTTTGACTGTGTAGTAGCTGTGAACAATAACTGGAAGTCTTGCAGGATGAATCTTGCCTATGAACCATGGCGTGGGGGACCTGCATTTCAAAATGAAATTATGTCAATGACTTGGATATTTCCTGTTGAGAAATACAGACCTCAAAATAATTGGAAACTGAGGGTTGCCGAAAAGCTGGAGCCAGAGCAAACAATTTTTGCCTAACTGCATTCTTGTTTGCTGCAGTTCTTAGACCTGTCTGCAAGAGCTCGTTGAAGAGTGTGTCCTGTAAAATGCCCTGTGGGAGAGGGAGAAAGTATGAAGTGATGTTTTACTGCCTTCAGTTTTTGAACTTATCTCAAATTTTCCCATTTCTGTAAGTAATTTCAAGATTTTAGGACATGGAATTGATGACAGTAATACATCTTGCGTTCTCTGCAGTATGGCACAAATTTTCTCTCTCTGAAAATAATAAACTAGTCACATAGCTTTTCTGAAGCTCGCTTCATATAATGAGATGATACTCAGCTTGTCAGCCAAAAGCAGAATTTAATGACTGTTTATATGACTGTCCTAAAACTTTACAGCAGGGTTGTTTGGCACCACTGTAATGAAATCAAACCAAACCAGGATCCCATAGGGCGTTCCTTGTAATTAGAAGCATGGAGGGGAAATTTGTTGATGTAGTCTGTTTTTTTGCAGAATGATGTGGTACCCACCAAGACAATTTAAATAGTTAAACTTTGGTAACTTTCTGTTTATAGTAAGTCTGTATATGTTCACAATGTTTTTACTTCAAAAGTTGTTCTGTTTTGCTTTCTTGCAGTTTTCACCATTCCATGCAACCTTATTGGCTTCTTGCTCCTATGATTTTACTGTGAGGTACAGTACGGTTTCTTATTAGATAAAAATGGAAAGGTAATCTGTTTTAGTGTGGCTTGCAATAGAAAACAGTGCTGTAGTGGACGTAATGAAGTGCAGTTAATGTTACTATCGGATGTTTTCCTCTCTTCATAAGCTATGTTGAAAATGCACGGGTTCTTCACTTAAAGGCTAGCTCGGTCACTCTTGTGAATGATAACTGCTCTGACAGATGCTTTCTGTAATCCTTTTCATATCATTCTGCTGAACATGGTTGCATCCGGCTGTGATGGTATCTGGTAAGAAGCTAATAACCTCTTAAATGAATGTAGGTGGGTAACTTCGTATGTTTCTGTGACATATTTTTATTTAAGCTTTTTATGAACAAAGTTTTTGTCCTGCCAGTATCTGAGGAAGCTTTAGTGTTCTTCCACAGCGTGTATGCTGAAGTTCTTTAGATAGAACTTCTGCAAGTTCCCCTGGCTGCCCACCATATCTCATGCTGATGAGGATTTTATAGTACAGCTAATTTAAAGCTGATTAAAAGTCCTGAAGAAGTTTGTCTGCGTATTAGGACTTCTCTAAGATACACAATCGATACATTATGAAGTGCATTCCTGAATATTTCAGTCACATTCTTTGATCTGCATTTTAATTTTATAACATGAATTGAATATAGTACAAATGGCACAAGCCCTCTTGCCTCCACAAGTGACTGCAAAGTTATTCCGCTTGCCCAAATCATCCCAAGTAATGCCACTTCTGGTGGTGTCCTAAGTGGTCTGACACCAGACATAGAAAGGTTCTGTTTCCTAAGGGAAACCTTGCTAATGCTCAGTGCCTGTACATGTTTCTCAGTCATAAATCTGTATAGTCTTGTGCCATAACATCATATAAAGTTGCATCATGAAGGTAGTGTGTTAAGTATGGTAGGAATTTTGTATATTTTCAAAAACCTTACAGGAAGAGTTGTATAGCTGGAATACTCTTTTCATCCAAGCTCTCAGTCACAGCTCCCAGAACACAGCTAACAGAAACATGCAGGCGTGCAAAGGGGCTCCGAATCTCTGGTATAGGTGGTGTGGGACTGCTTGGGACTGTGCAGTGACAGTGGTGATATTCCACAAGGAGACAGTTGCTGGAGCAGTTGTCCTTGGCACATGTGAGCCCTCAACCTGGATAGCATTAGAGAGGATGTTGTCTTCCAGGTCTTCAGCTGCAGGGGGTACCTGGTGCCTCTTCCTGGGGCTTGGGCTGATGGTGGCCTCACCTGTGGGAGATGTATTCTCTTTGAGGTACTGAGGTGAAGAAGCTGTAGGAGATGAGCAGACTGTTTACCATCAAGGATACTGAATGCAAGATTGGCAGGGTCTTCACAGATATGCTTCAGAGGTGAGAGCCCAAATCCCAAAGTGCAAGGAAGGAGGGACAGTTAGAGACTGTGCTGCAAGCAGTAGAGGATAAGGATAAAGATCCCCACGATGAGGAAGGCTGGAAACTTGACTTGTGTCAACACAAGTTGGAGCTAGAGAACAGATTTAGTGCCCTGTAAATGGATGAGCAAGAACAAACACAGTCTGGGGAGGTGTCAGAGTCAGCTGAGCCCAAATCAAGTGTCTGCACCAAAAGAAAAATGTGCATCATCACTGGAGACCTCTTCCTGTTGTATTCCCTGTTGAAGTATCTGTCTGCCAACCCAATTTGATGTCTTGGAAGGTTTTGTTGCCTCCCTTAGGTTGAGGTCCAGGAGTTTGTGAAGAGAGCCGCTAGGGTTTGTCCAGATTGAGAACACTGCCTTTTCCCACTTACCTGTATGGATTCTCAGTGTTGCTGAGAGAAGTTCCATGAATATATCAAGAGTGGCTACATGACACTGGGGGACCAGGTGGTATTTTCCTTGATCCTAACAGTGAAGGAGGAAGGTTCAGGTAGGAAAAGACATCTGCAGCGAGTCAATGCTTGGCTGGATAGCTGGCGTCACAAGCAGAGCTTTGTCTTTTACAACCAGGGGGTCCTCTCATAAGTGATTATGTACTGTGAAGCAGGCAGAAGTTCCAGCTGACGAAGTAGGGCAAGAGCATCTTTGCCAACAGGCTTGTTAATCCAGTGATATCACTGGATTACAGATATCAGGGCAGAGTGACCATAACCTGAACAGAAGTGAAAGCATGAGGTTCAGAGAAGAGTGTGGGGAATAACATAATGCCAGGGACTTTTGCAGTTTCCCTGTGAAAGCAGCCTGACACCTGTATACAGCAGAGACAAATGGGCAATTAGAGGTCCATGTGTGGAGGCAGAGCTGTGGCCTCTTGGGGATTATAGGGAGATGGTGAGACGGCTCACAGGACTGGAGTGCTGCAATGGCAAAGGCTCCTCAGGAAGGCGCGGTGGTGATAATGGTAAATCTCAGTTTTGCAGTCCAGTCACTCCCTTAAATTTTCAGTCCCTACATGGGCTTTTTCCTTTCAAAAATTGTGCCTTTCACGTGTAGATTAGAACTGGATGGTGAGTTTATGTAATAATCCTGTCCCCTATAGGCATGTCATTATTTCAGTAGAGGACTTCAGTGCTTGAGAACCTTTCCTAAGTTTGTGTTAATTGTTATTCTTTTGCTTACTGTAATAAGGGGTAGTGCCTTGCTAGTGATATCCACTGTCGTGTGGTTGGTGCCAGGAGCCTGACAGTGTAAGTGCTGTGATGTCCGTAAGAATGTAACTTTCTAGACTGCTGTACCAGCATTCTTGTCTTATATAAAGTGCTTACTTTTATTTATGGTTAAAATGCACTTCTCACAGAATACTGCACAGTGGTCTGGGGAAGGTTATTTATGGGATCTTACTTAACATCCTTTACTGATGCAGTGCCAGCTGGTTTGCAGCGTATCGTTTCTCAAAAGGCTTCTATGTCTAAAATAAAAAGTGGTAATTGGTTTCTTCCAGTGGCCTTGTCTGAGCAATAAGGCTAATAATCAGCATGCTGATGCATTGAAGTGACTTGATTGTGTTGTCGTGCTCTTCCCATTTTTCACACCAACTATATATCTTTGAGGTTTGGCACTAGTGCACTTCATGCAGTACCAAAATCTAGTGCAGTTTCAGCTCTGACATTTTCATACGGGGAAACTGTCAGTAAAGATAAGGAGAGTTCCTAGCTCATATACCAGGGTGTCTGTAAATGCAGAGCTTGGACACCTTTTCACAAAATGCCACTCTAGGCGTTGTTATTTTGTCCAAACAACTACTTGTCGTGACTAGGGACAGAGGGCAGGGTTAAAGAGATGAAGCACAGATTTTTAACAGTTTTCTGAAACGATTAGTTGCTGGGTTTGGTATGAGTGAGCAAACAACAGAGAGGGCCAGGTGAAAGTCTTTGGAAAAGGTGGCAACAAGCAAAATATTGTGTGTAATGGAGGAAACTTATTACCACAACACTTTGGGAACATCTCTTAAAGAATATCATGTGATGACTGTGTTGTACCTTTGCCACATATCCTGCACTGTCATTTGTAGGAAGGAATGTAGCTCACAGTAAGAAGCGGAGTTCGGTTAGAAATGTTCAGAGTTTGACTGGAGGCATCATACACTCCGCATGGACATACATGCACACATGCTCTCATGTGTGGACATGCATATGCACACACATGTGTGTACATGTGGACATGACTATGTACACAGATATACATGCACTTCAATTTAAGAACAAAAATACTTGATAAATATATAAAAGGTAG
>Ga0181612_119666_pt1 | contig 22274 bp, 17 predicted proteins | sample HoacroProtozoa21_FD_119630 | JGI IMG/M metagenome (GOLD analysis project Ga0181612, IMG submission 119630) | Hoatzin crop microbial communities from Cojedes, Venezuel. Combined Assembly of Gp0051906, Gp0051904, Gp0051908
CTATGGCTGATGAAATGAATGATGATGATGTACTTCTTACCAAAAGCATCTATCATTTAAACTCCCACACTTCCCTTAGCCTCCAGTACTGTTAAAAGTCAGCTTAATGCCTTTATCCCTTCAATTCATGAAGACTGACAATAGTGTTTAAAGAGTCCAAAGGGTACCTCCAGGTATGTGTTATTTGGGTTAAAATCTGGACAGCTTTGTCAGAAGTTCAGTTTCCTCTAGAGTTCACGCTTTACAGTAATCTAGGTCAATTCTATGCAATTATGGAAGATCAGATAAAAGCTTTTATATTAGCTCCTAGGAAAAAATGCTTATTGTGCAAGGAAGCTGGGAAGTTTTGCTTTACGAAATTATGTTTTCTCTGTCTTTCCCTCTTTCTGGGAACTGCAGAGATATTAAGCATGAGATTAAATTTGTCTTCTATTTCCATGGTGGAATTCACCTAACTGAATGAGTACTAAACAAGTTTAGATCGGCCAGTTCTTAAATGTAATGACTAAGGTGTCAGCTGAACTAATGCTGGTGGAAACATTATATTTAGTAATAAGCAGGTGATTACCAAAGCTAGGAGAACCTGTGGGAAAAGACAGACTGCCTGAGAAAGGTGAAACTGGCTGTTATTGACAGAGGTTTTTCCAGTGTTTGTTCACAGTCCCAGCCCCAAACTGTTGCCAGACTTATCAGAAGCTTTCAGAAGGTTATTCCATTTATTGTGTGCTGTTTTACCCTCTTGATGTCATACTTTATGTCTCCTAGTAGTTCCTACAGGGATAATACAGGGATCTTCCAGTGGAAGGTGACACTTTGACAAGGGCTGAGAAGGATGAAGTTGATTCAGGCTAAGGGATTCCAATAATTAATAGCATTAAGAGCTGGAATAAACACATTCAGCCTGTATCATGCCTTGTTCCAAAGGACATGCTTACCCATTCCTTACCTAAGTCAAGGTGTCAGGACGTTTCACAGATGCGATGGTTGTGGCAAACACTGAGCATCACTCAGGAAGCACAGAGGGAGATGCTGTTTTTCTAGAAGAGACTTCCCTAGCATTTTTGGTTTGCTCTTGGCAACGACAATCTTAGCCACTAAAAGGAAGACACAGACCAGTCACATTAAAAAAAAAAGGGGGAGGGGGAAATAAAAAGGGTTGAAGCCTGTGGCTGAGAGACCATCAGTGCAGGACTATTTGGCAGGTTTAGCAGAAGATTATCACAGGTAGGAATGGGAATTCGTGCTAACATAAATATCAGTTTGCATGATTAAATTTAAAATCTTACAGCTGCTTGGTTGAGTATAGTTTGTGGAGTCTCATTCTATGTGTGTGTGTATGTCTTACACTTCTGAGCATATTAGCCAATGTCAGCTAAATCAGATGAAGGTGACTGGGACAGTAAGACTTGGGATAATTCAATTCCCATGAGGTTTTTGGAACATAGCAACTACAGATTGTGCCAAAGTGAAAACTAACCACTCCGGGAAACTGTATTTCTTCCTTGGTTATACATCACTTACAGGATACTCTTAGAAGAAATGAGGAGACCACAGGAAATGCTTTTAAGCTGATATGCCGGAGGCTTAGAGCCATGTTATCTTTCTGGTATGGGTGAAAGTCACTTTAAAGTGCTTCGATGGTGTAGCAATGCTACTCGTGAGATGACTTGAATCCCAGCTTTTCTACATTCCCTACATTCTGCCTGGTAAAATATCACAAACACGGAGTAAAGCAGGAGAGAGGTCTCTGTTGGAGACATAACTATAGCATCATTAACTGGGTACAGGTGGAGCAAAACCCACCATGCAACATTGAAATGAAATGGAGCACAGGTCTTGGGCAAGAGAGAATAATTCAGAGAGATTTTCACCTCAGTACAAGCCTTCAGAGTTGGTTCTTTGTTGGTAAATACTGTCAGATATCTTGGGGTTTGGAGAAAGAGACTGGGAAATTTCAATTCTGATTGAGAATTTAACTGAGACCTTCTTCTCCAGCATGGGTGGATTTCAGAGAAACCATGGGGTTAAAAGCAAACCAAAGAGTGAAGCTATCTGTTTCTCCATATAGATATGGAGCAGGAATAGGGAAAATCCTGGGTTTGATCTTTCCACTGACCCTCCCAGAGGCTGTGAAACTCTGGTCTGCAGAAATGGAATACCAAACCAGATGCTGAAATTTCAGGAAACCTGGCTGTGTGCTGACAGCTTTCCGAAGTGAGTGATGTCTTTATGTTGCTATCAAAAGTGCTCTAGGAAATCTGTGGAGTGTGACTGACCCCCTAACAGAACTGCAGACTCGGGCAATCTGAGGGATGCAAGGGTACTAGACAGCAGCAAGACTTAAAGGAGCAAATTTTTTTCCTTTGTTCTACTTCATGACAGAAGAACTCCTCATTGAGAAAAGTCATGGCATGCTGGAAGGAACCTTTTTTTTCTAGACCTTCCTCATAATTACCTCAGTTGTCTGCCAAGACCTGGACTGCTGCTGCTGAAAATGTTGAGGCATTTCTTACTTTCTTCAGTATAAGAAACCACAAGAGATGACAAATCCAGCCATCAGTCAGTCTTTTATCATTATGCAGCATTATGAAAATTGTCTCTCCATGTTGATAGGCCAACGGTACCATTGATTGCACTATTCTCTGGCAGTTGGCGCCAGATTCATGAACCTTTAAACCACACAAAGATTATCTTGGTTTCCTTTCAGCTTCATAATTTGTTTCTTGCCAGTCATCACTTCAAGAATGCATTTGGAACTACCTGGCTTTCTGCCTTCAGACTTACATTCTTGTAGGAGCTCAAGACATCCTTTTTTTTGTGGAGGTGAATGACAGGGGTTCAGACACCTGAGATGGAACATGAGAATCTCAGAAATATAAAATAAAGGAGTGACTCCTCCTTCTCTACTGTAATGCTGGACCCTGCTCTAGTTCTAAAGAGGAAGGGTCTTTGCCTCTCACTGTAAGAAAGGTCCATGTCTCCATAACACACGGGTAGTGGGACACCTTGCAGTCTTTAATCTGTCTGTGCTCATAGGAGCCCTAGGGAGGCAAGGACTGCTGTTACCCACTATTTTAGAGAACGAGGACAGAGAAAGATTAAGATATCTAGGTTTCTGGGGAATCAGTGCCCTCAAAGGTACACGTTCGTCTTTTCTGGAGGCTTCAGGGATCTCGCAGCAGATCTCGTAGACAGCTGGAGTAACATCGCAGCTCACTGCACCCTGGTGTTGCACATCTGATGGATGACTATGTAAGCGCTGTAACTGCCAGTGCTGTGGTGGAAATTGAGGTGGGGAAGGAGGGGGCTGCTGGGGGACTCCATGGGTCCTCTGGAATGGGGGAGAAATGAAGACATCCCCTCTGGAGGACAAGGACACTGCAGACAAGCCAAGGGCTGCACTCCATTCAGCCCACCTTGCAGAGGGTATTGTGAAGATCAACAACCTGACAAAATGTGACCATCTTTGCTCAAGATAAATGGCCACAGCACTTAGAAAAGACAGCATGATTTAAAAATGCTCAAGCTAGAAAGTTATGAGTAGGATGTCAAGACTGAGGCCAGTGGCTGTAAAGTCACTCAGGTTTCCTCAGCCCGTGATCACACTGTCCTTCCCACATGGTGTGGGGGGAGCATGACACAGCCACCTGAGGATGTCCAGGGACAGGCAGTGATTTTGGCCAGCTGTTGCCTGTCGGTGTATCATTAACATGTGGTGTCACAGCAGAGGTCCCTCTCTCCATGGGCAGGCTTGCTGGGACCCTCCTGAGATGGGACACTTGACAGACTGTGGTCAGTTCTGCTCTGTGAAATGTGAGCTGCCGTTGTGCTGGCAGGGCAAGGGTGGGAGCAACGTGTCCCAGTTCACCTGCCGGACGGGTGGCTGGGCGGTGAGTGCTGTAACCCGCACTGCGTTGCAGAGAGGTTGAAATCATAGCCCACCTCTATTCCCTGGTTGTGTGCACTGTATCTAATACCAGGTAAGGGCGGGGAATGTCAAGGTCTAAGGCAAGAGAAAAAAAGGGATAATAACAGAGAGCCAGTGAGATAAACAACCCAAGAGGGGATGAGGCCAGACACAAACTGTTGAATATCTTAGATCCTGTTCTGATGTTTGAAAAAAAAATTACAAAATGGGTAAGAAGACTTAACTATGAAAGTTTAATGCAGCCCTTCTGGGTGCATTGGGGTATGGACTTCGTGTGCAATGGGGCATCTAAATATTCTGCTACCACTGTGAGCTGTCTGGACCTCACAGCAGATTGCAGTCACCAGCCAACAAGAGCAGATTGTTGTGGCATGAATGGGCTGCAGGTGAGCAGCATGAATGGACAAGGGAGCTAAGGCACATCTAAGGCTTTTATGTCTCTTAATAATCAGTGTGCTTTCATATCCAGTACATGTGAAAGTTACAAAGAGGGGTGTACTTCGGGAGGTATTCTCACACCCTCCTGATGTTGTCCTGAGCCAATGTCATGTTCTGGTGACCGCGTCAGCTTCTGCTATGAGGTATGCCTTGGACTTGGGAAGCCTGCAGGCTCCTGGTGATGCAGAAACAATAGTCCGCAACAGAGGTGGCTGCAACAGTGCTCAGGGCAACCTCAGCTCAGCAGGGACGCGCCATTCTCCAGAAGCCATGCTGCCTTTGCTAGGAGCAGGTAATGGGGGGAGAACTGGGCTCTGCTTCTTGCTGCTGCTTCTCTGTCCAGACTGTCTCAGGGGATTATTGGCTAATACCTTCCCAAGATAACATTTATCCAGCATTAAGAACTTGGGAGACTTCGTGCAATGATGTCAGCTTGCATTGTCTGGCAGAATATTACAAGTAAGAATAACTAAAGTGTGTTTTGCGTGTAAAATGCAACAGTAGATCTGTGGCAGTATCATGACTCATTTGGGGTGAAGCCTTCAGTCTTCATACAGCATTATTTGTCAAAAAAAAGCAATGAGTGGAGTCTGCTCACAATACTAACACAACTGTTTCCTTAGGGCCTTCCTCTGCCCACTGGACTTGATGCTTTTGGGGTTGTTTAAGTCCTTGGGGCTTTGAAAAAACTGCTGGCAACTTTCTGTTTTGTTGTGGTTCAAGCAGATGCATTTACTGACAGAGGGCAATAAAATTAAAGAAGTCAATAGCAAATAATGACAACTGTTTATCTTATTTGAGGTCTACAAAGCAACTAAAACTGAAATTGACTTTAAATGGATACAAAATACAGTGTAAGTGATAAAGCTGCTTGTGGATCCCAAATCAACATAGCATCTTTTCCTAGTTGGAATAGAAAGAGCCTGATTTCACTTGGTTATGTGGTGTGATAGACTGGATTTAAGACTGTATAACCCAGTTCAGAAAATGGTCAAACACACTATGGAAAGCAGTTAAAAATATGTTCTAATCTAAGGAGTTAAGCAAGGATTTAAGTTAAGCACGTTGCAAAATTGTTAGGAATTGGGAGTTCCCCTTGTTTTGATTGCTGGGTGCTGGAAACTCTTGAATACCTGGCAATGGCAGATAGTGAGTAAGACAATTTTCTTGAATTGATGCCTGAAACTACTAACTCTGTGAGCACTCCCAGGAAACCCATCCAAGGATTTATGTGAGAATCAGCACATCATAAGACCCTCTGGGAGCCTTTCTTCAGTCCTTCATAGGTTGTAAGTCTCCAGCCAGCTGGATGTAAGTCATTAAAGCTCCTTATTCTATCCATTAGTATACTCATTAATATATCTCAGTAGCTTGGGACACAATATTTCCCATGCCAAGCTTAAGAAAGTTTTCTCTTCCATCTAATTTTGGCCTAGAGACAGCTGCAAGGACCCAAAACTCACCACTGAATGGAAGAAAAACTTCTTATAAAACTTGTGTCTGCAGAATCTGTCATTCTGGGCAAAGCAGTAGAGGCATTTTACTTCAGAGTTTAAAGTCTTCCATGAAGTTTTTGACTGTAGGAGTATTTAACTTTTATCATTGGGCTCAGTGTTCCTGTCTGAAGCTTATTGAACTACTAACAGTAAAACAATGAGCTTTTCACAGCAGGTCTCAAAAAGAAAAACAAAGAAATACAAAGAAAGACTTCTATTGGGACCTTAGGAACTGGATAAACGTGGTGCCAAATTGTTCATATACTCTAGAGATGGGTACCATTAGAAGACAGCCAGCTTAAGCACAAATAATTGCTTTTGGGTAGAAAAGCAAAATAGCAGAATCACAGAGTGGCTGAGGTGGGAAGGCACCTCTGGAGGTCTCGTTGCCCACCCCCACTGCTCAAGCAGGGCCACTGAGAACCAGTTGCCCAGGACAATGTCCAGAAGGCTTTTTAAAATCTCCAAGGTGGGATCCAAGTTTTCTTCCATTGCATGGATATATTCATACACATATAGACTTATTTGTACACTTTTATTCTTATATGAATATAGATTATACTACATGACCTTGAAAGGTCCCTTCCAACCCAAACTATTCTATGATGGATTCTATATAAGCTATCATATATGTATGTATGGACATGTATTTTAGCAACAACATTTGGGTGCTCAGCAGGAATTTGAGGATTTGCATTTACAGAGATATTCTGTAAACTTGAGGGAAAAAACCCTGAACTATTTGAATCCACCAAGAAAAAACACTTTAGCGCTAAACACAGCAGGAGCGCTAATTGCTCTCTGAAAACGGTGACGTTTTTACTATTCTTCAAGCAAACAGTAAGCAGTGGCTCCTAATCACTTACCATGCTGTAATTTAGCCTTCAGGTCAGGGGTTAAACATTTACTTTTTGCTCTTGGCCATACACGAAAAAACTCATTAAGCAGATTTTTTTTTAATAATTCCTCCCAACAGGAATTTATGAAGAGAACTAGGGGCAGTGGGAAGAGACACAGAGCCCTGCAGGGTGTATACTGTGCTGCCAAAGTCAATATTCCCTTTCTGTACACAAAACAAGGAACCCTGAGAGTCCAAAAAAAAGTACAAGAGCTCATTTTCTGCAGGTCTTTGTTTTAGCTTTTCATCTTGGATGTAGTGTTTTGGTTCTTGCATGCATAGCAACACTACTGGAATTTGACTTTCTCTTTGGTGTTTTCTACAGACTTGGATATTCATGACATATGTTCACTGATCAGAGTTTAATTGCTTCTCCTCTCTCTGATTCCCTTGTTGTGTTGACAGATGTTGAAAGCTCAGTAGCACTCTTTCTTGCTAAATTCTAAATAGTGCAGCACTAGAGCAGTGTTGCAGTGTATTTGTTGAGTCGAGCCATCTAATTGAAGAAGACAGAGCAAAATGGCCAGAGGGGCTGAAGTGAGGATGGGATGGAGGTGTCCCACGGAGACAGTCCAAGGCTGGAGAGAGTGCATTGAATCCCATGTATTTTGAGATTTGTTGGTTGGAGGACTCGTTTGGGGCACTATGGGGCCCTGATGCTGAAGGTGTGGAGGGTTGCTAGGCCCCTGGCACCTTGCCCAGCAAGAGCTAATGTGGAGGGCATCTGATACCTTCAGCTGAAAGACTGATACTGCTGGTATTTTGACTGCAGCCACATTTCCTCCTGTGCATAGGAGTGCTGGGAACGATGGGCAGAACTTCTCCTTCTTGATGTCTCCCTTCCTGCTGCATGAACCCACAGCCTTCCAGCCCTGATAAGTGTGCTCCCACCAAGTGGGCTTGGTGAGAGTGCAGGAGGCCAACAGTGACTGACAGAGAGGTTTCTGACAATGCTGCCAAGCCACGAGAGAGACTTTCTTGGCATTCCAAAGCAAATTCCCCCAGTGGATTCAGTGCGACTCTTGGTACAAGCAAAACTCAGAGGACTGAAATACACCTGTCTTCTGTCTATGCCTCCTTGCACTCATACTCCTTCTCCAACATTGTATGCACCTTTCTTCCTCTGCCTCAGCTCAGAACTCCTTGTTCTTCGGGGGTTTCTGCATAGCCGGGGACTTCAAAGTCTTTGCTTAATTTGTGTTTGCACTTCTAAGTACTGAATGAAGGCGTTAGACAGAGGCAGGTTCTATCGAAGTATTTGTGTATAAACATGAAAGTTACAACCTTCTGCTCCCTGCTCCTTTCATCTTTTCAGGCTCACAGATAAAATGCAGTTGGGTTTTTGAACTTTACAGAAAGTTTTATTAAAAGAGTGACTCAGACTCAGAAGTTCTTCTGATGAACTCCTTTTCTCTTTCTCCATTCCTTTTCTTTTGCTTTTTCTTCCTTTTTCTTCTGCGTGTCTTGTTACTTTCTCCCATTTAATCCTTTGAGCACTAGTTTCAGATGGTTTTGGTGGACATCTTGTGTTGTTGCCTTGCAGGACATCAGGGCTGTGTACCTGGGAGCCTCATTTGTTAAGGTCCCAAAATATGTCCACTGCATAGGCTCTGTCACCTCTGATGTGGGATAAAATTTGTAGAAAATGGATTATTTCAGTATTGTGTTGCCAGTTTACCTCCAGATCACCATGGGGAGAGGTACTAAGGATGTCTCTCTATTGACAACAGAGAGAGAGCATGAAGACTAAAATATTTTTTTCAGATTTTTCCCCCTGTTTTTGGGGGTATTCAAGCTCAAGAATTATTTCAACAAAAAGGTGGGAATTGGAACAGGAATGGCAATGATCTATCACAGAGAGATGCCTTTGAATGCTGCCATATCATGCAGCAACACAGGAAGAACTTCTGCTCCCTCAGGTTCCAAGCAGGTTCCTTCCTTTTCTTTGTCACTCTTCAGTTAGTTTGGTCTGTTGACACCAAGTTTCATTTCTGATATTAATACCAACTGGAAAGTAGCATTGACATGTAAAATAGCACCAATAATTTCAACTGTTGGTACTTACATGTCTAGGTTGCAGTGCCCTGGGTAACAGTAATGAAGATGTTAATGATAAAACCAGAGGCAGGATCAAGGACTCCTAAGACTTTTTGTGCTTTACCCACTAGATCAAAGATATAGCACAGCTGTAAATATGTAGGTCAGTGACATATGATATTTATTTTGCTGAGCTTTCCATTAGTCCCAATTTTCTTTTAATCTTCTGACTGAAATCTGAGCAATGAACACCCTCGTTACAAATATTTTCTTTTCAGGAAAAGAGGTAATTATCAGCCATCAGGACTTCCATGAGTGAATCACTCTAGTGACTTTCAGGTTGAACCTCATATGCATATGGCTACTCTTGGAAGTTTATGTTATTTGCTTGACTTGACTTCTCTGTGAACTGGACTCTGATAATTTAACTGATAATAACTTGTACTGGTGCAGCTGTTTGTCTTCCAGCACGCACTCTATGAGATATTATAAAAAATTAGCTGCTTCAAAGGTTATAAAGAGCTTATGTCCTTGAGGTATGCTTTTATTTTTATTTTCTAATATTAAGAGCAGCAACTATAATTTAACCTTTCTGAGCCTGCAACAAAGCTTGCTGAACTCCATTACAATGACCTCAATGGCTTGACTTACAGTACCTAGTCTGTATGTAGAGACAAACAATATCCTAATATCCTGCAAAGTGATTAGTTCTTTTACGTGATTGCCAATGTGACATTCACCCACAGGCATCTCTGCAGTTTTCTGAGACTAAGATACTGGCCACACTGATTAGACTGGGACAAGGGTATAGGATATCAGGTGGAATTTGCAGGTCTTCCCTTTTAATGACTATTTTAATGAGGATTTTCCTTGTTCAAGTTCTATCCTCTGCCTTGGCATAAAAGTACAACGCAAGCTTTCTTTTAAGGTCCACAAAGAATTTGTTAAAATTATGGTCAGATAGTTGCAAGCAATGAAATTATCATCTCCCAGGTGAGAGGAGGCAGCTTCTTGCACACATTTGTGCAGAGCATTTCCAGAAAAGGTTGTTTAAGATAATCCATTTTATTTTGCATTGCCAGATGCTGGAAGCGCAGTAGCTTTCAGTTTCTGAAGTTCAACTAAGGATAGGTAAGTTCTTTAAATATGTATTAGTATCAGTATAAATTCAATTTACATTAGTATAAAAAACGGTTGTTGATTGCTTGGGACCTGTGACCCTACGTTTGCTAACTAGTGACACAGCAAACTTAGAAGCCCGAGTTTGTTGCTGAAAGGACTGTACTTCAGATGCTTTTTGCCCATTCAGCTTTTTGAATTCCTCATGTTGCACTTTGCTGAAAATCTCTGTGGTCTCTGGGGGTTGGTGTGGGGAGGATCTGTAAACCTGCAGGACAATGTGTTGCTCGGCTGAAGAGCTCTCAGTTCTCATGAAGACCCCCTCCTCCCCAGCTTCACTCAGCATCTGGACAGCGGCCACCCACACGTGGCACAGTAAAAGATTAAGGCCTTAATGACAGTTTTTAAATGCCATTATTAAATGGGGAATTCCGTCCTGTAGAACACTTGAAATGTAACATTTGTCAAACTTCTTCCTCAGCAGTATATTCCTTTTTCCATTATCTCATCTATTTGTATGCTAATAAGAATTCTTCTTCTTTTCTACTCAGTCTCTGCTTGAGCAGTTCAACACTGAATTAATGATTTTGTGTTTTGTGCTGTCAAGATTTTACTTATATTTAAAAAAATGGTATCTCAATAATTAATTACAGTTGAATTATTGACAAAGTAGCAGCAGATGCAAAGGAAGAGTGCTCTGTATCTAAAAGAGGCTTTTCAAACAGATATCTTTGCAATATCACTATATATATTTTTAATATTCAGTTATCAGAAATAAATCAATGCTGTGCTTCATGTGATACCACAAACTACTGCAAAAATTTAGCATTTCCTCTCAAAGTATATCCATAACCAATATGCACATCTGTTAAAAATATCTCCCAAGAGAAAATATACTAGTGTATCCAGGCTACACTTCTGTGAAGAAAGTCTTGCATATTTAGGGAGCACAGCTTTGCTACCAGAGAAACTAAGTTAAGACCAGACATATAATTTGGAAATTTTCTGCTTGTTTGAAAATGCTTGTAGAATCTGAATGTTCACATATATTAGTAACAGCTCTGGAGTTCATTCAAGAAAGTTACTGAAACTTCAATGCCTTCTGAAAGCATCTTTAGCCAAAGTTTTCAGTATCTTTCCTGTCGCAGGAAGGGCTCCTACTGAGCTTAGTATGTTCGTGTACATCTCTCAACCTCAGTAAGGGTTTGGATACCCAGTCTTAGTCCAAGGTAATGTGAGGTGTGCTAGCTCCCTTGTGAGTCACTGACTCAAGGGATGGTTCAGTCTGGAAGGGATCTCAGGAGGTTGTCTAGCCCAATCTTCAGCCCAAAGCAGGGCCAACTCCAAGGGCAGGTCAGGTTGCTCAGGGCTTTGGGCTGAGGGTGGAGATGCCACAGACTCTCTGATGCCATGATTCAGTAAGTAACATCTTTCACAGTGAAGATTTTTTTCTTTATGTCCTTGTGATTGTTGTCCCTCATCCTTTCATTGTGCTTCTACAAGAGGAGACTGGTTCATTTTCCATTGTCTCCTTTCAGGTGTGGAAGATAGCAACCAAATTCCTCCTTAAGCTTCTCACCCCTAGGCTGAACATCCCCTGTGCTTTCAGCCTCTCCATATGCAGGGAGTGCTCCAGCCCCCAGCTGTGCTGATGGCCTTCAGCTGGGCCTTCCTCAGGATGTCAGCAAACTGCCACACACAGAGAGCTGCGAGTGGGGACTTTCACTGAAGTAAAAGTGACAGACACACCCAGGTGTGTCTGAGCTCTGAACAACGTTGGCTAGATCCAGAAACTTGTATACTTTTTTTCTCAGCTCTCTAAATAAGTCTGTATCGACATTATCTGTTCTCTGCTCTTTCACATCTCTGCAGAGAACTGGCTTTGAAGGGCTGGTTACAACCAGAAGAGTCTTCCTCTTTAATGTGACTGGAAAGTGTTTTAAGAGTTTAGATAGGAAAGTAATTTCAGGACCTGGTTCAACATTACATCCCTCATCATGAAAACCCATCTTCAAAGAGCTGCTCCAACGACTAGGGATGCCGGAAAGAATATTTCCATTGACTTTTGTCCGCTTTGCTTTCTTTTCTAAAGAAAATCCGATTTTCAACTAAGCTATATCAACTGCAATGAACATAAAATGTGGGCCAGTTTCACATCTCGGCTACCTTGAGGAGAGATGACTCCAAGGCTGAGCTTCTGTTTGTGTGAAGAACGGCATCAAAACCAGGCTCCTTGTTAGCAACGCGAAAAGCTCTGTATGGGGAAATGAGCTGTCTTTGGAACAGCACAACAGATATTTTAGCCTCAGGATCCTTTTCTCTTCTAAAGGTTACAACACAATTTTAAACCCAGAATATTGCAATGCATTTAAATATCTGAAATCTAGGGTAAACAAGATCTACTAATGCAAAACAGAAATGAAGAAATCGCATCTACCTTCCTCATGCTAGAATTTGCTCATCTCAGGAACAACAATTCCAAGCAGTGGGAAAATAAAACTGGCCTTTCAGTGCCATGACCTTGGATTTAAGACCTTCTTCCTCACTGCATAGTGGGATGATAGCCTCTACAACAAGACAGCTGGCTTAGTGGGTGAAAGAGAGCAGTGGATGTTTTTTATCTTAACTTTTGGAAGTGTCTTGCAACAGTTCTCCATTAGGTCCTCAGAGACAAGCTGTTGGAGTATGGGGCCAATAAATGGAAATGGCGTGGGGTGAAATGAATGGCTGAATGGCTGGACCCAGAGGGGTGAGACCAGCAGTACAAAGTCCAGCTGGAGGCCAGCACTGGTAGTGTACTGTAGGGGTTGATACTGAGACCTATCATGTTTAATATTTTCATTAATTACCTAGGTGATGAGACAAAGTATACACTCAGCAAGTCTGCAGGTGTTGCAAAACTGGCAGGAGTGGATACACCAGATGAGCGTGCTGCCATTCAGAGAGAGTGAAGAAATGGGTGGAGAAATGGGCCAGCAGGTATCTAATGAAGTTCAATAAAGGAAAAGGCAATGTCCTGCCCCCCCGGGAGGAATAACCGCATGCACCAGCACAGCCTGGGGCATGACTGGCTGGAAATCAGCTCTGCAGAAAAGGCCCTGGTGGTCCTGGTTGACAGCACGTTTAACATGAGCCAGCAAGGTGCTCTTGAGGCAAATAAGGCAAATGGCACCCTGGGCTGTGTTAGAAAGTGTGTTTCCAGCAAGTCAAAGGAGCTGATCCTTCCCCTTTATTCAGCACTGATGAGACACAGCTGGAGTGCTGGGTCCATAGTGGGCTTTCCAGTACAAGAAAGAAATGGACATACTGGATCGAGTCCAGCAAACTGCCATGAAAGTGATTAGGGGATTGGAGCATCTGTCACATGAGGAGAGACTGAAAGACCTGGTGTTGCTCAGCTTGGAGGTGAGAAGGCTTAGGGGGATCTTATCCATGTGTATAAACACCTGGTGGGAGGAGTAAAGAAGATGGAACCAGACTCTTCTCAGTGATGTCCATTGACAAGATAAGAAGCAAAGGGCACAAACTGAAATACAGAAAATTCCACTTAAACGTAAGAAAAATCACTTCTACTGTGAGGTGGGTCGAACACTGGCACGGGCTGCCCAGAGAGGCTGTGGAGGCTCCATCCTTAGAGCTGTTCAAAACCCAATGGGACACAGCCCTGAGCAACCTGCTGCAGTTGACCCTGCTCTGAGTAGGGATCTGGACGATTTCCAGAGGTGCCTTCCCACCTCATCCATTCTGTGATGCTTTGATTGGAGTATACAAAGGATTTTTTGCAAGACACATTGTGGAAAATATTATGTTAAGTAATGTCAAGTATCATTAAGGCCCCTAGGAACTGATAAATCCTGAATAGTACTTTGAGAGAAATTCAGACCAAGACTTCACTGTAGCTGAGAATATGTGTTTATAACACAAAATTATGATGGGCATGTGTTAATTGTTCTCCACCAAAATGCAGGCTTTTTTACAAATGTTTTTATCCTAGGACAAACATCTGCATTAAAGTATTTGAACCTTCAAAACATGCCAGTCATTCTATCTGTAAATTGGTAAGACCAGCAAATCACTTTCATGACTATTTCCTTATTAAAAAATTGATGAAATTGAAACTACCTCAGTATGCGTGTATTGACTTTTATTCCTAACACTGATTTAACTGTAAAGGCCTATTAAAATAGAGATCAAAGCATCTACCAGGGAGTTCACTTAGCTCTGTAAAAGCATAAAGTGCTTAGAAGACAATATAAGAAAATAATAAAAAATGCAGGTTTACAACGTAGTTTGTGATGGAAGTGTAATGGGTGCTTATTGTACTAAATCCTGCTGATGAGAAAATGCCTAGGATTTTGCCTGGAGAGAGAACAGTATGAAAGACAAAGTTTTATTGCACTTTTCGCTAATAGAAGGTGAGTAATTGAGTCACACCAGAAGTTTGAATCAGTATTGAATATGAAAGCGGGATGTGAGTCCTAATCTGATGTCTTCATCATAGAAGAGTCTTTCCTCATGCTATACAGAGAGGGGGATAAGCTATATTCCAAACAACCTCTGGACTGTGCACTTGAATTAAGGAACATAAAGGGGTGAACACCACAGCGCGAGCCGCCGTGGAGTGGCATGAAGATAGATGGTGTCTGGGATGAGACGGGGCTAAGAGAAGTAGCAATATGGTTTTTTTCCATTGCAGTGAGTCATGTAAAGCAGGAATACACACATAAACTGAGGATTTTTTTGCTTTCTCTTTCAGCTGCCACAAAGAAGCCATCTCAGCAGCCACACAATTAAAGCAACCTGATCTCCTCTCACGTGCAGGGCGCAATTGTTTCTTGCTTGCAGAAGGAAATGCACACACGTGTGTGCATGTACACACACACACTTAAAAATGGTTTAAAAATGTCATATTTGGCTTCCCGACTAGTTTGACAATTCTCTTCAAAAATAGCTCTCATGACTGCAGGCTGGCAGAGCTGTTCCTGCCTTGATTTAAATGGGAAAACTCAATTAGAGTTTGAATCTGTTGCACTGAAATGGAATTGTCTCTTGCAGGCAGAGCTGGGTCACAGACACGGAGCAGCATGAGCAAGAGGAACTGGGAGAGGAGGAGGCCGTGCCTGTGTGGAGGGCAGGTTATGGGGGGCTCTGAGCTAGCTGGGACAGAGATTTCCTGTGTGCTGTTACCCTGGAAAGGGAACTCCATTGCCCTTCTCCAAACACGTTCAAGGAACTGCTGCTTCTTCCAGGCTTTTGCTCTCCAAACTGCCCCATGTCTGAGGAGCCCTGCTGGGCAGGGACCGGGCTCCGAGCAGCTCACAGGCACAGAGCAGTGACTCGGTTCATGAGGATGATCTCCCTTGGCTTTGTCTCTCTGGCTTTCAACAAATCTCCACCCTTCCCCAGGCTCTTTCCCTCAGGTTTAAGAATGCCATTTGTGTTCCTGTACTCTAGAAATATTTGCGAGGGTCTTGGCTAGGCTGGAGTTCAGGCATTGGCAAAATGTTTGGCTTTTTGGTGTCAAGTTGACCACAGTAGACCCCCATCCTTGTCCTTCCCAGTGTCCCATCACCGTCTCATATCTCCTCGCTTCCTCCACAGCAGACCATTTCCAGCCATGAGGGAAGACACCTCAATACTCCCTCTGCTTCTGGGAGCCCTGAGCTGGCCTCTGCAATTTTCTCATCATCGTGCATTGAGATATATGTCTAGAAATCACCAGCAGTCCCCCTGCCTGAGCCTTAGTCTCCATTTGCTCTGTAGGTCATCTGTCTTAAGCTGCATGTCATAAATAGCAGCTTCCAGCATGACTTCTTTCATCTGTGGCTTGTGTTTGTGTGCAAGAGGGAGAAAACAGGTCTAATTTATATCAGAGCAACTGGCTCCTCTGATCTGCCACCTGGAGACTTGGCCGACGGGGGATGCATGTCTGCGAATGGGCCAGACCTTTGCTCCCCCAGCTGTGCCTGTCGCTGCACTTGTCACCCTGCTGGCAGGGGGCAAATGGACCCCTTAACCCAACCCTTTGGGACCTGCTGGACACTTTTGGTGGGTGTTACAGATTGCAAGGAGGATGCACAAATCCTAGCAGTGCAGCAGGCTCCAGTGATCCTCCTGCAAAACTTGCAGTGCAGAGTTAAGTGTGTTCTTAGAGGCAGACCAGGAGAACGTTGTGCGTGGGTAGGATGGGGCAGTGGGCAGCAGGGCTCAGGCCAGCTCCAATCCCCTGCCCTACCCTGACTGTGCCGTTCAGTAACCTTGTCATGAACACCCAGCTGGAGATGTTTATGTGTACTGTACTGCCCTTTGTCTGGGGGAGAAGGGCGATAGTGATCACACATTTTTACTAAATAATTGTTGTTCTTGGAGAATGTGTTGCAGAAAAGGTGTTTAGGTCTTCCTTTGGGTATGTTGTGTACAGATGAGACCAGATGGAGATGAAGGAGTTTTGACAGCCAGGCCTCAGGGGAGCCCTGAGTAAGGGTTAGTGCCTTGCACAGAAGTGCGGTTGCAGCCTGTCTGTCCTTTGAGCAAACACGGGTTAATGCTTTAAAGCTCTTCACTGCAGGCTCTTGCATCCATGGAAGGCTGCACGTGTGTGGTCTGAGTAGAGGTGGTGCTGCGTGTACTCAGGCTGCCCTGTTATTGACATGGGGCAGTGGAAATGCTCGCTCTGGGGCAGGCCAGGAACGTTGGACACACTGTGACAGTTACTGCAATAGCACTCTCCAGACTCCAAAAAGATACTCCAGGGACTTTGGGCTTCTACTTGATTTTCATTTTTATTGTTTTTTTTTCAGTAGGTTGGGATTTTCTTTGCAGTCAGTTTCAAAAGAGAAAAGGAGAGAGTTTAGAAAAAATGTCGTATACAAATTCTGATCATATTGTGGTTGGCAAAGGCAAGGCCAGTTAGCAACACAAGAGCCATGGCTGTGCGGTATGGGGGAGTTTTCTGAGGAGGCCATTCGCAACAAGGTTATTGGGTGTCTGTGGCACTTTTCCAGGAATAGGGAGGAACCCATCATCGCCAAAGCTGTGATGGGGCCAGCAGCTACCTGATGTTCCTGGGGCTGAGTAGGGCCCTCAGCAAATGTCAGAGCTTGTTAGTGAGGAGAGGAGATCATTCTCACTGGAAAAAATTCCACAGGCTTGTGAGACAGGCAGGGAAATTTTCCAGACAGGTGTCCTAAGAAAAACTAGCTGGGCCATGGTGGCAAAAGGGCGAAGATGAAGAGCTACCTCATAGCTCAGGCTATGGTCCTGCAGCAAGAGCAGTGACTGCAGCACCTGGGAGAAACTCCAGGGTGGGAGGTGGTGATGGAGATCGATCCTGAGAGGAAGCTGTTCCTGATCACACACTGCAGACACCAGCTGCGTGGCCAGCTCTGCCTGCAGCTGAAGCTTTGGTGATCTCAGATGAGAAAGAGCTAAATTGAAACCAAGAGCTTTGTCTGCTCTGAGGTTCTTCAGAAAGAGGTAAATATGACTCAGAAGAGAGGGCAAGCGCTGCCAACATGGCACGTCTGTACAGCACATCATCATCCTGGCCAGGTCTGCTGCCTGCTCTGCAGTCCCATGCCAGTTCGTTTCGCCAGCTGACGCTGCGGAGAGGCATCCCAGTCTCTGAGCTAAGCTGGGAGAAGAGGTGGGGGCAGCCAGAGATTCCATTCCCGTGCTGGGCCGAGGGAGAGGGGCTGGCAGCGGGCAGTGGCCGTGGCCAGTTCTGAAGGGCCCGGTGAGGAAATCTCCATCGTGGAGTGGAGAGGCGTGTGGTGGGGCTGGCTGTGTGCAGCCACAGAGCCCTCTTGTGTTGTCTGCTGGGCTGCAGCCCTTTCACGGGACCAAGGAGGGTGAAAAATGAGTGGCTTAGGGTTTTGTGTTTTTTTCACCTTAGGAGTTTTCAGCTTGCGGGTATTCTAGAAGGCAAGAATGGGACTGAAATGATCCAAGTCCCTCTTGTCTGTGGGAGGAGGGGATGTGCTCTGCACAGCTTCTGAAAAGCCATAACACCAGGATGGGAGATCTGTGCTGGAGCTTTCCCACGGTGTTACCTGTTACTAATTGGTTGATTTTCCCGACAATATTATGGCTTCTTGCAGAAACCCAAGCCCCAAGAACTTACTGTTTCAGTCAAAACAAACCTATGAAAAATTGTTTTTCTTACAAAAATCCTGTTCATATTTTTTTCTGTGGAAAGTAAACACTTTTTTTCCGAGAGTAAAGGAAAAAAACCACGCTTTGGTTGAACTGTCAAACCTGTGAAGACTAAAAGTTCAGGCATCCTTCCTTCAGGCAATATTAAAGCCACAATGGGCTGTTCCACCTCACGCTTTTTATTCTGACCTGTGCGAACATTGCTACAAAAGGAAAAATGGTTAGCGGAGGAGAAGAAACAAGGCAAGGTTTTACCAGCCTCCTTTTTCTTTCATAAAATAGGGGTTATATTTACTCCCTTCTGTAGTGCTCTGTGCTTTCCTCCTGCTCCTGCAAAACACCTAGGTCTCTTCCTAAATTTAAGGCTGCAAATAACCCCCTTCACTGCCATCTCCCTTTAGGGGAAGCCACCTTAGGCACAAGGGCTTTGTGCCGTGGACGCTGACAAAGTACCAGGGAGCCCTGTTCCAGCGGAGCCCCCAGGGAGGCAATACTCTCTCTCCCTAGCAGTCATACATCATTGGACAGGTTCCCAGAAACCACAAGCAGATTAAATATTACAGGATTTTTTTCCTTACAACGGCACAGGTATGCTTGTCTCTCTAATGGTTTCAAAAAGTGTAAAGCCAGAAAGGACTATTAGATCATTTTAATTTGCTCACTGATGGTTTTGTGTAAAGTCTTCTATTAACTAAGCATTAATCTCCAGCAGATACCACCAGCTAGGAAAAAAGATGCCATCAAAGCTACGAATGCTTTAAAACTACTGTGGGAGGAAAAAAAGGGTAGAAAATGCTTATGAAGATATGTCCCTTGCTGCAGAAAAAGGTAAATGTTGTCCTTGCCTCTCTCTGCACTAATTTACAATGGATCTGAACAGTGAGAAAATTATTTCCTGCATTCAGATGCAATGATCTCCAAGACTCTTAGAATACAAACAGGGACCCTATGACTCAGTCATCCAAATACAGGATGAGGGAGGTCTTGTTTTCAGTCACATCCATGAACGGCAAACAGAGCTGTATGTCAGAATTTTATAATCTGTCAAATAGACTCTTCTTGTATATGGCTAATACGTTCATGAGGTCAGGAGGAGGTTATGAGAGGTTAGGAAGATGATGTGTATTTTGGAATTTCCTATCCTCTGAACTAGCTTTTCCTTATAATTCAAGATGTTGTCAAATGAAATAAAATCATTCTGATGATGATGCTATGTATGTGTCAGCTTCTATTTGAATAATATATCCTGTATCTTGGCTGCTTAGGATTGGATTTTTGATAAAAAATTGTTTTTCTCTATGTTCCTGCCAGCATGATCCTATTTGATCTCATTGTTGGCAACAGAAATGTTAGAAAGAAGACCTGTTTTAACAATCCCTTTAGTTACATTGAAGCAAGTTTAACCTGAGCTGTTGCTTTAGCGCCCTACCAAAATATTTGGATTGGAATTATTTTTTTAAAAATATCTTCTATTCAAAATTTAAACAAGTTAGTTCATGAAAATATTTTTACTCATTGCAGATTTGGGAAATACTGCATTATTTCAGAACAAAGCTCCTGGGTCTTTTTCCTCCCCATTCTCAGAACATGTGTTCATAAAAGACTGGAAAAATAAGTCAAAATAGCTGTGTGTTGCAGTATGACTTTTTGGTGTTGCATTGCTATGCCAAGACAAACAAGGTGCTGCCCAGAGCATTCCCTGTTGTAACTCTAGTTATGCTTTTTGGTAGGAGATAGATCTTTAGCCTGGCCCATGGAAAATACAGTTAACTTACCGTCTGTTTACTCACTCTGTCTCTCACTGTCCTCTTGCAAAGCCACCCCTTCTCCTACTGGCTGTAATTGAATTGGCTGTTTGTATTAGGTTCTTAGATTCAGGGTATGCTCTCAGTCTAATATTGTTTATTCGAGATTAATGGAAACAACACCAAGAGCAAGCGAACGCAAAGCCTATAGAAGCGGTCACAGAGCATCTTGTGCCAGATGGTGATGTAGCCATCCTGAAAGCTATCGGGTGAGTGCTATGGATACTAAACATCTTCTTTACCTTTTGAATTGGAGGAAAACTTAAGGAACTTCTATGAGATGATCCCTAAAGCCTTCCAGTCCAGAAAAAGAGAGAAGTGTCATTTGAATGGACAGTCAGGTAAAGAAGCTGAAGTACCTATGCTGTGATTTTCGGATGTAAGGTAAGTCTGCAAAAATGGCACAGTTTTTCAGGATTTATGTCTGAACATGAATTTTGCTTCTCTTATCCTACTTATCTCTGTCTTGCGAATGTTTTCATGGTTTACTTAAAAAATAGGGTGTTATTTGCAAGCTGTCTCTGACTGTTTCATGTTACCCTTGCCAGAAGGTGTCTCACTTGTATGGTCATTGCAAGAAACTGTAGGTTCATTTACTCTCTGATATATCTTTAGGTGCATTGCATATTGCTAGTTTGGTTTACAATGATGTATTGCAGCCAGTCAGCAACACGATTAAGAGAGTATATTAACCTAAACTGAGTAATGTGCGTGTAAGACTTGAATAAGCACAGCACATCTCACAAATGCTAGTTAGCAGCAGCAATGTTTCTTTTCAAGGTAGATTATGTTGAAAAGAGAGAAAGACAACAAGGAAAAGGGGAAAAGAGGAAAGAATGATGACAGAAAAAAATGACAAGTGAAAGGAGAGAAGGTACTCAAGTACTGCAGTGACTGGCAGAGCTGAAGGAGATTGGAGAAGGTGGGAGTCTGCATATCAGTGAGAAACAGAGCAATGGGGTAATGCGGTCTGGATGGGAGAGGAGTTGCCTGTGGAGGGAGGGTATGTCTGGCTGGAGGAGATGGTGTAACCAGGAAAGGGGGGACAAGTGTCTCAGGCTCCTGCTAACAGCTCTGCCAGTGGTCACATCCCTGGGTCACACTGGTCCCTTACACAGCTGGATTCTGTCTGTGTGAGATGTTCTCCCACGGCTGAGCCCTGCCCTGGCAGGAGGCTCTGTAGCTCTGATTACAAATTAATTAACTCAGCTGAGAATGGGAGATATGATGGAATGAGGGGGAGAGAGACAAGCATAGTTGCTTTAATGAATTTGGCTTTCTTCAGTGAAGGTTTGAAGACATGAAAGATGTTTTCAGGGAAGCAAGAAAGCTTGCTTAAGGAATGGATTATTCAGAGCTTAAAAAGTGCTGATTACAAATTGCTCTGCGTATGCGTTAGGTTGTTAAGTGTAAAGAGCTCTTAATAACTAAGCTAATAAACTCAGTGTTTCACCTTGATATCTTTATTTATGTCTTTGGAAATATGCTAGATTGCGGCATAAATAGCAAGGTATATTTCAGCTTAGAGCAAATAACAAACACACTCAAAGATTTCTTCCACACAGCAAGAAGTGAGGATTTTTTTCATTGTTTCTAGCAGCCTTTGGTATCTTTTGTGTTTCATGTTGTCCACCAGTGAAGTGGACACAAAATTTACCTGCATGATCTTCATGGTGTATCTAGCACATCTTTAATTGCATCCAAGTGACACATGAAACCTGGCAACACTGATGGGAAGGGGAGGCACTGTAAAACGTGGATTAATTTAAAATGCTTTAAGATTTAGAAGTTTTTTAAAATAAACTGTGTCTGGTTAACTTGATTCCTTAATTCCAAGTGAAAGCTCTTGTCATCTTCTGTTTCAAAACCATTCCAAGACTGAGTTGCAAATAAGATCTTTTCCTGAGAAGTTGAGAGTTTAAATTGAGTTCCCTTTGTTTGGTGGGAAGAAAGATCTCCTGAAAAAGCTGTTACCCAGCTACTCTTTATGCCTGTCCCCTGAAGTGAGCAGGGTCTATTTTAACTGTACGTATTGATCCGTGTTATGAAAACAATTACAAAAGCATTCATGAGCCTTGAAAAACATAAGCAAAGATAACATTCACACTTCACTTAATAAGTTTGGTGGGGGGTGTAATATGCCTCTTGGAGTGTGGCTTGAGGAAATCAGCTTGGTTTGCACTGCTTGAGGAGGCTCTGGTAATGTATTAAATAATAAAAACAAGAAAAATAAGGTTCAGCAAACTACCTGGTTTATGCGGTGTTGCAAAACCTCTGCCCTCTGCTGTTGTGCACACCGGCCTCAGCTGGCCCGAGGCGTCCCCACGCCTGCGGGAAGAGAGGGAGCAAATGCCCCCCTGCCCTCCTCCTTTCTGTAGAGAAGGCAAATACTTCAGGCA